>Ga0307478_10000838_pt1 | contig 29217 bp, 29 predicted proteins | sample atmos_gasesECM4C_2_FD_203713 | JGI IMG/M metagenome (GOLD analysis project Ga0307478, IMG submission 203713) | Hardwood forest soil microbial communities from Morgan-Monroe State Forest, Indiana, United States - atmos_gasesECM4C_05 | ecosystem: Environmental > Terrestrial > Soil > Temperate...
TTAATCTGAGATCGTCCAGTTCGGGAACGGAGAGTCCAATATCCTGCGCCCCCACCCCGCGATTGTTGGCGATGATCTTCACCAACCGATCCGGGTGCGAAAAAGGAAGCGAACGCAACAAAACCGCGTTCACGATGCTAAAAATCGCCGTATTCGCGCCCACGCCCAAAGCCAAGGAAAGCACCGCTACGGTGGTAAAACCGGGACTTTTCAAAAGCAGCCGCAGTCCACACCGCATATCCTGCAATAACGTGGTCATCAAAACCCTTCAGTCGGCCCAAATAAATCATAAAGTAACGCAAAACATTCCGTTCAGAAAGGATTAATTTTCACGGTGTGTGCCGACTTTCGATGTCTATCAACTCACGGGGCCCATTTCTGGACTCACAGCCCGCGACTCGTTGTTGCTGTTCATCGATAGATAACGCTGAGGTCTCGGGCGATGATACGTACATTCGGCCGCCTCAGCATGGTGAAATGATCTCTAGGAACCAAATGGAAACTGAATGCCTCCGCCTGCCCATTTTGTCCATAACTTGGAGAAACGCTCTGGCGTCTCGGACGCTCGAAAGTAAACCACTGATTGATCGCTGGGGTGGAGGGAATAGTTATTGATGGCACGGAAATTCCGGGTATATACATCCAGTAATGCATTCATTTCGGCGTGGGCCGTCTTCGGCGCCAGCACGCCATAGCTGGTCAGAGTTTCTTGCACCATCACTTGGCTTAGGGAAAACGAACCTGACGGCTGGTCTCCACCGCAAATCATCTTCGGCACGCAAATCATTTACGCAGTAGATCACTTTCGCTGCAGATCGTAAAACTCCTCCATGTCCTTGCCATGGTCGTTGAAGATCCAGTCTTCGGTGTGATGGTTGGCATCGAGCATGGTGAAGACTATGCGCTGATAGTGGCCTGCGTCTGGAGTTGCGAGATTGGTGGCGTCGAGAAAATCGAAGGTGATGGTTTTGCCGTCAGGCGAGGGGCTGGCGGTCAGGCGGGACTGCGTCCCGTCGAAGCAGTAATGGGCGAACATCAGGCGATTGGGACCATCCATATGGAACATGGAAATCATCGGGCCGTGGTGGCTTTTTTCCATTTTGCTCATCAGAGCGTAGCCGTCGGCAGTGTCCTCAAAGGTGACTCGCAGGATTTTTCCGCTTAGCGAACTCTTCCCTTCCCAGGAACCGGTGAGGGTTTTCAGTTGATCGAAAGCCTTCTGGGCGGACGTTTCGGCGAGAGCGACGGTTGCGATGGCCAGCAACCCGACAGAGATAGCGATGCGAAGCGATTTCATTTCAGCGACCTCCTTTTGAGTTTTGATATTCGATTTTGCAGCGTGGGGCTTATGGGTTTCTTTTGCGTGTTTGGGGCTGGATCGATTCAGTCTTCGGTTCGGTCTGAAGCGGTGGGCCCATTCGAGGCCTCCGTCAGAAAGCGGCTGATAATAGGCCATTAATATCACTGCGACGCATGACAAAGGTACGATGGGTCAGACTCTAGGCAGGCTGCCGCCGCTTAATGCATGTGGCTTTTCCACTAGCGTAGGAGTGAAGTATCGTACACCCACAAATTATCGTTGTAATACATCCACACTGAAGGGTTTGGTTAGAAATTATTGTCGCGCACGAAATTATGCACCTTGACATTCCGACTTGTCCCATAAGGGATCCATGCATTCCGCATCACCGTGGGTTTGAAAATTATTGACCGTTAAGGACTTGCCGACGAGCCAAGGCACAGCTTACAACTTATGGGAGCAGTGCAGGCGTTGACATTCAAAATGATACTGTTAGTAGTTGGAGTCGCAGCGTCTGCACGAAATTGTGCAGGGACCCCCACAGCCACTACAGATACTGCTCGTCGAAACAGATGTGTTCGCCCAGGCGGTTATAGTGCGCCTAATGTTATGCTGCTTCATCAAATAGACAAGCAACGATCTGCAGCGCAGCATTTACGTCTATTTATTCCATTTATTCCATTGTGAAACGCCGCACGCAAACGACCATAGATGAACTCGCCAATATGTAGTCCGTGACGCCAGCATGCTTCAATAAAGCTGTTGCAATCGAAGCGCGGGTCGACAGTGCGAAAGACCAACTGTATTGGTCTGTACGGTGTTTAAGTCATGCCATGAGTCTGAAACACGTTGATCGCTAAAGAAGTTACTTAGGAGTCAGGTGCAGACTTGCGGCTCAACTAGGAACTAGAGGTGACGACATCCCAAGGGCGCTATCGTGGCTGTAACGCCATGTCTGTACGAAATTGTGCAAAAAGAAGGTCTTGCGATTCATCCGGTCAGCTCTAGGCGGCGACCAAGACGAAGTTGCATAGCACGGCATCAAGAGTTAGTCTTCCTATTTTTGAAAGTGTGAATTTTACTAGAGGCTCGGTATCACCGTCACCGCAACTTCCCAAAGTGAGGCCCGCAGAGCATTTGCCTGGCTTTCAGTTCTGTTCGGTTTTCAGCACAAAATCAACATTCTGAACTGGGTGGTCGATCCCGCCCTTATAGTCAGGCGAGTGGGTATTTTCTACCCATTAAGGAATGCCTCTCGCCGCACTTAACTCCGGCGAGGAACGAAATAAATCTTGTTTCTCGCTGTCGTGTTCTGCCAGTAATGCGGGCGAAAGCACGTCGCGACCAAAGCAAGTCAGATCTGGAACTTGGACATAATCCGATTCGATGCAGATGGCTGATGTCAAGAGGCATCACGAGGGGGCCCTCTGAGATATTTCCCGAGACACGCAGTTGTGTCAGCTAGCAAGTGCGGACATGCAACAGCGAGTCTGTTCTGCGGTTGGAGTGGCAGTCATGACGAATCCGGGGGATTGGCTTCGTGGACTTCGGGAAGAACTCCACCTCACGCGTGTCGCTGTTGAGCGTTTCACCAGTGAGGCGGCGAGCAGAGCCAATAATGAGCGCTATCGGATTCGGCGGGGACGGCTCACGCAGATTGAAGACGGCAAGGCTGTGCCGGATATTTTTGAAGTCGAGAGCTTGTGCGAATGTTACAAAGTAACCTATGAAGCGGTGCTGCACGTCTTCGGTACGAAGCTGGAAAAATCCCAGAACATGCTGCAGGGTTCGACAAACTCCGGCGCGGCCGCTAAACCGAGGTCTTTCACCAATCTCGATCGACCGTTTTCCCCGACATTTCAAAGCAAAATCAGCTTCGATACAACCCGCCTGGTAACCGAGACGGCAGACGAACTGGGAGTGCCTGCGGTTGTGCGTCAGCGCTTAGATGCGGGGCAGTTTCGATTGGGCATCATTGCCTTGGATGACGACACCATGGACGGTCTGGTCCCGGGCGGCTCCGTGGTAGTGATCGACAAATCGCATAATGCATTGGAGATGGGTAACTGGAAAACCATCCAAGAACGGCCGATCTACTTTGTGTGGCACGAGAAAGGCTACAGGTGCTCTTGGTGCCATCTCGTAAATGACACGCTGTTGATGGTGCCTCATCCGACTTCGCGACAGCCGGCTATGATTTTCAAGATGCCCCGCGCCGCCACCATTATCGGTCGAATTGTCCACGTGTGGCCTCCTCTGATCCTCCCTACGAACGCCGTATAGGGTGCCCGGAAGACGGGTCGCCTTTCTACAATGCGTCAGTCCCGCAAAACGGCGACAGTAGTGTCATTGCCGAACTCGGGTTTTAAGGTGCCGGCAAAAGTCAACTCGCGATGGCCGAATCCCCCGGCTTTTGATCGCATTGCGTTCGCCTTATGCCTCCTTAAAACTCGGCGACTTCCATCTTCAGCGTACCCCGCGGAACCTCGACAACGCCGTCTTCGCGGCATGATAGCCGCACATGCCATGCACGCCCAAGGACGAATCAAAGACAAGCTGCGATAAGAGTGCTGTTTCGCCTTTCGGCCGCAGGAAATTGACGGAGCATCATGTCCTCCGAGCAGTCGTAAAAACAGCATCCATTTGCTGTTGTTGGCGGCACATTTTAGCACCCACTTCGAGAAAAATCGCCATCGGACACTTCCAAAAAGTAAAGTGGCGAAAAATCGCGATTTCGCTCATTGACGGGGCGAATTTGCCGCCTCGGCTCGGAAGTTGGCCAGAAACGAGCTTGTGGAAGCGCCGAAAAGCGGTCTTCGCGTTCAGGACGAAAGTCAACTCACTCTCGCCGAATCCGCAGCTTTCGATCGCATTGCATTCGCCTAATGGACTCACTGAAACCGGACTACTTCTGTGCCCGTCGGAGAAAAGCCGGGACATGACCCCGTTCTGACCTGAGCAGTCCGTTCTCCGCAGTCCGGTTTGCTCACCAATATCGCGACAAATGGGCATGTTTCGCGTATTCGGGGGAAAGCCTGGCGCACTTTCTCTGCAGTTGAGACTGCATGGCGGAGGAAGAGAGATTCGAACTCTCGGTACGGTTTTGTCGCGCTAAGGCTCGACGTGTCCGCAAGTTGCAGATAGCAAAACCCTGCCAGAGAATTTCACCCGAAACCAGACATCAGAACTGGGCAATCAGTCCGGTTTCGATTTGCCATCTATTCGTACCTGAACGGCGAATGCAAGGCGATTCTGTGGCAAAAATGGTCACGTCGTGAGGTTCCTAGGCGGTCTGATTGGGTTTGCTAGGACTGCGTGCCTACCGCGCAGTCCGAAAGCGAAAAATCTATCCGCAGGGATTGCTCCAAGAAAGACAAATAATGGAGATAGGTGCAGCCGCATCATTGCGTCACAGGGCTCCTCGATTACTACCGGTGGTTTACTGAAGTGCGTTCTACCGAACCACCGGCGTAGCAGCAACCAGCCAAGGATGCGTCCTCGAGTGCCGCAAAACGTGCGCTGCCACGCGTGCGCGGCCGGAGCGGACGCACCGCTTCGTCCAGAGCCACGCGGCCATCCTCAATTAAAAAATGACGCGGTCCGCAAGACTGATGGCTTCGGCAACGTCGGGAGTCACCAGCAGAGCCGTGAAACTGCGGCTACGCCAGACGTCTTCAATCAGGCGTTGCATCTCGATGCGTGTAAGCGCGTCCACGGAACCAATAGGCTCATCCAGATGCAGCAGGTTGGGGTCGTGGACAAGAACGCGAGCCAATGCAACCCTTTGGCGCTGTCCACCCGACAGGTTTGCAGGCCAGTCATTGGCTCGCTCGGCCAGGCCGACCTGAGCCAGGACTCTTCGAGCTTGGGGGATAACTGAAGGATCCAGTCCGCTTCATCCTCCGCCGAACTTGGCAGGCAGTCCGTTGGGTCCGGCGACAAATATCATGAGGTCCTGATAATAAGCGTCGCCGGCGAGGTTGCCGGGCCGGTCAACTAATCCACCGCCGAGTTGTAGCGGTACATCGGTCAAGATATTCGCGGGAACGGGCTGTCCTTCCGTGGCGGTTGTCGACGCTTTATCCGCAGAGACACCGTCTACCTTCAGCATGAGCGTTGCGCCGAGGCGCACGGCGACTATTTCGTGCCACTTGCCATCGGCGACGTCAGCGCTTCCGGCAAGAGCGCCGTACTGGGCGCCGGGCTGGCTTACTTCGAAGAACAGCTTGCCCTCGCCGCCGTTCGGGTCGTTCAACCGCAGGCTGACGTAGGCATTGGTGCTGCGGCGGGCCGGTGGGCCTCCGGGAATAGCAGGAAGATCAAGACGATTGCCGATCACGTTGAAGGTCAACTTGCGCTCGACAGTCATCATGCGGAAGGCGAGCGAAAAATCCGCGGTGCCAAAATCGGCGACGAAACTACCGAACGATACGCGGCAGCGGTCGAGGTGGAGGATGTGGAGCGCGTTGTTCTTTGTCGGAATGACTGGATGGGGCGCATCCGCGAAAACCGCGCCTTCCATCAGTTTGCCGTCATGATTGTCGATGACATCTTTTGCGATGGCGCCGGAGCTTTCCTGCAGGAACCATTGGCCGATGAGACTGCCTTCCTGAAGCGCCAACTGGTTCAGCGCCGTCTGCACGGTAAGCCACTGGTATCTCCCGGTAGATTCGAGCAGGGCTCGCATGGCAAGACGGCGCATGAGGCCGCCCAGTCCATTGGCGCCGAGTGTTTGTCCCAGTTGGACTGCACTGAGGCTGGGATAAACTCTTGCGCTGACCAGTGCTGGCGCGATCTGGGCCAATGTGAATCCCGCTAAGAAAAGCGCCTTGGCAACTTGCGTGGCGTCGGTGACAATTGTTTGAGGCGCGCCCGCGCCCCTTGTCGGGAACCCAACCACAGTCTGCAGCAAGTAGGCGAGGTCGTCAATAGCAAGAAGAGGGAAGAGATCGCGCGCCGCCTGTGCGGCGCCATTCATGTCGAAGCACGCTGTCAGAGAGTGGACAAGAGATAACGTTGAGCCATCGGAAAGTGGCGGATAGGCCAATAGCAGCCATCCCATCTGAGTCGGAGTCAGATCGGCCTGAACGGTCCTGAGATGGTTTGCGGCGGTTATCGGATTTGTCCCAGCGGCAGCCAAAGCCTTCGCAGCGCTGGATGTGGCCGCTTGCGGATAGACAGTTTTGAGAGCGCGCGTCCATGTGTCCTGGTTAGCCTGCGGAAAGAGGCCAGGGGTCTGGATTGCGGGATCGTTGCTTTTGATTCCGGCGAGTTCGAGTGCCCAAAGCAACAACAGGGCTGTGCCAGTGGTCTCCGGAAACACCTTCAGAAACAGCGTGGCGAGGTCGGACGCACTCTGCGAAGGGAAAGCCTTGATGAGGGGCGGTGCCGCTTGCTGACAAGTAAGACCGGCAGCCTTCTGGCGTTGCGCGAACTGAAGCGCAGTGCTTGCGGCGCTCAGAGTTATGGGCGGTGTTGAAACCCAGGCAGAGTGCCGATTCGACTGCTGCGCTTGGATGCCGGCGCGGAAAGTAGCACCGTTCGTCAGCGTCGGTCCTTGCAGCACAGCAGTCCTCTTTGCCTGGTCGATGGTGATCTGCGCGGCCGTGGAAAGTGGTTGGCTGTGGGCGTCCTCCAACCGAACCCTGTAGGTGTAGCTGCCACTGTCGGCGGCCTGCCAGGAAACGTATAGTGCGTCATTGACCTGCTCAATGACGCAGTTGGTAGGAGCGAAGTCCGGGATGTGAACCTGCGCGACGGCGGTTGGGTCGCTCCATGGTCCGAGAGAGCCGTCGGCGATGGCTCGCACTTGCACAGTTACGGTCGCCCCGGGCTCGAAGGCTGTGAGGGGACAACTGGCGCAGGGATAGTTGCTGGCGGGATCGGAGGATCCCGGCGGCGGCACGAGGAGAACGGTGAAGATGGGTTGAGTGATCAGCGGGCTCGAGCTTGCCTTTACCTCATACGATGCTGCGTCCGGTACCGCATTCCACCGCAGCTTGAGATCGCTTTCAGAGCAGGTGACCGCGCTGACGGCGGGCTTGGCCAGATCGTGGAGGACGATGGTGACGAACTCTCCCCAGACAGTTTGTCCTGCCGCTGCGCCCCGTGAGCCAACTCGGACTAGCATTTGCGCTGGCTTAACGAAGGCGGGGTTTGTGAGTGTGGCGGAGTTTCCTGTGACGACGGACTGGGACAGGACGAGATTGAAATGATCGGTTTTGTAGACCTGAACGACGACTCCGGGGGAAGTGCTGGGTTGAGACCACGCCGCATCGATGGATGTGGTGCCGGAGGTGTGCTGCGCTACGAAACCAGTGGGAGCACTAAGCGCCGAATACAGGATTGGAGTTGCAGCGACGGGATCGGTCGCCGCGCCTGCCTTTTTCGCTTGGACCGTGACGGTATATGTTGTTCCGGCATGAAGTGAGGCCGCAGGAACCACGACGCGAAAACCTGAACCGTACGGAGCAAAGGTTGGCTGGGCAATCGATGGACCTTTGTCGGCCGTTACGCGAATGTCAAACGAGTCGGGATGTTGCGGGCCACCACGCCAAACAGCAACCAGTGTTGATCCCTGCTGCTCGACCGCCAACTGATGCGGGCCGAAATCGGCAATATCGGAGGCGAACGAAACGGGATCGCCATCGTAACGGTTCTGGGTCTGGATGCTGGCCTGTACGGAGAGAACGATGTGGCGGCCTGGGCTGATGGCCGAGTCCTGAATGTCGTATGCCGTCTGCTTGGCAAAACTCAGCGGAGGCGTGACCGCGATTGTCTTCGCGTTGCCGCCGCCTGGGTCGCTCACGGTAATGCTCGCTGTGTAGAAGCCTGCGTCCTTCACCGAGTTCCAACTGACTCTCAGCCTCCCGCCGCCGTTGTAGGTTATCGTCCCGCCGGTCACCACGAGTTTTTTCTTCACGGCGTCGCGCGCCCGGTTTTGCAACTCATGGGCGTAGTCTCTGCGTTCGCGTGCTTTTCTCGATTCGTCGGTCTCGATGCCGAAGACGCTTAGCAGCGCGCTCAGCAGGCTGGCGAAAAATCCAATCGCAATTCCGCCGGCGACCATGACACCATCTGCCGCGGCTGCCGCGGCTGCTGCGCCATTGGCGCTGTCGGCGTCGCGGACACCGTCTTCTTCCTTCTTAACGTTTTTGTCGCCATCGTTTGGTTCATCTGGGTTGGGGTTCGTGCGGTTCTTCAGCTCAGTTTCGAGCGCGTCTTTTTCGATGTTGCGGCAGATCAGGGAGGAGATGGCCTGATTCGTAAGCTTCTGCACGGTGACGGCTGCGATGAGCCTGCCCATGGCAGCAGGGTCGTCGACGATGGCCGTAAAGACGCCGGCGATCACGCTGCCGATGGCATTGACGATCATGCCGGCGAGGGCATCGAAAGACGCGCTTGCAGGCGATTCGATGGTGAAGGATACGGTGAGAGGTTTGGCGTTCGCATTTAGCGCAACGGCGGACGTTCCAGGGATCGCAATCGAGATGATGTAGGTGAAGTCAACGCTGACAATGGCCGCGGGTTTGCTCTTTTGCGAAGAAAAAGTTGATCCTGTAGGCGCAGATACCCTCATGCTGGTTTTCAGCTCGCCCTTAATGATGTCCGGTCCGAGCCCGAGCGAGCCCAATGCGTCGCAGGCATTTCCGCTCTTAGCCGCTTCGAGGAGCTTCGTCGGATTGATGTTGGGAATCTGCGGAATGATGGGCCATTTGGTGATTTTGAAGCCGTCGGTTTGGTTCCACTCGGCTTCGACGGTGAAGTTGTTTCCAAGCGGTGTGTTGACTTGCAGGGTTAGCTCGCCGGTGTAGCGCTCGGGAGTAGTTGATGTGGCTGCGGTGTACCGGAGGCCGCCGCGGCGAAAGTGCAGGCCGAAGATATCGAATCCAAAAACCAGAGCGACCGATTTGGAAGTGTCATTAACAGTGATGGAAAGTCCCGGGCCACCGGTGCCTTCCGGGCCGGTGAGAGTCACGAAGAGGACTTCAACGGGCGCGGAAGCGAGTGCAGTTCCAGTCATTCCTTTCTTGTCCGTCAGGTCCGCGGTTACGTGAAAGGTCGCAGAGAATATGTCGGCGTCTGCCGCCAGATGAAAACCCTGGTCGTACTTCGGCGCCGTCACGGCAGTTTTGGCGTAGTACAGCTCGCCGGTTTTGAAGGTGAGCTTGGGAACCAGTGGCGAATCGCAGAGGGCAGCCACACCGATGGTGGAGAGCACGTCGCGGAGGCTCACCGGCTTGTTCAGGGTCAGCTTGACGACGCGGGGCTGGTTGCTGAGGAAAAGAACGCCGGCGGTGAGATCTGCCACGTCGAGTAGCGTGAACTTGCCCTGCAATTCATAGAGCGTGAGCGAACGGGAGTTGCCGGTGAACGCCCATTCGGCCCGCATGGAAAGGCTGTGCATCACGATGCTGGGGATGCCCAGCGGGCGGCTGAGCGTCGCACCCGCGGCCACGTTGAAGTTGGCAACCGCGCCAGTCTGCGTGACGGTGAGGTTGCCCGTAAATTTGAACAGCGCGTCGTGCTCCTGCGTGTCACTGGCGTAGCTGGGCACCGACACCGATCCTGAGCAATCCATGACCAGCTGGATTGCAGCATTCGGCGCATACGTGACAGCTACTTTGTCGAAGGTGAGGGTCTGCAGGATTACGAAGCCGCCAAGCGCAGCCTGGAACACAGTGTTGGCAGGAGCCTGCGGGTCAACCGTCGCGTGCACGTAGATGGCTGCCGAGGCGCGCGCCTCGATAAGCCATTTGAGATTCTCCCAAATCCCGGTGCCAGTGAATTGCAGGGTACCGTCCACGTTCAATCCCGGCCGAGTGCTGGTTGCCGGAGGAAGTGCTGGCGCGAGCTTCTCTCCCGCGGCGGTGAGCGTCGCTAACACTGCGTACGGATTGGCCGCCGGGTCGGTGGAGGTGAAGGAACTGACAGCGATGCTGGCCTGCTGGATGCTGATGAAACCATCCAGCGCCTTGAGCCCTGTTGCGATGTTTTCGAACTTGAATCCTTTCTCGATGTTCACGACGAAGGCGTAGTCATAGAGGGCAGGCGCGGACGCTGCAGCGGTGTTGCGGATGAACAATCCGGCATTGCCGAAGGAGGTGCGGCCGAAAAGCATAAGCGTCGATGTGGTGAGGTTGAGATAGATGCCGGCTTGCGCCAATTCCGGTGGGACAAAGCCGGGCGGAAGCTTCACGCCCTTCCAGTTCGCGCCGCCGGTGAACTTGCCGGTGACGCTGCCGAGTTCGAACTGCGAGGGAGCAGCGACGGTGCCGAGCAGCACGGTTTCCGTGGAACTGCTGCCGGTCACGCACGCCACGGAAAAAACGGGAAGAGACGGCATGCTCAACGCTCCGGCAACCGAAAACTTCCACGGGCGCGTGTTGTCCTTTTTCTGCGCTTCCACGTCGAGGGCCAGGGCTATGTTCGCGACGCTTCCCTGCTGGCCGGCGAATGTGGGCTTCCACTGGACTGAGGTCTGCAGAGTGGAGTGGATTTCGAGAGTGGATGGAATGAGTTCCACATGGGCGGCGTTGATGCTGAACGCGGGAAAAATGTCGGAGAGCCTGGCGCCGGGAAGCAGCGATCCAAGCAGGTCTGTCAGGTTAATCGCCGAGTTCTTGCGCAGCTCCATGACAAGACGCCAGGTGGAGTTGGACTGGTCATTGGTCGCGAGCAACAAGAAGCCTGCGCCGCCGATCTCGATTTCGGCTGAGGCTGTGGCCAGGACCTGGCTGGCAGGTGTTACCCCGTTCTCCGGCGGGTAGCGCACAACGTCGAGCGACAAGCTGAGCGCCGGAATTTCCAGCTTGCCTGGAATGATCTTCCATGTGTCCGACAGTTCGATCGTAAATCCAATCTCGGAAAGCAGCGCGGCATCGAGATCGTAGACGGCATCCAGCGTCGAGAATCCCAGATCGCTCACGATGGAAAGGCGCGCGGGGATCATTGCATTGAATGCTGCGCCATCCAAGTTGATCAGCGTGAGCAAGTCAGCGAGTCGCAGTGTGGTGGGCGACTGCAATGAGAGCGAACAGATGCTCTCGGCCTGCGGACGTTCGATTGAGATGACAACCTGCGCCTCGCCGATTGTGGCAAGCAGCTCCGCGCGACCACCAGTCTGACGGGTTGAAAGCAGCGGCTGCCGACTGTCAATGGAGAGCCGCAGTTCTTCAAGGGTCAATCCCGAGAGATAGGGAATCTTCCAGTCAACGTCATCTGGCAGCGATAGCTGGACGGAGACGTCGGTGAGCTTTGCAGACGCCGTGGAAGCCTTGAGATTCAGAGAAAAGGTAAGCCGGTCGACCTGGATGCTTCCGAGCGTCATCAACTCGCGCGGGAAGTAGTCGCCTAAACTGGAGACGCCCAGAAGCCCAGCGAGATCTGCTGCGAGCTGGCCGATTCCGGGGAGGATGAGGCTGGGGTAGCAGACGATCTCAAGTCGTCCGGTTTTGTCGAGCGGCGCGGTGACGGTGATCTTCGCATTGAAAAGGGTGACGGTTCCGGTCACCATGCCGGACAGCCAGATAGTAGAGGCGCCAGACTCGTCAAACGCGAGCGACGTCGAAAGCTGCAAGGCGAGACTCTGTAGCACCAGGGGACCGACAATGGTCCATGGTTGCGTAGAACCTATGGTGACAGTGGTTGAATAGAGATGCGCGCTGTCGAAAGCGCTATCGAGGCGGGTGATTGCGAAGCCTCCGGGCAGGCCCGGCGGAAGCAGTGATCCTGCGGGAAACCCTGTGAGCTGCTGCAACGCTGTGGCGAGATCGCTGAGCTGTGGGGCCACGCCCTCGGCCAGAGTGAGGGTCCACGGCGAGTGATCGGTGGGGAATGAGAGATCGACTGCGGCGTTGGCTCCGCCTGCTCCAAGCATGGCATTCACCACGGCTGAGAGTGGAGCTTGTTTCCCTGTGCCGCTGACCAGCACGCGCAATACTAAGGTGAGGGTGGCGAAAGGCAGAGGCCAGGGAATGGGAGCAGGCGCAGTCGGCCACGGCGCGGTGATGGTTGCAATGCGAGTTGCCGCGTCGATGCCGAATTCGACATGGGAGAACGAAATCGCCGGCAGGCGGCGGACGATGGCCGGATCGATCCATCCTAGTGTCGCCATCTGAGCCAGCGTCATCGCGCCGCTGGTTGCGCTTACAGCGCTCTGCGCGGCTGTTCCCGAGCCCACCAGCGTGACCGTGCCTTCCGTGCCGAATATCTGCGCTTTTACCGTGGATGTGGGCACGCTGACAAGGCTGGTCTGGTTGAAGCCTGTCCCGCCTTTGGCCGGACCTAGTAAGTCGGAAAGCTTCGCTACCTCCATGGGACTTGCCTTTCTGTCTCCGGGTTGCGCGTCGGTAAGGGTGCTTGACTAGACCGGAAGGCCGCTGTAGCCATCCGGGATGGCGGGTTTGGACGGACCGTAGTTTGTTCCGGCTAAAGGACGCGAGAATAACTCATCCAACAACAACTCCCTTGGTCGTTCCGGGACATTCTGGCTCGTCAGCATGTCCCTGAACAATGTTATCCAGACCGACCAGAAGCCCAAACTGAGCGCTGTGCCCATGATCTGTTGCTTGAGTAGACTGACCGCCAGACTGTCGAGAATGCCATTGGGCCCACACACCGGGGACAGGAGCGTTGCCAACTGGTGCGCTGTATTCCACGCCAGCGTCCGATTCTCGATGCGCCGGTTACTGGCTGTCCCGGTGTCCGCATACGGCTGGTCAAGCCCCACCAGTCGCAAGGTGTTGCGCGCGCGCGCTTGAATCTCGGGCGAGCGTGCCGTATCTACATTCACCACGGCATGTCCGTTTTCCAGGCTGTAGGTATATGCGGAATAGGAATCGACAGAAGCGTCAGCGGGATCGACCCGGCAGTCGCAAGGGAAGATATAGTTTGCAAGCTCTGTTGCAGCGCCCACCTTCGATCCCTTGGCCGAATTGCAGTTGACGCAGGCCAGCAGAAAGTTCACCCAACTGTTTTCCATCTGCGGCTGGGTTGACTTGCTGACAATGTGCTCGACGGCCGCGTTGCCGCACAGGGCCGCCTCGCAATAAGAGCAGTACTCGCCAATATTCCGCAGCAGCGCCTCGCCGAAAACGTGGTAGTCGTAGGCGACGTTTCTTGATCGCGAATTCATCGGCGAGTAGAACTCCGGCGCCGCGTTTCGGTAGACAGGCCGCATCCTTGTGCTTTCCTCCTAATTTGTTTGAACCGCCTGAGTCAGCGCGGAGATGAGCGCGTTTCGCGGATCCCGGTTGTCGTCACCCTCCAGCACGGAGTTTACGATCCAATGCCACATAGTCAGGCACCCAGTGCCGCGAGCCAGATCAGTGATGGTTCCAATCAACATTTCTACCTCGTCGGCGGTGCATCCGCCACGTACCGCGTCCACAATGTTCTTGATTGCGTGCAGGGCCGCGAACATCGCAAACGTCCTGCGGTGGACGCGCCGGTCGAAAATTCGAGCCGTGCGGTCGAATGACTTCGTGTTTCGCTCTCCGTTCAGGTCGAGCATGTCGATCGTCGCCTGTTGGCGGGGACCTCCATCTTCCGCCGAGTTTGGCAGCAGATGTAGTTCCACCGGTCCCGTCCATACCCAGGAAAGCGAGAGCAAGCCGTCGTTGGAGATGTGCGCCTTGCAGGGAGTGGTGAGTGTGAATAGGAAGCGTGTCGGAACGACCCCGGAGTTCGGGTCCGTTTCAACCGAAATGATGGGGATCGTTTCGTGTCCAAGCCACTGCACCCAACCGAGCGACATGGTTTGCGCCGCTACCCACTTGCGAATCGTGCTGGGTACTTCAAGATCGGAAACCTGTGTGGGAGGGTTACCGTTGCGAGTGATAGTGGCTGGAGGTTGGCTGATGTCTACGCCGTACTCCACCCTGTGCTCGAATGCGAAAGTATGCCCGTCATTCACAGCGACCGGATCGCCGACCCGGATGTAGCGGCCAAATCCTCCGGCTTCACCGGAGACCCGCATTTCTGGCGGGAAGTCCGGTGCCCAAATAGCGGCCGGCGGCCCGCCCAGGAATGTTTCCAGACCGTTTGGCGCGGGACATTGGATGGGCGCCAGTTGGCTGGTCAGAATAATGGTGCCGGAAGGCCCTGGTGCAAATTGAGCGCGGCCCTCAAGGAATTCCGGGAAGACTTCGGCCGTCGGCAGCCCGTACATTCCCAAGACTTCGCCCTCTACTCGATTCAGGTAGCGCAATTCATACATGAACTCCTGGTTGAAACGGCCCATGAAGGTATTTCGGCCGGAGTTTTGTACCTGGTAGTCTGCGTCGGAGGGGGCCCGAAAAGTGGCCCTCATCCGGATAGCTGCCTGGTCCGGAGTCTCATCCGCCGGCCCGTCAACGTACTCCGGTAAGCTGCCCTTTTTAGAATTGCAGGCGGCGCATGCCAGCAGGAAATTTGACCAGCGTGTCGCGAGAAGTGGAAACGAAGTCTTCGGTACTATGTGTTCGATCGCGAGATTGGCCACGATCGGCAATTCGCAATAGGAACAATACTGCCCGATCCTGTCGATCATGGCGCGCCGCGCATTCGGATACACATTCCGAATGGCGGACTCTGCATCGGATGTGAGCTGCCCGTAGATCTCCCTAAGCTGTCCAGTCCTGTTCAGGCAGTCGCGAGTCTTATTCTGGACTGCTGGCCGCTCAGCAACTGGAATCGCGTCAATCAGGTTTTGAGTTGGAAGTTCGGTAGTTGGATCGAATCGAGCCAGCCGTGCGAGTTCATTCTTGGCGTCGATCAATTCCTCGCCCGCCGTATTCAACCCCGCATCGTTCAAGGCGATTGCAGGGGGCGCGGGTGTTGCGACTGCCCTCACTTTTATCTTGGCGAGCAGACGCTGAACCGCCAGGAATCTGTCGTTGAAATGCTTCAAACGAAGTGCATCGGGAAGAGCGGCTTGCGCCACAGCCGGAAGATCGGCCGGATTGGTCGCATCGTTATAGCTGTCCGGTTTGACGCCGGTTGTTACTGGTCGCATTGGGCAAAATTCCTCGGCAATCGAACCGGGAAGAGTGAAGCGTTACTTGAGTTGCCCAAGGTTAATCGCAATTTCGCGAATGTCAAGTGCCACAGCTCCAACAGGAGGGCAATCGTCACCGTCGAAGGTATTCGTAACCGATCGCCGCAACCTTCCCCTCACGCAAGAAGGCTGAAAGCCAATATCCGGTTTCAGCCCTCGTTCTGCTTGATTCCCAAGTTGTGCTCGCCTTAAAGCCAACAAAAGCAGATGATGACGTTATTTCCCCGTACCTGTCAGCGTCACCTGCTGAGGGCTTCCGCTGGCATCATCTGTTATTGAAATTGCCGCGCTCCGGCTGCCCTTTGCCTTTGGGTAAAGGTTGCCGAAGTCTCCGGTAGTCAGAGCGTTGATACCATTCTGCCTGTTGCGGAGGCCAATTTGGCGAAAGTGCCGTCTCCATTCCCGATCAGAACAGAAACTGAACCCGAGCAGACTCCATTGATGCAGCCGGTGTTTGCAAGTCTTCTGCAAGAAATACCACAGGGATCAAATACCGGACCTCAACGGGTGTTTGCATTGTCCACTTCTAAGGTGCTGGCAAAAGTCAACTCGCTGCGGCCGAATCTTCGGCTTGTGATCGCATTGCATTCGCCTGAGGCACTTATTGAAACCGGACAGCGCATATGCCCTCTGGAGAAAAGGCGGGACGGTCACCGCTTTGCCGACGAGCAGTCTGTTCTCTGAAGTCCGGTTTGCCTGGGAATAATCGCGAAATACGGGCATTATTCGCGTATTTCGGCGCAAAGCGAGCGGAAATCCTCTGCAGTTTAGACTTGCTGGCGGAGGAAGAGAGATTCGAACCCTCGGTACAACTCTTGAGTCGCTGAAGCCCGCCGTCATCGTCCATCGAACATTTGTGGAAAGGATTGACCAAGAAAGACAGTATCATCGCCACCTGTATCCCGCTGCTAACCATTGTTCTCAGTGGCGTCCTTAGGGACGAGGTAAAGGCGCGGTTGGTCTTTTGGCGTTAGCGAAATCCATTGCCTGGCTGTCGCCTCTTTTCAATTGGGGTCGGTTCGGACTTCGTCAATTGGAGAACGGGATCCCTTTACACCACTATTCTTCTCGCGCAGTATTTCATCATCGCCACTTCGGCGCGAAATTACGAGATCAGGTTTGTGCTGAATGTCCTGGCGGAAGAGTCGCACGCTCAGCCGAGTGCGCCCGTTAAGGCTCGACGTCGAGCAACTCCGTCCGCATCCGAAGCGCCAAAGGAGTGAGCTTCCGACCCGACCAGGGAAATCTCCGAAGAAACAGAGCGCCACTCCAGAAAATAATGACCAACTAACAGTCGCTCGGTCGACAATCCCATAGGCCCCATGTTGCGAATCCCCATTGGTGCCCCCCTATCTGCTGACTCCTAATCCATAACAACCATCCCTCATTCTCAACGGAAGGCTGCGCTGTCTTTTTCTCCCACTTCGCCCTCTTCCGGGTGGACGCCGCTTGGCCGCGGCTCGGACAGGCGTTTCGGACTGCGCCGGTTTCGCGCCAAACTAAACCCAACCCCGTTTGGCACTCACCGCGCTTTCCCTCACGCCCTGCCACCCTCCCTCGGCCTCCGTTCTGTCCCTTTCACCGTTCCCGCCTTGTTTCTTCCCGCTGCCGCTCTAGTGAAGAAAGAAACAAGCCGGAAACGGCAGAAAGGGAAAAAACATGAAATTGGAAGAAGTCAACACACGAACCAAAGAGGCCGTGGATTTCCTCGTTGCAGCATTGGAGTCCGGTCACAGTGAAGTCCTCACCGCATACCTCGGAGCAATGGCGAAGTTTCACACCTACAGCTTCGGCAACATCATGCTCATCGCACGTCAGAAGCCCGATGCTACGAACGTTGCCGGACTTCGGACATGGAACTCGCTTGGCCGCTTCGTTAAACGGGGAGAAAAAGGCATTTTCATTCTCGCCCCGATGGTCGGAAGACGAAGCCCGAACGTTGATGAGCTTTAGATTCACCGAAACTCGTTCACGATTGCTCGCACTGGCGAACAAAAGACGAATATACTACGCTCTTGCACGTGGTTCTTCGAACATGCACGGTTGCGGTCAGGGACCTTCGAGACGTTGAGCACTCCATAGAGGTTACCGCGGAGACTCTCTATGAAGCGATCGCCACGGCTCTCGCCGCCTTGCAGCGGGACAGCCGGGTGGGAGAGATCGGACAGGGATTCACAACAGTGACCGTTCTCGTCCAGCAGCCACCCGTAAAGCACGAAGTAAAAATGAAGGACTTTGTCTCATGGCTCAGTCGCCAAGGACGTTCTCCCGCAGAGGTCATGCTGAAGCAAAAGCTGGAGAAAATATTGGGCAGAGCAAACCACGCGAGGACGTGACCGAAAAAAGCCCAGGAAGCAAATCAGCAGCGAGAGATCGTCGAGTCTTATCGACTCGGAGTCCGAGCCGCCTTGTGTGATTGATTAGGTCGCTGCGCCGTTTGCGCAGCGCCCGTTTTCGTCGCACTCGGCGCGAACGGATCCTTTCCTTCACGCAAGGAAGATGCAACGAAGCCAAAAAAAATCATCGCACTCAGCAGTCCCCATACGAGGACGACTGGCTTCCAGGGAACGAGAATCCGCATGGCAGAACCTCCGGGGACGAAGAGCGGCTCACGATTACCGCTATTATACTGCGAAAAAAACGGACACCTTTCTTATCGCTTAGCCTTTTTTTCTTGTCCTGCTTGCCGGCTCTGGCGTGTGCGAGAGCACGTTTGAGATCAGCAGACAGATCCATATTTTCGGTCGCGATGTGAACAGGTACGTCCAAACCAGCTTCGCGGCCGAGGTATCCGCTCAATTCCTCCTGAGAGGCATGCATGAACCTGCCCTCTCGTGTCACGGGCATACCTGATCTCGCCCATCGTTGCGCCACCGCTACCGGCTGACCGAGAAAGCTGGCGATTTCATTCCAACCCTTGAGCCGTTCGTTCTGGGCTGTCGGCTTTATTGCGGGACGACTCTTCTTAGCTGGCTTTTGTTTCTTCTTCATGGGGATAGCGTTCAGAACAATCGGACAGGAAACCGCGTCCACTCAAGGCCTGGCTGTCGGACTCCGAGGAAATATGCACCCGGAGGGACGCCGGCGAGATCGACGTCAGCCCTTAGGACCACAATGTGATCTTCGAGTTTAGCTGTGGCACTCGTGCGGAAAAGTTCAGCGCCACTAGGATTGAGCAGCGCCACATCGTATACCCCCTCGTTGCTCCCGATTGGCAACTCCAAGTTCAGACTCTTTGCACTACGAGGAACCTCTAACGGCGGCTGACTGGTCTCGGACGGATTTTCTCCGCGTGCTGTTGAGCGGCCACGCAGATCGAGAACTACAACTGCCGCAGTTTGCCCTGTTGGGCGACTCCTTACCCACATCCAACTTGCAACTGCAAGAAGCACCATCGCAGCCGCAGCCAGCCACATCTGTGTCTGCCTCCGCTGACCTGCCGCTTGCTTCCGAATTTCACTGAATTCCTGGAAGCATGGGCTGCAAGAACTGAAATGCTCCAGCCAAGGATTGGCTTCCGCCAAAGGCAGCTTATGAAGCGCGATGCTTTTGAGAATTGCCGAACCGGGGCACCCGATGCGCTGCGGGTTTGGAAAATCTCGGGATAAACCCCTACTCAGCAGATCCAGTATCCGCTTTTCTTCCCCGTTGAATTCTTCCTGTTCCTTCAGAACCCGCCTGCTCTCACTTGAAGTCGTCACAAAGAATGGCCAAGTTTACCGCGAGCGATCAATGCAAGCCACACCTGCCCGCGTTCAAATAGTCACGTCCATGCGACCAAAGCGGGTTCGCAACCTGCCAATGGCGTAACGGAATCGAAGTTTGGCCTGTGGCTCCGTTAGCCTCAGATGTGACGCGATTTCCCTCCACGAGTATCCGTACTGCCGAACAACCCAGACCTTGCGGGTCCACTCATCCATGCTCCGAACGGCCTCGTTGACCTGGATCGTTTCCTCCAGATCGCGCACAGCCGTTGAGTCGTGAGCCTGTCGCAACCGCTCCAGATCAATCGAAGGAAGACACTGTATTGTCTCCCGTCTTGTGCGCTCCTTTCTTAGAGCACGGTTGAACCGATGGTGGAAGGCGCCGAAGAGATAGGCCTCCGTATTCTTTATTCGCCAGTTTCTCCGGTTGGATCGTTGGATTGTTTTGGCGACAGATTGCAAAACACCCTCCCATACCTCCGTCGCCAGAGCCAGCGCCTCGTCAGAGCTTTTCTCCGGCTGCTCTCGACGTGCGTGGGCCTGAATGCGCGGCCAAAGGCGTCGCGCGACAACAACCAGTTCGCTGATCTCGTCCTGGCAACCTGCGAGGGGGGAGGAATAAAACTCGAAAGAACCCATTCTGGGCTCAACTCGCGGCTGGACATCTGGGAGGGCCTCAACCCGACTAATAATTTAGATGGCCAGAGTAGAAAGCGTGCCATGTGAAACGAACGAGTGTCAAGCGTGTTCCTTCTCTGGAGAGCGCACCACACACAACAACAATTCTTTAATACTTTTTCCTTCCTTCCGGTTCCTTGACTAGATGTAGGGCAGTAACCAGTCTCCGCCGTCTGGCAAAGGAGGTGTGGAGCAGTGTTCGCCAAAGTCGAAGTACGCCACCTGCACGCAGTCATTGTGTTGGCCGAGGATCTGAACTTCACGCGAGCCGCACACAGATTGCACATAACCCAGTCCGCACTCAGTAAACAGATCACTGAGATCGAACGACAGCATAAATTTCACCTATTCAATCGCAAAAATAAAAGGACGGTGGAACTTACGGACGTGGGACGTATCTTCGTCGAAGAGGCCCGTTCGGCACTCTTGCATATAGACCGGGCTATTCAGCTCGGGTGTGCTGCTCGTGAAGGGAGCGATGGCATTTTGACTATCGGGCACGCGGCCGACGCCGACGAAGCCTGGGTTTCAGCCATTCTTGCAATCCGACTGCCCCTGTACCCTAAGCTCCGCATTCAACTCATCAGCGAATTCTCAAACGAGTTGATCCGGAGTGTGATGGCCGGCGAACTGAATATGGCATTGGTGACGGCACCACTCGAAAACTCTCAAATTACGGCTGTACCATTCGCCTTGACGCCGCTCTATGCAGCGCTCCCAGTGAGCCACCCGGCCGCTCAGAAGGAACACATATCACTCCAAGATCTGACAAAAGATGACTGGATTCTGTTCGGGCGACGAGTCCACCCCGTCGTTCATGACGCAATCGTGAATGCAGCACGACGTGAAGGAATTTCTCCGAAGAACGCGCACGATATTCTTACGGCGCAACAAGCGGTTCATTTGGTATCTGAGCACGTTGGAGTGGCGATTCTCACCAAACCTACGGCCGTTAGCGTGGCACTGACGGCGTAGTGATCAAGCCGCTTTCTGATACCTCGTTGTGCTTCGAAACGTGTGTGATTATGAGGGCCAACGATGATTCACGATTGGCAAACGAGTTCGCCAGGTCCTTCCTCCGCAGATACGAACCCCACCGCCTACCCCCAAGGCAAATGGAATTGTCGCTGTCCGCATAAGTTGTCCGATCTGGCTACTGCGGTGACAGCGGCAAGCGCGGTCGCTACTGAACTGTCCGGCCCGCGCGGGACCGCTTCTAAATTAGGGCAGCCTTGTGCCTTGAGTGGCAACGTTGAATCTGGGTCCGATTAAGGTCCAATAGGCAGGGTCAAAGACTCCCTTAAAGGATCAAGAACGGGCTGTCAGTACCGTTGAAATCCAATAAGTTACACGTCGTTGTTGCCCTGTCACGGCAGAGGCCGCGGGTTCGAGTCTCGTCGTCCCCGCCATTCTTTCTAAAGCGCTTAGACGAATTTCATTGAAACCATCGAGGGCGCTAAAAGGGCACGTTCGCGCCCTTTTTGTGCCCATTGCCTTCCGGGCGGAAAGGTTCTTCCGACCTGTTCCTGTTGCAAAATCGCAAATACAACCTTGGGACTTCCAAGGCTCAGCTTCATAACTTCCGGTCAAGGGGCCCTTCACCTTCAGTAATTTTGAAGCTGCTTCGAAGCGAGTATACTCGTCAATCTACGGGGATTAGAATGCGTCTGCAATTCGCGGCGGTCATTCTTGGACTCACTCTAATCCCAGTGCACGTTTTTGGTTGTACGAGCGCTGCACCGACAGCGCAGGTCAAGACTTCGTCAGAATTAGGCCGCGGAATTGCGAACTAACTGCTCGGCGCGAACCTGTCGGGAGACACCATTGGGACTACCAGAGGCTGGTCATGCGAGATATAAAGGGCAAGACCGGTGAACTGGCACAACTGAATCGGCAACTCGCACAACTAACAGGTGCCGGACTGCCTGTGCCTTTTTAGCTGACCGCTCGGGGCAAGTCCCTCACCAGAAATCTTCAACTGGAGTGAGGTCTCTTAGCTTGGCGAATACCATGACCCAGATCCCCGTTCAGCTCGAGCCAAGCTTGAATGCTGGCCGTGATGCGGCTCGCCGCCGATTCTGGTTGGCGATGTTGGGCTTTGCCATAGCGCTTGCGCTGCTGCCGTTTTCCTACAAAGTTGAACGTCGCCTGGAGACAGTTGTTCACATCAAGGGCGGAGAATCCGAAAAAGTCGATCTGGAACTGGCGCAGCGTTTCCAATCTCCATATGCGCACCGCCTGGTTTTGGTGATCACCGGTATTCCCGATCCGGATTCGGCCAAAGGCTCAGAGGCGTTGGGGCTCTTAACCAGTTCATTGCGTAGTGTGCCAGGAGTGTCGGGTGCCGTCTCGAGTTTGGATTGGCCAGACTCTCTGTTCACTGGAAACAATGGCGGGGCCTTGATCATCGTCGGGTTAGACCCGCACGATGAAAGTATCGAGGCCTTGATCCCAAAACTGCGGGCAAGAACAGATTGGCTGGAAGGCCAGCTTAGGTCGCAATACCCCAATGTCAAGCTGGAGATTACGGGCGAAACGCCACTGAACTTCGATCTTCGCAAGGTGAGCGCAGATGACGTCACCCATGCCGAGGAACGAGCGATGCCGGTCACTCTCGTGCTGCTGTTGCTGGCTTTCGGCAGTCTTGTGGCCGCGCTATTGCCGCTGGGAGTCGGAATACTTTCAATCTCGATGGCGATGGGTGCGGCTGCGCTCCTCGCGCATTATCTTCAGCTGTCGATTCTGGTGCAGAATCTGGCAACGATGCTGGGCCTTGGCTTGGGCATCGACTATGGATTGCTGATGGTGAGCCGGTTTCGCGAAGCATTAGCGGAGGGATATGATCCCGGCCACGCTGCCGATATTGCTGCCACGCAAGCGGGGCGGACACTGATAATCTCGGCCACAACCGTTGCAATCGGATTTTCAGCGCTGCTGACTGTTCCCATCAGCGAACTGCGCTCCATCGGCGTAGCCGGCCTGCTGGTAACCGTTGTAAGCGTCATGTTGTGTACATTCATTGTGCCCTGGGTGCTCGGTCTGGTAGGGCATCGCATCAATGCCGCCAGAGTGCGTCTCCCATCCAAACGATTGGAAACACGGGAGAGCCTATGCGCCGCCAGTGAGCGGTGGGTGCGGTGGGGCTGCATCATAACCCGCCGGCCTCGGACGGCTCTGCTAGTCGCAGGGATTCCACTACTGATCCTTGCATTCCAGGCGCGCAAAATCTCTCCCGGAGTTCCTGACCGTCACTCGCTCCCGGCCGCAGCCGAGTCGGTGCAAGCGCTGCACACGCTTCAAAAGATGGGACGGTCCGGAATTGTCCAGTCCCTGCGCGTGATCCTGGAGTTGCCGCCGGACACGCCGCCACTCTCTCCGCCTGGCTGGCTTGCCGTCAGCCGTTTGACGCAGCGCTTCCAGAGCGATCCTAGAGCGGAAGAGGTCTTATCTCTTCCGACCCTCACGGGAATGTCCGACACTGCGGGTGCTGTCGACGATGTGCCAGAGCCAATCCGCAAGAGTTTTCTTCGCAACGATGGCCAGGCTACTTTGATTGAGTTGCTGCCCACCGCCACTCTTACACCCAATGAACAGATACGTTGGGTACGAGAGGTGCGCTCCTCCGATGTCGCGGCGATAACCGGTGTGCCCGGCGCAGTGCTGCGCGTCGGCGGCGTTCCCGCATTCGAAGCAGACTATGACTCGGTAGTAAAAGAGCGGATGCCGAGGGTGGTCCTTGGAGTCATAGTGGGAAGCTTACTGGCGCTCCTGATCGGATTACGTTGTCTATTTGCGGCAGTCAAGGCAGTTCTACTCAATCTGCTCTCGGTTGGTGCTTCATTCGGTGCGTTAGTCGTCGTTTTTCAGGAAGGCCACGGTAGCAAACTCTTTGGGCTCGACGGACCGACCGGCAGCGTATACCCGATCGTGCCGATTCTCGCGTTCGCCATCGTCTTCGGATTGAGCATGGACTACGAGGTCTTCCTGGTCACCCGAGTCCTCGAGGAACGGCGGCGCGGTCTGTCCGAGAAAGCAGCGGTAATCGAGGGCCTGGCACGGACGGCGGGGCTGATCACCAGCGCCGCGGCAATTATGATCGCCGTCTTCACCGCATTCACCCTGGGAAGCTTTCTAGTCGTCCAAATGCTGGGCTTTACGCTCGCCGTGGCGGTGTTGATTGACGCTACAGTTGTGCGGATGGTGGTCGGGCCGGCACTCTTGCAACTTGCCGGTGATTGGAATTGGTGGCCCTTTGGCTTGCACGGTGTGCCGGCGACCGCAGAAAAGGAGCTCGTCCCATGACGGCAATCGCATTGGATGCTCCGGTGACAGCATGGGCCTTGCAACCGCCTGATTAAGGGGCGCGATCTATTCAACTTTCTATTTTTGAGCGCTGGACTGGCCGAGATCAAAGTCCTTGGCTCCAAGATTTGCCTTTCCGGAGCCCCCTTCGATCGCCATAATCGAGGAGCCGGGCTTGCCCTGCAGCTTTGCCTCCACCTGCGACGCAGACCAATCGCCGCCGACCTGCCGCAGCCCATAGTAGATGAATTCCTTCTGCACTCCCGCCCCCCGAAGCGTCTTCACCGCATGCACAGGGTACAAAATGTTGCGGTCAATCCACGATGTTACCGAATCATAGTAGGTCCGGTCCTGAGGGCCGGACGTGCTCTTAAGCACAAAGCAATCCCGCGCGCCGTATTTCTCCGGTGCCAGGAGTTCCTGACTCTTCCAGAAGAACTGGTTTTCTACCATGTCTTCATAGGAGAAGTCTGTTCCCACCAGTGGATCGTTCCAACGTTCGAATGGCAACACGCTAGCGGCCTTCTCGCCAGGACGTAGCGCCTCGATGGTCACGTGCCCGCTCACACTCATATGCAGAAGAAGGGTCGTCTTATCTGGGCCAGGCCCCGAGATCTCGCACAGCACGCGCAACCCATCGGGAAACCAGTGAGCCTTGGCGACAAACTTGTAGCTGGTGCGCTTGCCGTCGGCTTCCACTCGTGTGAGGTGCCCAGTCGCGCGGTAATCCAATTTCTCAATACGCTGGCGCGAGCCAGTCAACACGGTCTCCAGGTCAGGATTCGCAGCAAGGGTCCGCGATGGATGCCCCAGCGATAACAGCACCAGCAAAGCGATGAATACTTGAGCCGGCCCAAAGGCGCAAGCCGCCGATCTGGCGTCCGGATATCGGCAAGACTTTTGGCTACGAGAGAGCATTGCGACACGGCGCAGGAAGGTCATACTTATTTATATAGCCAAAGTCGGTATTGGTACGGGTTTGTGCGGCAGAACTTCGTGATGCCGCCGACGTTCGAGACGAAGAAGGTAGAAACAAAATCACAATCGCTTTTCCAATGAAAGCCTCCTGCCAAACCTGTCTCGTCTGATCCTGTTACCCATCATCGTGCTCGGGACGGTCGCGCTAGTGTGGGAATCGAAAGGGGCCCCACGACCGCCACGGCGAATGTGCCTGATCCGCAGAAGGGATCGAAGACTCATTCTCCGCGCGAGCTCGCGGTGTTAGTCTGCGCACCGGCCGGTTGGCGAATCTCATGCTGGAGTTCTCGATAATCACGCACGGCAAACTTAGCTACGTTCAGGGAAACCGCGACCAAAACACCCACAGCCAGTATCCATAGGGTTACTCGTTCGATTTTTGCCTTGCTCAGATTTAACCTGGGTTGCTTCATCGCTCACTAAACCTCCGATCCCTACCATGTACTTCCGTGTTCCAAAGGACCTAGAACCTTTCAGTTAGTTCCTATCTTGACATTTGATGGCAAGCGCGAACAGGTCTCAGGAGGACATGGCCCGTTCCCAGCCTTCCCATGAACTGTCAACGGTACAGACGTTCATGTCCTACTGTGCCAGATGAGGGAGTGGGCCGGTAGTTACCTTGGTTCGCCTAGGCGCGCGCCCCCACAATATCGTCTAGTCTCCCAAAGCTCTACGACGATTGTGCACGTTTCCGGACCGAACGTCGCGGGATGCGCGACAAACCATCCCACTTTTTGACTTCTCTAAGCCATTGAAACCAAACCACAAAATAGCTGAAAGAGTCCGTTGTACAAAAACAAATACTCGACTGTCTCGCACTGAAGCGAATTTTCCACTACCGGCAGAATTCAGGCAGCCTTCGTGTTGCCAGAAACAGCAACCCATGCGCGACGCTACCTTCGCGCTGGGGTTTCAGGCGCACCGGACATCATCTGCGTCATGGAAGGGCAGGATGTGGGAATCGAGGTTGAAGCGCTGAAAGGGAAGCAGTCAGACCATCAGAAGGCGTTTCAGGCGGTGCGAGAGGCGGCAGGCGGGAGGTATTTCCTGGCTTATTCGCTGGAGGATGTCATAACTCAGCTTTCTGTTTGATGAGTGCCTCTATTTCAAGATCGCGAATATCGGACGAGATGCTTTCAGCGTACTTCTCGAATCTCACGACGCGGTGGTACAGCGTAATGGAATTATCGATCACGCGTGTGATGATGCTAATGCCGGCAACTAGGCCTCCAAGCGTCACGACCAAATAAAAACCCTTCCAAAATTCCGACTGAATCCTAAATGCCACCTGTCCCGTCAGCTCTTTCGGAAGGACAGCCTCTCCGAGGCTCGCAAAAGTGATGATCGTCAACAGACCAAGGAGAGATAGTACCCTCAGGATCAGTTGTGATGCCAAGAGCTCGGGACGGCGAAGAAAGAACAGTACTTCCATGTATTCTTGCTTCTGGCGTTCTCGCTTCGTCTGGCGCGAAGCCTCGCTCCAATTGTCTATCCACTTTTGGATGGGTGCGACCGCAAGGCCCGTTCCGATGCCGATAGGAATCGACAAGCCTATTCCCAGCCAAAACTCGTTACTCAACTTCCCCTCCACTACCCTTGACGAACCGCGCCGCCATTGTACGATTTAACCCGGTATGCACTGAACTGCTTTTCAGACGCCTTGCCTCTGCCATGAGTCAAAGCGCCGCTCACCCTCCCGCAAGCCCCAAGCGGAAATTCTAGCTCAGATGGATCCCCGGGTGGTCAAACGTTAGGCATCAACGTAGTGTTCTAAAGTTTCAAGGAGGTCTTTCGGTTAGGTAATAGTCAAGACGAGCGCATCGCTGGTTCCACCGCTGGTACAGCCCAAATCTCCCGAATTCCCGCTGGGAGTGTTGACCGTCACACTGGCGGTCCCAGCCGCGGAGATCACAGCGGTAGTAATCGTGACCTGCAACTGCGTACTGCTTGTGACTACAGTATTCAGATCGGTTCCGTTGATGACTACAACCGAAGATGAAACAAACTTGGCGCCATACACATTGAGAACAAAGCCCTGCTGCACTTCAGCCAGCGTAATCGTGCTGGCGGAAAGGGATCCAATGATCGGGGCTGGCCGAGCGCTTCCGCACAACGGATTGACGGCGTTGCAGGCCTGGAAGACCAGCAAGGCGAGCAGAAGCACACTGAGAGATTGCAAGAAGGCGCCGGTTCTTTTCATAGGGGATCGTACCACCGGGGTCAGTAAATAAGGATAGCCAACCAGTTGCACAGTTGCACCACTTCGCTGCTCGCTGGACTGCACGCACGAGATTGGTGCGCCGCTTCCCTGTTGAGGACACTCGCCCAGTCTGGCGATGTTGCGCTTTCGTGCGCCTATCGCAGCCAGAGCCACTGAAGGAGGTCAGAGGCCATTCAATCCACCCGACGACACGTCAGCTGCTAGCCTTGAACTTCGCAACGATCGCTGTGATGTCGTCGTGTTGTTCCTGAAAACTGAATCGCTGAACACCATCAACGATTGCGGTCAGCAAAGCCTGGCACGGCAGGTCCCGATGTTGCTGAAGTGATTCAATCAGGCACTGCTCGCCAAATTCGTCTCCTCGCTCGTTGCTGGCTTCGGTGATGCCATCCGTGTAAAGCGCAAGCACATCTCCGGGAGAAAGGCGCTGCTCCCGCATCGAGCAATTCCAATCCCGGAACAGCCCGAGCAGCGGGCTGGTGGATTCGAGCCGATCCACTTTGCCATCGCATCTTACCAACAGACCCGACAAATGGCCGCAATTCACGTAGCGCAGTCGCCCCGCCGCCTCGTCGTAATCGGCAAAGAAAAGCGAAGCATAAGCACTGTCGCCGGTGTTGTCGTAGAACAGGCGGTTCACAGAACGGAGCAACGTCTCGGGCTCATCGAAAGCCAGCGCCGACTGGCTCCGCAGGCTGGCCTGCAGATTTGCCATCAGCAGAGCTGCGGCAATCCCCTTGCCGGAAACGTCGCCGATGATCCACCCCAGCCGCTGCGGCCCAAGATTCAGGAAGTCGAAATAATCCCCTCCTACCTGTCGCGCCTGTACGCAGATACCCGCGTATTCGACCGTTTTCAACTCCGGCTGGATCTGCGGAAACAAGCGCGCCTGCACCTGTCGCGCTATTTCCAGTTCCTGGGCGGTGCGGCGTTCGGATTCTAGTTTCTGGGCGTGCGCCTGCCGGCGCAACTCCAGGCTTTGCCTCACCTCATCGAACCCTTCCAGGCCAAACGCATTCCCGTCCGGATCTTCGAAACGCGCATAGGTGCCGCCCCACCCCGGCGTCTCCGGAGCAGTTGTGAAACGGACACCGCGTTCGCTCCATTCTTTGTACTTGGCACCGACATCTTCGGTCATGAATAGGACCCAGCGGTAGCCGCCAATCAGTTTGTATTCCGGCGAGTCGGGCTTTGGTTCAACCAGAGCGAGATTCGCGTTACCGTCGGGAGGCGCCACTTCGATCCAGCGTTCGCCAGTGGGAAGGCGTTGTTCTGCGAGGAGTTCGAAGCCCAATTGTTGCAGGTAGAACGGCTTGCTCACTTCCAGATCGCGAACGAAAACGACGATGTCCTGGATCGACAGGTAGGGCTCTTCGCGGCCCGGGCGAAGCACGGTCCGATTCGCCCACGAGAGAAAGACGTCGCTGGCCATCGGCGTGATTATAACGGGCCCGACAAGTGTTCTCACAACCTGGGACTGGCTACCTTTACAGCTAGAAGTCCTCTTCCAGGAGATTGCTGTTGATCTCCTCCAAACCCGTTTCTGGATCGTTTCCGGATTGCCGACAATTCGCTCTGAAGCGCGGTACCAGATGTAGGCGGGTTGACCGTCCGCGTCACCGGCACGTAGATTCAAGTCATGCCCAAAATCCGCGTCAGCGCCTTTGCGGTATCACTGGATGGTTACGCCGCGGGACCTCACCAGAGTCTCGACAATCCTCTTGGCGTTCGTGGCCCAGAGTTGTTCGAATGGTTCTTCTCCACGCGCACATGGAAGCAGATGCACGGCCAGGAAGGCGGCACTCCTGGTGTCGATAACGAATGGGCACAGCGAGGCATGGACAACGTCGGGGCCTGGATTCTCGGCCGGAACATGTTTGGACCTGTGCGCGGTCCGTGGCTGGACGACTCCTGGAAAGGATGGTGGGGTGACGAACCGCCCTATCATGTTCCTACATTCGTGCTGACGCACCACCCGCGCCAGCCGGTCGAAATG
>Ga0307478_10000839_pt1 | contig 29216 bp, 25 predicted proteins | sample atmos_gasesECM4C_2_FD_203713 | JGI IMG/M metagenome (GOLD analysis project Ga0307478, IMG submission 203713) | Hardwood forest soil microbial communities from Morgan-Monroe State Forest, Indiana, United States - atmos_gasesECM4C_05 | ecosystem: Environmental > Terrestrial > Soil > Temperate...
TGGCCCTTCGCCGGCCGGAAGTCACCAGGGCATGAGCCCGTTCGGGACGTATGACATGGCGGGAAACGCGAAGGAATGGTGTTGGAATGCTACGGGCAACAAACGGTTCATTCTGGGAGGTGCCTGGGATGAACCGCCTTACATGTTTATAGATCAAGACGCGCAGTCGCCATTTGATCGTGCGCCAACATATGGCTTTCGATGCGTGAAGGAAATCCCGGGAACCGCCTTGCCCAAAGCGGCCACGGAACCTATTCCCTTCGTAATCCACGACTATACGAAGTCAAAACCGGTTTCCGATAAAGTGTTTGCCCTCTTCAAGAATCTGTACCGCTATGACCCGGCGCCTCTCGATGCGGTCGTAGATCCGGTCGAGGAGAATAATGAACATTGGACCAAGCAAAAGGTGACCTTCAACGCGGCTTACGGCAATGAGCGAATGTCCGCCTATATATTCTTGCCGAAGAACGCCACTTCACCTTACCAAACGGTCGTTTACTTCCCTGGCTCGTACGCGCTATATCTGCGATCCACCGGCGACCTGGACTTATTCTTCTGCGACTTCATCGTCAAAAGTGGGCACGCTCTGGTCTATCCAATCTATAAGAGCCAATACGACCGAGGGGACGCAATGAAGACAGACGACCCCGATTCCACCGTTTTCTACCGCGACCACGTCATCTACTGGTCGAAAGACTTAGGTAGAACCATCGATTACATTGAGACACGCAAGGACCTCAATGTCGATAGGCTCGCCTATTACGGCCTGAGCACCGGGGCATATCTCGGGAACATTCTTCCGGCAGTTGAACAACGGATTAAGGTGCTCGTTCTACTGGGCGGAGGTTTTCATCCGGCGGCGAAACTCCCCGAGGTCGACGAAGTGAACTTCGCGCCGCGGGTAACCACGCCAACTCTGATGGTCAACGGCCGATACGATGAGTTTTTCCCATTGGACACGTCGCAAAATGTCATGTTCCGCTCTCTTGGAACCAAGGAAAAGGACAAGCATCGCGTGATTTTTGAATCCGGACACATCCCTCCACGGGACCAAACAGCTAAGGAGATTCTCGACTGGCTGGACCGCTACCAGGGGCCGGTGAAATAGGCTCATCGCGAATGAAGTCTTCGACTATAAGTTCCCGCTCAGTCAGCACGGCCGCAGTCGTGTGGGGAGTTTGAGGAGGTGATGTGATGCGGCCAGTTTCTCGCCGGAATTTCATGCGGAGTATGAGCAGCATGCTGGTGCTGCCGCTCTTGCGCACGGAAGAGCCGGAAATCGTCTTGTATAACGGAGACATCTGGACGGTGGACGAAGCTCAGCCGCGAGCTGAGGCGGTGGCCATCAGCGGCGGGCGATTTGTGGCCGTAGGCTCGAACGAAGAGGTGCTGCGGCTGGCAACCGCGCGCACACGCAGGATTGATCTCGCCTTTAAGAGCGTCCTTCCAGGCTTCAACGACGCGCATGCCCATCCGGTGCAGTCTGGGGTCGAGCACTTGCGCAAAGTAGCCTGCGATAAGAGCTCCATCGAAAAGATTCAAGCGGCATTGCACGAGCGGGCTTCGCAGACACCGCCGGGGCATTGGGTGCTGGGATTTTTGTACGACGACGGGAAGACTCCGCGTGCACTCAATCGGCATGATCTTGACGCGGCAGTGCCTGATCGGCCTGTGCTTGTGCAGCACCGGGGCGGCCACACGGCATTCGTGAACTCGCTGGCGCTGCGGTTGGCGCAGGTCACGGATCAGACGCCCGATCCGCCTGGCGGTCGGTTCGAGCACGATGCCGCTGGTCAGCTGACCGGGTTTGTGGGCGATGCCGCCGTGCGGCTGTTCTTCAAACTCATTCCGGGGACATATACGCGGGAGGATTTTCGCCAGGGCGCATCGTTAATTTCCAAGCTTTTTGTCAGCAAGGGGGTCACTTCCGCTTGCGATGCCGACGCCACGCCCGAAGCGGTGCAGGGCTACCAAGACGCGCGCGATGCGGGCGAACTTGGGATGCGCATTTACTGCCACGTTTCGGCCCGGTCGCTTGATGAATTTATGGCGGCGGGGATCCATAGCGGCTTCGGCGACGAGTGGGTTCGCATCGGCGGCGTCAAGCAGTACGTGGACGGGTCGATTTCGGAACGAACAGCATGGCTCTCGCTGCCTTACATAGGGATTGCGAATAATTATGTGGGATTGCAGCTTGCCAGCCGCGACGAGCTTTACGATACCGGGCGCAAGGCGCACGCCGCGGGCTGGCAACTGGCCACACATGCCAATGGCGATTTGGCAATCGATCGCATTCTCGGAGTGTACGAACAAATCCAGAAGGAGCTCCCGAGAAGGGATCCACGCTTCCGGATTGAGCATTGCACCTTGCTCAACGACTCGCTCATCCAGCGTATGCGCGCACTGCAGGTGATCCCAGCGCCGTTTTCTTGCTACGTCTACTTTCATGGCGACGTTATGCATTTCTACGGCAAGGAGCGGACCCAGAACATGTTCCCGATGCGCAGTTTCCTGGATGCCGGGCTTCGTCCCACCGATTCATCGGATTACACGGCGAGCCCTTCGCATCCGATGATGTGGCTGCAATCTCAGCTCACGCGCACGGACATACAAGGGAACGTCTGGGGCGCAAATCAGCGCATTACGTTGCCGGAGGCGATTCGCTGCGGAACGGTCAATGGCGCATACGCGGAATTTGGGGAGGATCGGAAGGGCTCCATTCAGCCGGGGCAGTTCGCGGATTTAGCAGTGCTTTCGCAGGATCCGTTCAAGACCGATCCGTCGGAGCTGCTTAAAATCGAAGTGGAGCGAACCATGGTTGAGGGAATCTGGAGATATCAATCGTAACGGTGCGAGGTCCAATTTGGAAACTGACGTGGCATCTTCTCGTGCCCCGCATTGACTGGCGCTGTATGCTCCTGTACCTTTCTGTGAATCTACTCGGCAAGAAACAGCGGTCGCCGGGCACTTGCGGCTGCTTCCCGAGATTCCGTACATTCAACTTCGGGGCCATCGAGCGCGTAGGAATTTCGTAGCGCGTGATATTCACCGCTCCGCGGTTACAACGGGCAGGAGAACATAATGGGTTTCGCTACCAACGCGATTCACGTGGGACAGGAGCCTGATCCAACGACGGGCGCCATTGTCGCGCCAATCTATCAGACTTCGACCTACGTGCAGACGGAACTTGGCAAAGATAAAGGCTTCGATTACGCGCGCACCAAGCATCCGAACCGGCAGGCCCTGGAGCGCACCGTTGCGAAACTGGAAGGCGGGCAAAGCGCCTACGTGTTTACGTCCGGGATGGCGGCTATTGACGCGGTGTTCCGGCTGCTGCGCCCCGGAGACCATGCGGTAATTTCGGAAGCGGTTTACGGCGGCGTTTTCCGGTTGTCCACGCAATTACTGGTGCATTTCGGACTTGAATTTACTTTTGTCGACACTTCGTCGCAGGAGGCGGTTCTTGGGGCACTTCGCCCGAACACCAAGATGCTGTACGTGGAAACGCCGACGAACCCGACTCTACGGGTGTCCGATCTCACGGCGCTTGGCAAGCTGGCCGCCGAACGCGGCATCACCATGGTGGTGGACAACACATTCCTCAGTCCTTTCTTGCAGCGGCCTATTGAGCTTGGCGCGCACATCGTTGTCCATTCCATGACCAAATACCTGAACGGGCACAGCGACTCCACCGGCGGCGCGGCCATCCTTACCCGTGCGGAAGACGCCGAGAAGATTTACTTCATCCAACGCTCGGCGGGGAGCGGGCTAGCTCCGATGGACTGCTTTCTTGTTTCTCGCGGGCTGAAAACATTGGCGGTGCGCATGCTTCAACACAATGCGAATGGCATTGCCGTCGCGCGGCATCTAGATGCGCATCCTAAAATCAAGAAGGTGCATTATCCCGGGCTGGCGTCACACCCACAGCACGAAATTGCCCGCAAACAGCAACGGGGGCCTGGCGCTATGCTGGCGTTCGATCTGGGCTCGCTGGAGTCGGCGCGCCGCTTTCTGAACCAAGTGAAGCTTTGTTCGCTGGCCGAGAGTCTTGGCGGCGTTGAAACGCTGATTTCCCTTCCCGCGCTGATGACGCATGCTTCCATGCCGCCGCAAGTCCGCGAGCGGGTGGGGATCACCGATGGTTTGGTTCGGCTGTCGGTGGGCATCGAGGATGTCGAGGACATCATCGCTGACCTCGACCAGGCTCTTCTTTACGTTTGATGAGCGGATCGCCCCTGGAGGGGGGGTCACGTTTTCGGCGCCGATCGCTGTGTGCTCTCACCGATCCATCGCAAATATTCTGTCGAGCCGGCTGCGATGAGCAGCACGATAAATTCCGGGACATCGTAACTGTGCAGCCGCTTCACTTCCTTTTCCAGCTCAGGGAACCTGTCGGCAGTCGTCTTGATAATTAGCAATACTTCGCGGGCTCGTTCTACTCTGCCTTTCCATCGGTAAATTGACTCGACGCTGGGCACAAGGTTCGCGCACGCCGCTAGCTTTTTCTGAACCACACTAAGCGCTATCTTTCGCGCTTCCGCAGTTGACCCGCAAGTGACTAATACGACCCGGCATCCCTTGGCACTCATAGTCTTCTCCGTGCGTCATCTTGACCTTGGCGAATGCTTCTCGCGTCCTTTTGCGGGCTACCTTCATCTTTATGTACGATGCCTGAGCGCGTAGAATACCCAGCCATGGCCGCCCCGGTGAAAACAGCCTCCCCTATCAAGTTCGGTACCTCGGGTTGGCGCGGAATCATTGCAGACGATTTTACGTTCGCCACCGTCCGCCTCGCCGTGACCGCCATCGCAGACCACATTAACGCCAAGACCAAAAATCCCACCGTCTTGGTCGGCTACGACACGCGTTTCTACTCCGAAGAATTCTCGCAACTGGCGGTCGAGATTCTACAGCAACACAAGATTCGAACGCTGCTGTGCGAGACGTTCACTCCCACGCCGGCGGTCGCTTACGAAATCGTGCGCCGCAAACTCGATGGGGCGGTCAACTTCACCGCGAGCCACAACCCCGCGCAGTATCACGGACTCAAATTTTCGTCTTCTGATGCCGGCCCCGCGCTGCCCGAAGTCACCAAGGACATTGAAGCGCGGGTGGTAAAGATAATCGAAAGGGACGGTCCTGGCGTTCTGACGGCGCATGCGGCCCTCGCTCACTCGGGGAAAGGCGGCCAAGGCGAAACCGTCAATTTGCGCGAAACATACCTCAAGCGCCTCGAAGAACTGGTGCGCTTTGATGTTTTGCGGAAAGCGAAATCGAAATTCGTTGTCGATGTGCTGCACGGCTGCGGGGCCGGTTACCTGGATCGCGCGTTGTCCGACCATGGTGTCTCGGTGCAAGCGTTGCGGACCAATCGCGATTGCTTGTTCGACGGAACAGGGCCGGACGTCTCTGAAGAAAACCTGGCGCCGCTGCGCAAAGCGGTCACAGATTCCAAAGCGGCCGCGGGACTGGCCACCGACGGCGATGCGGACCGCTTCGGCATCATCGACGGAGATGGCACGTGGGTATCGCCGAACCAGATTTTGGCGCTTGTCTATGACTATCTTGTGGAAACGCGGCGGTGGAACATGCCAGCGGCGCGGAGCGTCGCGACGTCTCAAATGATTGACGCGGCGGCCAAAGCGAATGGGCAAATTACTTACCAGACTCCGGTCGGATTCAAATATATAGGGCAGCTCATTCGCGAAGACAAAATTGCGCTGGGTGGCGAGGAAAGCTCCGGGCTGACAATTCGGGGCCATGTTCCCGAAAAGGACGGAATTCTTGCGTGTCTGTTGGTTGCCGAAATGGTTGCGGCGCGCGGCGGCTCCATCAAGGAGCAGATTCAGCAGCTGTTCAAGAAAATCGGGCGCGAATTCTGGCCGCTGCGCGAAAATCTGCACCTCAGCGACGAACAGAAAGCAAACGCGGTGAAGAAAGTCGCGGTGGATGCTTCGACACTCCTGGGGCGAAAAGTAGTTTCCATCGACCGCACCGACGGAGCAAAATTTGTGTTCGATGATGGAACCTGGATTCTGCTGCGTCTTTCCGGGACTGAGCCGCTACTTCGCCTGTATGTGGAAGCGGACAGCGCGGCGGCGTCCGCGCGGCTGGCACGCGAGGCTACCGAGTGGGTCCTAAAAGGTTGAAAGAGCCGGAACCGAAATCGCGGTTCGGCACATTCCTGGAGCGTCATGGACGGACCATACTTGGGCTGTTTGTGCTCGCGCTTGTGGTTCACGACGTATTCGGCGCGCACGGTTTTATTGCCATGCGGCGCACGCAGAGCGAAATCGACAGGGTTCGCAAAGATCTGGATCGCCTGAACAAAGAGAATCTTGAGTTGGGCGACCAGGTGCGCGCGCTGAAAACGGATCCGCGGCTAATTGAAAAAATCGCGCGCGAGGATCTGCAACGCGCCAAACCGGGCGAAATCATCATCCGGATTCCGACGTCGCAGCAGCCGGCGCCGGAGTCGCGCGCAAGGCCGTAGCCCGGCGTTTCTTCCAGTTCGTGCGCAGCACCGATAACCCCACCATTGCAAGAAAAATAACCAGTAAACCCGCGGACGCTTTCCAGATGGTGCAACGCCCTTTGGGCAAAATGGAGAATCGGCCGTACACGAATTCGATGTGGACCCAATACACCAGGAGCGAAGTATTCCCGAGCTGAATAACCGGGCTGAAGCCGCGTCGCGCCCATCCCCAGCGGGACCACGCATAGGCGACAGGGACCAGCGCGAGCAAGATTCCGCAGCGCATGAGGAAGAAATTGGGACTCGTGTGCCAGTAATCGTAAATCGCGGCGGAGTACCAGTGGAGCGGCGAGGCATCGAAGACCATCGAGAGTAGAGACGCGGCGATTCCGGCACCGCCAAGAGCTGCCATGACAAGAGTTTCTTTTTTTCCGGATGACCCTGAGAACAGCAGAAGGCCTACCGGCAAGCCCACAAATGCGAATGCTACCCAAGGAAAAATCGGAAACAACCACGTCTGCGGCTGCGTAAAATTGTGCACACCGTTGATGTACGTCTCGAGCGGCCAAGGCAGCCAGCTTGGCCGATGTGTAGTCCAAAGCCAGGGCGTTGCTATGGCGATCGCGGCGGCCGCGAACAGTCCTGCGACGATTCCTCTCTTGCTCGAGTTATCCGGGGTGGTCGAAGCGGTGAGCCAGCAAAGCATGCCGACCAACATTATCGACAGTCCCAAAATATTGAGGACGTCCACGCGCAGGAGGTCGGTCCACGGTGCGTTGGGATAGCCCAGTACGAATTCCTGCACGCGAAACAGAAGTCCAAGGCCGTAAATCTCGGCGCCGCGCAAAATGGTGGTTTGGGCGATGGTGGTACGCGAGACTCCTTTTTCGCGTAAGCGATGGGTTACCATCGCTGACGAAACTCCTGCCAGGAAAATGAAAAGCGGCGCGGGCAAGGTCGCCACGGCCTGCGACCATCGATAAAACTCGGATTTGCGAGCGTCGGCGTTCAGCCAGGAGTTGTAGCAATGCGCTTGAAACATTCCCAAGCAGGCCAGGCCGCGCAGCCAGTCAATGTAGGCAAGCCGGCCGGACGGGGCTCGGGGTCCGCCTAAGGTGGCTAGTTGAATTTGGTCCGCCATCGCTGTGCGCTACAATCTCTCTTCTTTGTAGATCGGCTCCGAGAATCTGAATTCGCCCAATTGTCCACCGCGCGCCAACTCGGCCCTTTCTCCGTTTTAGGTCTGTGGGCCGTGCTATGTTTTGTCGGCGGCCTGTACGCCTCTTGGCACGGCTATGGCGGCCGCGGTTTTGCTGCGACCCTCACCGCATTTTCCTTCTACTTCGGCGTGATGCTGCTGTTCGCCGCACGAGGCGTGCCGGAAATTCTCTCGGCAGCCCTCGGCGCCCGGGCAGCATACGCTTTGGGCGCGGCTACGCTCCTTGCATATCTGATTTACGCGATCGGAACAAATACTTTTGCATTGGTGCGAGCGGGCGTGGTCATTGCCGTGATCGTCATTCCGATGGCACTGGCGGCTTCAGCGAAAGGCCTGCCCCCGGGCACCTGGCAGGACTACCTGACCCTAGCGGGAATTTGGGTCACGGTGAAATTCTCTCCCTCACACTGGCTGTGGCCTTATCCCGGCGAGCGGCTCGCTTACGTCTTCACGGTGCTCTTATGCCTGAATGTCGCGCTGGCGGCGTTTGTGCTGATCCGCAAAATACCGGGCATCGGCTACAACATCGGATGGGGCCGCCGCTGGGGATTCTATGTGATTGCCAGCTTCGTGGTGTTCGGAGCGATTGCGATTCCGCTCGGCGAAGCCATGCACTTCATTAGGTTCGCGCCCCAGTGGCATACGTGGCGGTCGCTGCCGTTTCTCTTGGTGGCGATCCTCTTTTTCACTGCCTGGCCGGAGGAATTCCTATTCCGGGGCCTCCTGCAGAGCATGCTGTCACGGTCGACCAAGAGCGATCGCGCCGGATGGTGGACCGCATCGGTTCTGTTTGGCTTCTCGCACATTACGAACATGGGCTTCCCCAATTGGCGGTACGTGACCCTCGCCTCCATTGCCGGCATCTTTTATGGCTGGACTTGGCGGAAGAGCAATTCGATATTTGCGTCCGCGATCGTTCATGCGCTGGTCGACACGACCTGGCATTTTTTCTTCCGCACGGTGTGAGCGGGTACCGATGAGACGTCCGGCGCTCCTTCGCTGGGGGGCAAAGGCGGGTCAGCGCTGTTTCTTGTTCTCGTTTTGCGCGACGCGCGCCTTTACCAGTTTCTTGATGAGTGTGATTGGCAGGGGCTTGTTTATCGGAAAGTGAATGGTTCCTTTGGAGGTGGAGAAGCCCTTGAGCTCGTGTTTAAACTTCTCGATCACCGCGGCCGAAGGGAACAAACTGCAGTGGTCGGCAAACGCGGCGAACCAGACCAGCACCCCATCGTGCCTGAAGGCAGGCATGCGATAGCTGATGGTCTCGGTCGCTTCTGACGGAACGGCGGAGCGAATCGCCGCGCGCATCTTCTGCAACATGCTCCGGGCAGGCTCCGAGACGCCGGAAATGTATTCATCAACATTTTGGGGAGCGGCGCTGGCCTTTGATGCGGAAGTGCGCTTGCCCGATTTCAGTTTTTTCATGGGCGCAATCCTAAAGGAGTTCGGTCCGCAACGGCGCCTTCACGTGAGCCCCAACACAACTGGGGAGCTTTCCCTTACCCAGCAAAGATTGGCTATGCCACTGATTGCATGGGAACTCAGGAGTTCTTGGCAGTCGTTGAATCTAAACCCTCAGGTCCGTAAGGCGGACCTGAGCTACAGGCGATTTCAGGCTTGGGCGGCGGCCTTGCGGGCTTGTGCGTCGTCGAAGCTTTCGCCGTAAATAGAAGGAACCTTGGCACCCATGCAGCGGAGATAGCTGGACAACTGGCCGCGATGATGGATGCTGTGATTCATGCCGACCTGCACAAAAGCTACAGCGGGAAGCTTAAACACGCCCCGGAAATCGGTGATCTTGACGAGGTGATCGCCTTTGAGTTGCGCCAACTTATCGAAGTTGCGGGCGAAATTGTCGGAATACCAGGAGGCGACCTCTGAAGGCGTCTTGGCGGATTCGGGCAGGCTGCTGGTGGCGGAGAATTCGGCGTTGATGGTGGTCTCCAGAAAGCGAATCTCGGCGATGGCGATGTGGCGCACCAACTCCATAGCCGATTTGGAAACGGGATCGGGCCGGTAGTCCGCTTTATCGGCGGGCACAGCTTCGAGGATTCTTTGGGTCGTGCGGTGTTCGTTCTTTAGCGTACCGAGCAGAAGATCCTGGAGCCAGAATTCGGCGAGGTCGGGAGTCAAAGGTCGAGACATGAAGGCCTCCTCCAGTTGGATGAGGAGAGTATACCTTCTTGCGTCGAGTGGCCAAAACCGACCGGGGGCTTCGTCCATGACTTGCGGGAGTTAGGACTTGTGGCTAACCCCTATCTGGATGCGCTCCACGCGAGGCAGATGCGCACCGGGAGTGGCAAAGCGCGTGTCAAGCGAGGAACCGATGGCCTTCCGGAAGGTCCAGCCGAGGCCACGGATGCGAACCAGGATTACGGTCATCAGTTTCTTCTTGCCAAGGCGTTTGGCCATACTCAGGGATTGGCTGTTGAGTACGCTGATGGAACCCACCGACCGCAAAACTCCGTTTTCGCGCGCGTAAGTATTGAGCGCCACATTCAAGACGCTGAAGATGCCCTGGCCTCGAAATTTCGGAAGGACAAATGAGCCGTACTGGGTTCCCTCGTTGGGTTGGAGAATCCAACTGAGTCCATAGGCCATTTCCATGCCGCTTGTGAACGTCATCCAACCGGAGGCCACTGGTTCCGCGCCGCATTGAACAATGGCCAACGCATCGCCGCGATTTAGACGTGCATCAAAATTTGCTGGCAGAGGCTCGCCAAGGGAAGCCAGCTGCTGACGCGTGGCCTCCCGATCCTGGTTTCCGCTGAAGATTCGTACGTCGAATTTCCCTTTAGCGTAGGGTGCGGTCAGAGGCTGCTGAAGATCGGTCAGATAGATATTCCAGGCGTACCAATACATTACCGGACGCAGTACTTCGCGCAGGGCCAAGAGAAAAAAATGGCCGGGACCACGCCACCGCAATATCTCTAAAGCGCGACGCCATTTGGGGGGAACCGGATTGAACACGAGGAGTCCTCAAGGATGAATTTGGTGATTGGCCCAAAGGACTGCGCGGTAGGTAGGGACCCTAAACGTATCATAAAATGACGTGCGGCGGCGAGCGCCTGTTTGCTTCTGGAAGAAGCTGTTTACCGGACCTGAGTCCTGTCATGGTTGGCGGAACCCAACGCCGATTGGCCGGTAGCGAATTGCGCAAGGGTCGCTTGCAGGTTGTCTTGACGCCGGTGCGGACGTTCGCTAGCGTCAAATAGCGGAGTGCCTCCCCTTTCAGCAGCGGCGGCCCTGCAGACCACCGTAGAGAGAACCCATTGCCCAACGCGATCATTACGCTTACCACGGATTACGGAGTCAACGATCACTTAGTTGGCACGCTGAAGGGGGTGATTCTGAAGATCAACCCGGAAGCGACGATTGTCGACATCACCCACAATGTGGCGCCGTTTGATTTGCTGGACGGAGCATTGGCCATCGGCTCCGCATATTCCTACTTTCCGGCGCGCACGATTCATGTGGTGGTGGTCGACCCGGGCGTAGGGACGGAGCGGCGGCCGCTTCTGGTGACCGCGGAGAACCAATATTTTGTCGCGCCGGACAACGGCGTGCTGTCCATGATTTACGAGCGTGAAGACAACGTTGTCGTGCGACATGCTACCGCCGAGCACTATTTCCTGCAGCCGGTCAGTAAAACATTTCATGGGCGCGACATATTTGCACCGATTGCGGCCTGGCTCACCAAGGGCTGGCAGACCGCCAGCATGGGCGATGAAATCACCGACTACAAGAAATTCGCGCTGCCCAAGCCGAAGGCCACCGATGGCGTCGCAAAAGGGATCGTGATGCGCGTGGACGCGTTCGGAAACCTGATTACGAATTTTCGCGTTGAGGATCTTCCGGAAAGCGCGCTCACCAATGGCGAAGTGAAATTTCAAGTAGGAAACCAGGCGGTGTCGCGGATGGTACCGACCTTTGCCAGCGGCAATGCTGGGGAGCCAGTGGCCTACATCGGCTCGGCGGGATATGTGGAGATCGGGCTGAACAAAGGAAATGCGTCGCGCACGTTAAGCATCGGGCGGGGTACTCCAGTCGTACTTACCGAGTGACCTCCTCCAAACGAAACCGCTTGTGCCTGAAACTAGGGAACATTCTTGCGTGGCTTGGCGGGAGAGATTGACTTTCCTAGGCTGCGGCTGGAGCCGGTTGCTTCCGCCTGTGCCAGTAACCCAATGCCGCGAAAAGAAGGACGGCAGGCACGCCGGTCAGTCCGCAAGCGATAAAGAAAATGCCGTAGGCGTGAGTGAGGCCGTGCGTGGCGCTCAGGCTTTCGACCACAGCGCCGGAAAAGCCCTTCAAGATCTTTCCCAGCCAGGCATAGGTTGAACTCAGGAGCGCATACTGCGTGGCGGTATATCCCAGACTGGTGAGACTAGACATGTACGCAACCAGGGCAACGCCTGCAAAGCTCATGCCGAAGTTGTCACCTGCCATGACGAGCGCGAAGACAGGAATGCTCGTGCCCACGAACGCGAGAGTCGCATACATGGCAATCGAAGCTGCCTGCACGATGCCCCCAATGATGAGCGCGCGCATGTAGCCAAGCTTCAACGAGCAGAATCCGCCCGCCGCGATGCCTGCAAACGTAGCGATGAGTCCGATTGACCCGCGCACCGCTCCTACCGTTTGTTTCGAAAGACCGAGGTCGTGGTAATAGGGATTCGCCATCGGACCCATGATGAAGTCCGGCAATCGGTACAGGCTGATTGCCGCTAACATCACAAGCGCGAGCCAGCCATGTGCGCGGAAGAAAGCGGTGAACGGTCCCACAACAGCGTCGAGGAAACCGCGCGGCGTCCAAAGCGGCGCTTTGCGCTCTTTTTCATCCGTCACCGCATCCGCGCGCTCCGGTTCCTTGGCAAACCAGGTCGCGAACATTCCAACGGCCATACATGCGCCATAGATACCGTAGGACATGCGCCAGCCCACGGCCGCTGCCAAGATGAGGATCAGGGTGTCCGTAGCCAGGAGCGCCAGGCGGTAGCTGAACTGATAGGCAGACGCGAGGAGACCTTGTTCTTCTCCGTCGTCTGCCGATTCAATGCGCCAGGCATCGACCACAATATCTTGGGTCGAGGCGGCAAACGCGACGACGAGCGCAAAAGCGCCAAGCCGGGCGAGCCCGGCGTTCGTGCCAACTCCGCCCATGGCACACAGCGCCAGCCCGACGACGATCTGCGAGAACATCATCCATCCGCGCCGATGTCCAAGCCGTTTGAACAACGGCAAGTCGACGCGATCCATCAAGGGTGCCCACAAAAACTTCAGCGAATAGGCAATGCCCACCCAGGAAAGAAACCCGATCGCCGTGAGGGAGGTGTGCTCATCGCGCAGCCAGTAGCCGAATGTATTGCCGACCAGATAAAAGGGAAGGCCTGAAGAAAACCCGAGCAACAACATCGCCAGCGTTTTGGGTCGCAGGTAGTCGGCGACCCGGTGCTTGTGAGGACTCACGCCTTCATCGTCTATGGGAACCTCACGAAACTCAACGCTCATGCCACCGAATCTTGCCCATCCTGACACTCTATCGACTATCACCAATCATTCTGAACGAGCACACCCTCCGACGGCGCGATCCCCAGCATGGAGACGAGCTTGAGAACCAGCCACAGAGCAGGCAACGTGAGCAAGAAGCGCTGCGGCAGGTGGCGGGCCATCATCGCCGGTCCGCCGAGGAATTGGATGGCGAGGATTTCGCGACGCGAAGGGCCTGCGATTCGTCCGGAGCGAGCGGCGAAGCCTCGGCGGGTCGATCGCCCGCGGACGGGCGGGCGCGCTGCACTTTCACGCGGGCGACTCGTTTGCCGTCCATCTCGACGACGCTAAAGCGATAGTTGCCATACTCAAAGCTTTCGCCCCCGCGAGGAATGAAGCCGAGTTGATCGAGGACGAAACCGCCCACCGTGGCGTAGGCGGGATCTTCGGGGAGCGTGATGTTGTACTGGGTGTCCAGGTCACGCACGTTCAAAGCGGCGTCGAAAACGATGGCGCCATCCGCGAGAGTAAGCGGGCGCTCGACAACGTCAAACTCGTCGTGAATCTCGCCAACGACCTGCTCGAGAATGTCCTCCAAGGTGACCAGCCCGAGCACACTGCCGAATTCGTCCACCACGATGGCCAAGCCGACGTGATGGGTGCGCAATTCGATCAGGAGCTCGCTGGCAGGCTTGGTCTCCGGGACGATGAGCACCTCGCGCAGCACTCGGCGCAGATCGAACGGCGAGGCGGAAAGATTTTCTTCCAGGCGGCGCTCGCGATCAAGAAGAACCCAGAGCATGTCCTTAATGTGAACAAAGCCGAGAATCTGATCTTCGCTGCCGCGATAGACGGGGATGCGTGAACGTTGCGTCGCAGCAAAGGCTCGCAACACCTCATCGAGGGTCGCTTCCGCAGGTACCGTATGCATATCCGGCCGGGGCACCATGATCTCGCGGACCTGGACTTGACCGAGCTCGATGGCGCTGACAATGAATTTTTCTTCACCGGGCGCGAGGAGACCGCGCTCGCGCGCTTGCTGAATCTGGATTTGCAGTTCTTCGGTGGAATGCACAGCGCTGGGAGCCTGCGGCTCGGATACACCAAGAGCCTTGACAATGGCGCTGGATACGCCCTCCAACGAATCAATCGCCCAACGAAACGTATTCAAGAACCACGAGAACGGCCGCGCGATCATCAGGGCCACCCGCTCGGCGCGCGCAAGGCTGACGGTCTTGGGAACAAGCTCTCCGATTACGACGTGCAGGGCGCTCAGCATAGCGAAGGCGATAGCCAGAGCACTGGCATGTACCAAAAGAGCGGCGCGTGGATCGGCCATGACCGGAATAATGGACCGGATCATGGACGCAAACGTCGATTCGCCGAGGGCGCCAAGCGCCAGGCTGGTCAACGTAATTCCGAACTGCACCGCGGAAACAACACGATGGAGATCGCCGAGTAGAACATCCACAACGCGGGCGCGCGAATCCCCTTGGCGCACCAACTGGCGCACGCGAGAGAGGCGCACCGCAACCAGCGAAAACTCCGCGGCGGCAAAGAAGCCATTGAGGGCGACCAGCGCGAGAACGCCAATGAGGCGAACAGCAAACATAATGTGCGGATTTGGCCTCTGCAGGAATTGTAGCAGCAGAGACGAGGCTCCACTCAGGAAGTCGTGTCGAACGTCATACGTTCGGAGGTTTTAGTAAACGCGCGGGGTCGGGCCAATAACAACGCATTTCGTCTTGGTGTGAACCGTCCGGCATCGGTAACACGACGCGCTCCACTTCCTGCGCCCCGGCCTTGGAATAGAATTGGCGTGCCCTGGAGTTCTTCGCGATGACCCAAAGATAGAGGCCGCCGCGTTTTTCGTCGGTGACGAGGCGCTCGGCTACGGCGGCGAGAAGGCGCATCCCAATTCCCTGGCCTGTGCGCTGCGGGACTACGTGGAGGTTGTCCAGGAATGCGCCGTAGATCGGGTCGTTGTTCGGAAAAACACACGCAAAGCCCGCTAGATCACTCTCCACTTGTGCAAGGATTGCAAAAAAGGGGTTCTCCGTGCTTTCGGAAAACCGCTGCTTCCATAAAGCATCTCGTTCCGAATAGACACGATGGTCCAAATAATCGTCGGACAACATCCCACGGTACGCCGAACGCCAGCTATCGGCATGCAACCGCGCGATGGCTGCCGCGTCGTGTTGAGTCGCTTCGCGCAGCACCAACATAGGTCTCCAAGACTACCATCCGAAGGCATCGGCGAGCCAAGGACTCGGCCCAAGGATTTTTGCACGGCGAAAAACAAAAAAGCAAAGCTGAGGCACAACCGCACCCAGCCTCCGGTTCCAGAGAACGCGGGATCGGAATTCGGCCCTCAGATGGACATGGACATACTGGATATGGACTCATGCGGCGAGGAGAGAAGGGGCGGGGAGGAATCTCGTTCGAAGTGCGGAACGCGGCATAATGTGTAACACAAACGGGCTAAGCCGCTGGGTGCACACGTGAATCTTTGGATGCTTGCCAGGAATGCGGGCCAACTAAGCTTAACCAAGATCATTGTTTGCGCCGATCCAGTAATTCGTTCGTGAACAACTTGTAGTCGCCCTTGCGGGTTCGCAAACATTCCTGCGGGCTACGAACAGCACGAACAATATTCAACAGCGATCGTGACGGGCGAGGAGTTCGATGCACAGAATTTGACGCTGCGCCTCGTGCCGATGGCAATGCTGGACGTTCTCCCAAACTCGCCGCCCCTTCTGCGTCTTCCATCGTCGGCACGCGCCTGTGCCATAATACGCAAACAACCAATGAACGCGACAACGTCCACCTCCGCGTATGCGCATCTCACTTGGCAGGCTATCCGGGATGCTCACGCCCGCATCCAGCCGCGCATTCACCGCACGCCGGTTCTGACCTCCGCTTCCCTCGACGCCATGACTGGCGCTCGTCTCTTCTTCAAGTGCGAAAATTTCCAGCGAACCGGCTCGTTCAAGATCCGCGGTGCCAGCAACGCCATTCTTTCGCTAAGCGAAGCGGAAGCCGCCCACGGCATCGTCACGCAATCGAGCGGAAACCACGGTGCCGCGGTTGCCTGCGCGGCCGCGTGGCGCGGTGTTCCCGCCTACATAGTGATGCCGAAAAACGCACCAGGGGTGAAGGTCCGCGCGATCGAAGCCTACGGCGGGAAAATCACGTTTTGCGAGCCGAAGGTCTCTTCTCGCAACGAAGTTTGCGCTCGCGTTCTTGCGGAAACCGGCGCGGCGCTGATCCACCCCTTCGACAACGACCAGATCATCGCCGGCCAAGCCACCGCCGCCAAAGAGCTGCTGGAAGAAATTCCTGACCTGGATGCCGTTTTCGCTCCGGTGAGCGGCGGCGGGCTGCTTAGCGGGACGTGTCTGGGCGCCAAGGGGCTGCGGCCGGGCGTCCTGATTTTTGGATGCGAGCCGGAACGCGCCGACGACGCGTATCGCTCGCTGAGCACGGGGACGCTGCAATCGCTCGAGTCCAGCGACACCATCGCCGACGGCTTGCGCGCCTCGCTCGCACCGAGGACGTTCGCCATCCTGCGCGACAACGTCGAGCGCATCCTCCTGGCCACCGAAGAAGAAATCGTCGCCGCCATGCGCACCGTCTGGGAGCGCCTGAAAATCATCATCGAGCCGTCCTCCGCCGTAGCCATCGCCCCGCTCCTGAAGCCCGGCGCAGTAGCCAGCCTCGGCCTCGCCCCGCGAGCCGCCAACGCCCCGCCAAAGCTCGGCGTAATCTTCTCCGGCGGCAACGTAGACCTGTCCGCCCTCCCCTTCTGAACCAGGAGAGATTCCAACTGTCCGGTAAAGCGCGCAAATCGTCCCAGTGGATTAGTTCTCCTTTTCCCCGTTTTAGGCCAAAACGATCGCGACCACTGGTGATAACCCCACCTCACAGGACTCATCCCGCGGTCGAACCTGATACTTCCGGTTAGCCGACCATCCCAAGGTTATGCTGTAGTTGCCCACCTTGACATTCTAGGGGAAGCACTATATCGTCACCTAGAATGTCTACTAAAGAACAGAAAAAACGCATCGAGTTGCTGCAACGCACGCTGGATCTTCTAATTCTGCGCACGCTGCTGCTGGGGCCGACGCACGGCCATGCCATCGCGAAAGCAATCGAGTTCAACTCCGACGACGTTTTGCAGGTGGAACAGGGGTCGCTCTATCCGGCGCTTCACCGGCTCATCAAGAGGAGATGGATTTCGGTCGAGGCGGGTACGTCTGAAAACAATCGGCAACTGGTGGTCGAGACCAGCAAGTGGAACAAGCTGGCGGGAGCGATCACGCGGATTCTTCGGCCAGTGGAACAAGGCGCTGAGCAGGAGAGCAAACCATGAATCGCCGCAAGCGCATGCTCGAGGATCTCGACCAGGACATTCGCGACCACATCGAGGTGGAGACTCAGGACAACATCGCCCGTGGCATGTCGCCGGAGGAAGCGCGTTATGCGGCGTGGCGCAAGTTCGGCAATGTGACCCGCGTCAAAGAAGAGACACGCGAGGTGTGGAGTTTCGTTTGGCTCGAGCAACTCCTGCAGGACATTCGCCTCGGCTTCCGCATGTTGCGCAAGTCCCCGGGCTTCACGGCTGTCGCTATTCTCACCCTGGCTCTCGGCATCGGCGCAAACACGGCGATATTCAGTGTGATCAATGGAGTGCTGCTCAGTCCGCTTCCCTACAAGGACCCGCAGCAGCTTGTGGTCATGAAGGAACACGATTCCCTCCCGAACGTGATGGATATCCAGACACAGGCGCGCTCCTTCTCAGAGGGAGGCGGAATCAACGTCGAGCCGATGGACTACACAGGCGCAACCGAACCTGTGCAAGTCCGCGTCGGGCATATCAATGCGGGCTTTCTTGAAATGCTAGGCGTGCAGCCAATACTGGGCCGGATCATTTCGCCCGCGGAAGATGTGCAAGGCGCGCCGCGGCTCGCCATGGTAAGCAACCATTTCTGGCAAGACTACCTTGGCAGCGATCCACATGCGGTAGGTGCCACGATTCAACTGGCGGGAAACTTTTACACGGTGATCGGCGTGATGCCCGCAAGTTTTGCTCTGCCAGCGGAGCATGCCGACGTTTTCGTTTCACTCTGGGTCGACGACCCGGGAGCGGCTGCTCAGCGCGACGTGCATTTCATGCATACGTATTGGCGATTGAAGGAGGGCGTCACGCTCGCGCAGGCGCAGACCGATATCGCCGCGATCGACCGCCGCCTCGCGGAGCAGTATCCGGCCGAAGAAAGGGAACGGAAGAGCCAATTAGTTCCGCTGCATGAATGGCTGGTAGGAGACGTGCGGTCGGCACTGCTGGTGCTCTTCGGGGCTGTAGGCCTGGTGCTGCTGATTGCGTGCGCGAATTTCGCGAGTTTGCTGATGATGCGGGCGGTTGCGGAGCGCCAGGAACTGGTGATCCGGGCGGCGCTGGGCGCGGGACGCGGCCGGCTCATCCGGAAAACACTGACAGAGAGCGTACTGTTGTCGGTCCTCGGCGGTGCGGCCGGATTAGTGCTCGCGAAGTGGGGCACGAGCATGCTCCTGGCCTTTAGACCGGAGAACTTGGCACGGCTGAGCGGGATTCACGTGGATTTACAGGTGCTGCTGTTCGTCCTCGTGGTTTCCGTGCTGACCGGCGTCGTGTTCGGAATGGCGCCGGTATGGATCGCGACTCGCGCAGACGTTGCCGAGGCTCTGAAAGAGAGCGGGCGAAGCACCACTGCCAGCACGGTGGGGCATCGCATACGGAAAATTCTGGTCACAGCGGAAGTCGCGCTGGCCTTGGTGCTGCTTGTGGGTGCCGGTTTGTTGATGAAAGGATTCTCACGGCTGCGCTCCGTGAACCCGGGGTTCAATTCCGCGAACGTAATGACCATGTATCTCAAATTGCCCGAGACGCGTTACCGCGAAATTCCCAAACAAACCGCATTTCGTCGCGAGTTGCTGACCCGCTTGAACGTCCTGCCGGGCGTGCAGGCGGCGATGGTGAGTGATATACCGCTCGGCGGGAATTATGTGGGCCACCGCTTCGTCATCGACGGCCACCCTCCTGTGGCCGCGGGCGGCGAGCCTAAGGTGCAGACGCTTTCCGTCATGGGCGATTACTTCCGCGTGATGAAGATTCCCCTGCGCGCGGGTCGTGAGTTCACCCCCTTGGACCGCGAAGCGCAACCGCTAGTGGCGATTGTGAATGACGAACTGGTGCGGGAATTCTTCGCGAACGAAAATCCAATCGGCGCGCGCATCCGCTGGGCGGCAGACACAGGGCCGCCCCAATGGATGACCATCATCGGCGTGGTAGGCGACGTAAAACATTCCGGATTGAATCAACCAACGGCTCCTGCCGTGTATACCCCTTTTTCGCAAAACGACGAAGCCTGGAGACGATTTATGACTCTTGTCATCAAGGCTCGGGATGCTTCTCCCGGACTTGTCGACGAAGTGAAGAAGCAAATCTGGAGCTTGGATAGCCAGCTTCCGGTAAGCGACGTGCAGCCCATGGACGAGCTTTTAGGTGTGTCGCTTGCGCAGCAGCGCTTCAACATGTTGCTCCTCGGACTTTTCGCCGCGCTCGCGTTGATCTTGGGTGCGGTGGGAATTTACGGCGCGATGGCTTATGCCGTGAATCAGCGAACGCATGAGATCGGCATACGGACAGCGCTGGGAGCGCAGCGGCGCGACGTGTTGCGGCTCGTTATGAGAGATGGAACGAAAATCGCGCTCTTCGGCATCGCCTCCGGGATTGCAGGCGCGCTTGTGCTGACTCGCCTGATGGCCAGTCTGCTTTTCGAGGTGAAACCGACGGATCCCGCGACATTCGCGGGTGTCGCAATCCTGCTCGCACTCGTTGCGCTCGCGGCTTGCTACATCCCGGCGCGCCGCGCAATGCGCGTGGATCCTATGGTCGCCCTGAGATACGAATAGAACGATCTTGCACCTGGAGAATTGTTGGACATTCCTGGCGGCTCGTCCCGAGTCACGGCCAACCGGGAAGCTACCAGCTCGGGTTAGCACCGACAAGCGCAGCTCTGTTCACTGGTCGGGCTGACCTCCGCTGTCGTATTTGCTTTGTTTCGTTCCCATTGTGGGAATTCGCTGCTCGCCTCCCAGCAACCCATTCAATCCACAGCCTTTATTTATCACTTGACAAATAGGCACGGGTGCGGTATTCCTTGGTTAAGGTTCTGCTGACAGTGTCCCCGTTCGGTCCCTCCTTTTCCCCTCAACCCGATGTGTATTCGCGCTCCTCCCTTCCACTCGCTTCCCACCCCTCAGTGACCATTTTTCGCCGCCGTTTGTTTTCATACACTTCTGAGTTGCCCCTCCCGACCTATCGATTTGCAGGTCCTTTATTTTCATGCGATTACGAATTGCTTTTTTACCAAGCCGTTTGTTTTCATAATGATCTGCGTTGCCCTATATTATTTCCAATTTCGCTAGTGGATCGCGTACAGGTTGCCGTCCATGCTGCCGAAATAGACGACATCGTCCACGATTACCGGCGACGAGAGGATCATTCCCACCGAATACAGCTTGTTGAGTGCGGTGATCATGCTTTCATAAAAGTTTTCATTCGCAACCGCGGCGTAATTGGGGGTTCCGTCGGGCTTCGAGAGTGCGGCGAGGTTTTGCTGCGAGGCTTCGGTCTGAAATTCCCACGCCTGCTTCTGCGCTTTCAAATCGATGGCGTGGATTTTGCCGTCCTCGGAGGGCTGATAGAGGAAATCTCCGGCAATGGCCGGCGACGCGAACATCGGCCAAGTCAGCTTGAGCGAAAAGATCCCGGCACCCGACTTCGCGTCCACCACATAAAACATGGCGGAATCGGAGGTGGCAAAATAGACTTTTCCGTCTTTCACCGCGGGCGAAACGATCACCCACGATCCCTTGTTGTTATAGGCCCACCTTTTCTCGCCGGTGCGCGCGTCGAGGGCATAGAGATTGGAGTCCCGGCAGCCGAAGTAAACAAGGCCATCGGCAACGGCGGCGGAAGATTGAATGCCCACCTGGTTGTAGATGTCGTGATCTTCGCCGGTCTTGAACTTCCACTTTTCTTTCCCGGTTGCCACGTCGAGGGCGTAAAAATAGCTGTCCCAGCTGCCGATGAACAATGTGCCGTCCGCAATCGCCGGCGAGGCATGCACTACGTCACCGGTCTGAAATTTCCAGGTCAGCTTCCCGGAGGCGGCGTCGAGCGCATAGACGTTCCCGTCGCCACTGCCAAAATAGACGTTGCCCCCGGACACGATGGGCGAGGACAAATAGCAGTCGAACGGGTCGGGCATGGTTTCACCCTCGGGAAGGCCACCGTGTATATGCTTGGCAGCGAAGCGACGTTCGCCTGGAGTGGCAAATTTCCACTTGAGCTGCCCGCTCGCGGCGTCGACGGCGTAAAACTTGCCGTCATAGCTCCCGAAATATACAACGCCGTTCTCCACGGCAGGCGACGACACCACTCGCGCACCGGTTTTGAACTTCCACTTCTGCGTGCCCGCTTGCAGGTCAACCGCGTAAAGATTGCCGTCGGCACTGCCAACGTAAGCCACGCCGTTGGCCACCGCCGGAGACGAAATCACGTATCCGTTAGTGTGGAACTTCCATTTGACGCCGTTGAGTTTAGGGACGCCCACCGCGTCATAAACGCCGGTGTGGCTCGGATTCCCGCGGAACATCGCCGCGCCGGGATCCTTGGCTGGGGTTATTGTGGAGACAGCCAGACACAAAAAGGGCACACATACCAATGTAGATGGTTTCATTGCCGAGGGAGACGCGGAAGCGACCAAACCGTTTCCCGGCCAGCCAGGATTTGATGGAAACTTTATCTCGCTTTATTTTTGGTGCGGCCGCATTGACCGGGAATCACTTACGTTGGGCCCAGGCGAGGCCGTCGGGACCCTTGCCGGTCGCGAGCTCGCCCTTTGTTTCCAGCTTCTTCAAGTCCACCGCTACGACTTTGTCCTTGGCGCTCACTGCGATGTAGGCGGTAGATCCGTCGGGAACCATCTGAATTCCCGCGGAGCCTCCGCCAAAGTCGAAGCTCTTGACCTCCTTGTGCGTAGCGACGTCCAGAATCACAAGGTTTGCTTTGGACGAGCCCGACGAGCTGCCGGAGACCAGCACGCGTTGTCCGTCGAGGGTGAACTTCAAGCGATTGCCGCGCACGGAAATAGGGAAGGTCTGGAGGGCCTTTTTTGCGGGAACGTCGATGACGGTGACCGTCCCATCCTGAGCGTTTGCCACCCAGATCGCTTGGCCGTCGGGAGAGAGGTCGAATCCTTCCGATCCGCGACCGGCGGGAACATTTGTAATGTGCCATGTCTTTCGCGCGCCGCCAGGAGGCGGGCCCGGAGGCGGCCCGGGTGGAGCGCCAGGCGGCGGACCAAAGTTCGGGGCGGGGGAGTCAACTTGTTCGATGATGCTGATGGTCGCGGAGCTGACGTTGGACGTGAAAACAACGCCAGGTTTCGGGGAGACCACGACCATGTGCGTCCTGTCTTGTCCCGTCCCAATCAACCAATCAATGGCTTGCGTCGCGGGATCGTAACGGCCCACTACCTTGTTCGTTTCCGCGGTGAAATACAGCTTGTCCCCGGCAAACGCGAGTCCATGCGAAGAATGCAAAGCGCCGAGATCGATGGGAGGCAGAGCTTTTTGCGCGACGAGATCGACCACGGAGATAGTGTGGAGAGGGCTGTCGGAGCCGCCGTAGTTGGAGATGTAAGCAAATTTGCCGTCGGACGAGGCCTCGATCTCGTGAGGATCCGGTCCCGCGGGAACCCGGCCGGCAATTTTGAGCGTGGCGGGATCAACAATCGCCAGCATGTTGTCGCCTTTCTCCAGGACGAGCAAAGCCGGCGAAGGCGTTTGCGCCGCGAGCGGACTCGCCATCAGAAAAACCGCAAAGAAGAAAGGGGTGAGCGTTCGTGCCGCAGAAATTCCGAAACACGGTGAGCTACTCATCGCGACTCCTTATTTGGCTGGTTCGGGTTTGGCTAGTTCCTGCTGGACGTGGGCAGGGAGCGAATTCATGCGCTTGATATAGGCGGCCACTGTCCATAATTTCTGGTCGGAATCCCAGAGGCCATTGGCAAACATGCCGGAAAGGCGTATGCCGTGCTTGGCAACCCAAAAGATCTGAGCCTCGGTGTAGTTGGTCCCCGCGATTGGAAGCTGCGGAATCGGCGGATACAGGCTGGCTCCCGAGTCCGGCTTGCCGGGGGTGCCATGGCAGCCTGCACATTCGTTGCGATAAATTTTTCCGCCGGCGATTAGATTCTCGTCGGTCGCGGGAACGGGATTAGGAAGCTCAGGCGCGCGACGCCGAACCGAGGCGTGTGCCGTCGAGAACATCAGCGCGCTCTCCCACTTGCCGGGAGGAAGATCGGCGCGAACTTCGGCGAAACCGAGCCGAAGATACGCAAAACTGCCGACAATAAGTACGAGCACGGTGAACAGAATCCCAAGCAGGAAATTTTTCACTATTTCTCCTTGAGCTTGAGTTTGCCGGCGGCCTTGTTCTCCTCTAGGAAAGCGCGAAGATCCTTGCTGGCGTCGAGTAGGCGGGTCCACTGCTCGTAATACAAGGTAACCGGGAACCGCCCCAGCCCGTAGACGCTGACGCCTCCCTTTTCGCCGACGCGGAAATCCAACTGACCTGTTCGGCGGTTGCCTCCCTGTTTCTCGAGCTCGGCGAGGCGGGCTTTCAACTCTTCATAAGACGGCTCAGCCATGGAACCTCCTGATGGGAATTAAGGCGATTATACAGAAGGTGGGGACTACAACCGATGTGAAATGGCGGATAAATCGAGCCGCACTTCGATCACGTCGAAGCGGCGCAGCCCGCCCGCGGGAGGCAGGCAGTGCTGCGCCTGTTTGGCGAGCTTGATCGGAAACAACGTCTTCTTGCTGTAACCAGAAATAGTTCGAGCGTTTTAGTTTCCTGGATGTCTTAGCTCTGAGTTGCGGCAACTGTCGCGGGCTGCTGCAGGCGGAACTCCAGAAGCGTCTCGCTGGGGACTTTCACCTGCTGGCCGCGGGTCAGGACCTGCACAGCGCCACCTGCGCCGGCACCTACTCCGGCGCCAATCGCCGCGCCCTTACCGCCGCCGGCAACGGCGCCGATAATCGCGCCAAGAGCAGCGCCGCCTCCGACTTTCTTTGCGGTATTGGAGCCGCGGCCCTTGCCCTGCAGCGTATAGTCGCTGCTCACCACCGGATAGTCACGCCCATCGATAACCATGCGGGTCAGCTCAAGCTGCAACTCCGAGCTGCCGGAGATGTGGCCGGCTTCTTTGGCCTCGGCGAGGCGGCCATAGACATCCGTGCCTTTCCGTGCGACCAAGGCGCCGTTCACGGTCAAATCCGTCTCCAGGCTGGCGTGAAAGATGTCTCCGATGTGATTCTTGGAGGAATCGACGCTGTCAATCATGCGGACCAGAATCGCTTGTCCGGCGGGAATGGTGACCGTCCCGCTGGCCGGGACAGGCTGCGCTTGCGCGAAGGAAGCAGGTGCAGGAGCAGGAGCGAGCGCTGGCGGAGGAGCCGAGGCGTTGCCGCCGTTGTGGGTGAACGTCAATGCCACAACGTCGTTGACGCTAAAAGTCTGAATGTTTCCCTCTAGCTCAAAACGCAGGACCGCTTGCGTGCCACCGAGATATCGGCCTTGCAAGACCCGACCATCCTTCAATTCCAATGTGTCGGCGGCCGCGACTGTTACAAACAGAAGAGTCAGGGCGGCTGTGGCAATAAAACGTACGAAGCGCTTCATTGTGATTCCCCTCTCGAAGATTGTTTGAGAAGCCATCCGCGATCCTCCCCAGTGGTCATCCAATATTACCTGATCACAGAATCGCGCTTCTCGGCGGATTATTCTATTGCGTTTGATGTCGCGAGTGGTCCAGAAGATGTATTTTATTGCGCCGACTGGTAAATCCTGCGGGCGATGTCAGCCATCAATGCCCCGCTGTCTCTAAATTCCGGCATGCCACGGACGAGAATCACCAGAACGAATGGGCGAGGCCCGTAAACGATTGCTGCGTCGTGATGGATTTTCGTGAGATCTCCAGTTTTATGGGCTATTCGCGTTCCCGGCGGAAGACCGGCGGGAATCGCTTCGTTGAATTTTTGGCGCGCCAGGATTTCCACCATTTGACGTGAGGAGTCCGGATCGACCGCTTCCCCTTTTGCAATAGCTTCCAGCAGGATCAGCAAGCCACGCGCGGTGGTCGTATTGTTCATTCCCTTCTGGTAAGCCTTGTTATCTTCCACTCCGCGCAGCACGCTCATGCCGTCAGCGTGAAGCGCGTGCACTGTTGCGCGGATATTATCCACGCCAAGTTTTTCCACGAGAAGATTGGTGGCCAGATTGCTGCTGACGGTGATCATCAGTTCGCAAAGTTGGCTCAGCGTACGGGTCTGCCCGACCGCCTTGTACAGATCTGTTTCGGAATCGTCGCCGGGATCGAGCATAAAGATCGAGCCGTCGGCCAAACTGTGAAACTCATTCTTGATCGGTAGCGCGTCTTCGAGCTTTAGCGCGCCCTCATGCACTTGACGAAACAGCTCGATCATCACGGGAATTTTCATGGTGCTGGCTGCGTGAAAGGCGTCATCGGCGCGCGAGAACCATTCGGTCTTGCCGTCCAGGGTGCGAAAGGCGACGCCAACGTCAGCGGCGCTTTTTTGGATGCGGCTCAGGATGTCAGCCGCAAGTTTTCCGTCACCGAGCGCGGCGGTTTGCGATGTGGCAATTTGGCGATACTGTGCAAGTGCAGGACTAGAGGAAGAGAGCAGGAACGCCACAACCAGAGAGAGAAAAAGCCGAAGGGTCATGGCTGGGGATATTGCCCGAACGACGCCGGTAAGACAACTGGTGGCAGACGCAAAAGAGGCTCAGGCCGAACCGGCCCGAGCCTCTTTGCGTTACGTTCCGTTTGGTGCTCGCCTTCGGGCTGCCGTTAGAACCTGCGACGCGCCTCGTCCGCTTCCTCCGCAAGGCCCATCAACTTTGCCACGATCCCAGTATTCTTGCCTGTCGCTGGATCGAGGAAGAGCCCGTCATCAACAAAGCTCACAACAGAGGCTACCGCGCCGCCTTGGGCGTCCGATGTCGGACGAATAATGGCCACGGGTCCGAACCTCGACTCCAAGAAGAATGTTGGTTCCGGCATAATCAGGTTGGTCTGGAATTCATCGGCAACTGTTTCGCCACCCCCTATGGAACCGGTTGCACCCGTGTTGGGATCGACCCCGGTATTGAGCGGGGGGAACGAAAGATCGCCATCTGTAATGTTCGGTGCATTCCCGGCCTTGTCGTGCCAGACCTGGAAGTGCATGGTTTCGCTCGGGCCGATGCTGAGGAGGACCCGCAAAACTTCCAGGTTCGTTACTTTCTGAGCCAACGCCGGGTAAAGGCTAGTGCCACCCTGCTCGATGAAACCAAAGTGAAAACCGGCAGTGCTGGCAATAGCCTGAAGGTGATTGGGAATAGTGCCGTCCGCGTTGAGTGCGGCCTCGTCATTGGTCCGCGGAATGGCCGTGTGCGGATTCCTGGCGAGATCGGGCACGGCATTCTCGAATTTGCCTCCGAAGTCGGGATTCTGGTTCGCACTGCGATAACGCGTCCACCACGTCGTATCAACCTTCAGTTGCGTCAGATTTGTGAGTCGTCCAGTTTGCGGCACTCCCTTTACTCCACTGGGTGGCAGAATCGCAAACTGCGGACTTAGATCGATGGGGTTGGCGCCTTTTGATTGCAGATAGTTGTTCAGGAATCGATGATGGCTGATCTCGTCATCTGTATTGTCCGCGATGTACTGGGGCATGTCGCCATCGAGAACCTGGAGAGCAGTAACGTACCCTGCGGCGAGTCCCGTGCTGATGGCCTTGCCATTGAGTTGCAGATCGATCCCAGATAGGCCTATGGAGCTGGGCACGTTCGGAGTCGGTCCGCCAAGTTCCGCATATTGAATCCACAAATCGGCTTCGACCTGCTCCAGTGCGCTCAAGAAGGTCAAAATCGCGATGTCGCCTTTGGTGATCGGAGCGCGGTCGTCGCTGTCGGCGAAAGCAGCCGAACCGGCCACCAACCCGACGCCCGCGGTCATCGCGCCGGCTGCGACCATTCCATTTTTCAAGAACGACCGCCGATTTTTGCGGCCGCCGAATACAGTCACGTCCTTCTTCATCTCTTTCTCCTTTTCAAGAATCGAATCGAGCGTTTCCAATGGGCGTTCGCACACCCGTACCGTTGCCGATAAACCGGCTAAGCCCAGCAACCTGTGGTCGAAAGTTAAAGCTTCAGGATCACAGATTGCCGTGCTGCTGTTGTTGTTTGTCCGCTGCAACTCCGCTGAGAATCGGAAGCTGCCGCTTGCATTTTGTCGATGATCGAAGAGCTCTGCCGTGAAGTCCACGGCGGAGGGCGACGCTCGGTGTTAAATCAGCGCCCGCCAGTTTCGAATGTAGGTTCGCGCGGGATCGTTGGTGTCACGGCAAAGTCAACTTGCTGTTAGCTTGCTGCATTATTTTTGACGGCGGGAGCGACTTAACGCAGCTCTGCGCTTTGCGGCGCAACGTTGTAGCCCGTGACCTCGAGGACCGCGCCCTTGCCATCTAAATCGGCTGGATCAAAGGTAGTTGAAACTTCCTTCCGCTCACCAGGCAATAGGGAAAAATAATTGTCCGACCAGAAAATCGGCGTCACATCGTCGCCCTTGCTTCCTTTAGTGACGCGCAGGTGCACCAGGAACGCGATACTGCGGCTCGGATTGCGCACGGAGATTCGCGCGCCGGATCGGTTATTCAGATCTTCTTTTGTCGAGGTCACTTCCAGCTTGGTCTGGGGGAGCGTGTTCAATCCCCTGAGGTCGCCAAATTCCGCCTGCGGCGTGTACACCGTGTCTTGCTTGTGCTCCCAATCCATCACGTCTGGCTTGGTCGAAAGCCAATAAAAATTATCGCTAACCAACTGCCCTTCGGAGTCGTGCAGTTGCAAGCAAAGAAAATAAGTTCTCGTCAAATCGTCGATTTTAGGCAGGTCGAAGGCCTTCGCGCTGCTGTCCGGTGCGACATTCATCGTTTCTTCACGCGCACCTTTCATCGTCGCATCCAAGTTGTACAGCCTCGCAGCGACTTTTATGCCCTGCAGTGCTGAATACGTACTGTTCACCACCGCCACCGAATTGTCGTCGTACGAATACTGCACATGAACCGGCTCCATCGCCTTTTTGGTGCCGAAATATCCGCCCGCCGGAACCTGATAGTAGTCATACAGGTGCCAAATCAACGAGGGCCATGCATTGTTCAGCATCCACTGGATGACACCAGTGGCCGTGTACTTGTTGCGTCCGTAAGCCTCGAACATCGCGCGCTCGCCGTCGTACGCCACTGCTTGCGCCTTGCGCAGGTAATCGTCGAGCGAAGTCGCCGCGCCGTACCGACGGTTTAGCCCGTCGGTGAATACGTTGATGGTCGTGAATCGTTCTCCGCCCGCGTGGTAATTCCAGACATCGTCAATCGGCCACAAATGATCCCTCGGAATAAACCGCTCGAGCGATTCGCGCGGTGGAACCGCCGGCCCCGGGCTAGTCTCCGTATTGTAGCCGTAGGCTCCTCCGGCTTTTGTGTCGGCCAACCAGTACACCGGTGGCACGTACTCGTACGGCCCGGTCATTTTTACGCCGGAGTCGCCTGTGACCGTAGTCGCCGTTGCGCTAGCCGAGGAAAGCGAAGGATTCGGCCATTCTAATTCCTTCAAGATGCCAAGATACATTTTCTCCACGTCCGCTGGCGGTGGTCCGTCACTCCCGGACAACCAGACAAACACGCTAGGGTGGTTGCGCAAAATGCGGATCTGGCTGCGCAGCGATTCTCCTGCGATTTTGCGCTGGTCTTCTTTCCACTTGTCCCATTGCTCCCAAGCGTCGCAGCAAGTCCATCCCGGCATCACCAGAATGCCGAGGCGGTCGGTCTTCTCGTAGAACTCCTCACGGTCAATGCGCC
>Ga0307478_10000840_pt1 | contig 29215 bp, 23 predicted proteins | sample atmos_gasesECM4C_2_FD_203713 | JGI IMG/M metagenome (GOLD analysis project Ga0307478, IMG submission 203713) | Hardwood forest soil microbial communities from Morgan-Monroe State Forest, Indiana, United States - atmos_gasesECM4C_05 | ecosystem: Environmental > Terrestrial > Soil > Temperate...
AGATTCTTCATCCCTATCCCCTTGTGCGCTTCGACGCTAGGTATCTGCGGTAAGAGCCGTGTGCGCTAATGAGCGCCCGCACGGATCCGCGCGGGGGGCGCTGGGCAACTGGCGTCCCTACCGCAACCCGCCTCACCGGCACGCGAGCATTGGGATAGACGTTAAGGCTGCGCGGGTAGGTTGGCCGGACGCATGCGCAGCGTCAAAATCAGAACAATGGCGATGAGCATACTGAAAATTACGTAAAGAAATCCTGGGGTGAACGAGTGCGTGCGGTCTAGGAAATAGCCGATCACGGAAGGCGTTACGAGACTTCCCAGATTGCCGATCGAATTAATAAGGCCGATGGACGCCGCTGCGGCCGATTCGCCGAGAAAAGCGGAGGGCACGGGCCAGAACGACGGAAGAAAAGCGTTGGCAGTGGATGCAACTATAAGACACGCAAACGCAAACCAAAAATGGGAGCCGGAAAGAATCGTCAGAGCAAATGCTACGACTCCGAGCATGAGGGGAATGGCGGTGTGCCAGCGGCGCTCGTTGGTGCGATCGGAATGCCAGCCGTTGAAGAGCATGGCGAAGAGCACGGCGACATAGGGAAGAATTGCGAGCATGGTTACGGCGAGATTGGACATACCGGAAGCGCGTTTGAGAAATGTCGGAAGCCAGATGCTCAGCGAATAGATGCTGCTGACGGCAAAAAAATAGATCAGGGTTAACTGAAGGACTGTCGGCTGGCGCAGCGCTTCCCAAATTTTGTAAGAGCGCGCCGCTTTTTTTGCGAGCGCTTCTTGTTCGAGTTCGGCGGTGATCCATTCGCGTTCTTCTGGGGAAAGCCAGCGCGCTTCGCGCGGCCAGTCCGTCAGATAAAAAACCGTAATCACGCCAAACACGATGGCGGGAATTCCTTCGACGATGAAAAGCCAGCGCCATCCTTGCAGGCCGAACCAGTGCACCCCCAGCAGCCATCCCCCGAGCGGGGAGCCGATGATGTTGGCGACGGGGATCGCGATCATGAACATGGCGCAAGCTTTCGCGCGATCTTCGGAGCGGAACCAGTGCGTGAGGTAGACGAGAACGCCGGGGAAGAAGCCGGCTTCGGCCGCGCCCAGCAGTATTCGAACGAGGTAGAAATGCGCCGGCGTTCGAATGAAAGCCATCAGGACGGTGATGAGTCCCCAGGTGACCATGATGCGGGCGAACCATTTGCGAGCGCTCCAACGCTCGACGATGATGCAGCCGGGAATCTCGAAGAGCAGATAGCCAACAAAAAATATTCCCGAGCCGAAGCCAAAGACGCGGTTGCTGAAGCTCAGATCGTGTGTCATTTCGAGAGCGGCGTAGCTGACGTTTACGCGATCGAGAAAAGCGATCACGAAAAGTGTGAAGAGAAAAGGCAAGAGGCGGCGCGCGATGCGGCGGCGCGCGGTTTGACCGACGCCGCGGAGAGCCCTCACGTCAATCTCGTCTGTTGAAGCGGGTGAATTCATCCCGCTTGGGCTTCTAACATAACGAAGCGTGGATTGCACGCAGTCGAAAAAACCGGTAGTGCGGCAGGCTCCGGTAGTGTGCGCACTCCTTTGCCAAATATCCAGCGGGTTGGGAGTTTAGCCGAAGCAGGCAGGGTGGCCTATTCTTCGCGCAGAGCGACGAGAGGATCCAGGCGGGTTGCTCTCTTTGCCGGAACGTAGCAAGCGAAAAACGCGACGCCAGCAAGAATAGCGGAAACGGAAAGGAAGGTAATTGGATCCGTAGGCCCAACGTCGAACAGCATCGACCGGAAAAATCGCGTCATGATCACAGCTCCGATGAGTCCTGAAGCCAATCCGATGACAACGATCAGCATGCCTTCCCCTAATGCCATCCGCAGAATATCCAGGCGCTGGGCGCCGAGAGCTATGCGGACTCCGACTTCGTGCGTACGCTGGCTTAAGGAATATGCCATCACGCCGTAAATGCCGACGGCAGCGAGCAGCAGCGCTACTGCCGCAAAAACACCCAGAAGCTCGAGAGCAAAACGCCGGTCCGCCACAGATCTGGCGATGATTTGATCCATGGAGCTGATGCTGTGCACTGGAACATTGGGATCCACGCTTTCAACCTCGTGCCGCACGGCCTCGCCGAGATGTTCCACGTCGGTGCTGCTTCTGAGAAAAACCACTGCGTTGACCGGCGCGAACTGGCCCAGGGCAACATAAATATGCGGGACGCTGGGCGCCTCAAAACCGTCCGACTTGATATCGCCAACCACGCCGACTATCGTGACCCCCTCCACGCCACGCCCAAATCCGAACTTAACCTGTTGTCCGAGCGGGTTTTTTCCCTGCCAATACTGCCTTGCGAGGGTTTGGTCGATCACGGCAACCGGCTGTGTCCTGTAGGTATCGGAGCCGGCAAAATTGCGTCCCATTATCAGAGGAACTTCCATCGTGCGAAAGTACTTCGTATCGACCACAGCAATGTCCGCAATCGGGCCGCGCTCCGATTCCGTTGCACGCCCTTGGATCGAAAATTGAGAGTAGTTCCTCCCAGAGTTCATCGGTAGAGTGTCGTTCCCTGAAATCGATGCTTGCTCCACGCCTGGAAGCGCAGACACGCGGCGAAAGACCTCAAGCAGAAAATCAGCGCGCTTCTCCTCAACGCTGTAAGGGTCAGTAGCCGGATTGTTGGATATCGGAATCCATAGTTGCACCGTGGTTAGATGACTGGGATTAAATCCGGGACGCACTTCGAGCACCCGCCAGAAACTTCGAAGCAAAAGCCCCGCGCCCGCCAGCAATATAATCGAGAGCGCCACCTCCGACACCACAAGAACCCGCGAAAGCCGCGTATGACGTCTACCGGCGCTGGACCCGCGCCCGCCTTCCCGCAGATTCTCAGCCTGGTTAGGATTCGCCGCTTGGAGCGCCGGTGCCAGCCCGAAGAGGACGCCGGTGAGAATCGAGACCAGAAAAGCGAAAGAAAGCACACCGGTGCTGACGTCCACCTCGTTGAGCCTTGGAATATCCGCGGGAGCGAGATTTATGATCGCATTTTTCAAGAGAAGAACAGTAAGTAGAGCGACTACAGCGGAAATGACTGACAAGAGAGTGCTCTCGGTCAACAGTTGGCGCACCATGCGAGCGCGGCCCGCACCCAAAGTCAAACGAATTGCGATTTCGCGCCGCCGTCCGGAAGCGCGCGCTAGAAGAAGGTTGGCAATATTCACGCACGCGATAAGCAGCACAAATCCCACCGCTCCGAAAAGGATGAACAATTCCGTCCGCTGCGGGCCCACCAGGTCTTCTTTCACCGGAACAAGCCGTACTGCCCATGCGGCGGCGGCGGGATACTCGGTAGGATACTCACGGCTGAGTTGCGATATGTAGGAATCGAGCCGCGCTTGCGCCTGCGCAATGGTTAGGCCGGGCTTCAAGCGCCCAATTGCTCCCGGAAGCATTCTCGCAGACCTTACGGCTGGAACAGGAAACGGCAGAGCGTTGAAGCCGGCAGCGATCCAGACTTCCACATCTGTATTTAGCGTCCGACCCGGATGACGAAAGCCGGGTGGCATCACTCCCACAATGGTATATGGGTCGCTGTCGAGGCGCATTTTCCGCCCGATTATGTTCGGATCCGAACCGTAATTGCGCCGCCAAAAGCCGTCGCTGATAACAACGGGCTCCATGAATCCCGGAACGGCATCCTGCGGTGTATAGACCCGGCCGAGTTGCGGCTTTGCTCCCAGTAAGGCGAAGTAATCGGGACTAGTGACTAGACTTTCGGCGCGGACCGCCCGTTCTCCACCGGCGACCGCTGAACTACTCGGAGCTACTGCGGAGATATCCCGAAACACTCCCGAGCGATCTTGCAAATCCCAAAGCTCCGGAGCTGACATGCCCACATCCTGTTCGTTTGGGCCGCGAAGATCGTCGAAGACGCGCACGAGTTGCTCGGGATGCGGGAAGGGTAGCGGTCGCAGCAAAACGGCGTAGACCACGCTAAAAGTGGCCACGTTGGCGCCAATCCCTAAGGCGAGAGTCAGCACCGTAACAATCGAAAACCCGGGGCTCCTGATCAGCATGCGGAGTGCATAACGCAGGTCTTGGACGAATGAGAACACGGATCCCTCCCCCCAAGCGCGCGCCCCGTCATGCGGCAGACGCGATTGTCCCTTTCGCTATATGGACGAGGGATCCGCATCATCGTTAGCAGAAGGAGTGCCTTGGAAGAACGCCTGGTTGTCGAGTGGCCGGGGACGTGGCGCAGTTCGGCACAATTGGAAAGAAGTAGCATATCGGGAACTGAGTTGTTACCCAAGAAATTAAGCGGATTAATCCTTGATTTCCGCACCGAGCATTACGTTTTTCAGCGGTTGCGTGCGCTTAGGCCGAAGCCCGGGAGGTGGAGGACCAGGAATCGCAATCGGTTTACTGATGCGGCGGCGAATTACGATCTGGCGCTATCGCCTCGGTCATACGGAAGACCGCGGCGAGCACTTCAAGGATGACGCGGCAGTACAGAATCCAGAGGAAATAGCTGCAGAGTGCAGCGATGAGTGCGATCAGGCCTTGCACCGGCGTCTGCTGGAAGGCCAGTACGACCCACGCGACGGCGGCGACAAGGCCAACAAGCAAGTGAAGCGCGTACAAGAATTTCAGCATCTTTGGCGTGGCGTACACGCGGAAAGAGAAATCCATCAATCCTTCCCACATTCCCTTCGCTTCGGGCATCCATGCCTCCTTAAAATGGTTAGAACTCTCTGTAATGTACACCAAACACCCGATCGCCGGACGGCGGCGGTCATGGGCGCCAAATCTTTCCAATTTTACTGCCAAGCGCCATGAAGCGCTTAGCGAATTTCGAAGTGGAAGACGTCCACGACTATATTTGTTCTGCGATTCAGCAGAACGATGTGCCCTCCGACGAGCACATGCGCGCAATCGGGAGGCGGCGGAGGCAGCCGTCGTTCAAGGTCTTCCGGACAGGGTTGCAGCCGTTTCTGGAGACCCGGAGGGAGCGTGCCGCGCACCACGAGCTGTCTTTCCAATCCAGGCGGCAGCTGATCCCGCTTCGCCAATCCAGGCGGAAGATGATCTTGGTGCTCGCCATACCATCCACGCATCGCTTCGCGGTCATGGTCCTTGTAATAGTGTTCGCTCTGATCGTCCTTATCGTCGTGCTTATCGTGGCCTTTTCCGTGTCCCTTTCCCTCGTCTTGAGCGAGAGCCGCACCACTCGTTATCAGACAAAACCCCAGCGCCGCACCGAGCATCCACTTCGCTGATTTCATCGTCTTCTCCGTTTCCTGGGCAGGTGTCCATCAGCGTAGCTACAAAGGCGGCCACCCGCAATTCTACGGTTCCGCGCACGTGTCCAAACGGCACACTTTTGCTTCGTGGCGGGAATAGCGGGGCTAGCCCCGGCGGCACGGATTTCTGGTTGCCCGCAAAGCATGGTGGGGGTGCTCGGTGATCAATCCTCATGCTAGGATCATCGCCGTAAATTTTGTATTCGAGGAATTCATCGTGCGCCACACTTTGTTTCTTCTCGCTGCGGTCGTTGGGATCTCCACAGGTGTCTTCGCGCAGAACCCGGGATGGCCGCCCGCGCCTGGCCATACGACGTTAGACGTCTGGCCGCATGGCGCACCCGGCGCTCCGGCGAATCCAGCTCCGGAAGGCGACACAACCACGGCCAAGGACCGCCTCGTCGCCGGCAGGCCTGTCATTCGCATCGGCAACGTCTCTGCACCGACACTTACTCTTTACACGCCGACCGGGAAGAGCACCGGGGCGGCGGTCGTTGTGTTTCCTGGTGGCAGCTACCGCATTCTTGCGATTGATCTGGAAGGCACGGAAGTTTGCGACTGGCTCAACTCGGTGGGGATCACTTGTGTTCTTCTCAAGTACCGTGTTCCTGACACTGGGCCGTATCCCAAATCCACGGCTGCGCTTCAAGATGCGCAGCGCGCGGTCGGCCTCGTTCGCTCTCGCGCGGCGGAGTGGCATATCGACCCGAAGCGCATCGGCGTGCTCGGCTTCTCCGCGGGAGGGCACCTTGCGGCGGCGCTCAGCACTCATTTCGATAAGCGCCTTTATGCTTCGATCGATTCTGCCGACCAGGTAAGTTGCCGGCCTGATTTTGCAGTGATTGTTTATCCCGGTTATCTGGCGATCGCCGAGCAGAACTTTTCTGCTAATGCGGACATCCATCCGACGGAGCAGACTCCACCTACTTTTCTCGTGCAGGCCGAGGACGATCCGGTGCATGTGGAAAATGCGACCGTGTATTTTCTTGCTTTGGAGAACGCCAGGGTTCCCGCGGAATTGCACATCTATGCGCAGGGTGGGCATGGATATGGGCTTCGACGCACAGAGCTTCTCATTACCGGCTGGCCGCAGTTAGCGGAGGCCTGGTTGCACACCATTCAGATTTTGCCGGCGGCCGCGCGTTGAATGGAAAGTCTACGGGCACGGCATGCCGCACCCCTTCGGCTCACATTCGAGAAAAAATATTAGAAGAAGGCGGCGCCGCCATCCACGTTGATGGATTGGCCGGTGATGGCGCTAGATTGGTTGGAGCAAAGGAACAGTGCGGCTCGGGCGACTTCGTCGGCCGTTTGCCCGCGGCCTTGCAGAATTGTGTTTAGAAAACCGGCGAGCTGTTTTTTGGGACTGACACCTAGCTTTTTGGCAAGGGTGTTGCCGAGTTCCTTGGACATGCGCGTTTCCGTGACTGGGCCGGGACAGATAGCGTTGACGCGCACGCCTTTGCGGGCGGCTTCGGCCGCAGTGATGCGTGTGAGACCAAGCATGCCCGCTTTTGCGGCCGCGTAGGCGGAGCCCCAAGGAAATGCTGCTTTGGCGGAGAGGCTCGAAATGTTGAGAATGACGCCGTATTTTCGCTCGTACATTTCCTCGATCACGAGTTTGGTTAGCAGGAATGCGGCGCGAAGATGCACGGCGATGACCCTATCGAACTCCGCGAGGGGATAGTCTTCGACGGGAACGACGGGGCCGTAATGGCCGGCATTGTTAACGAGGATATCGATCTTTTTAAACTTTGTGCGGGCTCTCCCCAGGACGCCCGCGCAATCCAATGCGTTGGCGAGGTCGGCGGGGAAGTAGTGTGCGCGGCCGCCCTGGCTCGAAATTTCCTTGGCGGTGGCGGCGAGTTCCTCTTCGGTACGCGCTGTCAGAAAGACAGAAGCGCCTTCGGCGGCAAAGAGCAAGGCGATCGCGCGGCCGATGCCGCGGCCGGAGCCGGTGATGAAAGCAACTTGGTTTTTGAGAAGCATAGGAAGAAGAGGATAGAAGCAGTGCGTTGCGGAGGCAAGAAACTAAGATTTGCGAGAGGCGCCGGCGCCTCCCCAAAAGGCAACCTTGTACCGCGAGTTCAGAGAGAGCAGAATAGCCTTCTGGCCAAGAACTGTACTTGTGTTCAGGTGTAATTCGCCTCGCCGGTAACTAAGCTAGATCCAAGACATTGTGTGCATTGCTGCGGAATTCCGGCATGGGCCGGTCCGCCTTTCCAGGGACCGCGGCTCAAACCCAACCCAGCCGCCGAATTCGACTTGGGGGTAGTGTTCGTGCGCCGACCAACTCTCGCAATCCAGCTAAGTGCCATTTTTGCCGCCTTCGCGTTCGCGGGCTGTGCCGGACTGACGTCATCGAATGGATCGAACGGCGCAACGAAAACGGTGGCGCCAACGATCGCAGCGCAGCCGTCGAGTCAGATAGTGACCGCAGGACAAACAGCGACGTTTAGCGTGGCGGCCAATGGAACCGCGCCGTTCAGCTATCAGTGGCTGAAAAATAACTCAAACATTGGTGGTGCGACAGCGGCGAGCTATACGACTCCTGCGACGATTTCCGGGGATAGCGGCACGAAATTCGATGTAGTGGTGAGCAATTCGGCGGGGAGTGCTACGAGCGCGATGGCCACGCTGACTGTGAACGCAGCAACCGTGGCGCCCGCGATTACAACGCAGCCGGCGAATCAGAGTGTCACGGTTGGACAAACGGCGACGTTCAGCGTAACGGCGACGGGGACCGCGCCGCTGAGTTACCAGTGGCAGAAGAACAGCGCGAACATTAATGGCGCAACGTCGGCGAGCTACACCACCCCTGCAACGGCTTCAGGCGACAACGGCGCGAAATTCGATGTAGTGGTGAGCAATTCGGCGGGGAGTGCTACGAGCGCGATGGCCACGCTGACCGTGAACGCAGCAACCGTGGCGCCCGCGATTACAACGCAGCCGGCGAATCAGAGTGTTACGGTTGGACAAACGGCGACGTTCAGCATAACGGCGACGGGGACGGTGCCGCTCAGTTATCAGTGGCAGAAGAACAGCGCGAACATTAGTGGCGCGACGTCGGCGAGCTACACCACCCCTGCAACGGTTTCAGGCGACAACGGCGCGAAGTTCGATGTGATCGTCAGCAACACTGTCGGAAGTCAGACGAGTGCGATGGCTACGCTGACTGTGAATTCCGTCACTGCGTCCACAATCGATGTGGTCACCTATCACTACGACAATTTGCGCACTGGGCAGAACTTGAACGAGACGATTCTCACGCAAGCCAACGTGAACTCGACGGCATTTGGCAAGCTCGGCGCGTTTACTGTGGACGGACGAGTGGACGCGCAGCCGTTGTACCTCTCGGCTGTGGCCATCCCCGGCGTGGGAACGAAAAACGTTTTGTATGTGGCCACGGAGCACGGCAGCGTGTACGCGTTTGATGCGGACTCCGTCAAAGGAAACACCAGTGCGTTTTTGTGGAAGGCATCTGTGCTTGGCAGTGGCGAGACGTCCAGCGACGACCGCGGATGCAGCCAGGTCACTCCTGAAATCGGCGTTACGGCGACGCCAGTCATTGATCGCACGCGCGGAGCGCATGGCGCGATCTATGCCGTGGCCATGTCCAAGGACGCCAATGGAAATTATTTCCATCGAGTGCATGCGCTCGATCTGACCACCGGCGCGGAGCTTTTTGGCGGGCCGGTGCTTGTGCAAGCGACATATCCGGGTACGGGCGACAACAGCTTGGGCGGAAACGTGGTCTTCGACGCCAAGCAATACAAGGAACGCCCGGGACTATTGCAGATCGGCGGGACGATTTACACGACGTGGTCTTCGCATTGCGATGCGGGTCCGTACACCTCTTGGGTGATGTCGTACGACGCAAACACGCTGGCGCAAACGAGCGTGCTGAACCTCGTGCCCAACGGCAGCGAAGGCGGGATATGGATGGCTGGTACTGCTCCTGCAGCGGACACCTCCGGCAACATTTATTTCATGGTGGGGAACGGCGACTTCGATACCACGCTGAACGCCAGCGGTTTTCCAGCAAATGCGAATTGTGGGCAGTGTTATGTACGGCTCTCCTCCAGCGCGCCGATTACGTTGCTCGATTACTTCACGCCATCGAATACTGTTTCTGAATCAAATTCCGACACGGATTTCGGCTCGGGCGGGCCGCTGCTTTTGCCTGACCTTGTAGACGGAAACGGTGCAACGCGGCACTTAGCGGTAGGCTCCGGCAAGGACGCGATCATTTATGTCGTGGACCGCGACAACATGGGGAAGTTCAACAGCACTGCGGACAATATCTATCAGCAGATCAACGGGCAGATCGGCGGCGTGTGGTCCAAGCCGAGCTACTTTAATAACACGGTCTACTATGGCGCCGTTGGTGACCATCTGAAAGCCTTTCCGATCACCAGTGCGAAACTTGCGGGAACGCCCGCGACGCAAAGCCCGACCAGCTTCGCTTATCCGGGGACGACGCCGAGCATTTCGGCGAACGGCACCGCGAATGCGATTGTATGGGCTGTGGAGAACGGCTCGACGGGCGTGCTGCATGCCTACAACGCCACGAACTTGACGAGCGAACTTTACAACTCGAATCAGGCGGCCAACAACCGCGATCAGTTCAGCGACAACAAGTACGTCACACCGGTGGTGGCGAATGGCAAGGTGTACGTCGGCACGCCGAACAGCGTTGTGGTTTTCGGGCTGCTGCCTTAATTTAGGACATCAACGAATGCGATCTCACTAGATCACCAAATCGTGCAGCGCAGGGCTCGCGTTACTTGCCGGGCTTCAAATCCTTGAGCAAATGATGAACGAGTCCGTTGATGTCGTCTTGCGTGAGAGAGAAAGCGTCTCTCTTCACCGGCTTTTCGCCAACGGCCCGATAGACGAGATGCTTGTTTGGCTGCTGGACCCAGTCGAAAACGATGGTTCCTTCGCGGAAGTGAATGTTTTCGTAGCCTACGAACGCAGGACCGTAGCCCCACGATTCCCAGCAGCGAAACGGGCCGCAAACCAGGCCGGGATACCCTCCGCCGTAGCCCACCGGAACAGTCGCGTTGCCGCGATTCACCGCAAATTTATAGTCCACCAAAAAATCCGCGGCGCCGGGGTCGCTGACCTGTTTGAAGCCTTTTGATGAAAGCGCTTGCTCGATGGCCGTCCTCACGCGTCCGCGTACGACTTCGTCGTTCGGGTCGGGAACCCGAGCTGCGGGTTGATTTCGCGGGGTACGCGTAGGTTCGTCGCGCGAAATCACAGGGCGGTTGTCGCCCGTACGATTATCGGGGTTGCGATTGGCGCGCGGGACGGCCGCTTCTTCCACTGCGGGGCGCCACGCCCACGTGGCGTTCCTCGGGATGCGCACATCGCGGTCGCGAGTCACCTGAACGTATTCATCGCAGCCGGCCGCGAAAATCAAAGTTAGAAAAGCAAAAGCGCTCAAAAGCCGCTTGGTGGAGCTAAAAGGGCTCGAATACTGCATCTGACGTGCCTCCAAAGGCATATTCATCCTACGCCTCATTGAACACAACACGGATTGGATAGTTGCGGCAAGAAAAAGGGTGTGCTTTGGCGTGTTTTCCCGGCTGATCTTCTAGCGCATCAAGTCTTCGGGTTTTCCCAGTCCTTAGGCGGAAAGACCACTGGCCAGAATTTCGGCGATGGGCGTTCAAACTCGAAGGCTACGGCGAAGTAGTCCGGGCTTGGCTCATCGATCCGGACCACGTGGCCGCTCTCCTCTACCCCCGTTTGCGGGTTCACCAGAGTGATTGGCTGACCGGCGAGGAGGTCCATTTTTAATTTGACCAGGCCGCCATGTGCATTAACGACCAGCGTGTGCGTGTTTTCCCGGACCTGCACGCGGTCCGCCGTCTCGGCGAGAACCGTGACGGGTATCTGCAGCATCACCCGCTCACTGCGGCGGCGATTGGCGGGATCGGACGAGGGCACGAGATTCTCCGTTAAGCGGCGGCGTTCGCTGCAAGTTCTCGGGAAGGACCAGACCCTGTGTACCTGTGGTCTCCCAAGAAGCCTGTCTTGCGGCAGCGCGGCCGGGCCGGCTCACTTGGCACGAGTAGACGACCAGCTCGGTGCCTGTTTATTAGTCTAACTTAGGCGTGGGCGGGTATCGCCCAGCGCAATGAGCCGTGGCGTGCATTGGTTAACTGGGTTCGCTGACTCGGTTGTCCAAATCGCACCAAGCATTCTTGCCGTTTAGGCAGGTTTCGCAAGTTTAAGGCAGCATCATCGATTGCAGGCGAGACTTCACGCCCGGCCACTCCGAATCGAGGATGCTGAAGTAAACGGTGTGGCGAATGCGGCCGCCGGCGGTGATCATGTGATTGCGAAAGGTGCCTTCCTCGCGCGCGCCGATCCGCAAGATGGCAGCCCGGGATTTTTCGTTGAGCGAATCGGTTTTCAGTTCCACCCGGATGCAGCCCAGCGTTTCGAACGCGTGGAGGAGCAGAAGATACTTTGCCTCGGTGTTTACGGTAGTGCGTTGCCATACAGGAGCGACCCACGTCCAGCCAATCTCGACGCGATGATGCGTGCGGTCGATATTGCCGTAGCGCGTGCAACCGATAGCGCGGCCGCTGGCTTTTTCGATCAGGGCAAACGGCAGCGAGAGGCCGCGCGCCTGTTCATCGAGTGCGGTGGCGATGTAGGCGGACATCTCCTCTGGCGTGCGTACAGGAGTGGGAATCCAGCGCCATAGACTCTCATCAAGCCCGACGGCGGAAAGAACGGGAGTGTGTGCCTGAGAGAGCGGTTCCAGCCTCACGTGGCGGCCTTCGAGAGTCACTGGCCCGACATTCATTTCGGTGCTCATTTGCGTGTTCATGCCGAAGGGCATGTTACCGCCGCCGCCGCTCGCAAGGCAGCGCCAATTTGGCTAGGGGCGGCAAGGGCTGCGCTTACGCGGCAACCAAGAAGCGCCAAAGCGCGTCTTATCTCTTTTCGGATGTCCGGGAACTTTCTGCCCGCCACGGATGAATTGTTTGTAGGGGTGGGGCTTGCCCCGCCCAGCCCGCCCTGGGTTGTATTGTCTTGCCGTTATGGCACTTCGAATTTATTTCCGGAACGCGCTTGATGAGTAAAGGACCCGTTTCTAAGCTGAGCTAGGATAACGATGAAAGACTCCTCTTCCAATCGTCTGGTACATCGTTCCGCATTCGGTGCAATCAAGAGATCGCGACTCGTTCCCGTTAGCTTCTTGGTACTCGCACTCTTGCTCTTGACGCTCGCGGCCCAAGACTTTCGAGCCCAGGAGAAGCCTCCCGCCGAGCAGCCTCAGGCCCAGCCACAGGGGCAGGCACAGCCAGAACTAAAGCGGCCACAGGATGGGCAGCAGCCGAAGATAGCAGTCGAAGTCAAAACCGTCAGCGTGCTGGCCACCGTTCGCGACAAACATGGAAAGATTATTTCGAACCTGACCATAGACGATTTTCAGTTGGATGAAGACGGCCGCCCGCAAACCATCAACTATTTCGCGCACGAAAGCGATTTGCCGCTGCGGCTGGGGCTTTTGGTGGATACCAGCCTGAGCCAGCGGCGCGTGCTGGATCAGGAGCGCAGCGCCAGCTACAGCTTCCTCGACAAGCTTCTCCGCCAAGATAAGGATTTGGCGTTCGTGATTCATTTCGACAGGGAAGTCGAGCTTTTGGAGGATTTCACTCCCTCCCGCCCCAAGTTGCAGGCCGCGCTGCAAAAGCTATCGACTCCGCAGTACGACGGCGGCAGTAGCACCAGCGGCAGTGGAAATGGCGGAGGAGGCGGAGGGCGTGGTTCACATCGTGGCGGCGGGACGCTGCTCTACGACGCGATCTTCCTTGCGTCCGACGAACTCATGAGCAAGCAGCAGGGCCGCAAAGCGTTAATTATTCTTTCAGACGGCGTCGATCACGGCAGCAGAGAAACCATGGCCGAAGCCATCGCCACCGCCCAGCGTTCGGACACGATCATCTACTCCATCTTGTTTGCCGACGAGGAAGAAAACAGCCGTCCCGGTGGTTTCGGGATGGGCGGTCACGGCGGCGGCATGGGTGGTGGCCGCGGCCGTGGGGGCTATCCTCCTCGGGAAGAGCGCCCCGACGGCAAGAAAATCCTCGAACAAATTTCAACGCAAACCGGCGGGCGTCTCTTCAAGGCTTCCAAGAAAGACACACTCGACAAAATCTACGCCGAAATCGACGAAGACCTCCGCAACCAGTACAGCCTCGCCTACACCCCCGACAAAGGCAACACCGTCGGCTACCACAAAATCCATCTCGCCGCCAAACCAAAAGACCTAGTCGTCCAAGCCCGCGACGGCTATTACTTCGGGCAGTAGACTCCGGCGGAGTCTCCCAAAAAGAGGGATGTTATGAAGACATACGGAAAGTTCGCCTTAGCTTTTGGCCTCTTCGTTTTGTTCTGTCACGTGGCATTCGCGCAGTTGCCGGCCCTGTCCATCGACCCCGTCGAAACGGAGCTGCAGGCAGTGACCATTTTTGGCAATCAATCCCCTGTGGCCGTAATCGGCGCTCCATACTCTGCGATCGAGGAGAGTCTGTACTCCCAGGGACAACCTGACGGAACGTACGAGGACCGCAGTTTGGTCACTACGCACATATATCGCGACTGGCAGGGCAGGACGCGTGCCGAGCGCTACGTGATCTCGTATCTTCCCGGAGATGGCGAGTCGAAGCTGAGGAGTATCTTCATCACGGACCCGGTGGCAGGTGTCCTCTATCGCTTAGACCCGGAAAATCTTACAGCTACCCGGGGGCCATTGAATGTGAGCACGCAAGTACTGTTAGCCGATGCAAACGCGGCGGGACAGGTCCGGTCTACCGGAGAATTGCAGCTTCATGCAACGACTGAATCGCTGGGAATAGCCACGATGGAGGGGTTGACTGTCGAGGGGACCCGCCAAACTCTGATTGTTCCGGTGGGCGCACATGGCAATAACCGCCCCTTCAAGGTCGTGCTTGAAACCTGGATTTCGCCAGAGTTGAAGGTGGCAGTCCTTTCGAAGCGTGAAAATTCCATCGTTGGCAAGGATACTACGCGCCTGACGAAAATCGACCGCGCAGAGCCAGACCCGGCGCTCTTCCAGGTGCCTTCCGGCTACACGATTGAGGATGCTCAAGCCGAAGGAAGTTCAATCGCTAACTAGGTTCCGGTGCCTGCTAGATGCTGTAATCGAAGACTGTCACAATGCGAGGAATCCCTGTGCGGCGTGGCCACGCCGTAGGGTATGGTAGGGTGTTCGGAAAATACTCACTGATGAAGACCTGCGCAACCAGTACAGCCTCGCCTACACGCCCGACCAAGGCAACACAGTCGGCTACCACAAAATCCATCTTGTCGCCAAACCAAAAGACTTCGCGGTCCAAGCCCGCGACGGCTACTATTCTGGCCAGTAGCCCTTGGCAGAGCGCTCCATTTCGGCAGCTCTCCGCTAGTTCCGGTCATACACAGCCTTCAAAGTTTTCCATTGTCCGGTACGCTCCTCGTCAAGCGCTTTGAGAGGAATTCACGGATTAAATTCGTACCCAGTCGCCCAGCGAGGCCAAGGGCCGCATTGGTGAAGACCAGGTTCGCTCCTCGATCCGCTCTGGGATGGTACAGATTGGACAGCGCTGCTGCGGAAATATCGCCAAGAAAAAAAGAATAGTTGGGGACAGTTCGCCCACTATCGCTACGTGTAACAAATGGAGAGCTGAGCGCATGCATGAGGCGAGACTTAAAGGAGCCGGTGCCCTGGTAGTAGTAGCGCGGATCCTGGCGAAGGAGCGCGGGGAAGACCGCATGAGTCAGGAAGTCACTGCTGCGTCCGTCGGCAAACCTTGCCGCATAACGTTTGCCATAGCCCGCGGCACCTTGCCCGTAACCCGGATAGGTGTTCGTTGCTTGCTCGATGCCGGCACCGAGGCCGACGCCGATGAAGGCAATGGGATCGAAACTGTTCCGTGCAGTGAGCGAGAATTTCTGTTTCCAATTGAGCGGTGCGGCGTCATGGATGTAGCTTGTAAAGAAGTTTGGGATGACGCCGATCAGACGCTGCTGCTCTTCCGCCTTTATCTCCTCGGCGGCGATCAGCTCAGTGGGACGGACCGTCACCTCCATGTTTGCCGTCGCAATGGATAGTGAGACCTGAGGAACCTCATAGTCCTCCTGCACCCTGACGGCGAACTCTGCGGATGTAAAAGGCGCAAAACCCTTAGCGTTGACAGTCACCAGGTAGGAACCGGCAGGAATCTTTGTAAAATCAAATTCGCCGTTCGCTTCGGACAGCATCGTAAGCAATTGTGTTCCGTCTCCATGCATCAAGCTGACGTCTGCGCCGGAAACGGCGGCTCCACTTACGTCCAGCACGGTGCCGGCGACGCTGGCTGACCCCTCTGCAACGGGTGTTTGCTGAGCCGAATTCTGCAGGTCTGAATGGGGTAGATGAGCATCCGGAGGGGAGCGGCTAATAATCCCGCGCTCGGCAGTTCCTTGCTGAGCGAGTGCGCTCGCAGGAACCATACACAGCAGGAGTGACCCGCTTGTGAAAACAACATGAAGACAGTGGCGCGTGGCCTTTCTCAAAGCGCGCCTCCAAGGCAGAGAGGAAGCCACAGCGCGAGTCTCGGGCACGCCTGTGAGACTCGTCCGGAGGGAAGTAGGAGCACACACATGGAGGTCACCGCGCGGAAGAAATCGGGCCCTGAAACCATTGGTCTCCACCGGGGACGCCTTCCCGGCGTGTTACATGGGGAGTGTGCGCTTCCGAGCAATATTCTGCCTGTTCAATACGATACACAAGGTTCCCAGTTGTACCCTTCGAGGACATCGTCAGTTAGGCGTTGCAGCTCCCACCCTGTCCGCAAGGGGACTTTCCACCGCCGTTACTAGGCTCAGTCCTGGTTAACGCCGAAATCGCAAACTGTCACAATGCTAGGAAACCCGGTGCGGGGCGGGCGCGGCGTAGGGTATGATAGAGTGTTCGGAAAATACTCACTTAGGATAACGATGCAGACTGCGACAAATGGGAAGGTATTGCTGAGGGTACGGCCGCGGGGGTTCTGCGCGGGCGTGGTGCGAGCCGTGGATATCGTCGAGCTGGCGCTGGAAGCCTACGGCGCGCCGGTCTATGTCCATCACGAAATTGTGCATAACACCTACGTGGTGGAGCAGTTGCGCCGCCGCGGAGCGATTTTTGTGGAGTCCATCGAGGACGTGCCGCACGGCGCGGTGCTGGTCTTCAGCGCGCACGGCGTGCCGCCAACGGTCCGCCAGGAAGCCAAGGACCGCGAGCTCAAGGTGATTGACGCGACCTGCCCGCTGGTCACCAAGGTCCATCTCGAAGCTCTGAAGTTCGCGCGCGAAAAGCGCACCATCATTTTAATTGGCCACAAAGACCACCAGGAAATCGTTGGTACCTCAGGCGAAGCTCCAGACCGCACGATCGTGGTGGATTCGGTTGCGGCCGTGGATGCGCTAGAGGTGGACGAACCGGACAAGCTGTCGTTCCTGACGCAGACCACCTTGAGCCTCTACGACACGCAAGAAATCGTCGCGCGCCTGCGCCAAAAGTACCCGTTGATCAAAGGTCCAGCCAGCGATGATATTTGTTACGCAACGCAAAACCGCCAGGAAGCCGTCGAGCAAGTCGCCAAGGACGTGGATTTTCTTCTTGTGGTAGGCTCGCCGAACAGCTCGAATTCGAATCGCCTCGTGGAAGTGGCCAAGCGCAGCGGCGTAAAAGCGCAACTCATAGATTCGGCCTCGGACATCGACGTGAGATGGCTCGAAGGCGTAAAGCGCGTGGGCTTGACGGCGGGAGCGTCTGCTCCCGAAGTGCTCGTCGAGCAAGTAAGCGAGCGGCTCGCGGAGTTTGGCTTTACGGATCAGCGCGACCTCGATTTGATCCGCGAGGACGTGCGTTTCACGCTGCCTCCGGAGCTGGCGACAATCGCGCCAGCGCCGCGGCGATAGAGTTTGCAGCGTCATCGGTAAGCGGTAGACGGGAGCGGATGTTCGGTCCGCTCAGTTTGCAGTCGATCCAGCGCGGTAAGCGGGGACACACAAAACAAGGAGTTTAACCTTGGCGGTCAAAATCGTCCGTCAGCCGAAGAAGATTGCCTTGATAGGCGCGCCGTCGAGCGCGGCTGCTTTTTTGGCGGGCAGCGAGAAGGCGCCCGCGGCATTAAGAGCGGCGGGGCTGGTCGAGCGGCTGCAGAGCGCAGGCTACGAAGTGATCGATCACGGCGACTGCGCGCCGAGATTATTTGCGGACGATGACGAACATAAGCGCGCGCGCAATTTGCCGGCAATCGTCGCAGGACTGAATGACCTGAAGGTTCGCGCCGAAATCGCCGTGAAAAGCGGCGCGCTCGTGCTGGTGCTTGGCGGCGATTGCGCGCAAGTCATCGGGCTTTTGACGGGTGTGCGCCGCTACTACAAGCACGTCAACCTATTGTGGTTTGATCGCGACGCGGATTTGAACACGCCGGCCTCGACACCTTCGGGGCGCATCGATGGAATGGTTGTGGCCCATGTGATTGGCAGAGGTGCTCCTGAACTGGTGCGCTTTTTTGGCGAATCACCGCTGGTGCGTGAGCCGGATGTCACGCTGTTCGGAGTCGAACGGCTCGATCCTCCCGAACAGGAATTCCTGAGCAAATCGCCGATGCGCCATATTGATGCGGCGGACATTCAAGCGAAAGGCGGAAGCTCCGCGGCCCGCGATGGACTCACTTACGTGCACGCCGACGCGCACGAATTTGTACTGCATCTCGATACGGACGTCATCGCGGTCGAGGAATTTCCCGCCGTGAACGTGCCCGGCAGCGGCGGACTGCGGATGGCGGACGTGCGCGCGGCCCTCGCCGAATTTGCAAAACACAAAAATCTTCTCGGCCTGGTTGTGGCGCAATACAATCCCGACAAAGATCCCGACGGCAGCGGCGCAAAAAAGCTTGTCGATCTAGTGGTGGAGGCGCTCGCCGCGCGGCTCGAAGCGCCAGCGGCTCCCACAACTTCTGGCGCCGAGCCCGCTGCTGACACGTCCGAAGTATCTTCCTCAGGTTCGACCGCTTAACTGTTCTTCTCGGCCGTTCTTCTGAGCCGTTCCGCTTAGCGTTCCAATTCACCTGCCATTCATCGTTATTTCCGCCGCGGCTGGCGAACTTGGTTGCGTTCGCCTGGCAAGCTCGGGCACAGCATGCTGTGCCCCTACAAAGGATTCGGCCCGTTCGCGGCAGTTGCAGCGGCTTCGCTGCGTTTGCGGTGATAGCGCGCGAGCCCAAGCCAGGTCAGGTTGAGACCGCAATTGAAAATATAATGCTCGGATTCTGCGGGAGAGAGACGCTGGCCGATTTCCGCACTCGCGGCTGCAACGAATGTCTCCATCGCCGCGTTTTGATCCGGCGTGGAGCGCAGGATTTCTGCCGCGAGAGCGGCCCAGCGCTGCAAATTGCGGCGGTATTCCGCGATGTGCGCCACGGGATCGTTCGAGTAACCGAAGTGCGTTAGAAAAAGCCGCGCGGGATGGCGCGTTGTGATTGCGTCGAGCGAAGCGTTCCAGATTTCCAGGTTGATGTCCGGCGGCGGCGCCAGCGGAACCGCGTACGGCTGTCCTTCGATGTGGAAACCCGTCGTGTCGCCCACAAACGCCGTCCCATCCGAAGAATCAAAATATGAGACGTGATGGTCAGCGTGCCCTGGCGTGAACACGACGTCAAGTCTGCGGCTTCCGAGAGCGAGCGTTTCTCCCCCCTTGAGCATCCGCAAATTTCCAAAGGGCACAGGAAGCGTTTCGCCAAACAAGTTTGAGAGTTGGCCCGGCCAAAGCCGCTCAGCGGAAGCAAGCAGCTTCGTCGGGTCCGCCATGTGCAGCATGCCCGCTTTGTGAACGTACACCTCAAGGTTTGGATTTTCTTTGATCAGTGCGCCGGTCGCGCCCGCATGATCCAGATGAATATGGGTCAACAAAATGGCGTTCAAATCCGAAACGCCGATGCCGCGCGAGTCCAAATGTTGTCGAAGCGCTGGAAGCGCCGAAGCCGGCCCCGGATCAAGAATCGCGCGATGCCCATCCGATTCCAGCAGCACCGCCGCAATCGACCGTGGCCTCCCCAGCCAGTTCGTGTCCAGAATCGTTGTGCTCAGCATCGAGCCAGTAGTGTAACGCAGGAAGAAGCGAGCCGTGGGTAGTGGGGAGTGAGTAGTGGGTATGCATGCTTCTCCATATCCGCCAAGTGGATGCCTAACCAGACAGTATCTGGTCCTAAGAAAGCCGCTCATTGGTTTTCTTGCGTCCCTCCCTTTGCGGCCTGGCTCCAGAAGAAACATCGAATATGGGGAGCTTCTTCCGACCTCCAGTTCGAACTTTGAGATTTCTGTTTGACACTCGGAGCAGGCTGGGACGGAGAGTTCCTTTGTTCCGCCAAGGACACGAGGAAATATATGGTCCTTGCTCACTTCGGGCGCTGGCTTATCGCACCAGGCGCAATGCGAGGGTGTATTTCTCTTGCCCATAAAGTGGGGGGTCGGGTCTTCTACCGACTACCACTATATGCTGAGAGCTCAATGGGATGGTGGGTGGCGAGGAAATGGGGAGATCTAGCCCTCGATTCTGACGATCTGGCCGCGTTGAATCGATTCGATGCGTGCAAGGCAAGTGGGCACGAGCGGCAACAGGTCCTTCAAGCGGTTCGACTTCGCACGAAAAATGATAATCGCGAGCTTGCGGGCGGTTAGATTCTGCTGGTATTCGATACCTTGATCGACGGTCACGAAGACATCGAATTTGGCTGTTTCCGCGGCTATGAGAAGCTCGCCATTCTTCAGTCCGGCGAGTCCGGCGTAACTGGCTGTTTGGCAATCGTGACCGCGCAAAGAGTTCCGGAATCGCTCGTCGATACACTCGTCGATCAGAATGCGCATTAGGGACGCGCGAGCAGCAGGTGTTTTGCTTCTTCGAGAGCGGCGATAGCCGATTCACGCGAGACGGTGGGAAATCCCTGCAGAAAGTCTTCGAGCGTTTCTCCGCCTTCGAGGTAATCGAAAAGCGCTTGGACGGGCACTCGCGTTCCGCGAAAGACGGGGGTTCCGCCGAGAATATCAGGATTTTTGACGATGATTCCCATGAAGGAATTGTATCACGCGCGCATGGGAGACAGGGAGGAGCGAATCGGGCCCGATGGCGCTGGGAAAGGAAAGACTTGCAGATAATGGGAAACCTGGAATAGGCTAGCGCCACCGCGTCCTGTAATTTCCTGGATTTTCTCCCGGGGTTGGGAAAAGTGGGGGAAGGTATCGGCGGTGTGGCGGCGAAGGGCAGACAGTTAGCCGCAATGAGTCCAAGCGAGTTTGTGGCTTCGCCACAGGCATCGCTGCAATGGGGACAAAAACGAGTTGGGTTCCGAAACAGACAAATTAGGGAGACGAATCATGCGCAATTGGTGTGTGGCAGTAGCAGTCAGCGCTCTTCTGGCTTTGCCGGTGTGCGCCCAGCAGGCCCAGCCGAATGGCGACGGCGCGAGCGCGGCGGCGGAGAAGATCCCCGCCAATACGAATGTGGGAGACATCACGCCTGCTTCACGAAATCTTTCTGCGCTTCCTGAGTCTCCACGCCCGAAGCCGTTTCCGGCTGGTGCCAAGTCGAGCGCCAAGTCGAGCAACGACACGGCGCCTGGGCAGCTTGTTCCCAAATTCGAAATCGCGGGCATGTTCGACTACGTGAATTTCAACCCAGGCGGCGGCTTCAACTCGTTCAGCAATTACGGCGGATCGGGCTCCTTCACCTGGAACGCCTCGCGTTGGATCGGGCTCACCGAAGAACTCGGCGGATTGAGCTACGACCGTAACGTCAACGGTACATCGATGCACGGCGGTATCACGACATTTTTGCTCGGCCCGCGTCTGAACCTGCGCAAATTCGACTACTTCGTTCCCTTCGCGGAATTCCTCCTGGGCGGCGCGCATGTCGGCCCGCCGATGACCGGCGACGGCAGCCAGACCGCTTTCACCCTGGCCGCTGGCGGCGGCGTGGATGTCGTCCTTTCGAGAAACATCGTGTGGCGCTTTGCGGAAATCGACTACCTGATGACCAATTTCTCGGGAGCTTCCGTCGGCGGAAACGCGCGGCAGGATAACCTGCGGCTCGCATCGGGAATCGTTCTGCGGTTTGGCTTGCCGCACGAAGCGCCTCCGGAGCCGGTGAATCACCCGCCAGTGGCCGCATGTACCGCGAATCCCACGTCGGTGTTTGCCGGGTCGGGAGACATTGTTGCCGTCCACGTAGACGCCAGCGATCCGGATAATGATCCGCTCACGTACAGCTACACGGCGACCGGCGGCGCAGTCGATGGCTCCGGCCCGGACGCGCGCTGGAATTCCGCGAGTGCCGCGCAGGGCACCTACACCGTCACCGCCCAAGTCAGCGATGGCAAGGGCGGCACGGCGTCGTGCGCAACGGACATCAAGGTCGAGCCGCGGCCGAATCGTCCTCCGACAGCTTCCTTGTCGGTGGAGCGCAGCCCCATTTTGCCGGGCGAACACACCGGAATCACCTGCGCGGGCAGCGATCCGGACGGCGATCCGTTGACCTACAGCTACTCGGCTTCGGGAGGTCAGGTCACCGGCACAGGCCCGAACGCCACGTTCGACGCCACTGGCTTGCAGCCCGGAACGTACACGGTGAAGTGCACGGTGAATGATGGACGCGGCGGCACAGCCGAAGCTTCGGGCAACGTCGAAGTCAAGGAACCTCCGCAGGTCCATCAATTGGAACTCAAACTGGCCCTGCACAGCATCTACTTCCCGACGGCGCAGCCCACGGTCGCGAGGCCCACGGGCGGATTGCTGGCCAGCCAGGCGGTCACTCTCGACACGTTGGCTGCGGACTTCAAGCAGTATCTGACCTACCGGCCGGACGCCCACTTGATCCTTGGCGGCCACGCCGACATCCGCGGCGGCAAGGAGTACAACCAGCTTCTTTCCGAGCGGCGTGTCGAGCGCGCCAAGAGCTATTTGATCGAGAAGGGCGTTCCCGCCGATCATATCGACACGAAGGCGTATGGCGTGGACCAAAACATGACCGACGAACAGGTCAAGCAGCTTCTCGAGGAAGATCCGGACTTGACTCCGGCGGAAAAGCAGCAGTTCCTGAAAAACCTGGTGACCATTCGCCTGGCCAACAACCGGCGCGTGGACGTCACTCTCAGCACCACCGGCGAACAGTCCGTGCGGCGCTTCCCCTTCAACGCAAAGGATGCTTTGACGTTGATGAACAGAAAGGTGGAAGGCGGCGGCACTGGAAAAACGCCGGCAGCAAAACCGCCCGCGGCCAAGAAGCCGGCGCCAGCGCCCAAACCGTAACCGGGACAACAAGCAGTACAGCCGTGGGTTGCACGGCGCGGTGCGGTTGATCAAGGCCAGGTGATTCGCCCCATCTGGCGATTTACAAAAACGGTTCGGCAAAACGGGCTCTCGAAAATCTCGGGGAGCCCGTTTGCTTTTCTGGTACTGGCGATCGGAGGACGGAGGAAGTCTCCCCCACGATTTGTGAGGAGGAGTTCCTCTCAAGGACGAAAGAGGGCATTGTGGAGTGAATTCCCTCTTGCTGGATGCTTCCGGCACGCCCGTTGCGCGTACTCCGTTCCGGGAATGGAACTCCATGCGTCGCGATTTGGTAAATTACTGAAACATAATAACTTAGCTTTCAACTCCGATTCTCCACAGAGAAATTTGTGCCACTCGAAATTCCAGAATCCGAACTGATTAAAAAATGCTAATATAGCTAAGTTGTTGAATTATGAATCACTCGGGCACGTTTTCCGGAAATGGTATTCAGTGTGCAATTGAAACTCGCACCAGTCTTCCGCGAGGTGAATGCAGATGAGCGAAGAAGCCGGAGTCCAACGCGCCGCCATCCCTATAAGTGTCCTTGTGGTGGAGGACGAAGAGAGCACGCGGAAACTCTGCGCGGACGTAGCCGAGTCTTGCGGCATGAAAGCTATCGTCGCGAGCAGTGTCGAAGAAGCGCTGCGGTGCCTGGAGACCAACGCCGTCGACATCATTGTCACGGACCTGATTTTGCCGCCCTCAAGCGGCCTCGATCTTCTCAAACAAGTGCATGAGATGTACCCGCAGGTCGCCGTGGTGGTCCTGACACAATTCGGCACCATCGATTCGGCCGTCGCCGCCACGCGCATGGGCGCGGTGGACTACGTCACCAAGCCTTTTCACATCGAGGATCTCCGCGCGCGTCTCGAGCGTGTCGCCCGCGATATGGACCTGGACCGCGAGAACCGGCTCTTGCGCGAGCAGCTGCGCTCCAAGCCCGGCTTCGGCGGAATGATTGGCGTTTCCGCGAAGATGCAGCGCGTATACAAAATGATCGAGAAAGTCAGCCAGCACGAGTATCCCGTTTTGATCCTGGGCGAGAGCGGCACCGGCAAGGAACTGGTGGCCAAAAGCATTCACTATTCCGGCAAACGCAAGGATCGCCCCTTTGCTCCCGTGGACTGTTCTTCGCTGGTGCCCACACTCATCGAATCGGAACTCTTCGGCTACGTGAAGGGCGCATTCACCGGCGCCATGCAATCGAAACAAGGCTTGCTCGAAGCGGCCCAGGGCGGAACTCTTTTCCTCGACGAGATCGGAGACATGCCCGTGGACCTGCAAGCCAAGCTTTTGCGCGCGTTGCAGGAACGCGAAGTGAAACCCGTCGGCTCGACCGAGCGCCGCCAAATCAATATCCGCATCATCGCCGCCACCAACCGCGACCTGGAATCGGCCATCCGCAACGGCACGTTCCGCCAGGACCTTTATTTCCGCTTGAACGTTGTCCAGGTCAAGCTTCCGCCCTTGCGCGAGCGCAAGAGCGACATCCAGCTTCTGGTCATCTCGTTCCTCGAAAAATTCTCCGACCCGCGCGGGCCCACGCGGACCATCTCCGACGACGCCATGCGCCGCCTCATCGCCTACGATTGGCCCGGCAACGTGCGCGAGCTCGAGAACGCCATCGAGCGCGCCGTCGCCATGGGTTCCGGCCCTATCGTCCACGTGGGAGACCTGCCCTCGAATCTGCACTATCCCAGCAGCGAGCGCGTCCCAGACAAGGACGAGCTCCTTCCCATGGAGGAGCTGGAACGCAGAGCGATTCTCCGCACTCTCCGCGAAACCGGCGGAGACAAGCTGGCAGCCGCCCGCATGCTCGGTATTGGAAAAACCACTCTCTACCGCAAGCTCAAGCAGTATCAATTGGAGCAAGCACAGGCATAGCGGGCGAGTCAGAAAGGTCCGCGCCAGGACACGCGGTTTTTTTTCCGCCAGATATTCCTAACAAGAAAATCCCGCTTCTTCATCGGCAGGTCTTCCCCGGCGACCCTTGACGGGTCTCTTTCACCGCCCCACCCACAATTCCGAGCGTCCCTCAGAAGCAACCCCAGAATTCTTTCGCCTGGTCCACTCTGGGAACGAGGACGGCGCCAGTCTCGGCATGGGACTCCGGCGGCGACCCCCCTCCTCTGCCTGCTCCCGTAAATTGCTGATTCTACAAACATTGCGCAGATTCCCGGTTGGACCTATCTATGCATGTAGCTGTTCTCGCAAGGAAGCCTGTCCTTGCCCGATTGTCCCTGGCACCTTTCCAGCGGCAATGGGTACGAGGCGCAAAAAAATGTGGGCCTGGCGAAAAAAACAAGCGGAAGAACCTGACTGGCCAGGCGCGGCGCGCGCAGGTCTGGCTGGCGCGTCGCGCAAAGACCTGATGCGCGAAGCGCTTCACACACTCTCCCGGGATGGCCGCGCCGACCGCATCGGCGTCTGGTTGGAACAGGATTTGCCTCCTTGCCCGGACACGCTGGAAGCGGCTTGTTTCAGCGGCATGATCTGGGAACCCGGGGAAGAAGACGCGCCTCCGGATGAATGGCAGAAGTTGTCTCTCGAGCCTCCCCTGCCGCAGGAACTGCTCGCTTCCGGCAAGAGCGTCTACCAGGAATTCGATGCTTCTGAAGGCTTGACCGCAAATCGGCTGATGATTGGGCCTCTGGTGGGCTTGCGCCACGCGCTCTGGACTCCCATCGAGGGAAGAGGGCAGCTCCGCGGCGTTATTCTTACAGGTACGCGGAAAAAAAAGGCGGCCATGCCTCGCGAGCTGGCGGAATCCGTGGCCTCGGAACTCGCGCTCGCACTCGAGTACGTGCAGGAGCAGCGTCTTGCCCGGGAACATCAGGCAGACTTGCGCCTCTCTAAACAGATTCTTGCCGCTCTCAGCGGCGGCGCTTCTCCCGACACGGTTTTGTCCCAGGTCGTTGCCGGCTGCACCGAAAACCCGGCGGATCCGTCGTCGGCGGGCGCGTCTTTCGCCGTCATCGCACACAGTCCTGCGCCACTGCCGAACGCTTCCGGGTCCGCGGAGATGGACTTTGCCTGGGAAAGCGGCGACTCCGCATGGACTCGCGCGGTCGAGAGGGAACCCCTGGCAAGCCTGTGGAGGGGCGCACTCAAGGCGGGAAAAGTCCTGGGAGCGGATCCGCCCGCCAGCTGGTGCAAGGAAGGATTGGCCAGGCTCGTTGCCATTCCCCTCGTCTCCAGCGGAGAAACGTTGGGGGTGTTGGTCGCCGGCCTTTCGCAGAAAACTTCTTCCCTGGCCACGCTAGAGCGCCTTGAACTGCGTGCTTCGCTGGCCGTCTCCGCGCTGGAGCGCCGCAGGCTGCGCGGGGAACAAATCCGGCGCACCGCCCGCCGCCAGGCGCTGCTGGAATTCAGCCCAGAGGCCACGGTTCTTCTCGATGGACGCGGCAACATTGCCAGCCTGAACCGCAGCGCAAGAGTTCTGCTCGAAGAATCCCTCCCCGAACGAACTCCGGAATCCCCCGTTGGGCAATTCAGGCAGCCCTCCACACAGAATCCGGTCTGGGCTATCGGCGGCCGTTTCGCAAATCTTTTCTGTGCTCGGGAGCAGCATCGCATTGAAGAATGGGCAGGCCGCGCTCTGGCGGGCGAGCGGGACAAAGCCATCGAAGTTCAGGAAATTTGTGAAGGGGAACTCGTCAATGGAGTCCTTGTGCGCCTTCACGCTCCCCTTTCCGCCGGGGACGACCTCGCCGCCGTGGTGTTCGGTCCAGCGGCGCCGCACGAAGCTGCGCTGCAGCGCAACCGAAGCGATGCGGAACTCCACAACGTCCTCGAATGGGTCGAAGAAGGAATCCTTCTATTCGGCGCAAACCACGGCATCCGCGCGATGAACACGCGCTTCGCGCAAATCGCCGGGCTATCACCCGAGCAGGCCGCCGCGTGCACCACACTGGACAGTCTGATTGCGCACCTGGCCGAGCGCGCCGCGGAGCCGGAAAATTTTGCAAACCGATGGCGCGAACTGGCCCGCGGCGCCGAAGGCGGCACGCGCGAAGAGCTGCAGTTGGCGCGCCCTGTCCCCCGCGTCCTCGAGCGCTCCGTGCGCCCGATTTTGGACCGTGCAGGCCAACGCCTCGGCCGCGTCGAAATTTACCGCGACCTCACCGCTCAGCGCGTTTTTCAAGCCAAACTGCTGCAAACGGAAAAACTCGCCGCCCTCGGACAAATGGTCACCGGCATCGCGCATGAATTGAGCAATCCCTTGACCAGCATTCTGGGCTATTCGCAGCGCCTTTTGGTCCGGAAGGACCTCGCTGGAGGGACGGAAGAGGCACGTCAGATCTATGAGGAAGCCGAGCGGGCCGGCACCATCCTGCGCCAGCTCCTGCTGAGCGCCAGAGAGGCGCGGCCGGAGCGCAAGCGTGTGGCTCTCAATCAAGTGGTGCAACGCGCCATGGATCTGCAACGCTTCGGCTCGTCCGCGGAAAAAATCCGCATCGAGCTGGACCTCGATCCCACTCTTCCTTTCCTCACCGGCGACTCTGGCCAATTGCAGCAAGTGCTTATGAACCTGATCGGCAACGCCCGCCAGGCCATCGTGCTGAAAGGAAAAGCCGGAACCATCCGGTTGCGCACGGCGCGGAGCGGCGCCAGCAGGATCATTCTGCAAGTCAGCGACGACGGTCCCGGCATTCCCCAAACGATTCTCGCGCGCATCTTCGATCCCTTCTTCACCACCAAGCCCGCGGGAGTGGGCACGGGTCTCGGCCTCGCCATTGTCCTCAGCGTGGTGCGCGAACACGGCGGCCAGGTAAGCGTATCGAGTCCGCCGGAGGGCGGCACTGTTTTCACTGTCGAACTTCCGTCCGCTGTCGAGTCCGCCATCGAACCAGGCCGAAGTTCGCTGGAATCCGGCGAACTGCTTCCGCCGGTCACGGGCGGGTCTGAAGTTCCCAGGCATCGTCCGCATGAGCTGCCGCAGCATGCGTTGCGCTCCAACCATCACGGAACCCGCGTCCTGGTCGTCGAAGACGAGCCCACCGTGGCCCGGCTGATCGCCGACGTGCTCGAGGATGAAGGGCTGCACGTCGATGTGCTTCTGGACGGACGCGAAGCGCTCGATCGCGCGGCTCGCGAGCCTTTCGACCTGGTGATTTGCGACATGAAAATGCCCGGACTGGACGGCCAGAATTTCTACCAGTCTCTGGCGCGCGCCCGGAATCCGCTTCAGGAAAGGTTCTTGTTCGTGACCGGCGACGTGATTGCCCAGCAAACCCACGATTTCCTCGCGCGAAACCGGCTTCCCCATGTTGCGAAACCTTTCCGCGTCGAGGAATTGACGGAGAAAGTCTTCAGCCTTCTGGAAAGCCAGCTTGCGCGCGGAGAACGCGCCGCGGCCGCCAGGAAAGGCCATTGAGCCCTTTAATAATGTAGAGGAATGGATGACGACATGACCCCTCGGGAACACTCGATTCTTCTCGTAAGCGATGACGCGGCGCTGCGTGCCACGGCGCGCCACGAACTCGAAACCATCGATGAGCGTCGTCAAATTTCATCGGTGGGCACTTTGGATGCCGCGCGCCGCATCGTCGAGGATGCGGCGCCCGCCGTGATTTTGCTCACGGAAACAGCGCAGACCCTGGGAGCTGGCGAACGGCACGAACGCGCCGAGCGCCTGGATGTGGCCGTTTCCTCGCTGGCCACGTACGCTCCTGTCGTGGTGATTGGAGACGCCCAACATCAGACGGAACTCTCCGGCCTGGTGGCCGCCGGCAGCGCGGATTATGTAGTGCGCACGGGCGGGTGCCTGACGGTGGCGCTTGGCTTGGTCGAACGGCGGCTGCGCAAAGCCCAGCATGACGCCCACCCGCAGGCCGCTCCCGGAGCGTCGCTCGAGGGGCCGCGCAAGGAAGCCTTGGTGGAGCTGGACCGCGAAGATTTCGGCGAAGTCCTGCGGCACGAATTGAACAACCCGCTTACCGGAATTCTCGGCAACGCCGAGCTGCTGCTCTCCGAAATTCAGCGGAAGAGCGACGGTCGCTTGCCGCAGGGCGCTCCTCAGCGGCTGGAAACCATTGCCTCGCTGGCGGTTCGCTTGCGCGAATCGGTGCGCCGTCTCAGTACGGAATGGAAATCGCGCGAACATCCCGCGCATTCGCCTCAGCCCTGAGGACGCAAATTCTTTTTCTTTTCCTTAAGAGCCAGTGGAGGAGTAACGGCGAAGGCCGATGCGCCACGCCGTGACGGCGAGCGCGAAGGCTGTTGCAGCAACAAGAGGAATGAGTGAGGCGTAGATGCGAAATTCAGGGCGGCCGAGGAGGCGCGAGGCTGGATAGAACGTGGCGAAGCCGAACGGAATGATCCAGCTCAGAAGGAATTGGATGTAGCTGGAATAGATGGAGAGCGGATAACGGCCGAAGGCAAGAAGATTCCAAAAGGGGGGATGAATGCCGATGCGGTCCTCAAACCAGAACGAAAAGGTGGAGAGAAAGAGGAAGACGGAGATGTAGATGAGGCCGCCGCAAAGCGCGAAGCACGCGAGGAGGAAAACATCGAGTACATGCCAGGGGTAGTGAAGCCGCC
>Ga0307478_10000841_pt1 | contig 29181 bp, 27 predicted proteins | sample atmos_gasesECM4C_2_FD_203713 | JGI IMG/M metagenome (GOLD analysis project Ga0307478, IMG submission 203713) | Hardwood forest soil microbial communities from Morgan-Monroe State Forest, Indiana, United States - atmos_gasesECM4C_05 | ecosystem: Environmental > Terrestrial > Soil > Temperate...
TTCAGGCGTTCCTCCGGGACGCGCTCCGTCGGTCGGGCCGACCCGGCGCTGAAGCGCCGGGCTATTGTCAGGTGCCCCTCCGGGGCAATTCGGTCTCATGTCGGACTCGACAAACAACACGACCCGACAAGCAACAGTCGAGTACTGGAGTACGAAGCAATTCCGGCTCGGGTCTTTCGTTGGTAAGTCGCTCGCAAGTCCGAGACAAGCGTCGCGGAGCGATGTCCGAGAATAGCTCGGCACTTCGGCGCCGGGTTAGTCCAGAGGGACATTGCGTCCCGGGGGGCCGCCTAAAACGTTCGACACGAACCCACGATCAACTATGGCAGATTTGCGTCGTCGGCGAGGGCGCTTGGGGAAACTTTCAGCAGGGCATTCAGGTCTTCTTCGAGGCTGCCCCGCACTGCTTCATCAATGTCTTTGAAGCGGAAAGGCTGCAGACATCCCTTCGTGGCCCACATGGGAAACAGCATTTCGGCCTTGCTGCGCACGGTGGTCGATCCCACGTGAAACAGGACTTCCACCACGATGCCTTCATCCAGAGGTTTTTCCAACTGGAGCAGGCCGCCGTTGGCGGAAAGCTGGCTCAGTCGCGTGCGGATCTGGCGGCGGTTCTGCAATTGCAAAAGCGCCAGCACCGAGCCGCCCAGTTTGACTCGGGCACCGCGCTGGTCGCGCCTGGGTTGTGGGACCGAGGACATAAAACCAGAATTACTATCGCATCCTCATCCCGGCCATGAGGAGGTTACGAAAGCACCACGCCCACCCGACTAAGCCCGATCGTAAGCTTCTTGTAACAACTTAATGTCGATCTTGTTCATCTGCAGCATGGCCGTCATCACGCTCTTCGCCTTTGCCGAATTCTTGTCGCCCATCAGCTTGCCGAGCGCGGACGGAACGATCTGCCACGACAGACCGTATTTGTCTTTCAGCCAGCCGCAACGTTCTTTCGACCCACCCGCGGACAGCTTGTCCCACAGCTCGTCGACTTCCTCTTGAGTCTCGCAGTTCACAAAGAGCGAGATGGCGGGCGTAAAGTGGAAATGCGGTCCGCCGTTGAGCGCCATGAAGTCCTGCCCTTCGAGCTGGAAGGTCGCCGACATCACAGTCCCTTTCGGACCCGGCCCGGCATCTCCGTAGCGCGTCGCCTGGCCCACCTTCGAATTCTTGAAAATCGAGACGTAGAAATGCACGGCCTCTTCGGCCTGGTTGTCGAACCACAAGAATGGCGTAATCTTCTGCACGGTCTCCTCCGCTTGCTTAGTTGTGTGTTTCTATGCGCTGGGCACTTGGCGCGATGCCAGCAGGTGCTCCAACTGGTCGTAGCTCATGGTGATCCCGCTCTCCATCGGCGAGCGCAGAACCATGTCGCGGGCTTCGCTCGATTCATACAGGAGGGTTTGCATGAGCATCGTTTTTCCCGCGTGCTCGGTCAGGACAATCGTCCCCAGCCCTTCGCCCGGATACCACGACTGATCGAATCGCTCGGTGGCCACGATTCGCTCCGGAACCACGATTTCCTTGTAGATCCCGCCCGTTCCCATTTCCGCACCGTCGCGGTGAGCCCACACGTAGCGGTAGCGGCCGCCTACCCGAAAATCGATCTCGCACACCGGCATCGACCAGCCGGGAGGCCCCAGCATCCATTGCCTGAGCAGGTCGGGCTTGGTGAATGCGTCGAAGACCAGGTGACGTGGCGCATCAAACGCGCGCGTCATCACAATCTCACGATCGCCTCGAGCTTCCACTTTCAGCTTGTTCATGCGTCAAACCAGTCCTTTCCTCAGCTTCAAGGTGCAACCAAACAGCCCATGGGAAATTACGCGACTTCCGCAGTTTTTCCGCGCTCCGCCAGCATCTCGGCCAGCCGGTCGTAGGTTTCGGCGGCGCCATGCTCCATGCCAGATTTCAAAACGACGTCGCGCACTTCCTTTGAGGGATACGAAACGGTGATGGTCAGCGTGCTCTTACCGTCATTCTCCTTGAAAATTCCAGTGACCTGCGATTCGCCCGGGTAGTCATCGAACGACTCCATGTGTACCGAGCGCTCGGGGAGCACGATTTCCCGGTACACGCCACGCATTCCAATCTGGGCTCCGTTCGGACCGCGAAGCACGAATCGGAACCCACCGCCCACCTGGTAGTCGACCTCGCATACGTCGAGCGTCCAGCCTCGCGGTCCAAACCAGCGCTTGAGCAGTTCAGGCCTGGTGAACGCATCAAACACCAGGTCGCGCGGTGCGTCGAAGACGCGCGTCATGAGAATCTCGCGATCGTTGGGGAGGGACACTTGCAACGTTCCGGTGTTCTTCATCCAAACTCTCCTATCGAGGTCGGCGCTTTTTGCCTGCGGCCTTCAATTCATCGAGCAGAGCGTCGAGGCGCTTGAAGTTTTCTTCCCAGAATTCGCGGTAGCGCTCGAGCCACTGATTCGCTTCGCCCAGAGGCTTGGCTTCGAGTTTGCGCGGACGCCGCTGCGCATCACGGCCGCGCGAGATCAATCCAGCTCGCTCCAGCACTCTCAGATGCTTGGAAATCGCCGGCTGGGTCATGGAAAAGGGCTTGGCCAGTTCCGCGACCGAGGCTTCCCCCGAAGCCAGGCGCGCCAGGATGGCGCGTCGCGTCGGATCTGCCAGCGCCGCGAACGTGGTGTCGAGGCGATCCGGGGTCGCATGTTCATAACCTTGTAGTTTCATAACCCATAGGTAATATAACGATGGAAGCAACTCCTGTCAACTGCGCTGCGCCCATTTTTTCTTTTGCACGCCGTCAGCCCAGTTCCGTGCAGCCAACTCGGCTACAATGGCAAATCCAAAAATCGGCAAGTTTGCCGCTATTAAAACGTAAAACTATCGGGGGTCCAATTTGCGTTCTGATTTAAAAGCCGCTCGCGCACCCGTTGTGTATCAGGAGATTGCAAACCTCTTGCTGATTCCCACGCTGCTGCTTGCGACTGCCGCTCCTGCGCAGACCATCCGGGTTGACATCACTCCCGATCATGTGGCCAACAAGATCGGGCCCAATCAAGCGCTCGGAGCGGGAATCGACCGCATGCCGCCGGCTGCGATCGACAAGCTCTTCACGCCCGCCGCGCTCGAAAAGGTCTTAAGCGCCGGCTGGCAACCGGTGACTTACCGGCAGAACACCGAACTCCACGTCGAAGCGTGGCATTGGAACCCGGAGGGGTCCTGGAGCGATGCGAGCGGGAAAGGATATTTCACCGGCAGCGACGTGCCGACCGCGATCATCCGCAACTCTTATGGATATCCGCTTCCGCACCGCGGGTTCACACGCAATGACGGCACCGACGCCACCGGCTACGGAGTGTTGACCGACGGTGATCCGAACACCTACTGGAAAAGCAATCCGTACCTGACGAAGGCCTACACCGGCGAAGACGATTCACAGCACCCGCAATGGGTGATCGTCGATCTGGCGAAACCGCTCCCGATTGATGCGATCCGGATTGCCTGGGGCGAACCGTACGCCAAGCGATACCTGGTTCAGTACTGGACAGGAGATCAGCCCGTGCTGCATCCCGACAAGGGCGCATGGGTGACGTTCCCTGGAGGCGCTGTCGATCAGGGCGCAGGTGGCACCGTCACGCTGTCGCTGAGTTCTACCGCCATGTCCGCGCGTTTCCTGCGTATCTGGATGACGGAATCGTCAAATACCTGTGATTCGCACGGCACCGCGGATCGTCGCAATTGCGTCGGCTTCGCGATTCGCGAACTGTATGTCGGCAATGTCGATGCAAAGGGAGAGTTCCACGACGTGCTTCTACATACACCCGATCAGGCGCAGACCACGACGTGGTGCTCATCGGTCGATCCCTGGCATGAACCGGCGAACTTCGATCCACGGCTTCACGATCAGGTAGGGCTGGACCTGTTCTACGCGAGCGGTGTGACGCGTGGCCTGCCAGCCATGATTCCGATCGCGCTGATCTACAACATTCCGGAAGATGCGGCCGCCGAGATCTCTTACCTGAAAAAACGCGGGTATCCGATTTCGTACGTGGAGATGGGCGAAGAGCCCGATGGCCAGTACATGTTGCCGGAGGACTACGCCGCGCTCTACCTCCAGTTCGCCGAAGCGATCCACAAGGTCGACCCGTCTCTTAAACTCGGCGGGCCGGTCTTCACGGGGCAGAACGAGGACATCCTGACCTGGCCCGACGCCCAGGGGCGGGTCTCGTGGACGCGGCGCTTCGTCGACTATCTGCAAAGCCACGGCCACCTGAAAGACCTGGCATTCTTCTCCTTCGAACACTATCCCTTTGTCCCTTGCACGGTGACCTGGAGCGATTTGTACGACGAACCGCGCCTGGTGCGGCACATCGTTGACGTGTGGCGAGAGGACGGCGTGCCCGCCGATGTTCCTCTGATGATCACCGAATCCAATATCTCCTGGCAGACCGACGAGTCCTTCGTCGATATCTTCGGCGCCTTGTGGCTGGCCGATTACGCTGGGTCCTTCCTCACGGCAGGCGGAAGCGCTCTTTACTACTTCCACTACCTGCCTCTGGGAGTTCATCACGGTTGCAACAACTCAATGGGAACCTTCGGGATGTTCACCACCACCGAGAAGGATTACCAGATTCTGCAGCCGACTTCGCAGTATTTCGCCGCTCAGTTGATCAATCTGGAGTGGGCGCAGCCGGGAAGCGGCGAACATTCGTTGTTTCGAGCCACGGCCGACCTCGAAGACTCCGCCGGCCACGAACTGGTGACTGGCTACGCCGCGCTGCGTCCCGACGGCCAGTACTCGTTGATGGTGGTCAACCGCGACCAGTGGAGTGCACACAAGGTACGCGTTGCCTTCTACGATGCCCGGGCCAGTCGCACCCGTTTCTTCGCGGGCAAGGTGGCCCTCACGACATTCGGCAGGGCGCAATACCGCTGGAATCCCGACGCGAAGGGCGGTTCTGCCGATCCGGATGGCCCGCCCCTGAAATCCACGATCGAGGCGAACCCTCAAACTTGGTACGACTTGCCCGCTGCCTCCATCACGATCCTGAGAGGGAACCTTGCCCGGCCCGGCGGCGGCTAGGGGTGGACCCGCCTGCTGATTTCTTTCGTCACCAGCGCCCCGCTTTCCCGGTTGCTTTGCCTCAGATCCTGTCTTTTCAAAATCGGTCTACACCGGGGAGTAAAACCGGGTTACGAAAGTTTTTCAAAATTCCCGTAATTGATTGAGTTTGAATGTGGTTAGCTGCTATTTCTGAAGCAAGCGCCCTCGTGTCTTCGGGCCCCGGAAGACAGCTGTCAGTGCGCCCAACGATCGATGGCGAACCAAGCACAATCCTGGAGGTCGATGTCGGTGAGCGCCCGCCTGTATGTGGGGGTGATTGTGGCGCTGGGATCGTCGGTGCTGGTTGTGGGTGCGATGCACCCGGTCAGCCACCAATTCACCAAATTTCTCTGCTACATGGTGGTGGCCGTTGCGGCTTCCCGGTTGAAAGTGAATCTGCCCGGAATCACCGGCACGATGTCGGTCAACTTCCTGTTCATCCTGCTGGGAATTCTGGAGCTGAGTTTTGCTGAGACGCTGGCGCTGGGCTGCGCCGCCATCCTCACACAATGCTTCTACCGCGACCGGCCGCGGGCGGTGCAGGTGATTTTCAATACCTGCGCGACGTCGTTTGCCATCGCACTGGCGTATTGCGTGTATCACGTCCCGCTGTTCCGCATGCAGCGGAATCCTGCGGTGTTGCTGGTGGCCACCGCGGCAACCTATTTTGCAGCCAATACGCTGCCTGTCGCGACTATCATCTCGCTGACCGAGCACAAGTCGCTGCGCCGCATCTGGGCTGATTGCTACTTCTGGTCGTTCCCCTACTACCTGGTCGGTGCCGGTGTCGCCGGGCTGGTGAGCTGGCTGAACCGCATCGTCGAGTGGCAGACCTCGCTGCTCATCTTGCCGGCGGTCTACCTGATTTATCGCTCTTATCGGCTCTACCTGGCCAAGCTGGAAGATGAAAAGGGGCACGTGGAGGAGATGGCGAACCTCCACATGCGCACCATCGAAGCCTTGGCGCTGGCGATCGAAGCGAAGGACCACACCACCCACGATCATTTGCAGCGCGTGCGCGTCTACGCCATCGAAGTCGCCAAAGACCTGCGCCTGAGCCACGAAGAGATGGAAGCTTTGCAAGCGGCGGCGTTGCTGCACGACATTGGAAAACTCGCGGTTCCAGAACACATCATCTCGAAACCCGGACGTCTTACGCCGGAAGAATTCGAGAAGATGAAAATCCATCCCGTAGTCGGAGCTGAGATCCTGGAGCGCGTGCGTTTCCCGTATCCCGTGGTGCCCATCGTCCGTGCTCATCACGAGAAGTACGACGGCAGCGGATATCCTTACGGCCTGAAAGGCGACGAGATCCCGATGGGCGCACGCATTCTGAGCGCCGTGGACTTTCTCGACGCACTCGCTTCCGATCGTCAGTACCGGCGTGCCATGGCGCTCGACGAAGCCATGGAGCGGCTGAAGAGCGAGTCCGGGAAATCGTTCGATCCGCGCGTCGTCGACGTGCTGCTGGGCCGTTACCACGATCTGGAAAAGCTGGTGCTGAAGCGCTCCGAGGCGGTGCAGTGGTCCAAGCTCTCCACCGACGTCAAGGTCGAGCGGGGTCTGGCGCCCGCCGCGGGGTTCGCGGAAACCGGCGTGAAAGAGAATCAGGAAGCGACGTTCCTGGCTTCTATCGCGGCTGCCCGCCAGGAAGCCCAGACCCTGTTCGAACTCAGTCAGGATCTGGGCGCTTCGCTCAGTTTGGGAGAAACGCTCTCGGTTTTCTCCGTCAAGCTGAAGCGGCTCGTGCCCTACGATTCCATCGCGATCTACGTCGTTCGCGGCGATGTCCTGGTTCCCGAGCACACCAGCGGCGACAATTTCCGCTTGTTCGCATCCCTGAAAATTCCCATCGGGCAAGGCCTGTCGGGCTGGGTCGCGCAGAATCGCAAGCCGATTATCAATGGCAACCCGTCGGTAGAGCCCGGCTATCTAAACGATCCCACCCGCTTCAGCACCTTGCGCTCGGCGCTTGCGCTGCCACTCGAGGGCCTCAGCGGCGTGGTTGGCGTGCTGGCACTCTACCAGGCGGAACCCGACGCCTTTACGTCCGATCACCTGCGTATCCTGCTCGCGGTGACGTCGAAGATGGCGCTCGCGATCGAGAACGCTCTGAAGTATCAGCAGGCGGAAAACTCGGCGACCACCGACTACCTCACCGAGTTGCCCAACGCGCGCTCGCTCTTCCTCGAACTCGACCGCGAACTTGCTCGGTGCAAACGCGAATCCACCTCGCTGACCGTGATGGTTTGCGATATGGACGGGTTCAAGCAGATCAACGACCGCTTCGGCCATCTCGAAGGAAACCGGGTGCTGCGCCTGTTCGCGCAGGCACTGAAGCAGTCATGCCGTGAGTACGACTACGTGGCCCGCATGGGCGGCGACGAGTTCGTCGTCATTGCGCCTGGGCTGCCGGCAGACGGCGCCAACAAGAAAGCGGAGCAGTTGCGCGAGTTAGCCCGCCAGGCCGGACAAGAGATTTGCCAGGAAGACATTCTGTCCCTCAGCGTCGGCCGGGCGGTGTATCCGGAGGACGGGCTCGATGCCGAAGGTTTGCTGGCCGAGGCCGACCGCCGCATGTACCTGGAAAAACAGCAGCAGCCCAACCGCAAGAACCGACGCCTCTATCCGCGGATGAAAGGTCGTATCACGATCGAATTCCGGCCGGACGGCGGCGACATCCCGGTCCTCGGCAACCTCACCAATATCAGCCTGGGCGGATGCTACGTCGAAACCAGCGTAATCCTTGCGCCCGATAGCCGGCTGCTGCTCAACTTTTCGATGGACAACAACAATTTGCAGGCGGAAGGCAGCGTGGTTCGCTCCGATCCGGGCATGGGGCTGGCCATCAAGTTCAAGGAAGGCAATCGCGAGACTCGCGCCCACCTGCAGGAGATCCTCGAGTTCGTGGACCGCGCCACCCGCATCTACGACAATGAGTACCTTGCCAAATTAGGGCGCAAGTAGGCGGACAAGAGAAATCTCAGATTTCAGATTTTGGATTGCAGATTAGGAATTGGTTGCGGGCGTTGCAGCCGATTCGATCGAAGGGGCTTCAATCTGAAATGGTTTTCGCTACTTCCGCCCAGGATGGGCTTCGCCCTTCGCCGAGAAAAGGGAATAGGGCCAGTTCTTCTTCTTGACGGGATCTTCCTGCGGGGCCGTAGCGGCCGCTGCTGCCGCGACCATTGCTTCCTCGCTCCCCCAATCAGCGGGAGGATTCTGAATTCCCCAGACGTTTCCTGAAGTTTCCAGCGCCAAGCCGAGCAGAAACGCTTTGCCGTCCGTCCCCACCGGCAGGCAGTTCGCCACTCGCGCCGTGACTTGCACGCCGCCCGGCAGCCCGTCGAGGAGAACTCGCGTGCCAGGCTCCAGCGCCCGCGAGAGCTTCATGCCGCAGCCTTGCGGATTGACGACCAGCGTGTGGGATTGCTCGGCAAAGACCGGGGCCGGCGCCAGTGTCGCCAGCCGCACAGGCACTTCCGCCCGCACGCGGGTCATGCGGCGAGGCTGGCCGGATTGTGCTGAGGATGTTCCCATCGCTGTAACCGATGCTAGAGGGCAGCGAAGCTGCGATTCCAACTTCCAAGTTTGCCAAATTCTAGGAACGGCGGAGGGGATATCGAAGGAGATCAGGTCACGAAAGTAACCGCTAAGGAGGGCTACGCCAGTCAGACCATCATGGGCAAAATCTGGACCAGTGGCCCGCCGGCGGCCATGCTCGCCTTGCGCAGCATGTTGGCCGAAGGAATCCCGGTGCGATGGAATGATTTCTCGCAATCCGAGCTCGAGGGGCCGCGCATGCTGCCTTCCATGTAGGCCAGCCCTGGGCAGCGCGTGCACGAACCGGCATGCGTGCACGACGAACACACTGTCAGGTCCTTCACCCGGATCGAGCGCACCTCTTCCATTTGCGGTGAGCGGTACCAGATGTCGGCGAATTTCTGTTTACGGACGTTCCCGGTCGGCAGCGGGAACTGCACGCACGGGAACACGTCGCCGTAAGGCGAGATGTAGCAGGCGGTATGCCCGGCGCTGCAGGAGTAGCCCTCGAGAATGTCGTCGTCGACGGGCGCCGGCGGCTTGCAGAATTCCTCGACGTTTCCCACCAGATCCGGATCTGCGAACAGGGTATCCAGATTCTCATCGTCCACCCGCAGCTTCAGGATCGAGGTGTCGCCATCCATCTTTGGCGTAACCGTGGGATCAAGCGTGTAGGAAACGCCGAGTTCTTTGGCCAATGCGTGAGTCCCTTTTTCGTCGGTCCGGTTCACCGTCATCAACACGTTCGATAACGTGACCTTCAATCCCTGCGACTTCAGGAAGCGAATCGAGTCGACCGTCCGCTTCAGCGAACCCGGCAGCTTGGTGATGGCATCGTGGATCTCCGGCCGGTGCGAGTAGACACTCAGCTGTACCTGCTCCACTCCGAGCTCCCGCAGGCGCTTGGCTTCGGCTTCGTGAATCATCACGCCGTTGGTCTTGACCTTGACGTTGAACAGAAGCTTGCGCGCGTACTCCACCAGTTCCAGGAAGTCGCGCCGCATGAAAACTTCACCGCCGCTGAACACCAGGAAAAAGACGCCGGCTTCGGCCAGCTGATCGAGAACATTCTTGATCTCGGCCGTCGTCATCTCGCCCTGATCGTCGTGGTCGAGATAGCAATGAACGCAGCGCTCGTTGCACCGGTAGGTGACGTCGATGTGCACGCTGAGCGGAACGCCCAGCGCCATCGCCTTGTCGTTCATTTCCGAAAGCAGGGTCATGGCTTTCCCCCGGCTACCGGCTTCGATTCAGGGATAGGTTGATCGGAAACCAGCAGAATTCCGTGTTGCGACAGCTGGTTCACAAAATCGGCGGCGTCGCGCTGCGCCACATCGGGCGCGATTTCGAATTCCTTGCAGACCCGCCGTTCGATGATCTGAGAAAGCGGCGTGTGTCCGTCGGCCGCCTGCCAGATGACGGTCGCGACTTCGTTCAGCGTAAAAAACGTCGAGTCGACCGCGGACATGATCATCATTTCGCCGCCCAGCATACGGGCGGCAATGGCGGGGCTGCGGGCGATGTAGGTTTCGGCCATAGGCTCTGGGCTCATTGGATCAGATCCCACACCCGCGCGTCCGGATAAAACGTGAGACGGTAAGCGGGTACGCGCCCCAGAAATTCACACGCTGAACGAAACACCATCTTAACCAACTCCGCGTCCCCTGCGAAAAATAAGATGTTGCGCAAGAGCATTCGCAGGGCCTCGGGCGGCTCGATTGGAGCGATCCGATTTTCTGGCCCTTTGGCCAGAAAATACAGGCATTCGATGGGAGCGGACGCGTTTTCTCCGGGACGCGCGAGCTCTCCGGCAAACGGCGTCCCGCAAGCGCGATAGCCCTCGCCGTCGCGCCGCACGTACGAAATTTCGTCGGTCAGCAGAACGGCGTCCTTGGGCGCGAGACTCGAAATGGTAGTCTTGCCGGCGCCCGAAACGCCGGAAAACAGGAATGCCCGGCGGTTGCGGATCGCGCTTGCGCCATGCAGCAGGAAGCCGCCTTCCTTCGCCTGGATCAGGGTGTGCACGATGCGCAAAACCGAATCGATCGCGTACGGGCTGACAGCCTGCAGAATCTTTCCCTGCCCGGCCTGCGGATCCCATTCTGCACGAAAATCGCCGCGCTCGAGCCGCCAGCGGCCGTCATCCTTCCATACCCGGAGTTCTTCTTCTTCCGACACGGGGCCATCGGGATGAACTACGTCGATGTCGAAAGCGAACGATGGCTCGACCTGCCGCCGGACGAATCCGGCATAGCGTCTCTCGACCAGCGCCTGAAAGGCGGAATCGTGGGTGCGCAACACGATCGGGAAGCCGCCAATCACAACGGCGACTTCGTGGCTCAGCGCAAGCTGCTCCGATTGCATCATAGTCACTGCTGAATCGCTACGTATCGGCTGTCCCGGTCTTGTGCAGCGGCTTATCCCAGAGAAACCTGTTCTGGAACGGCTTCGCCAGGACGCGCGCTCGCACCACGCGCGTGCCAGCGGAGAGCCAGGCTTCGCAGTCTCGCTGAATACGCGAGCGCCAGCCCCATCCATCGGCGCGCTCGCGAACAGCGCGGGACGAGCAGTTGCCGGCCCCGCTGCGTCTCAATGCTTACGATCTTACCCAACAGTTCTTCCGTCACGACCGGAGCGTCGGCGTCCGGCATCGCATCTCCGCGAGTTAACAGTTGTAGGTGTGAATCCAGTTCTATCTTCTGAAGTACGCGATGAATGAAGAATCGTCCTTCGCGGGTAAATAGTACTACGTCGCCAGGCAGCACTTGCTCAATGGATCGCTGGCGAATGGTCAGCCGGTCGCCGGGCCAGAACGTGGGCAGCATGCTGTTTCCGAATGCGGACAGGCGCAGGGTTCCGCTGCTACGGAGGATTTCGGTTGCCAGGCTGTGCTTGAGCTGGTCTCGAGGCTGAACGCTATCCGGCATGCCCTTCCGCGACTCAGGAACTCCTGCGGCGGTGTCGGCAGCTTGCCACTGTAGGTTGCAGCTTGCCGCAGGCAAGAGCCATCGTCTCGAACACCTTCTCAAGACGGAATTCGGGTTTCTTGTAGGTTTTCTTGCCGGGCTGCTGACTGTCGAGTGCCATTTTATCTTCGCCGGCAGGGGGGCGGTTCTTCTGAGTCATAGAGGAGTCCACGGGCCTTCGTCGGTTCTTCCCGTACTCCGCACCCAAGGCAGGGGTGCGAGGCGGCGCAGGGAAGTGTACAACAGACGTGCGAAAATTTGCTAACCGTTTCCAGTGCACGAAAACATTGAGGGAAAGTAAAAATTCTTAAACAACTCAGTAGAAGGAGAGCGTCCCCTCAAGCCGTGCCCTGCGCAAGGTCCAGGAAAAAAACAGCAGGCTCGATGGCACCAGAATCAGTGCAAAGATGGCGAGAATCCCCAACTCATGAGCCACCGAGCGTAATGGAGCCCCTTCCAGCAGCGCCCGGCGCATCCCCTCAAGGCAGTGGGTGATGGGAATGAGCTCGGCCACATCCCGCAGCGCCTTGGGCAAGGTCTGAATCGGGAACATGGTTCCGGTCAGGAACCAGAGCGACCCCAGTCCCCAAATGACGGCCGAGCCCTTCTGCACAGCCAGCTGCAATGCGGCGGCGAACAGGCCGATCGCCACCGCGATGATTACCGAGAGCAGAAACACCGGCACCGACGCGGCAAGATTCAAATGCAACGGCGCCCCGAACAACAATCCGGCCGCCAGATAAAACAGCAACGTCACGGTATTCGCGGCGAACGCCGACATCGCGCTGAGAAACACCAGCACCGGCGGCGAGGTGGACGTAGTCATCAGGACCTCGAGCGTCCCAGTTTGCTGGGCTTCCTGGACGGTTTGCAGGAAAGCATGCACGCCCATCAAAAGAAACGTGTAAAAGCCGGTGCTTACGAGGAGGAACGAAAAGTACTCGAGTCCCTCGGGCCGGAACCCGGGCCCGACAGCACGGGAGAGGTAGTAGAAGGCGGCGAGTTCGGTGATGGCGCCTGTGGCGCCGAGAAGAAAGCCTGTTCGATAGCGAACAGCGGTCAGCAGATCGCGACGGGCAATGACGATGGTCTTGTCAAGGAGCGAGCCCAGGCTCATAGCAGCTCTCGGGCGGCCACGGGTTCCACTTCTTCCAGTTCCCCCGTGGTCTGAAAATAAAATGATCGCAATTCGTCGACCCGCATGCTGGCCGAAAGCTTCCGCTCGGCCTTGAGCGACCCTTTGAACAGGACCGCGACGTGGTTGCCGACGGCCACGGCCTCGTTGAAATTGTGGGTGGCGAGAATCACCGTGGTCGATTGCGCGAGCAACTCGCGCACCAGGTTCCAGAACTGCGCCGCCGAACCCGGGTCGAGGCTGCGGGTCGGCTCATCGAGCAGCACGACCGACGGTCGTTTGATGAGCGCGCGCGCGATGCCCAGTCGCTGATACATGCCGCTCGAGAACTTCATGACCAGGGTGTCGGCGGCATCGCGCAATCCGGTTCGCGCCAGCAGTTCGTCGACGCGCTCAGAGCGTCGTTTCCTGGGAATATCGTCGAGCGCCGCAAAGAAATCGAGATTTTCGCGCGCCGACAAGCGGGGAAAGAACGACCGCTCGGTGGCCACGGAGAAGCCGACCCGTTCCCGCACGGCGCGCGATTCACGCTGCGTATCCAAATCAAGTACCAGAACCCGACCTGCATCCGGGAGCAACATGGTCGAGATGAGTTTCAGCGTGGTGGTCTTGCCGCTTCCATTCGGCCCCAGCAGCACCAGCACGCTGCCCGATGACACCTCGAGCGAAACCTGGTCGAGCGCGTGGGTTTCTCCCGTTCGCTCGCGCCCGAGCCAGTTGAACAGCGCCGGGCGGTGGCGAAAAATCTTGCTGACGGATTCGAGTCGGACCGCTGACATGGGTGGAACGTGGCCGGGCCGCGGCCGCGGAAGTCTCGTATTATAGTGGGCGCCCCGCCGGGATTTCCGGTCGTCGCGAACTTATGTCTCTCGGCACTTCCTCTCCGGCACCCAGCGTTCCCCGTAGGATCGACCGCGGCTTCAGTGCGGAATTCGAACTTTTGCTGGCATGCTGCTCGGTAAGCGGGCGGGAATTTGTCGAATCCGAACTGAGGCGCCTGGAAACTGGCGTCGACTGGCGGCGGGTGCTTCAACTGGCGGAACACCACAGTGTTCTGCCGCTTGTGTATCAGGCACTGCGCAACCATTTGCACTCGCTTCCACCCGAGGTGCGCACCGAACTTCAAGCTCGCTACGAAGCCAACGCCCGCAAGAACCTGAAATTCACCGCCGAACTTTTACGCATTCTGGATTGTCTGGAAGCCGACGGCATTCCCGCGATCCCGTATAAAGGCCCGGTCCTGGCGGAAACCGTCTACAGCGATCTGGCACTCCGTGATTTCTCCGATCTCGATGTTCTGGTGCGGTCCGGCGACGTGCGGCGCGCGAAGGCTGCCTTGCACAGACTTGGCTACACACCGAGCACGGATTTGTCATCGGCAACGGAGGGCGCGTACCTTGCCACCGGATACGAGTGCATCTTCGACGGCTCCGAGGGACGCAATCTGCTCGAGATTCAGTGGAACATCGTCCCACGCTTCTACGCCGTCGATTTCTCCATGGATCGTTTTTTCGAGCGAGCAAGTTCGGCCACTCTTGCCGGACGGGCCGTGCGGAGCTTGTCGCCGGAGGACCTGTTCCTGACCTTGTGCGTGCATGCCGCCAAGCATGCCTGGATTCGCTTGCGCTGGTTGCGTGACATCGCCGGAGTTCTCAAATCGCCGCCGCTCAATTGGGGAGTGGTGGAGCAGGGCGCGCACGATCTCGGGATCTGGCGCATGGTGGGCGTCAGCCTCATGCTCGCGCACGGGCTGCTGGAAGCCGATTTTCCCGAAGTCCTACACAAGAAACTTGAAGACGATCGCGAGGTAGAATCCCTGTGCGCCGCGATCGCACGACTCCTCCCGACTGCCGAGGAGTTCAACGCGGAATCTCCCGCCTACTTCCGCCTGATGATCCGCCTGCGCGAACGCGCGTCTGACAAGCTGCGTTTCCTCTTTCGTCTGGTTCTGACGCCCGGCCCAGGAGAATGGAATGCCGTGCGCTTGCCGGCTGCGCTGTTCCCACTTTATCGGGTTGTCCGCGTGTTCCGATTGCTGGCGAGACTTACGGCGAGCGGCGGCGAGAAGCGGTAGCATTTTTTCTCGCGCGAACGACTCCGGCTTGGAGACCGCGTCGGATGACGCGTGCATGTCCCGCGGCATTCATGGCGTTCATGACACCTGCAGCGATTCCACCGGGAGTGGCGGCTTCGTGCAGCAGTTCTGCGAGCGATTCTTTTCCTTCGCGCCACGAGACAATCCCGTCGGCGAGTGCATGTGCCGCCGCGAGGGATGCTGCCTCCCGAGTTAACCCCAATTCTGTACCGGCTTGGGCCAAAGCGGTGAGCGCATGATAGCCGTGGCTTGGCGAGAACGTCACCATGAAGGCATCGAACCTGCTTTCTGGAACTTCGAGCACTGATCCCACGCGCGCAAAGAATTGCTCTACCAGCTTGCGGCCGGCGCGAGGAAACACCCGCTCAAATGCAACCGCCGTCAACCCGCGCCCTGCGCGCGCGACCGGGCTCGGCATAGCTCGCGACCAGCGCACCGGAGGACCCAACGCAGCCCGCAAATTCACCAGCGGGATGCCCGCCGCCAGGCTGCATGCGAGTACCACCCGCTTCTTGCCCGGCGAGCGTGGCACATGCCCCGCAATCAATGGCCGGATGCGCTCAAGAAGTCCGAGAACATCGCTTGGCCGCACGGCGACGATCAACAGGCCCGCCAGAGAAACTGCACGCGCCAGATCCGGCTCGGTCGACACACCGTACCGTTTTTGCAGAGCGCGCAGCTTGTGCGGATTGCGGTCATGCACCACAATCGGGCCACGGTAATCGGCGAGCCGAAGCCCCGCAAGCAGCGCGGCCGCGATGCGTCCACCGCCCAGGAAGACGATCGCTTTTCGGGCGGCCGCCATTCAGGAGAGACTCCGGCAAACCTGATCCGCGGCTGCTATCAACGCCTCCACATCTTTTTCATCGTGCGCGGTGGAGATGATCCAGTGCAGGCCGTTCGAAGGCGTCATGTAAATACCGTGTTCGAGTAGCTGATGCACGAAGCGCGAGTATTTCTTCGTGTCGACGAACTGGCAATAGTCGCGGTAATCGCGGATCGCGTCGCGCTCGGTGAAATAGATTTGAAACATCGGACCAAAGCCCTGCACGATTGCCGCAATGTTATGGCGGCGAAATACTTCTCGCAGCCCGGCGATTGCCGCATCGCCAGTCGCGAAGAGTTTTCGGTGCGCTTCCCTCGCGTTCAGTAAATCCAGATTCGCCGCGACGACGCTCATCGTCAGGCGATGGCCGTTGAAGGTGCCGTAGTGCAACACCATGTGCTCGGACCAGCGCATGCGGTCGAGAATCGCGCGCGGTCCGGCGACGGCTCCGATCGGGAATCCCGCGCCCAGTGCCTTGCCAAAGGTCGACAGGTCGGGCTTGAGACAGTAGAACTGCTGGCATCCTCCGGGCGCGTAGCGGAACCCGGTCACCACTTCGTCGAGTACGAAGAGTGCTCCATAACGATGGGCGAGATCGCACACCTGCTGGAGATAGCCGTCGCGCGGAAGAATGCAGCCCATGTTGGCCATGATTGGCTCGGTAATGATGGCGGCCAGTTTGCCGCCGTGCGTTCGCAGAATCGCTTCAAGCCTCGCCAGGTCATTCCATGGGGCGACGACCACGTCGTCAAACACGGATGCGGGAATGCCTTCGGAGTCTGGAATCTTCGCCGGGTTCTCGGGCGGGCCGAGTTGTTCAATGGGATGGCTGTGTCCGTTCAAGCAATACGGGTCGTACCAGCCGTGGTAGTGTCCCTCGAACTTGAGGAATTTCGTGCGCCCGGTGTGCGCGCGGGCGAGACGCAACGCGAGCATGGTGGCTTCGCTCCCGGTATTGGCGAAGCGCACCGCCTCGGCAGTCGGAACCATGCTGCAAATACGCTCGGCGGCTTCGGATTCGGCAGGCGTGGCGGCGGCAAAGTGCGAGCCTTGGGCGATGCTTTGGGAGACGACCTCGACGATCTTGGGATGCGCGTGGCCCTGGATCAGCGCGCCGAACGACATCATGAAGTCAACGTACTCGTTGACGTCGACATCCCAGATGCGGGAGCCGCGTCCACGCTCAAGGACGATGGGGCCGGGCGCGTAGACGGCAGCGCCGCGCGAGGGAGAGTTCACGCCTTCGACGAGCGATTGCTGCGCCCGGGCGAAGTATTCGCGGGAGCGAGTGCGGGTTGTGGTAGACGAGCTCAAGCTTGAGTGAAAGATCTTTCTTCGGCGCGTGTACGGCCCCACCAGTTATTTTGGACCCATACAAAAACACCTTGAATCGCAAAAACGTAACAAAGGCGGCCGTGAGGGGTCGCCATCCAAAAGAACATTTTCAGCTTTGTCATTAACCCGGAGGACGGGCTGAGCAATAAGTCGAAAACCGTCGAGATGCACCGCTCCATCGGAGTAGGTCCAGTGATTCCCGTCAATCCTTAAGGAATCACCCCTAGCCAACTCGTGGGTCTGGTCGTAGGTACCATCGGAGTGCAAGACCAGATGAGACGACAGGATTCCGTCGGATTGGCAACGATCCTCCATGATCAACGTGTACGGTCCTGCCATCCTCGAGCTTGGCCGACACGTCTGAATCATCCCAGTACATACTAAGACCACAACAGCTGCAGCAACTCTCGCTCTCCATACGGCCTTGGCTTCAACTAGCACCATTCAATCTGCCGTGCCTCCCCCATCCACCACCAACGCCGCTCCCGTCATAAACGACGAATCGTCGGAAGCCAGAAACAGCACGGCTCGTGCGATCTCCTCGGTCGTGCCGACTCGTCCCAGGGGCCGGTTGGCGCAGCCGGCGAGGTAGTCTTCCCACTTCAAGCCGCGCATCTTGGCATCCTGCGGCAGCATGGGTGTCTCGACGTCGCCCGGGCAGATGCAATTCACGCGAACGCCCTGGCGCCCGTGATCGATGGCCATCGCCTTCGTCATCAGCACCACTCCGCCTTTCGATGCGCAATAAGCGACCGCCTTGTCACCACCGACAATCCCCCAGCCCGAGCTGTTGTTGATGATCACGCCGCGGCCTTGCGCGATCATTCCGGGCAAAGCTGACTTCGACATCAGGAACGTGCCTTTCAGGTTAATGTCGATCTGTTCGTCCCATTCCTGTTCAGAACATTCCAGCGTGTCGTGCGGGTAGAAGATGCCGGCATTATTAAAGAGAATGTCGACGCGGCCGAATCGGTCGATGGTTTCGCCGACGGCGCGCTCGCACTCGGCGGCCCGGCGCACGTCGGTGCGTAAAAAAATCGCCGCGCCGCCCGCTTCGAGAATCGCCGCACTCACCGCGTGGCCACGCGTCTCGTTGCGTCCCGTGATGGCGACCTTTGCGCCTTCGCGCGCGAATAGCAGCGCGGTGGCTTCTCCAATGCCCGAGGTTCCGCCGGTGATGAGTGCAACCTGGTGAGCAAGGCGCATTTTCGAAAGGGAGACCTTCCCCGCGGGACACTAAGCTTACACGAAGAGACATTTCCACAGCGCCTCGCTCGGAAAGCTTTCTTCTGGTTCAGCACGGCCGGGGAGCCATTCAGCAGTAACCCTCCAACTTCATGAAAGCACATAACTTAGGGGCTTGTTGATGTCCGCGCCGGAGCGAGTCGGCTGGGCTCGCTCAAGTCCAGCTGGCTTGCGCCGAAGTTTATTAGGTACGAAGGAGTCGTGCGAATGGCCGACCGCCGGAAAGTGCCGCGAGTTCGGGCGAGTCTGCTTGTCGAAGTGTCAGGCCTAGACGCGCACGGAGAGGTCTTTCACGAATCTGCTCTGGCGACCAACCTGAGCCGAAGTGGCGCACTGCTTACCAGGATCTTGGCGGAACCTCGCTGTGGTGACTTGATTGCCGTGGACCACGCCGGCCGACCGGCCGTTTTTCGCGTCGTGTGGGTCATGGACTCTGGAACCGCAGAAGGAGTGCAGGTTGCGATCCACAAGGTTGGTGGCCAGTCCTGCCCATGGCAGGAAAGTCTGGCCGACGAAGCTGAACTCGCTGCTGTACCCCATGCAGGCGATCGCTAGACCGCACGCACAGTCATGACCACATCCACGGAAAAGCGAAACCGTCGCTGGCCCCGTCTCCACCTCGACGTGCCTATTCGGGTCATCGTGCACCGCGTGGACAAAACTCGCGTGATCGTGGGACGGGGCAACGAATTGAGCGAGGGCGGCCTGGCCGTGACGGCCGGGGTCGAAATGAAGCCGGGCGACGAGGCGGAAATCGAATTCACTCCCCCGTACTCTGGGGTTCCGATTCGCATTCGGGGTGTGGTGCGTAACCGCAAAGGCTATCGCTACGGAGTGGAGTTTGTGGCCGGGAACGACCGCGAGAGCGAGCAGGTGCACCAGCTGCGGACGATGCTGAGTGTGATGAGCTCGGTTTGATCGCGGCTGTCCGCGAAAAGTCTGGATTGTACTCGTTTACCTGGACGTGAGTGTAAAGGCTAATTGCGTCAATAATCAATTAGAAAAGTACATTAGCGTGGGCACGCTATAATGCTCGGTTTCTAACAAGGAACTGCGCAATGCGACTTGAGTATAGGCTCACGGAAAGTGATTTGCTCGAAGCACAAGGGAAGCACGGAGGCGTGTGGACTAGGCTTCTGCGAATATGGGGCGCGCTTCTCATCGCAGCTGGAGTAGGGTCGCTTGTAATGCGCCCGAGGCACTATTCAGATGCGGTCCTCCCGATCCTCCTGGGCCTTTTCTTTCTCTTTGGCTTGAGACTGCTCGCTCTGCGCTCGTTCCGGCGTGACCAAAGGCTTCAGCAACACTTCGAAGCAATAATTTCTGAGTCTGGCATCGATTCCTCAAGTCCGACGGGTTCCACGAAAAGCACGTGGGGTGCTTTCACTCGATATGTTGAGAGCAAGCATTTATTCTTGTTGTATCAGGCACCGCACGTTTTTAGCATTTTTCCCAAACGAGCATTCGCGCCGGGAGACGAAGAATCTTTTCGTGCTCTTCTGAACGACAAGTTAGGGGCCGCATCCGCCGCTTACGGCAAGAGAATCAGCCCTCGGACTTGGATATTCTTAGCAGTTGTCACCGTATCCGCTCTACTTCTTGTGATGGCGATTCGGAACATCCGGTAGTCCCTTCTTTGAAGGCTGGGTAGTGTGACTCGCTGCGAGAACAGGAGGAGTGAAATATAGCGCCTACCGGCTCGCCAGCCCCCCCGCTGTTTCCCCTCCGTCGCACGTAAACACCTGACCTGTGATGTAGGCGGCATCCTCGGACGCCAGGTACGCGAACAGCGCGGCGATCTCCTCGGGCTTGGCGTGGCGGCCCATTGGAACCTTGCGATTGACTTCGTCCAGCATTTCGTCGGTGTACTCGGCGCGCTGCATGGGCGTGAGAACGTAACCGGGGGCCACCGCGCAAACACGAATCTTTGGCGCCAGCTCGAGCGCCATGGTCTTGGTCAGCTCGATCACTCCGGCTTTGGTCGCGTTGTAGTCGGCGTAGAAGGGCTGTCCTACCAGGCCGTTGGTCGACGCGGTCTGCAGAATCACTCCGCTGCCCCGCCCCCACATATGGCGGGCGGCGGTTTGGGCCACATAGAAGACGCCGGTCAGATTCACGGCCAGGATGCGGTCCCATTCCTGGGGCGTGATGTCGAGAAACTTATGACGGATGGATATTCCGGCATTGTTGATGAGGACGTCGACGCCACCCATTTGCTGCACGGCCTCGTTGAATGCAGCTTGCACTTGCTGCAGGTTGGAGACATCGGCGGCCACAGTGCCGGCCAGCGTGGGAAGCTGTCGTTGAATCTTGGCGCGGCCCTTGTCGTCGCGGTCCAGCACCACGACCTGCGCGCCTTCTTCGAGGAAGCGGGCTGCCGTGGCCGCGCCAATGCCGCTGGCGCCTCCGGTGATCAGAACGCGTTTAGCTTGCAGTCCGCGCATGTGGAGCCTCCGGGGAAAGCAAGGAGGATACAGGGCGAAACCGTGAAAAGGAAATCGGGTCTGAACGCGGACGAAAAAGCTTTTAACCGCAAAGAGCGCAAAGGAATCGCAAAGTACGCAAAGAAGAACTGCTTCATGACACTGAGCAACCGGGAACGCGTGTGTGGCCTTCTTGGTGGCCTTTGCGCCTACTTCGCGAACTTTGCGGTTAAGAGCTTTTCGTCGATGAAGCTGTTCTCACGGTAGTTGTTCACCAGCCTTCGAATACCGTCTTTCAAAACCACAACATGGAAATTAATCAGAAGTCCAACCGGAATGTTCAGCAGCCGAAGATGCGAGAGTAGCTGGGCTTCGTCGACAGGGTGAATTGACTCTTTGCACTTAAGTTCGAGCGCGACGCGGTTCGCGACTACCAGGTCAGCGCGGAAACCGCAATCCAGCTTGATGCCGTCGTAGATGAGAGGGACAGCTTTCTGCCGTTCCACCGGGAGTCCGATTTTGATGAGTTCGTGTGCGAGACAGGCTTCATACGCCGATTCGAGCAGGCCGGGGCCAAGTTTGCGGTGAATCGTTATGGCGGCGCCGATGATTTCCGGAGTCAGGTCGTGGGCTCTCATCTTTCCAATCTATGCTGTGAGTGGAGCGACGCTTGGTGACGATCGGCACAGTGCTATGTGCTGCAGCGGGCAGGAAAGCTTTTAACCGCAAAGGTCGCCAAGAAAGGCCGCAAAGGACGCAAAGAAAAACTTAGAGGCAAACAACTTCACCGGTGAATTGCGTCGGTGTTTCCGCGATCTTTTTGAATGCTTTGCGATCTTTGCGGTTTAAGATTTTGGTTTGGGTTCGGAACACACATGAACAAAAGCGAATCCGTCACCGTCATCATCACCGGGGCCAGCCGCGGCATCGGAGCGGCCACCGCCAGGCTGGCCGCAGCACGAGGCTTCTCTGTCGTGGTGAACTACACGGCTGGCGCATCCGAAGCTGAAGGCGTTGCCCACGGCATCCGCGAGCAAGGCGGGAAGGCGTCTGCCATTCAGGCCGACATCGCCCGCGAATCCGACGTGCTTCGGCTCTTCGTGGAAGCTGAACGGCAACTCGGGCCTCTGCACGGGCTCGTCAACAACGCCGGCGTTACCGGAGGTTTCGCGCGCGTCGAGGCCGTCTCTGCCGAAGCCCTCGAGCGCCTGTTCGCCGTCAACGTCACCGGGGCGATTCTCTGCGCCCGCGAAGCTGTCAAGCGCATGTCGACGCGCCACGGCGGCCGCGGCGGCGCAATCGTCAACATTTCTTCGCTGGCCGCCCGCACCGGCTCTGCCGGCGAGTGGGTTCACTACGCCGCGAGCAAGGGTGCCATCGATACGTTTACTATCGGCCTGGCTCGGGAAGTTGCTACCGAGGGCATCCGCGTCAATGCGGTGGCGCCTGGCCTGGTCGAGACGGGAATTCACGCCGCCAACGGAGATCCCAGTCGGCTGGAGCGCTTGAAAGGCACCATCCCGATGGGACGCCCCGGCAAGCCGGAAGAGATCTCTGAGGCCGTGGTGTGGCTGTTATCGCCGGCGGCGTCGTATGTTACGGGGTCGATTTTGGAGGTTGGTGGGGGAAGGTAGATCCAGCTTCCGACCAAGAGCTTTAACCGCAAAGATCGCGAAGGAAGGCCGCAAAGAACGCAAAGGAAGGCCAATGTTCTTCTTGACTTCCTTTGCGGCGTTCACGAATTTTGCAGTTAGGGTTTTGCCGCGGAGCGTTGCTCCGCTGGACAGCCGGGGGCGATTGTCCCTACGCGGTTTCCAAATTTCCCAATTACTCAATTTCCCAATTACTCAATCTCTAGAACCCGGGCTTGCCACGGAACAGCATGACGAGCTCGATCACCAGGATCACCACGACCATCAACTCCAGCACAAATGCCCGACTCTGGTTGAACTGGTCGACCATGAAGTGATACAGCTCCTCGGCCGTCTTCAGCTTCTGCTGGACCAGATCTTTGTAGTCGGGCACGCCGATCTTCGACGCGGCCAGCTTATACAAGCGCGCGGAGAACATGTCGCTCAAGAACTTGATGGCGTTGTCGGCGTGTTCGGTGAGTTCGTCCACATCGAGCAGCACGGTGTGCAGCTTGGTGGCGGCGCGGGCCGTGCGCCACCGGGACCACAGGCTAGTGCCCCCGTTTTCCAGGAAGTCGTACACACCCTCCAGCTCGCGAGTCAGAAGCTCGTCGTAATGACGGAACTCCAGCAGCTGCGAATTCGCGTATTCCAACAGCTGAATCGCGGTTTCGGCACCGGCCGCGGTGTCATAAAGAAATGCCGCATTCCAGCCGATTACTGTCAGATCGTTCGGATAATACGAAACTCGCCCCTGCAGAATCTCCTGCCGCTCGCTATCGGAAAGCTGCTGGGTCTCGCCGCGGACGATTTGCGCGATCTGATCGCCATGACCCTTCAGCAGTTCACTGGCGCTCGGCTTCGCCGCCGTCTCGCGCACATGGAAAATGAAATAATCCTCGTGCAGCCAATTCTCATAGGGCTTGATCAGCGCCGGCCGCGCCCGTTCCAACCGCTTCTTGACGATCTTCGATGCCAGGGCCGTGAAATCGGTGTCCCAAACCCAGCGGCCCGAAAGCCCCACCAACGTCTCCCATTCCCCCGAAAAGGGCAATTCGAAAACCACGCTGAGCACGCCGTAGTCGTAATACTTGATCTGCCCGTCGAGGCGTTCGCCGCTATCCAGCACCAGGGGTTCAATGGGCTCAACCACCGGGGGGCGCTGGTACTGAACGTAGCCCGGGGCCGGGTGCTTGAAGCTGGCCTCGGCCCTTCGAGCGCCAAAAATCTTGCGCAGTTCGTCCAGGCGGATCTCCTCCGCCACGTCGAACTGGATCAGGACCAGGATCGAACCTTGCAAGGGCGTCTCCTCGGCCCGTTCCGGGGCTGGCTGTAGCTGGATGGAGTCGCTGGCGACTCCCGCGATCGTCGTTTCTCGTTCCATGGTTTTCACTGGCTCCCGAAGATTGAGACCGGGAGCAAAAACTGGGTGCCGCTGACAGGTGGCGCCCCAGAGGCTGGTACCGAATATTGTCCCAGAAAGCCGGGCGGCTGACGAGAGGGCGCGGTTCACTAAATGGTTATAGCCGAAGAAGTCGTTTATTATCAGCGTCGTCTGGTGAGTTGCCAGACCAGGGCTCCGGCCGTGGCCACCACGGCTAAGGCCAATCCCGTACCGCGCATGTTGGCTCGGACTTCCGCTTCCCGCCGCCGCACAACCTGGCGCTCCGGGTACGCTCCGGCGGGGCCCTCGGGGCCTGCGTAGAGCGCCATCTGCAGAATCTCGGCCAGATGGAAAGCCTCACGATCGGTGCCCTGGGCAATCTGCTCGCGACAACTGAAGCCGTTGGCGATCACCAGCCAGTCAGGCGGAGCTTTTCGGATGGCGGGCAGCAGTTCCAACTCGCCGATGGCCATCGAAACCTCGTATTTGTCGTCCTCGAACCCGAATGAGCCCGCCATTCCGCAGCAGCCTGGTGCCGGGGTGTGGCAGTCGAGCCCCATCCGCGCTAGGACTGCCTCCTCCGCATTCATCTTCATCACCGATTTGTGATGACAATGCCCGTGCACAATCGCCTTGCGTTCCAGGCGCGGCAAGGGGATCAGGTTCTTGTAGTTCTCCAGAAATTCACTGAGCAGGAAAGTCTGGCGCGACAGCCGCTGGGCTCGCTCATCCCGCGGGAAGAGGTTGCAGAGTTCGTCGCGAAAAACCGCCACGCAACTCGGTTCCAGCCCAACGATGGGTACGCCCGCCTCGATCTCGGGCGCCAGCGCATCCAGGATCTGCAGAAGCAAGCTCTCGGCGCGATCCAGCATGCCGAAGTCGTAAAGCGCCCGGCCGCAACACAGATTTCTCTGCGGCAACTCGACGCGAAAGCCCGCGTTCTCGAGGACATCCACAGCAGCTTTTGCGGTATTGGGCAGGAAGTAGTTGTTGAACGTGTCGGGCCACAGAACCACGATCGGCCCGTCCGGATGCCGCGGGTGCCGCCTCTGGTACCAGCTCTTGAAGGTCTGTGGCGCAAACGGCGGGATGCTGCGTTCCCTCGGAATTCCGACCACCAGCTTGGCGATGTCCCGCAAAAAGGGCAACTGCGTCGCGAGATTGGCGAGTCCCGGAGCGTTCGAAGCCAGCCGCGCCCAGAAATCGATGTTGCCGAACGCATAGTGGTTCAGCGGCCGCAGTCGGCCTTCGTGATAGTGCGAGAGAAACTCTGCCTTATAGGTGGCCAGGTCCACCTTCACCGGGCACTCGCTCTTGCATCCTTTGCAAGCCAGGCAGAGATCCAGAGAATCTTTGACCTCTTCGCTCCGCCACCCGTCGCGGATCACGTCGCCCTGCGCCATTTCCCAGAGCAGGTGGGCGCGGCCGCGAGTTGATTGCTCTTCCTCGCGCGTCACGCGGAAGCTTGGACACATCACGCCGCCTTCGTAGTGCCGGCACTTGCCGACTCCGACGCAGCGCAAGGTGGCGTGGGCGAGACTTCCATGATCGTGCGGAAATCGGAAATGGGTGTGCGGATGCCAGGGATGGTGGTGGGGGCCGAGCCGCAGGTTCTCGTCGAGCCGATACGGCTCGACGACCTTTCCCGGGTTCATCTTCCAGTCGGGATCCCAGGCCGCCTTGAATTCGTTAAATGCCTGGATGAGTTCCGGACCGAACATCTTCGGAAGCAATTCGGCCCGCGCCTGCCCATCGCCATGCTCGCCGGAGAGGGATCCGCCATAGCTCACCACGAGGTCGGCAGCCTCGTTCATGAACTCCCGGAATCGCGCAACACCTTCCTCGCTTTCGTAGTCGAAGTTCAGCCGGGTATGTACGCAGGCATGACCGAAATGTCCGTAGAGCGTGCCGTGGTATCCGAAGCGGGCCATCAGGTGCTTGAGGTCGCGCAGATAGCCGCCCAGTTTTTCCGGAGCCACCGCCGAATCTTCCCAGCCCTCCCAACTCAATGGCTCTCCGGGAACATGAGAAATGACGCCCAGGCTCGACTCGCGCACGGTCCAGATGTGCTTCGCCTCATCCTTGGTGCATAGCCGCATATTGGGTACGGTTGTCGACCGCCCCAGCGCTTCCATCAGGCCTCGAGCCTGCGCCTCGGCCTCCGCTTGTGTCTGGGCGCCGAATTCTGCGAGCAGCCATCCTCCACCGGGCGGCAACAGCGCCAGACCTTCCGCGTTGATGCCACGGCGGCGGGTGTATTCCGTCAGCAGGTCGTCGATTCCTTCAAGCCCGATCGGCTTGTGTGCCATGACCTCGGGTACGTGATCCGCTGCCAGGTAGATATCGGGATAGGCGAGCACCAGCAGTACTCGCTCCGGAGGACTCTCCACCAGCCGGCAGGTCGCCTCAAGAATTGTGACGCAGGTCCCTTCCGATCCGACCAGTGCCCGCGCCACGTGGAATCCGTTCTCGGGCAACAGATAGTTCAGGTTGTAGCCGGAAACGCGGCGGGGAATGTTCGGGAAACGCTGCCGCACCAGCTCGCCGTAGGTCGCGGCGATCGTCTTCAGCTTGCTGTAGATTTCGCCGCGCCGACCGCCTTCGCGAATAATGTGCTCGAGTTCTTCCGGCGAAGTTGCGCCCACCTGCATGCGCAGGCCGTCGTAAGTCAGAATGTCGAGCGCCTCGATGTTGTCATCGGTCTTGCCCGCCATCACCGAGTGCACGCCGCAGGAGTTGTTCCCGATCATGCCTCCCAGCGTGCAATGATCATGCGTGGCCGGATCGGGCGCGAATGTGAGGTGATCTTTCTCGGCCGCGTTCCGCAGGTGATCGAGAATTACTCCCGGCTGCACCCGGGCAATCCTCCGAAGCGGGTCAATCTCGAGAATCTCCGCCATGTACTTGGTGAAGTCGAGAATCACCGCCGTGTTGCAGCACTGGCCGGCGAGCGACGTGCCGCAACCTCGCGGGAGAACCGGTGCCCCGTACTCGCGGCTGGTAGCGATCGCCGCGATGACGTCGTCATTGTCGCGCGGGATGACCACGCCGATCGGCACCTGCCGGTAGCTGGAGCCATCGGTTGCATAGAGGGCGCGGCTTGAAGCATCAAAGCGGACATCGCCCTTCACAGACGCCCGCAGTGCAGCCTCGAGTTCCCGCACGTCAACGTCGCCGTACTTGGCCGCTCGGGCTCGTTCGGCAAACTGGTGGGCCTGCTGCGGAGAAAGAACGGGCAGCGGATCAATCGGTGGCATGGAAGGTCTCGACGATCCATGTTCACGGAAAACTGCGTTAGTGGCAAGGACAATGCGAGGTCCGCATTGCTCACCGCAAAAACCAAAGGGTCGATTACTTGCCGCCTCTCAGTTGGGCTATAATCCCGCGGTCGCCGAAAAAAGGCTCTGCGGGTTGTTGTTGCGTCGAGGCCGGCGCCGCACGAGTCCCCCACCTTCTCGGCACAGGGCCCCGAATCTCACCATAGGACTTCCCGTATGCCTCAGGTGCCGAAGGCTGGCTCCCTCTTCTTCGCTTTGTGCATCATCATCGCGGCCACTCCCTCCGTCCAGCGCCCGTTTGCCGTATACGCTCAATCCTCGCCGGCAATTGCCGAACCGGATAAACCTGTCGCGCCCGCCGCCGACACGGAGATTCCGGACGATCCACCCGAAGACGAGCTCGCCCCGGCTGCCGTCCATTTGGACGTCTCCAAGGAATCCCCGGTGCTGCAGGCGCTCTACAACGCTACCCGCGAGACCAAAGAGAAAGATATCCTCGCCCGCCTCGACGAGGCCAAGAAGCTGATCGACGGCGGCGCCGACGTGAAGGAAACTGATCCTGAGGGACGCACCGCCTTGCATTGGGCGGTGTTCGGTTCGAGCTACGCGACCAAAACGTCGGTGACGGTTGCCTACGAGGAGATCGCCGATGCCCTCATTCAACGCGGCATCGACATCAACCACGAAGACATCTACCAGGATACCGCGCTCGATTACCTGCTCTATTCGCCAACTTTCGAGATGCAGACGCTCTTAATGGAAAATGGCGCCACCAGCGGATTTCTTGTAGCGACCTTCCGTTTCTTCGACCAGATGCAGATGCTGTCTCCGGCATCGAACGTGCCCAAGGCCGTCAGCCTGTCGCGTAAAGCTGACCTCTCTCCCGGCGCGACCCTCAGCATTCGCCTCACCACCCCGGTGTACAGCGACCGTTCCCGCACCGGTGATCCCATTCAGGGCGTTGTGACCTATCCCTTGTGCCGGGATGGAGAAAAGCTGGTGTGCAACGAGGGAGAATTGCTCGTGCCGCCGGGCACCAAGGTCAACGGCACGATCCTTTTTGCGACGAAGGCGCCCGACAAGTACTCGCGCCCCCGCCTGGTGCTCGATTTCTCGAACGTCGTGCACAAAGGTGGCCAGGTGTCGCCTTTGTATGCACGTGTGCTCGAAGTCGATAACGCCCGGGAGACCATCCGCAACAACGAAATTCTTGGCATCATTCAACCGCACGCCTCGAAGAAGGCCTCGCTCATCTTCGCCGGCTTGAGCGCAACGAATCCCTTCGCCGGATACGCTATCAAGGGTGTGCAGATGGTGTACGGACTTTCGATTCGGCGAGAGATTTTCTTCCCCGCCAGCACCGATTTGCAGATCCAGATCGTGCGCCCCTCCATGCTGAAGCAGAAAGAGCCTTGGCCCGGTTTTACCCAGCTCGCGATGGATCCCGACCTGCAAGGCATCGTGCAGACCGCTCCCTTACGCACAACCGCCACGAACAAGACTCCTTCAGATCTGACCAACCTGATCTTCATTGGCAGTAAACAGCGCCTGGCGTCATCTTTCACCGAATCCCACTGGATTGAAGCGGACGATCTGGGCGTGAAGGCGGCGCTCAAGGTGGCTCAGGCAACGGTGAGAAACACCGGGTATAACTCAGCTCCGATGTCCACCCTTCTCCTGAATGGTCAGGCGCCAGACCTGACCTTCCAGAAATCGCTAAATACTTTCGCTAAGCGCCACCACATTCGCATCTGGAAACTGAAGAAGACCTACAAGGGGCAGGACGTTTGGATCGGGGCCGCCACCCACGACATTGCCACCGAGAACAGCCGCGGCTACACCAAGTGGACCCATCGTATCGATCCGCACATCGATCGCGAGCGCGACTGGATCCAGTCGGATCTTCTTTTCTCGGGGATGGCGGTTGCCTACCTCGACGTGGATCGTCCGCATGCTCCGAAGAAGGCTTCGAATGCAACCGGGGACGGCATCGTGACTGATGGCAAGATTACTGTGGTCGACCTCGGGGCTTCGAGGAAACCGCGGCAGGCTCCGGTCTTGGCACCACGCACGGGAAATTAACCTCGCGGTTCCGTGTTCAACGGCCAAGCAAACCCAAACCCTTCATCGCAAAGAACGCGAAGGGGGCGCAAAGGACACAAAGAAACGCAGATTGTTGGAGACGGTGCTTGCAAACATCGGATGAGACCCGAAGCACCCGACCTGATCAACCCTAGGCCGTTCCTC
>Ga0307478_10000842_pt1 | contig 29174 bp, 32 predicted proteins | sample atmos_gasesECM4C_2_FD_203713 | JGI IMG/M metagenome (GOLD analysis project Ga0307478, IMG submission 203713) | Hardwood forest soil microbial communities from Morgan-Monroe State Forest, Indiana, United States - atmos_gasesECM4C_05 | ecosystem: Environmental > Terrestrial > Soil > Temperate...
ACAATCTACGGGTCGGCAGTAGGGCCGGAAGCCCAAAAACACGGAATCTGCCGAGTGGTCGAGAAGGCGAAGACGGGCGCTCTCGTCTCGGCGGTTGACGAATTAATTGGAGCGAATGCGGCCTGAAGACCCAGGAAAAGGACGCAAAGTTCTCGAATCGTCGGGCCTTTTGTTTGCCCTCAGAGAGACCGTCTTGAACTGTCAGTTGTGGAGACCGGCTTTCCCGCCTCTTCCCCAATTTCACTCACAAACGGGTCATACCACCGTGCAATACCTACCCCACTCCTGACCTTTTCAGCCATTTGAAAGCCGATACGGAATTTCCCATCTCCTTATGCATCAACTGGTTGCAGTTTGGAGATTTCATTGCTATATCAAACTACCGACTGAGTGTTCTTATTGTTTGAGGGTCTCTCAACTGATGTGTAGGACTGCCTCTTCTAAGGAGACGTTCTGACATGAATCAATCAACCAAGATTTTGCTTGTCGGCGCAACCGTCATTCTGAGCGCGGCTGTACAAGCGCAGACGAGCGCCCAGGCTGGTGCACAAGCGAATGGCCAGGCATCAGTTCAGGCGGACAAGACGCATGCTCAAGCCAATGGCGGAGCGTCGGCCTCCTCGTCCGCGTCGGCGCAATCCAACCGAACCAATGCTGGACTTTCGTCCGGTACGGTTTTTAATGCCACGCTAAGCTCGCCAGTCGATTCGAAGAAGAGCAAGCCCGGCGATGCCATCACTGCTCGTACTGTAGAAAGCGTGAAATCAGAGGGCAAGACTGTTCTGCCCAAGGGCACGAAGCTCGTCGGGCATGTCACACGGGCGTCGGCTAGAGCCAGGGGCGATACCGAGTCGGCACTCGCCATCAGCTTTGATCGCGCCATCCTCAAGAATGGACAAGAGGTGCCGCTCAACGTCGCGATTCAAGCAATGGCGTCGGCGGAGACGGCGGCTAGTGCTGCCGGATCCGATCTGGACGCTGCAGGCGGCGCCGGGGCGTTCGCAAGCGGTTCCGGTTCCTCCGGGCGCGGGGCTATGGGTGGCTTGGTTTCCACTGCAGGGGGAGCGACGGGATCGGTGACCAACACCGTCGCCGGCACGGGCAAACTTGCGGATAGCACAGTAAGCACCGCAGCTCGCACGACCGTGGGTGCTAGCGGGGCTGCGACCGGTGCGGCGGGTGGACTGAACTCAGCCGGGCAGCTGACTTCCAACAGCCAAGGCGTCTTCGGCATGAACGGTCTCAACCTCAACGCTGCCGAAACCGCGAGTGCACAGGGGTCGCTGATTACCTCTGCGGGGAAGAATGTACATCTCGAAAGCGGTACGCGCATGCTTCTGGTGTCGCAAGCAGTACCTTCAGGGATGCCAAACAAGTAAGAGGCCTAGTTTCCCCCCGCACAACGAGAAGGGCAGGCTATTGCGTGTCCGTTTTGTCTGGTCCTCTCGCCAGCTGCAAGCCATTTCGCGTCGCGATGAGCTGAAAGAGAGTGCAGCCGTCGTTTCGCAGACTGGGCCGAGGAAACAGCGCATCGTAGACGTGGGGAATCACGGAGCGATTGCCCCTACAGATTTGACCCTATTGCTAGGTTTCCCTAGCAGACATAAGGTTCGATCAATTTCGACTATACGAGCAATTGGTCCCGCGCCGGTGTTTCTTGTTGGTTCTCTCCGGGCCCTTGATGTATCCCAAAGTTCGGCGTGGGACCTCCTCTAAAGCATCAAATTCTGGTCCAAAGCCCAAGGGCTAACAAGCCATGCAGTCCGTTGGATTGAGTCTCGACGCCGAGGGATCAGTTGATCGAGAGATCACCCTCCCGCCAGATTGGATATGCTCCGATAACCTCAGGTGAATACAACTGGCCTCCCTATGTCGACCGGCGACATTTGGAGCGAGTATTGCAACTCGCCCTGGACTCGCATCCTTCAGCAAGTAAAGGCACTAGATTTTCCAGGCAATTCGCGGCAATGGTATCGATGAAAAGAAGGGCGGCCTTCGGGGGAATGGCCGCCCCGGTTTCAGCTCGGATTTCAACCCTAGAACGTGATGCTCGCGTGCAACTGAATCAGTCGCGGCGAAGCGTCCGCCCCCAGGAATGAGCCGAAGATGCTGGTTGGTGAGCTCACGGGGTTTACGATACTGCCAAACTGCCCTGTGTTGGCAATGTCGGCAACTGGCTGATCAAAGTGCGGGTGATTCAGGACGTTAAAAAACTGCGCCCCGACCCCTAGCAATGCGCCCTCCCAGTGCGGGATCTTAAAATTCTTCGTCACCGCCAGGTCAGTATTGAAGTAGCTCGGCCCGGTGAATTGGTTGCGGTGTTGCTGGCCGAAGCCGTTCACAGCGGGGCTGAAATTGGAGGCCAGCAGGCAGGGAGTCGCTGGATTAGCGGCGCTCGCAGTGCATGTCCGACCTCCAGTCCCCGAGAAGTTCGCGGGCACGGAGACCGACGTAATGTTCGTGAAGCCGTAGTTGAAACCTTGCAAGATGCCGAACGCGTTGGAGTCAACGACCGTGAACGGCAAGCCAGTGCGTGCGAAGGCCGTGCCCGAAAGTACCCATCCCCCGAGCACCGCGCTCGGTCCGAACTTGTGGGGCACGTTATAGACGTAGTTCAGGCTGAAGTACTGCCGACTGTCATAGTCGGAGTTGCCATAGTTTGACCGCAGCTTGAAGGGATCAAATGCATTGATGGGACTGAAGTTTGTATTCTGTCCGAATTGCAGGATACCGCCATTGGAGATCTCATCGAGGGCGTGGCTCCAGGTGTAGTTTGCCTGCACCGTTAGACTCGTGGTACGGCGAGTAAAAGAAGCCGTAAGCCCGTTGTAATTAGATACGCCTACAGAGCCGATTTCGGTAACCGTCGAGAACCGCGGATCGGTCGCTGTTGTCGGCAGATCTCCGAAATGCCCTGCGGTAGTACCCAACTGTCCTTGACAATTGGTATCGCAAAACGCGTTCAAGCCTGGATTTTGCACTACCTCGTGAACTCCGTGATTTCCCACGTAGTTCAGCGAAAGCGACATCTTCTGACCCAGCGCCTGTTGCAATTCCAGATTCCACTCCTGGTAGCGCGGGTTTTGGATCCGGTTCGCCACCGTGTTTATGGTGGGTGGGGTGAATCCCGGCACGCTGGCTTGAATGCTCGCCAGCGTCCCACCGTTCGCGAACCCAGCCTGGAACGCGGCGTTGCTTTGGGCAGCCAGTTGTGCCTGGTTTCCGCTGACCGCAGGAGAAAGAGCGCCACCAGCAATGTTAAAGCCAGCTTGCAGCGGTGGATTACTCAGCGACTGGTCGGCGACAGTGCCGGGGAAAGAATCCGCGAATAACCCAAATCCTCCCCGGACGACGGTATTCTTAAGCCCAAAGGGCGTCCAGGTGAAGCCAAAGCGCGGCAGCCACTCGACCGCCGTGTAGTTCGGCAGGACCTGGTGTTGGCCAGAGACAATCGCCTGGTTGTAGGGCTGGTTTATGTCGTGCGAGATATTGAGGAAGTCTCCGCTCAGCCGAGCAAAACAGTTGGTCTGGCATATCGGATTGGAGAAGTGCTCACCTCGCAGCGAGAAGGTCAACTTTAGGTTAGGTTTCAGGCTCCACTCGTCCTGCGCGTAGAAGCCCAGAGCGTAGAGGGCAATCGGCTGGCTAGCCTTCGAAGGGAAACTCTGGAAATAGGTCCCTCCGATCCCATTAAAGAAGTTCGCCAGCGTTGTGCCCTGGCTGGCACCGACGGACCCGATGCCAGGATCGAAATCGGTAATATCATTGCGCCGAAAGCTCAGTCCAAACTTCATGGAGTGACTTCCCTTCGTGATCGAGAAATCATCGACGAATTGGTACTGAGTGACGTTTCGCCCCTGCGGCACGACGTTAAGTTCTCGTCCGAGAGAGGAGAAGGCCCCACCTGCGAAGGCCAAACGGAACGGCTGAGCCTGCAGAGCCGCTTGGAAATTAGGCACGTTGAAGGTTGCCGAATACCACTGGCCGGATGCAATGAACTGATTCACGGCATTCGCGCCAAGAGTGTGCGTCTCCTCTAACTGTCCTTCGTATTGCGGCTGGGTGCTGCCCAGGTTGAAGAGCGGTGAGATTACGTCCGTGAGTGTCGCCTGCGAGCCATGATCCGTTCGAAAGTGCCCGAACAGGCGATCATTGTTCCCGAAGCTCTGATCGATCCGCGCGGTGATCAAGTATTCCGTGCTCAACTGGCCTACGGTAGACGTAAACGTCAACGCGCAGGGCTGGCTAATACCAAGTCCACTTTTGGCGTCGGTAAACCCGTTACACCCCAAGTTGTTCAGAGGAGTCGCTCGGCCGGCACCGGGTGCGTTCTGATAAAGATTGAAGATCGACTTATAGAACGGCACTGACCCCGGACTGACGTTAGTTAGGTTGGCCAGTGTCGCTGCCTGAAATTGCGGGCTCGGGATTCTCGCATTGGTGCTGGTCGGCAGCACAAAGCGGAGTCCTTCAGTGTCTACAAAGAAGAACGTCTTATCCTTCTTGATCGGTCCACCGAATGAAGCTGCCCACTGGTTGGCATTGACGAATGGTCGCGGTGCGCCATTCTGGTTGTTGAAGTAGCTGTTTGCGTTGAGGGCCCGTCCATTCCACCAATAAAGCGCATTCCCGTGGAAGTTGTTGGAACCTGACTTGGTCACATAGTTGACATTGGCTCCTGCCAGGGTTCCGTACTGTCCCGAATAGCCGTTGGTCACGACCGTCGCCTCGCGGACATCGTTGTTGCCCAGGAGCAGATTCGTCGCACCGGAATTGTTCAAATTGAGGAATGGATCATTTTCGTTCTGTCCGTTGAGAGTAAATAGGTTCGAAGTGCCCGGAAGTCCGTAAGCGGAGAAATTCCCGTTACCCCCTTGCGTGTTTTGGACCACACCCGGGGCCGTCTGCGCGATATAGCTTAGGTCATTGCCGGGGTTGGGCGTCAGGGAAATCTGTGTTTCGCTGAAACTGGTGGAAACATCGGCGTTTTCGGTTTGCAGCAATGGAGCGGCAGAAGTCACTTCTATCGTCGAGGTGGGCTGGCCAAGAGCCAGTGCGATGTTGACGGTCGTCGCTTGACCGATAGTCACCACGGCCGTTGCATTGGCTTGCTGAAAGCCGGCAACAGTAACGGAAACCGTATAACGTCCTGGCTGCAACAGCGAGAAGCGATAGACACCTCGAGAGTTGGTAGATTGCGCCTGCGTGCTTCCATTTTCCAGGCTTTTCAGGGTTACGTTGGCGTTGGTCAGAACCGCTCCTGAAGGATCCGTAACGAGACCTACAATGTCACCCGATGTGACAGATTGAGCGCCGAGCTTCGGTGCGGTCCCCGCAAGAACAGCGAGGATTGACATTACGACCAGGATCCTTAGTGAAAGCGAAAACAACGGTGGCCATTTTTGCAGATCTCGAGTTACCTTCCATAGTTCTCCTAAGCCACTGAACTTCACAGTGATTCTCCTTTTTGAGTTTGAGCTGATTCAAAAGCTTCCTCACTGAGAGCACACACGCGGCCATCAACACGCGTGATGAACTAGCCCCAGTGAGATGTGAACGCCTTATCAGCGACTGCGAGATTGAGGAGTACCAAATTTGGAAGTGAGCGGGATTGGACGCTATGACTTCTAGAAGGACGGAGCGCCGGACGAGCTATGCTAGGTCGAATCAGAACCCAAGCTGGTAGGCAATGAGGCTACTGGATTGTGAGCTGTAGCGGCGATGCCTGACGTGGTACAGAACTACAACGAAGCTACCGCTGCATTTCAGCAACGTCACCGCGGTTACCCGGGGCTCGTCAGCATTGAAACGATGCCTCGGGCACTCCCCGATACGCTCGTGAATTGATCCGCTCCTACCTGCGCTGCTAACTCAGGCTACGAAATGTCTTTTGAGCAGTTTTCGCAGCAGCGCTCGGCTGCTTTTTCTCAGAGGTAGACACAACCCATCGTTCAGCTTGACGAACATATTGCCATTCGAAGGCAGATGGAACTCCTCAACATGATCGAGATTCACAATCGCATTTCGATGAATGCGGAGAAAGCGAGCGGGATCAAGCAGCACCTGAAGATTTGTCATGGTCTGCCTTATCAGATACGACGTTTTCTCCACATGAAGACGGATCTGATTCCCCGACGACTGCAGCCATCGGATATCGTCGACCTTTACAAGCATAATCTTTTCATTCGCCTCAACTGCCACTCTCTGCAAGAAGTGCCGCCCATGCCGTTCTTGCCTCCGGTCAGTCGATCCCTCCTCCGCCGGAAGGTCGATCCATACACGTGCAATCGCCGAGGTCGCTGCACGCAGCGCGTCCTCGAGGCGCTCAGCGTCAAAGGGCTTTACGAGAAAGTCGACGGCCGTAGAAGCAAATGCCGATACCGCCGACGGATCGTAGGCTGTGACGATGGTTACAGGCGCAGGCTTGATTCCCACAGCCTCCCAGTTTGGGGCTCGCCTGATCGCTGCTGTATGGACGTCCACGATTACGAGGTCTGGAGCGCTCTCCTGAATTGAAGAAACCAATTTGGAGTCATCGACGCACGTGACCGTCATTCCTGATTCGCACTTCAGCAGTGAGCAAATGAGCCTGCGACTCACGAGGTCGGGTTCTGACACCAAAACTCGGACGGGTCCGCTGTGCGTGTGGACGGATCCTGGTGTCTCCACTCTAAGCATCTCAGGAATAGATCTCAATGGATGCTCTCCATTTTGTCCTCAACATTTGTTGGCCAGGCGCAGACCTGGGTAGTGCTGCGTAAACGTCTGCTTGCGGTCTTGGATCCACTATTTAGTTCGGGAGTCCGGCTAGCCCGAAGATGGGCCAGCGCTTGACGCATCCGCAGTCGGGCTCGCCGTAGTCGGGTTCTGACCTTGCTTTCCGAAATGTCGAGCGCCTTGGCTGTTTCTAAGATGCTGAGCAGCTGCACATCCCGGAGGATGAACACTTGCCTATTGCGTGAAGTCAACAGATTTAGAGCTTTCACGATTGCATTTCGAACCTGTTTTCTCTTCCAAACTTGGAGAGGATTCTCCCGTGCGTCCACAATTTCAGGCTGGAGCGGTTGGTCGCTGCCATCCCCGTGGTCGAGAGATTCGTGCTTGAATTTGCGGTTGCCCCTTAACCACATCCGGGCTTCAATGATCGTTATGCTAATCAGCCAGGTTCGGAATTGTGAATCGTGTCGAAACTGGGAGAGTTTGTTGAAAGCCTTCAGGACGACGGCGTTCTGTGCTACCTCTTCTGCATCGGCGTCACTACGCACGATGGACAACGCCTTGAAATAGAGGCTACGTCGATGCGGTGTCACGAGGTCACAAAACGCGTCGACGTTGCCATCCAGAATAAGCCGTATCTGGGCCGCTTCCGATGGTCCTGCCTGCGCTTCCGGTGAAATCATAAAAACATGCTGCTTCGCTTCGTTTGCGGTCAATTACGTAAACTGGCCTCACCTCCTTTTATTCCCGCCGAAGATACTCCCAGCTGCGGGCTTTACAGGCATAGTCCGAGGACTTCGCTAGCAGATCAGCTTCCCGTGCAAACGTGATGAAAGGCCTTTGGAAGCGATTCTTTGTCTTCGTACACCAGGAGGAGGGAAGGAGTCGAGTTTTGAAGTCTCAAACTGGCTCTGGAATAGCTTCGATCACGCTTTGCGGCGCCATGGTCGGAACGATCCTTGTGAGCTTGTAGCCAGCAGCCTTGAACAAGGCGCAGAATTCCGATTTGGTTCGTTCTCGGCCTCCGGTCATCACAAGCATGTTGAGATCGAGAAGCTTGCTGAAACAATTGGCACCGGGTTCCGGCACAACCATTTCCACGAGCAAGAGTCTTCCATTCCTGGCCATCGCTCGGCGGCAATTGTTCAGGATTCTGACACAGTGCTCATCATCCCAATCGTGGATGACACCACAGAGGATATAAGCCTGAGCACCCTCCGGAACCGACTCGAAGAAATTTCCGGCAACGGCTGAGCATCGTCCTCTGCATGCGTCGGAACGGAGGTGCTGCTTCGCTATTTCAATGGCAGGCTCCAGATCGAAGAGGATGCCTGTGATCCCGGGATTTAACTTAATGATGCTTCGAAGCAACTTCCCCTGCCCACCTCCGATGTCGACGATAGAAGGGATTCGGGAGAAGTCGTACGCCATCAGAACAGCGTAAGCCAACATCGACGAGACGTCAGTCATCCCTCCGTTGAACGTGTCAGCATCTTCTGCATCTCGTTGGAGGTATTCAAACAAGCCTGTTCCGAACACATTGTTGAACGCGGGAGAACCGGTTTGGATACTGTGAAGAAGATCACCCCAGGCTTGGTAATGAATTTCGCCGAGGGTCATCACAAGCGTCCTTAAGGAACCTGGAACATCGCTTTGGAGGCTTTCCGCGGCGTTTGATAACGCAAAAGAGTCGTCTTGCACCTGAGCAAACACGCCAGCACTCGACAGCGCACGCATGAGTCGAAACAGGGATTGCCTGTCGGCTCCGGTTGCCGCGGCGAGTGCGGAGTACGACTTGGGGCCGTCCTTCAATAAGTCCGCCAAACCGAGCTTGGCAGCGACGTAGATTGCCTGTGAGAGCCAGTAGCCCGTCGCCATCTGGAACAGAGCGGGCGGCTGTGGGTTGATTCGGCTGGCGACGGGTTCCGTCATCGTCTTAACAACACTTCGATTGCGAGAATACAGCGCTGGAAATGGTCGAGGGGTCAGGAGTAGTTTCAGTTCTGTCCAGAGCTCTGTTCGCCTGGCGCGCCCAAGAATCCGGAGCAGTGGCCAGAGAGGCAATAAGCGGCGACTCACCATCTGAGTAAGGCCACTTCGGCCGCCATGCCCGGGCCCAACGCAACCATGATTCCCCAGTCCCCGGGACAAGGGTCGCCATTGCGCACCACTTCGTCCAAAACGAACATTACGGTCGGAGACGACATATTTCCATAGTTCCGCAACACAGCGCGTGAAAATCGAATTCCGTGAGACCCAGATGCCGTTGCACGTCATCCATCACCTTCCGTCCGCCGGGATGGACGACCCAGAAGCGGATGGCAGGCCTAGAAAGTCGGTGTCTCTGCAGCAGGCGCTGAAGGGCCTTTTCGATCATGGGGCCAGCGAGCTTATGGATCGAAGCGCCGAGTGCTATGCGCAGCTTGCCGTCCCGATGCAGTAGTCCAACCTCCTCGATTTGCTCAGGGGCGAGGAACGTTTCGAAATCCGCGATTTTGGGATAGCGGAGGGCGGGTGATTGGCCTGCCCCCAACAAGAAAGCAGCGGCGCCGTCGGCGCAGATGGCGTTCCCGACCACGGTTTCAAGTGTGTTGTCGACGTAGTAGCAGGCCGAGCAGATCTCGACCGCGAGCATCAATGCCATGCGCTGAGGGTGGGCGCGAACAAAATCAGCCGCGCGTTGTAGCGTGGGGACCGCGCCTGCGCAGCCGAGGCCCACGATAGAAGCTCGCTGAACATTGTCCGTGAACCCCATGTGGGCGATCAACCGGCTGCCCAAATCCGGACATACGTAGCCGGTGCAGGTACAGACCGCTAGAAAGTCTACGTCCCAAACCTTTCTTTCAGCGGTCGCCAAGCAATTTACAATTGCGCGGCAACCAGTTTTCATAGCACCGCGCAGATACCGCTGATTCAGTTGATCCGAGCTCTCCTCGCGATTGAGGTCCCCTTCTAGGTAAAAGTGGCGGTAATCAATGTCACTGTTAAGGAACATCTTACGAATGCGTTCGCTTTGGTAACCGACCGCGTGAAAGCTTTGCTCCTGCGTGAGCCTGAGCACTGGATTTGGTGTCCCGATAGCGATGATTCGAGGACTATTCATTTAGATTTCTTCTGTTTACGCACTGGCATTGGCCCGCACGCCGGGTACCCGTGCGGATACCTTACCTAATTAGCACGCGCAAGAGGTTTCTCCGTTCACTCCTAGCTTCTTTCGGGTCCAGTGTGGTTGGTGACTGTTGGGTCCTCACCGTTGCAATCGGAGTTCGCAAGGCTTGCAAGAGCTCTGTAGATTGGGTGGATCGTATTTTCTTCTCGGAAGACGATCCAGAATATGATGAGTAGCACGCATCCCAGGAGGACGAGCATCCCCAGAAAGATGTTGAACACAGCCTCGTAGTCCATCGACGCTCTCCTCTATCGTCGCCTTAGCAACGCTCTTCTTGCTTCTTGTCAGATCCGATTCTCTGTACTACAGCCTTCCCTCGCTACGACTCCTTCCGGCCGCGCTCACGGATCATCCTTGCCGGCAAATACAAATATGAGGTACTCACGACCAGGGTGCGATATACCAGACGTAATAGGTCCACAGGCCGCTGAGCAGAACTGCCGACCAACGCATGAGTTCCGCACTCATCCACAACGTCCAACGCTTGAAACACAGCTGCTTGGGGAGAACGTTCGTACCCGCAACCATAACGATGTAGAGCCCCAGAAGTTCAGCCGCCATCCCCAGGGCGCCATGAATTGTGGCTACAGTGAAATAACGTGTGTGGAACACTCTCGGAAATATCGGCCCAACCTGCTGGTGAAATGACGGCCACATGACCAGTGCGATCATCAACAAATTCAGGAGCAGCACGGTCGTCTGGCAGATCCCATGAGCTGCGTACCGCTTTTGTCTGGCGAAAAGACCCCCCATAAGTAGTGCTACTCCCATGACGAGCTGCACCATTAGGTTCAGGTCCGCCGCGAATGTTGCGCCCGTGCCAAGAAATCCCTTCATTTGAGGAAAAGGCAGCATTGGCTTATCAGCGGCTCCTATATTCTTGTGACACTCAATAGCCTGCAAACTCTTCGGTCCGAATATCGTCTTGATCCACGCCAGCCTGACATAGCATTCGGCAGGCACCCCCGACGATTGTCGGGGGGCCCGCAAGGTAAAAGATCGGGCCTCGCAAGCTGCCTACGTGCGTCGAGAACATTTCCGGGCTAAAGTGTCCGGTTTCTCCCTTCCACCCCCGGTAGTTGTTGGGTATGCGCGTGAAGGTTGGAATAAAGCGGAACCTTGGGTTTACTTCTCCCAACTTCCAAAGCGCATCCATGAAGGCGGCATCTTCGAGGTAGCGGTTCGCGTAGAACAGAAAGATAGGGTGCCGAAGCCTCTCCGACGCCGCGTACGAAAGAATGCTGAGGAATGGCGCGATGCCGATCCCGCCGGCCAATAAGACAGCTGGCCTGGATGTGTTGTTATGAAGAGTAAAAGATCCCATTGGACCTTCGATCCTGACTTCTTCGCCGATAGGCAGGGCGGATAAAGCACGCTTGAAGACCGTATCTCGCATCCGGGTCGTAACTACAAGTTCTTCAGCGAAGGGTGAGCTTGCAATGGAGAAGGTATGAGTTAGTCCGTTTGAGTTCCGGGTTCGGAGTGCAACAGGGTTAGGTCGATATACTGCTCTGCCTTGAATACGAAGCCACGTGGCTTTTCAAAGTGAAACGACATCGTTTCTTCGGCAACTTCTGTTCGACCTAGCAGCCTGGTTTGATAGGCAATCATCGGGCACCCTTCTTCCTGTGCTAACCTCAGTCCTGAAGACAATTTCTACATCACCTCACCGGCCTACGTTGTAGCGGAGATCTTTTCCCGGTTCGTTTTTAAGACTAACGATAACAACGCACCTACCGAGACCGGGCCCACCATACAGGTGACAGATTTCAGAGTTCCGGGAGTTCGACATCCGCAGACTCAGGGATATCTCTCATTGCCGACCTAAATCCCCGTATGCCATCGCCGAGCCCTCTGCCCAGCTCAGGCAGTCTCTTGGGCCCGAAAACCAACAGCGCTATTCCGACAATTACCACCACGTGCATCGGTTGAAGCAAACCTTCGAACATGGGACAACCTCCTTCTGTGAACTTAGCAGTGGTTACCATTGTTCAGGATTGGTCAGGCAGGATGAACGAGCGGAATCTGCCCGCCACGCGATTTCAGTTCTGTCCATCCTGCCTTTCCCGCCAGTTCGGCGTTTACCGGATTACTGGCCAGCAACCACCTGGTCACCAGTCGATCGGTTTGTCGCCGCCTTCTTTTCTTGGGCTCCAGGGATGAGTTCGTGTCCGTTTTCGTCCCCCGATAACCAGACCTGGGAGAGGAAATACCGGTTGCCGTCGTGATGAAAAACCAGACGTTCGTGATTCCCGGCCTTGTTGGTTTCGATTGGTAAAGCAAAGGCGATTTGTTGAACATCGCCGTTTTCACTGCGGAACTGCAGCAGGTTCTGGTTTCCAAGCGATCCAACCGGCTTAATGAGATATTCGCCAGCCTTGAGTTCCTTATCCCCGATCACAAAATTGAATGGGATTGTCGCCTTAACGCTCGGCTTACCTTGCGCATGGCCTGGTACAGCCGAGAAAGCGAGGATCAGTGCGAGAAAAGCACCTAGCGCGTATTTTGTTGAATGATTCACAATTATCCTTTCTGAATACAACAAACCTCACCGTCTATAACTCAACCGGTAGGACTTTATTCCGTTGTAGCAACGTCGATTTGGCGAGAACACGGTAAACCGCCTCGCGAGTCTCGCATGCAGTTGAAAGGGTGGTCGCGCAAGCTAGTACGTTCTGAGCTCCCACTGAGAATCCTGCGGACTTGATTGCTAGGGAGGCGGACAGGTCGTCAACTCGGTTCGATTCCATTCGAGAATCGTTGTCCTGGATGACGCCCTGTCCGTAGGGGAGAGCTGACCTGGAACCTTCTACTCGACGACAACAGTTCCCGTCATCTTGGGGTGTAGCCTGCAGTAGTAAGGAAACTTACCGGGCTCCTTGAATGCATACTGGAACTTCTGATTAGTATCGAGCACGGAGGAAGCGAAAATGTGGTCATCGTGATCCACCGTGTGTGGAATGTCGTCGTGGTTCGTCCAAGCAACGCCTGTGCCCTTCTTAACCGTCAAGGTCTGCGGGGTGAATGCAAAATTGTCGATACTTACCTGAACGACTTCACTGGATGATGAGTCGCCACTTGCAGGGGCCGATTGACCCTGCGGGGTCTGGGTGTTGGTCGGCGGCTGAGACGATGCCTTTGATGCTGCTGTAGCAGCAGCACCCTTGAGAATTGCTATAGATTCTTCGGCCGGTGTGCCGGCGAGCGTGGCATCAACCACGGCCAGATGATGACCACCGGCCATGTAGTTGACATTTGTAATACCCAAAACGCGTCGTAATTCGTCCGCGGGGACAAGCAGCGGGCCTGCAGACTTGGCCGTTCCGGGAACGGGCTGGGGGAATGCAGTGGCCATCGCTGTGTGGAAACTGACGTTTCCTTCCACCTTCTGCATGATCTGATGAATATGGCCGTTCAGGACGGTTACCGAACCGAAGCGTTTCAAGTATGTGAGAGCCTGTGCGCTGTCTTGCGTTCCCCAGCCCCATTCCGGATAAACCGCCCAGAGAGGGATATGGGCGAACACAACGATCGGCGTGCTTGCTGACAAAGCCTTTACATCGTCCTCCAACCACTCAAGTTGGTCCGCGCCGAGTGAACCCATGCCGCCGGCCTTCAGATTCGCCACATTGTTAAGGCCGATAAAGTGAACACCTTTGTGATCGAAGCTTTGCCAGCCTGCTCCTTTTGTGCCTTTCCCGTAGCGCTCGAGAAACTGCTGACCGTTATCGGTTGCAAAGTCGTGTTCGCCTGGCACGTAGAAGACTTGCTTCGCCTTAGCTCCTTTCAGTACCTGGTCGACGGTGTCGAACTCGCCGGGCTTTGAGATCTGGCTCAGATCCCCGGTATGTAGGATTAGATCTGGAAGAGCCGGAAGTGAATTGATCTTGTCGATCGCGGCTTGCAAGGTGGCGGTCACATCCGGATTCGCTCCCTTATTGAAGCCGATGTGGCTGTCGCTGATTTGCACAAAACTGAATCCGGCATCATGGTGCCCTTCATGGCCCGTTGCTCCAAATAGTCGAGACGTCGGGATGCCCCCAGATAGCGTCCATACCAATCCGGTGCCGGCCCAAGCCATGCACTTTAGAAAACCTCTGCGGTCCACACTGTCCTGGCTGGGACCACTTTCGATCGAATCGCGCTTGCGGCTTTCGTCTGCCATTCTTTTCCTCTAGGTTTTTCCGCTTTTGCGGTATTGCCAGCAGTATGGGTTACAACAGGTCGCGATGCTGGTAGCCACAGGCGAAGTTATCTTTCTGTCGACATTGATAACGAGTGAGTCCGACTTTTATTCCAGGCATACTAAAATTCTCCCCATCACCAGCTCGGACCCTCTTACTGCAAACAGCTCGCCCTGAAGTACGCCCCAGCGTTCCGGATTTGCGATACCTTCCGTGGGGCCGACCGCGATGGTGCTTGGTGGCCGGTGGGCACAACGATTCTGTCTGGAAACCTCGGCTTTGGAGCCCAAAACTTGATGCCTTCGAGATCCCGTAGGCTTCACGGCGGTCGGAATGGCAAAACAGAGGCCAGCTGTAGCTTCCAACCCTGTCATTCACTCAAGTTGTCTGGGGTACATCTGCTCTTGCGCTCGAGCTGAAATATTGCTTCGCTAGAACACACCTTTGGAATAAAAGCGCATTGGGTTGGTTAGCACTGGCAGAGCGTTAGCGACTAGAGACAAGAGGTGTAAGCATGGCCGATCTTGCCCGCAAGAGCTTAGACAACTGGGTGCTCACTGTCAACGGTAGCTTGCAGCAACACCAGGAGATGATTCGGGCGACGGTCGCGAAACGAGCCCACGAGCTGTTCGAATTACGTGGGCGCGAACACGGACTCGATCTAGAGGATTGGGTAATCGCAGAGCAAGAGCTTGTCCATCACAATCTGAACGCAAACAATTACGGATTCTGCATCCTGGTCGATTGTCCACGAGACCCTGACATTACCACAATTCTCAGTGTCACGAGTCGCAGTCTCCTGGTATTACGTGGCCGCGCCACAGCTGCCCATCACCCTGAACTAGTAGCCGTTCACCTCTTGCCGGAAGACGTCGATCCCTCACAGACGGCAGTGGACGCAGTTGATGGGGCTCTACAAGTGCATTTGCCAAAACAGCGCAACAAAAGGAAGAAATAGTTCTCGCCGCTTTCAAGGAGGGTACCGAGTTCCTAGCTACTCTACCACCAGCGTTCCCGTCATCTGTCTGTGGCCTAAGCCGCAGAAGTCCGAGCAGCGAAATTGGAAAGTACCAACTTTATCAGACCTGAATTCAACTGTGGCCGTCGTCCCTCTCTTGATCTTTTGATTGATGTGGAATTCGTCCAGCTTGAACCCGTGGTCGTGGTCGAGCGGCGCGATGATTAGCCTGACCTCCTCGCCCCTCTTAACGCGAAGCAAGCGGGGAGTGAACTCGTACTTTCTTGCCGTCACCTGAATTTCGTGTACGACTGCTGTCTGCGGCGCTACGCCACTACCGTCCTGCGCGCCTGTACTTCGCGATACCGCCGTAAAGACTGTGAGCGCTACCAACATTATTAGCAGTCTGTTCACGTTACACGCTCCTCTTTGAAGCTTGGGTCCGGCTTGTTGTGATTTTTGCACGCAGGTTTCTTATCCCCTTAAGACGAGGTATCAACTTGCTCTGGCTGGCGGTCGAGAGTTGAAACCACCCACAACCTTTCGCTATTTCACAATCGTGAGAAGCGCCACCGCGTTCGAACTGCATTCAACAAGCTTGCCCAGTCTCATTTTGTTCATCATCCGCCTTCTGCAGAAATGATTCTCAGTCGCAACCGGTCTGCCGCATTACACTGGGAGCAGGTTCGCTCCCATGTGCTCTGCGAATCATCGCCACCCAAGACGTGAGGCCTCACATCGCGTAACGATTCGACTTCTTGTTTGTGTTAACTATCGAGATCGCGTCTTATTCCCAAAACCCTGCAAGGTTCGCGGCTGAAACGAGCCCCTGGAATCGCTGCAAATCCGATAGGGCTAGACAGCGAAAACCGGGTCTCTAGATATCGGCCTGCGGGTTCTCCGTCTGTGATGCAGTACCAGGGTAGGTGGTTAACTGGCAGACAGTATCCGATCGCAATGTCAAGGCTTCGCACGCCGGCTGATGGCTCGCTCGGTGCGGCGCTGCATGGCCGCTCCCGGTTCCACAGAAAGCTGCGGAACGTAGTCATTCCAAACTGGCATAATACCCAGTCTTGGCATAAACCCGGAGCGGTGGCAGCCCTTTAGGGGGCGTCAATTTCACATGTATCTTATGCCATTTACCATCGTGTACGGGCTTGCTTGGCCGATATCCGAGCACATATTGGTTGCGTAACTCGATTCCGATCTTTGTGGCGACGTCCGCCAAATCGTTTGGATTGTCGATCGAGAATGCGCGCCCACCTGTGAGTTCGGTGATGTCGCTTAGGAGCTGTGGCCCTAAACGTTCTTCTTGAGTCGGAAAATAGTGGTCGTAGATACCGATCGCATAGATCTGCACATCCGATTCCTTTACCAGGTTCTTGATCTCGCTTTCCGTATACCGGCTGTGGTTGTCTCCGCCGTCGGAGATGATGAGCAGTGCTTTCTTCCCGTACTTGGCCTGCCTCATCTTGCTGAGACCCAGATAAATCGCATCCAGAAGGGCCGTGCGCCCCTTCGGAACCGTATACACTAGCCTCCCTGCGATCTCCTCCACCGACTGAGTGAAGTCGGTGACTTCCTCTGGCTTGTCGGCAAATGCGATCATAAAAAACTCGTCCTGAGGGTTGGCTGTCTTGAAGAACTCCACCACCGCCTCGCGGGCTCGCTCGATCTTGTCTGCCATGCTGCCGCTCACGTCGAAGATGGCGCCCAGCGAAACTGGAGCATCCTCACTCGAAAAGTGGCGGATTTCTTGCCTTTCCTTGCCCTCGAACACTTGGAAGTTCTCTTTATCCAGCCCAATGACTTGGCGGTTCAGCGGATCCACTATCGACACCGACACCAGAACCAGGTTCACATCGACCTTGATCGGCGTCGTGTAGGTTTTCAGAGCCGGATCCTCGGTCGGCTGGTCATTCTGGCTTTGTGTATGCTGAACACGCGGAGTTACGTGCACGTCCTCTGCGGAACTTTGCGCCCGGGTAGCGGGCACAAACCCCCATACTGCAATCAGCACCGTCGCTACCCATGTGTATCCCGACACGAAGCAGGAAGTCGTCAGTTTCATCTTTGGTCCGGTCCAGCATTTGGCCAGAGGCACCGCCAAAGGCTGTCGTTGCTCGCCAGAAACGGCAGGTCTGCCTCGTAGTGCATAACCGCTCAGCCTGTGATTTATTCCTCCAGAATTTACTGAACGTTGAAGATAGCTCGGGGGGAGCGGTGATCGAAGACGGTCTGCGGATTCAGGGCCAACGGCACAAGGGAGAGCGGATCTTACTGGGGTAGGCCAACGCGGTGCACAAGGTTTTGAAAGCGCGAGTCGGAGCGGAGAGGATCGAAGCCCGGCCGCTGCAAGACACCCGGGTTAAATCGCTCTTCGTAGCCTTTTTCGAGCCAATTCATGGCTTGATTTTTATCTCCGAGAGATGCATAGGTCATGGCAATCTCCGAAGCATTCGAATAGCTCGGGCTGGAGCGCTTCTTCAGCTCGCTCAGCAGGCTTACCGCTTCGCTCCTCTTGCCCGATGCGACAAAGGCGCGAGCAAGATTAGCTATGCATGTCGGGCTGCCTTCAGAGAGCTGGACCGCTTTTCGCAGTTCCGCGACCGCTTCATCGTACATGTGTTTTTGAAGATACGCTTGGGCGAGTTGATTATGTGCCAGAGCGAAATTGGGATCCATTTCGATCGTTTTGCGGCTCTGTCGTATGGATTCGTCGTAAGAGTGGGCGATGACGAGGAGCTCTGCCAAATCGGCGTTAATGATAAGAGATAACGGATCGAGGTTTTCCGCTTTTCTCATTTCGGCGATCGCTTCGTCATACCGACCTAATAGACTGAGATGCCAAGCATACCAATGGTGAGCGGTTGCGTAGCCTGGGTTTAGTTCGATGGCCCGCCGGAATTCCTTCCCGGCAGAGTCAAAATCCCAGTCGAATCCATCCAAAATGAACGCAAGCGAGTTGTGGGCTTCGCCGAGCGTGCTGTCCAAGTCCAGAGCTTTGAGCACCGCAGTCTTCGCCTTGGGGAATGCCTCCGTGGGGGGCATCACTGCATACTGCCAGTCTCCCAGCAAAGCGTACGTGTCTGCTAAGCCAGAATAAGCTCGCGCATATTTCGGGTCCTCATCGATCGCCTGATTGAAATAAGCGAGGGCGACCTTCAAACCATCCGCCGTTCGCTTATTCCAGAAATAGCGCCCTTTGAGATAGCTCTCGTAAGCTTCTGGATTAACAACCTTTACGTTCTTCAGCGCAGCCTGTTCCTGCGGGGTCAAATTAATCCGAATTTGATCTGCGATGGCTCTAGCCACGCTGTTCTGGAGCGCCAAGGTGTCACGCAAGTCACCCTCATAGCTCTGAGACCATAAATGCTTGTCCGTAGACGCATCTATTAGCTGCGCCGTGATGCGAACCTGGTCGCCGGAACGGAGCACGGTGCCTTCTACGACGGCGTCCACGTTCAGCTCGCGAGCGATCTGCGGCAGAGGCTTGCGTGCTCCCTTGTATACCATTACGGAGGTGCGGGAGATCACCCGCAAGGCGCTGATCTGCGCCAGGTCGGTGATCAACTCGTCTGTCATGCCATCGGCGAAGTAATTCTGCGAAGCATCGGCCGAGAGGTTGTCCAGCGGAAGCACCGCAAGGGATCGGATGCCCGTGGGCGCACGTCCACGCGAATGAAATAACCAGACGGAAAGAATCGACAAACACAGCAGGAGCGCCAAAGCGGCGATGACCCGACGCGTGGGCCACATCTGGCGTTTGGGCGCAACGGTCAGCCCAGCGCCTTGAACCTTATGCACGGGCTCTGTCGCCGGCAAATCTCCAGGGGAAGATTCCGGCTCTTTCAGGGGGGCATCTGCGTCGACAACCGACACGTCCGCAATGAAGCGATAGCCACGTTTGGGAAGAGTCTCGATAAATCGCGGATTCTCAGCCGAGTCGCCCAAGGCACTCCGGAGTTTCGCGATGGCGATGTTGACCGCTTGGTCGAAATCACCAAAACTTTCGTCGGCCCAGACTCGGCTGCGCAATTCCTCCCGTGTTACGACTTCGCCCGGATGCTCCAGCAAAATCTCCAGCAGTTTCATCGGCTGCTGCTGGACTTTGATTCTCAAACCCGCCTTGCGCACTTCGCCCGAGTGAAGAGAAACCTCATAGGTTCCGAATCGCACGATCGACATGTGGCGCGCCGGTTCCATATCGCACTTGGGCTCGGCATGGAAGTCTAGCACCTCTGGCAGACCCAAGTGTCAGACCCCAGCAGGATAATGTGCAGAGCTAAACCCCTTAGACATCAATTGCTTGACAAGCAGCAAACGGGTTATGGCGAGAAGAGCCTCAGTGAATTGACGCCTGAGGACTGGCGCGTCAGATTGGTCGGAGATCACAAGATCAAGGAGATGGTCATGGCAAAGGTGATTGAGTTTTGGGTACCGAAGAATTTCCGGAAACCGTTGAACTGGAGACCTCCTCAGCGAGGTGGAAAAGTCATTGAGTTTTGTTCGCAAACAAAGAAATCAGCATAGCTGAGAGTGGGTTTCGAACTGATTTGGGAGAAGGCAAATGAGGCGTATCGGACTTAGGCTACAAGGAATGGTCGGATTCGGGACTTCATCCTCCCAGGACGACAAATCGTTGCCAGGGTTTGAAGAGTTGGCCATGCCCCTGTTTGATTCCCTTTACAACTTCGCGCGCTGGCTTGTGCACAATCAGAACGATGCCGAGGATCTCGTACAAGAGACTTATCTAAAGGCTTTACGCAGTTTTGCATCGTTTCAGCATGGCACCAACTTCCGGGCGTGGATGTTTAGGATCCTGAAAAACACTTTTCTCAGTTCATGCTCAAAACTGGAGCGGCGCATGACCGTTGCGATGGACTCGGAGGAGGACGGCTATGAACTGCCAGTGGATACGGAGACTCCCGAAACGATTCTGATGAATCGCTCTAACTCCCAGCTAGTGCAGCGCGCTATCTACAATCTGCCCGCGCATTATCGGGAAACCCTCCTACTTTGTGAAGTGGAGGAAATGTCGTACCAGGAGATCGCGGCCATATTGTCGATCCCGACAGGGACTGTCATGTCACGCTTGGCCAGAGCCCGGAAGGCAGTTCGCGAATCACTGGTGGCGCTCCCTGTGCACCGCCATTCGCGCACGCAGCGCAAAGAGCCGGGGGCAACGAAAGAGGTGACGGTTGATCTGGACTTTATTGAAGAAAAAACCGATGTGCTTGCCCCCCGCGATTTCTGTGATCGAGTGGAATAAGGGACCAGAAAGTCCGTTATCCATGGTGAGACTCAATTTGCAGGAGGGGATTGTGAAGAATGTTAGAAGCAGCCTCGTTAGGTTCAATTCCGCGGCCTCGGCAGTTCTTGCCACCGTGTTGCTTGTGTCTGGTGGAGCATCGGCCAAAAATCACAAAGTCACAACGTCCGACAGCCATGCCGATGTAGTCGCACACATTTCGTTCCCTGGGCTCTCGGCGGTCGACATGGCAATGCAGAAGAAAGTAAACGACAAATACTACCTCTACGTGCAGCACTCAAAAGATGAAGGCATTTCGATTATCGATATCAGCAAGCCCGCTCAACCGAAAGCGGTTGGAGTAATTCCGTGGCCGGATCCAGCTGTGTCGGGGAGGATGAATGTGACGGGTGATTTGGCGATCATTGCCGGAACCGCTGACCGCCCGATGCGCGGCAACACCTCCAACGACGATCTTGTGCTTTGGGATTTGTCGAATCCAGCCGCTCCTCGAGTAGTGCAGAAATTCTCGGGAGTGGTTAAGTGGCTTCAGGACGAGCGCAATTTCATTTATGTCTTGAACGGCGACGGGCTATGGGTGGTTTCGAAGCCAGCAGATCGCCAGCCGGAACAAACGGAGTCCTCGTATAACGGGGAGTGAGGATCGCTCCGAGGCCAAGATCCCTAACCCGAAGTCGGCACGGTGACTATTTGCAACGTCCGCGCCAATGTCTTCCTGGAAGCCGAACAGCCCGAGGCCCAAGAGCAGCGAATCGAACGACTGCAAGCCTGGTAACTAACTTCTCGCTGAGGGCAGCCGCCGAGGATTCCGCTTAAACAAACAGATCAACATCGGAAAGGAATACAACAATGACGAATAAACACGTGTGGGTAGGAAGTTTCGTGGCGGTAGTAGTTATTGCGATTGCACTGCTGTCAGCGGGATCCCCGAACGCCAGTGCGAGCGACCAACCGTCCTCGCCAAATGTGGACGTAAAGATTGACAATTTCAGTTTTGGGCCGCAGACAGTCACGGTACCCGTCGGAGGGACAGTGACGTGGACCAACCGTGATGACACTCCCCATACGGTTGTCAGCACTGAGGGCGTGTTCAAGTCCAAGGTGCGGGATACCGACGAAAAGTTCTCCTACACGTTTACCAAGGCGGGGAAATATCCCTACTACTGCTCGGTTCATCCGAAGATGACAGGCCAGATCATTGTGCAGTGACACACGGATTTTTGGACGGTGTTGTCGCGGAGTCCGTACTTGTCGTGGCGGTACCCCATTGCCTCGACAAAGCGGTGTTCTCACGAGGCCTAGAGAAAATGAATGTGGACTCGGCACAATTCGAACTTACGTTCGGCCGCCAACGGCGCCCTGGATCTTGTCGACGCGAGTCAGAATCGAGATGTGGGCGCCTTCGGGCAACTGGTACAACGATATGATCGCAAGCTTCCCTGCATCGAGCACAGAGTCATCAGTTACCCGGGAGATGCATAAGGCGCGCTTCAATAAACGGTCAGGCAGTAGTGAAGGCCCAGCCAGCCCAGTTCGGCCCGAAGCTTCGCGAACGCCAGAACAAATGTTTCAGCGATGGCTGAGATGAGCACTGTCCACGGACACGAGGACGCATATCTTCGGCCTCTTCGCCAGTGACTCCGCAACCTGATATCTCAAACATATTCGGAGGGGCGTGTCGGTCACCTCGTCGGATGCTTCCAAACGACAGGGCCACCGATTCTCTTGGTGCGTAGAGTTAATGGCACGCAATTCGGACCGACATCCTGGAACGCGTCCAACGCAATACTCTCGATCTATACTGCCCCTCCGCTCAACTACGGACTATCGAAGATAGAAGTGCCACTCAAGTGACATCCAGCGAGTATCGGGCCCTCAGTCTCTCGTCTAACCTTCGCGTTGATAACTGACATTCGCGAACGGCCTGTGGAATAAAACGTCGCAAGTGGAGTTATCTCAATAGTGAAAGTCGCATACTTTACAGAAGGAGACGTATGAAGAAGTTTCATCTCACAGCTCTACTTATAGTTACTTGCCTACTTGGGTTAAGTGTAGGTAGCCGTGCTCAAGATGTCGATGGAGTAGTTGTAACTGTTCCTTTCGACTTCGTGGCCGGAGGCGCCACGCTTCCGGCTGGGCAATACAGGATAAACCGTGTCAACCCTGGCGTAAACCGTGAGTTACTCATTCACAGTTACAGCAACGGCGGAGCGTTTGTGCTCCCTGTGGTGTTCGACGAGGTTCTCACCGATCAGCCAACGCTCAGCTTTGAGCACATAGGGAGTCGGTACTTTCTCAGCAAAATCAAGACACCGGGGGGCGTCTATAGCATGAAGACACCGCCGGAGAGAATCGCACTGGCGCAGGCGAAGAGTCAAAGTACCTCGTCCTCCTCTGGCACGAACTAACGTAAGAGCAAGCACAGGTGGTTACATGGTTGTAGCAGGGAGTTCAGAGCCTGGAAGTGCGACGTTATATACCTCAATTCCCTGCCCAACCGGCCACTGACAGATTTGCGCCGAAAACGAACGGTTGAAGGCAGACTCGTACAAACCAAGAAGCAGAGTTACGGAGGAGAAACTTGAGAAAAGCAATCATCATATTCGGAATGCTGGTGACGTTAGCAACTCCTTTGGGACTGCTAGCGCAGCAGGTCGGCTATTCCCAGACCAACTTGGTGTCTAATACTGCCGGAGTAGCCAAGACCACCGACTCTCAACTGCTGAATCCCTGGGGGATTTCCATACTTCCGGGGCAAGATTTTTGGATCGCCAACAATAACGGTGGCACCTCCACCCTCTATGACGGCCAGGGTAACAAGAATACTGGTCTCGTGGTAACCATACCTGGGGCCTCGCGCAATCCGAGCGGTAATTGCACCCCTGGCTGCCCTACGGGGAACGTCTCAAACGGAAACGGCATCTACTTCAGCGGTGGGCAGTTTATCTTTGACACCGAAGATGGCCTGATCGCCAGTTGGACTGGCACCAGTAATACCGCAACGGTTGTGTTCGATAACTCTGCCAGCGGCGCAGTCTATAAAGGTCTGGCGCTTCTCAACAGCACATTCCTATTGGCGGCGAACTTCAACAGCGGAAAAATCGACGTTCTTGATCGCAACTTCAACCTCACTTCGTTGGGCGGTTCGTTCGTCGATCCGAAACTTGCTCCGGGCTTCGCTCCCCATGGCATCCATGTCATCGGAAACCAGATCTACGTTGCGTATGCCATGCAGGATGCCGCCAAGCACGACGCTCAGCCCGGCGACGGTCTGGGGCAGGTCGATATCTTCGACATGAATGGGAATTTCATCAGCACTTTTGTCGCCGCCGGCGGCAAACTCAATGCGCCTTGGGGCGTGGTGGCGGCTCCATCTACCTTCGGCACGTTCCCCAACGCGATTCTGGTGGGAAATTTCGGGGATGGCACCATAAACGCCTTCGACACTACGGGAAAATTTCTCGGGCAGCTCACCGACTCTTCGAAGAATGCATTGGTGAATCCTGGCTTGTGGGATCTGGTGTTCGGCGGAGGTGGTCCTTCCGGCGATCCGAACACTCTGTATCTCACGGCCGGAGGCGGCAACCAGCCGAACTTCCCGAGCGGCGGCAGCACAACTAGCGTGTTCGCCAGCGTCATACCCGCGGCGGCGGTCGCGGGGCCAGATTTTTCGCTGACTCTCTCGACTCAAAGCGTAAGCGTCGCGCCGGGCGCTTCGGCTAACCTGATGATTGGCGCCAGTGCTGTCGGAGGTTTTAACAGTCAAATCTCGCTCTCCTGCTCTGCGCCCGCTGGTCTGACGTGTGGTATTAATCCAACGACCATCTCTCCTGGATCCAGCGCGTCATCCTCGACCTTGACCATCTCTGCCGCCACTACCCCGCCAGCCACGGGTTACTCCCTACCAGGCATTGCGGCTCTGCTACCTGGTATCGGCGTGTTCGGGACCGTTCTCACGACGCGCAAACGGAAATCGCTTACGCGCAAGAGCATTTTATCGATGGGCGTACTGGGGTTGTTGGTCCTCATCTCACTGTTTTCGCTTGGTTGCAGTAGCAATACGAAAGGGCAAACACCTGCATCTCAGCTCACCTTGATGGTGACGGGCACATCCGGCTCATTAAGCCATTCAGTCCCCGTAACCATCACAGTCAATTAACCGGCGGCGAGGGTGACTCCAGTTCACCCTTGCCCACTTTCCTCCATTAACGTTGGCGACATGCAGGTGTTCGAGGATATTTGTCCGAGCGTCAGTTGTACCTTAGGAGAGGCTTCGAAAAAGGCCCAGGCCCACATCGAGCGTGGACTGCCGATGTTCCATTCCTTCCTTTTTGATGACGCCGACTTGCAGTTCAAGACCGCGGCGACCACGGATGGTGGCTGTATTGGATATCATCCAGTTCTTGCAGTCGTGACATGGGCCGGACACCTCGCCTTGTGTCTTTCTGTGGCTTGCTCCGATGCAGAGAGCAGCTCACGAGGGAATGACATGGAGACTGTGCTCGATGAACGGTGTTCGCACTCTGTTGGCGATGCTACCCCTGCTTTGCCCACCTACGCTTCCAGCACAGGCCAGTCTTCCGGACGCGCCAGACGCAAATCCTGCAAGACCGACAGTCTCAACTCCTGCAACGCTGACCCCAGTGGGCTATCTGCAATTTGAGAATGGTGTCTTGTATGCGACTGATTCGCCTGAATTCTCGAAACGTCTGGGCATCAATCAAGTAACAAAGCTAAGCATTAACGAGCGCATGGAGGTGCTGGCCCTGTTTGAGCCCTTCACGCACAGTACCGGCGCGGCGGTGTCAGGCAACCGACCGGGAGAGGTTTTCGCAGGCATACAAACGGTCATTCTGCCGGGTGCGGAGGAGCGGCCGACGATCTCCGTCCAGTACCTGAGGCGGCTTTATGCCAGCCCAGCGCCGGAGCTCGATCTCGGCACCTTCGTCCAGAGCGCGACCATCCTGTTGAGTGACGACCTCGGCGGTTTTCACTTCGACGTGAATGGACTCGTGATGGAGCAGCAGGACGACAAGACCAGAATACGGCGAGCGCAGTTTGCCCAGACGCTCTCGATCTCGCATCGGGTCGGCAAATTGACGATCTCTGGTGAGATATGGCACTTCACACAGCCGTTGACGCACGGTTATGCGCTTGGGAATCTATGGTCCACATCGTATTCGCTGCGGAAAAACCTTGTGGTCGATGCGGGTTTTGATCACGGATTGACCAGTACCTCCACACGATGGGAGGGCTTTGCAGGTTTCACCTACCTCTTGCCTCGGCGACTCTGGTGGCGGAGAAAATGAACACATGGTGGCTTGGCACACTTCATGCCCGCTTCGTCACTTGACTCCGACCGGCCTTCTCATGGAAGGCGTTAGCTGCTGAATGGTCACAGACTGTCTAGCTTAGACAGAATCTGCCCGAGCACGAAAGCGAGGAGGAAGCCCACCGCATAAATCACGGCCGAAACCCAGAGAAGAATCCTGCTGACGCTGCTGGCTTTTACACATGCGCCCGCACTATCGGGAACGCACTCCTTCGCGCCCTTTCGGGGAAGAATGTAGTAGGTGTTCAGAAAGCTACACGCAATCAGAACACCGGCTATGCCGAAGGTCGGGTCTTTGTGTCGGGAGAGTGCTGCTAACCAAGGGAAGGATGAGAGCATGGATGCAACGGATGCTCCCAATCCCAACAACACAAGCAGCGAAGGTAAAGCACAGCAAAGCAGAGTGCTCAGGGACGTGAACAGGGAACAGTAGCTGAGCAGCGTCGAACGTCGTGATGCCTGCGTCGTTGCGATATTCATTTTGGAGGTTCTTCCTTTATTGACCGATAGCGAATCGAGTCTGGTGTCCTGCCCTTTGCCGCTTCCGGGATCACACCCTCGACCAGCACGAACTTTCCGTTCAGAGAGGTTGCATCAGCTGCAGCCTGAGGCTCGGGGGCAAGTGTCAGCAGTTCGTTCGAACCCGAAACCCGCAATTGGATTTTGCCCTTGGCAACCACAATTGTTCCGGCAACAGTCGCAATCGAGTCCTTCATCGTGAACCCATTCTTGATGATGGCATCTTGTAGCTGCTTGAACGTAGCGGTGTTGCCGGGCTTCATCCTTACGGCTGCAAGTCCCTTCGCAAGACTTACATTCACTGAATCCACGCCCGATACTGCCTTCAATGACACGCGCACGGCGTGTGCACAGACCTCTCAATCCATGCCAAAGATCGAGATATCGACGGACTTGATCTCTGCCGATGCGGGCACCGTGAACAGGAATAATGTCCAGAACAGCGCGATCGTTTTCTTCATTTCATCTCCTGGTGTGAATGCTGGAAAAGCAGATAGCTGAAATTGACCGCGAAGCGTACTCGCTCTTTTGGCCAGTCTCTTCCGACGTCCCGATAGATGGGAAACTGGGCACCGAAGCTGACGGTATAGTTGCGGTAAATACCAAGTGCCGAGGGGCCGACGAAAACTTGATGTGCCTGCGTGTTTGCGACGGTCGCGTCGCCTTGCAGAAACTTGTTCGAACGTTCGCCCACCAGTTCGAGGAAGAGCCTCCAGTCCCATTTGTCGGGTGTTCTCCTCCACTTTGGAGGGCGATATCCGTAGACCAGGCTGTAGTCGAAAACATCTGGTCTCCGGTCTCCGCTGTGTTCCGCGAACTTGGTAAAAGTGGCACCGAGCCACACATAGTGGCTCAGCGAGGCTCGCCCGGTGACGGCACCAACCATGAAGCCGGGCGCGCTTGTGGTCTTTGCGACACCAGTGAATCCAGATTGTGGGCCGGGAACAGCGAGGCCAGCGAATGCCGTGCTCTCTAGGCGAGTACCGACCTTCGTTGCCCTGTGTTGAAACCGCCACGCTACTGTGGAATCGAAATCGTCGCCCGGCTGAATTCTGGTAGGTGGCAGCCTTGTCTCTCCCACGACGGCAGGCAGCGTGAACGACAGTGTGAGATGGGGTGTGAAGCCGTAGCCGACGAGTTCACTAATCGAGGCTTGCGATCCAACGCTGGTGCTTCGGCCAAAGACTCCTTGATCAAAGCTCCATTCGCCTTGTGAGTTTGTCGGTGTGGCTAATCCGAAAATGGGGCCATGGCCTGACGCTATTGCTTCTAGAGGCAATGCCAGAAGCACGAGCAGGGTGAACGCTCGTTTCATGATCTCCTCCGTGATGTTCTTAAACACACCGCGCGATTTCGCGCGAGTGGATGGAAACACGGAGATCAGATTCTGAGGACGGAGTTCAGGCTCGGAGGGGCTGGTGGTGGGAGACCTCGTAATTCGCTACTGCCTGCGCGGTTAAGCTTTAGTTCGGGCAGAAGCGTCACATCCAACGAGGTTGCGACGACATGCGAATAGATTTGAGTCACCGCGCGGTCCAGCGCCGCAACCGGAATAACACGATCCACTTTTGTCTGGCAGCACGGGTGCTGACGTGCTCCCATTTGGCAGTCGCCTGCCATCTTCTTACAGCAGGCCATCTCCGCCTGACTCATCTTAGTGTTGGGCAAGCAGGCCGCAGGAATTACCGTCCAGGCGAAAACTAAAATATACACGAACGTGGAACGGAACTTCCGCATGAGCAGATGCTACCTCTCCCACCCGTTGAGCGCAAGAACTCAAAGCCGCGAGATGCGTTTGACTGACGCAAACAGAACATCGTTGTTGTAATCAAGGCGTGGCGGTTGAAAAACTCACTCCCAGAAAAGTGCTCAGGAAACCGTCGCGTTAGGAAGCCTATCCTTGGCGAGAGCGGCGGCCACTTGTGCTTCCTGCTCAGGGTCTGCGCAGGCAAGACGCTTTGGATCGTTCGCGAGATCTGGCATCTTGCCCAAATCGCCCTTGCTAATCGCTTCGCTGATCTCCTTCTGCTTGTCAGCAAACTCGTCCGCCTTCCCGGGCGGCGGAGTCGTACTGCTCCCGATTGCCCCGTTTGTTCCAGGTTGTGCCTGTAGACTGCTGGCCAGTTGGCATGCCGCAGTCTGCTCGAAAGTTGCTTGACACCGCCGACATTGTTAGAGATGGGGATTGTTCACCAACTTGAGGGGGGATTTCTTGCCGGGTGGCGCTCCGATAGCTTCAGGCCCGTTCGGCGCGCAACCACATCAGCGAACCCTCTTCGTAGTAGTCCTGTCCGCGGCGGAAATCGTTCGATCCGTCCAAAAACGCATTGCGAAGTATCCGGTCTTCCGTGGCGGTATCGACCAGCGGAATTTGTGCGCGCGCTGGCCTGATTCGCCAGATCGGTAATGGTGCGGGCAAGTTCCTATCTGGGCTGCTCTCATCGTTAAGACTATTTTCAAATCTTGCGGACCGTCCCACGGATTACGAATTCCGTTGGCAGAATTCGTCGACTGAAAGCCATCCGAGAATCGTGCAGACGCTCGAGAAGCATTTTCATGCAGTTCTCGCCGATCGCCTCCGTGTGAACTCGAACCGTAGAAAGCGGCGGGTCCATTAGAACGGCTTCTTCTCGATCGTCAAACCCGACCAGACTGATTTGGTCCGGCACTTTTAGGTTGTGCCGTGACAATGCTCGCCAGAGCCCGAAGGCAATTTCGTCGTTGCCGGCAACCACCGCTGTAGGTCGTGACTCGCGGGCCAGGATTCGCGGTGCGCTATCTTGCCCAAAATCGACGAAACTCTGGGAGTGGCGGGACGCGATGAGGAGAGGTCTCAGCTTGTTCTCGCGCATCCCCTGCTCGTAGCCCTTAAACCGCCGATAAAGCCATGGATAGCTGGAGGTGTCGCCGACAAAGGCAATTCGGCGGTGACCATTGCTGATCAGATAGCGCGTCGCCTGAAGGGCTCCGTTAAGGTCGTCGAAGCCTACTTCATCGAACTGCAGCGTTTCTTCCAATCCCAC
>Ga0307478_10000843_pt1 | contig 29164 bp, 30 predicted proteins | sample atmos_gasesECM4C_2_FD_203713 | JGI IMG/M metagenome (GOLD analysis project Ga0307478, IMG submission 203713) | Hardwood forest soil microbial communities from Morgan-Monroe State Forest, Indiana, United States - atmos_gasesECM4C_05 | ecosystem: Environmental > Terrestrial > Soil > Temperate...
GCAGATTACCGACCGCGGCATTGGCAATGGAATGTCGCTGCTGATTTTTGCCGGCATTGTGGTGGGACTGCCGCGCGGCGTGCAGGATCTCCTGGAGAAAGCGAAGAACGGAACGTGGGGAGCGATCACGCCGGTGCTGATGGCTTTTCTGGTCGTATTCATGATCGCGGTGGTGGCGTTCATTGTCTATGTCGAGCGCTGCGAACGGCGCATCCCTGTGCAGTATGCCAAACGCGTGGTGGGGCGCAAAGTGATGGGTGGGCAGTCCACGCACTTGCCGTTGCGGGTGAACGCGGGCGGCGTGATGCCGGTCATCTTCGCTTCTTCAATTCTCACCCTGCCGCAGACGCTGGGCGTTGGTCTAAAAAATACGCGCTACTTCGGCGACTTGTTTCGGCTACTGGGCTGGGGCGAGCCGCTCTATACCCTGCTGTACGCGGTTGGCATCATTTTCTTTGCGTACTTCTATGTATCGATCGTGTTCAATCCCAGCGAAGTTGCCGACAACATGCGGAAGTACGGTGGATTCATTCCAGGCATACGTCCGGGCAAACGCACAGCCGATTACATCAACGAAGTTTTGACCCGGATCACGCTGGTGGGCGCACTCTATCTGATCATCATCTCGTTCATTCCCGAGTGGATGATTACCGGCATTCACTTGAACCATTTGCCCTTCTGGCTGGGCGGTACTCTGTTTGAGCGGCTTCCGGTTTGGGTGACGAACGGGTTGGGAGTGAACTTTTATTTTGGCGGAACTTCGCTGCTGATCGTAGTGGGCGTGGCCATGGACACGGTGACGCAGATCGAAGCGCAGCTCATTATGCGCCACTACGATGGATTCACGCCCCGCAGCGGTCGCATTCGCGGGCGAAGGAACTGGTCGTAGGAAAGGTCTTAGGTAATAGGTCTTGGGCGACAGACCAGGAGATGGTTTTGCCTAACACCTAAGACCCAAGACCTTTTAAGTGGTGGGGTTGCTGAACACTGTTCGGGAGGCTTTGGCCAACTCGATGGCGCAGGAAACCTCACGCGATGTAGGTCCCGTCGTATTGCTTGGACCGCCGGGCGCCGGTAAGGGCACGCAGGCCAAGCGCATCATGGAGCGGTACCAGATTCCGCAGGTCTCCACCGGAGACCTTCTGCGCTACAACGTGGCCCAAGGCACGGAGCTCGGCGTGGCGGCCAAGGCCGTGATGGCTCGAGGAGAGCTGGTTTCCGACGACTTGGTTTGTGAAATGGTCCGGCTGAGATTGCAGCAGCCGGATTGCAAGCGCGGTTATATTCTGGATGGGTTTCCGCGGACCGCAGCTCAGGCCGAATGGCTGGATGCGCTGCTTGACGATGAGCTCTTTGACAATTCGCGCCCGACTCGAGCCTGGCCAATTGTGATCCGTCTCGACGTGGACTATAATCAATTGTTGCTCCGGATTACTGGACGCCGTTCTTGTCCCACCTGTGGGCGGATCTATAACGTCCACTTCCAGCCACCCCAGGTCGATGAAGTTTGCGACGTGAATGGGGCGAAGCTGGTGACCCGCAATGACGATCGGTTGGAAGTGATTCAGCCCCGTTTGGCGGCCTACCAGGAGCAGACTACGCCCGTGGTGGAGTATTACCAGCGCACGGGAAGATTGATCTCGATCAACGGCGATCGGCCGATGGACGAAGTCACGAAGCAGATTTTCAGGATTCTTGAGGACCACCACGCATAAGAATGGCCATTGTGTGCAAGTCGGCGGCAGAGATTGAACGGATGCGGCAAAGCGGCCGCATCGTTCGCCAGGTTCTCGATCATGTGCGCCAGCTGGTGGCGCCGGGCGTGACCACGATGGATCTCGAGCGCGCCGCCGAGAAAAAAATTGCGGAACTTGGCGCCAAGCCGGCGTTCAAGGGCTATTACGATTATCCGTGTGTGCTGTGCACGTCGGTAAATGAAGAGATTGTGCATGGTATTCCGTCTGAGAAGCGCGCGCTGAAGGATGGCGATATTGTTTCGATCGATTGCGGCGTCGTGCTTGACGGCTATTACGGCGACGCGGCGATTACGGTTCCGGTGAGCGACGCGGTGAAGCCGGAGTTGCGCAAGCTGCTCACGGTGACCGAAGAATCGCTGTACCGCGGCATTGACCAGGCGCTCATCGGCAATTCTGTGGGCGATGTGGGAGCCGCGGTGCAGGAGTATGTGGAGGCGGCCGGGTTCAGCGTGGTCCGCGAATTTGTCGGACATGGCATTGGGACGCGCTTGCACGAAGAGCCGCAGATACCGAACTTCGGGGCGCGGGGTCACGGCGCGAAGTTGCGCGAAGGCATGGTGCTCGCGATTGAGCCCATGGTGAATTATGGTAAGCCGGAGACGCGAGTGCTCGGCGACAAGTGGACCGCCGTCACGCTTGATGGCAGTTTCAGCGCGCATTTCGAACATTGCGTCGCGGTCACGAAAGATGGGCCGGTGATTTTGACGAAGTAGCTGCCAGCTCTTAAGCTCTTGGCTTTTAGCTAAGAGCCAAGAGCTAAAGGCTAAGAGCTGTTTTCAAGGAGTCGATGAGCAAAGAAGACGCGATTGAAGTGATGGCCGTGGTTCTGGAACCGCTGCCCAACGCCATGTTTAAGGTGGAACTGGAGAATAAGCACCAGGTACTGGCGCATGTCTCCGGCAAGATGCGCAAGAACTTTATCCGCATCCTGCCTGGCGACAAAGTCGCGGTAGAGCTTTCACCCTACGACTTGAATCGCGGAAGAATTGTTTATCGTTATAAATAATGAAGTGTGGGGACAGCCGCCCTCGGCTGTCCGCCGGGCGAAGCCCGGAGTTCTTGCTGAAAGCTCAAAGCTGACAGCTGAAAGTTAGGTTATGAAAGTACGAGCATCGGTAAAGAAAATTTGTGACAAGTGCAAGGTCATCCACCGCAAGGGTGTAGTGCGGGTGATCTGCGTCAACACGAAACATAAACAGCGCCAGGGATAAACAGCCTTTAGCCAGTAGCTCTTGGCTTTTAGCTGAGGGCTAAAGGTTGAGAGCTTAAAGCTGAAATTTGCGGCTGTCGCCGCTGAGGTCAAAGGAACTATGGCACGCATCGCAGGCGTCGACTTACCGCGCCAGAAGCACATCAATATCGCGCTGACCTACATCTACGGCATTGGGCATCCTCGCGCCGGCAGCATTCTCGACGAGGCCAAGGTTGACCCGATGAAGAAGGTGCAGGATCTGAGCGAAGAAGAAGTCAACCGCATCCGCACTGTGATCGAGGAGCAGGGGTTGGTGGAAGGCGATCTGCGCAAGGAAGTTTCGATGAACATTAAGCGGCTCATCGAAATCGGTTCCTATCGCGGATTTCGTCACCGCCGCAACCTGCCGGTTCGCGGACAGCGGACTCATACCAACGCGCGCACCCGCAAGGGACCGCGCAAGGGCACGGTCGCCCAGAAGAAGAAGTCGGCGGCGAAAACGTAAGAATCAGCTTTCTAGCTCTTAGCTTTTAGCCGTTAGCTCAACGGCGAACGATTCAAGCTAATGGCTAAAAGCTTAAGAGCTAAAGGCTAACTATGGCAAAACCAGCAGCAGCGGGCGGCACTGCCGCACCGGAGAAAAAGGGCAAGAAGAAGACTTTCAAGAAGAAGGAGCGTAAGCACGTTCCGCATGGCTTGTGTTACGTGCAGGCTTCCTTCAACAACACGATTGTCACCATCACTGACATGAACGGCAACGTTCTGTCGTGGAAGAGTTCCGGATCGCTGGGCTTCCGCGGATCGCGCAAAGGCACGCCCTTCGCGGCGCAGCAGGCTGCTTCGAACGCCGCCAGTATGGCTCGCGATCATGGCGTGCGCAGCGTCGATGTCCGCGTCAGCGGCCCCGGTTCCGGCCGCGAGTCGGCGGTTCGCGCTCTCGCCTCGTCAGGAATTGAAGTGCGCTCTATACGCGACGTTACGCCGATTCCGCACAACGGTTGCCGTCCGCCGAAGCGAAGGCGCGTATAAAAGGTTTCCAGTTTCTGGTTTCTTGTTTCCCGTACTTACAATGGAAGCGGAACCCGAAACTAGAAACCGGAAACTAGGAACTGATTTTTGTCCGGGACGAAGGGTGAAGCCAAACCCGTAAACCGGTCATCTAAAAGGAGAACAACTTGGCCCGTTATACCGATGCAGTCTGCCGTCTATGCCGCCGCGAGGGCATGAAGCTTTTCCTCAAAGGCTCAAAGTGTTTCAGCGATAAGTGTCCCATCGAGAAGCGCAACTTCGCTCCCGGACAACATGGGAAGGATCGTAAGGCCAAAATCGTTGGCTACGGCCTGCAGTTGCGCGAGAAGCAGAAAGCCAAGCGAATTTACTTCACGCTGGAAGGCCAGTTCCGCAACTACTTTGAGAAGGCCGCGCGCACGCGCGGCGTCACCGGAGAGTTGCTTTTGCAGCAGCTTGAGCGGCGTCTGGACAACGTCGTGTTCCGGTTGGGCTTTGCCCAATCACGGCGTCAGGCACGGCAACTGGTGCGCCATGGCCACGTAGCGGTCAACAATCGCAAGGTCAACATTCCTTCTTACGAAGTAAGCGCGGGCGAGGAAATTGCCATCCGCGAGAACAGCAAGAAGCTGGTCATCCTGGAAATGGCCAAGGAATTCGCCAGCCACGGCACGTTGCCCAATTGGCTGGAAGTGAATCGCGACGCGTACACGGCGAAAGTGCTTTCATTGCCCAAGCGTGAAGATATTCAGTTGCCGGTCAATGAGCAGCTGATCGTAGAACTTTACAGCAAGTAAGAGATCGAGCGATTGTGCCATTGGGTCATTGAGCGATTTAAAATCTCTCAATCTCCCGATGGCCAAATCGCTCAATTCTCGGTCCACATTTCGAGCCAGATCAGCCTGTCCTGGCGCTTGACCTGAATCCAGATTTTGCAACATGGACCGATTCAGGGAGCCGGGACTGAGCCAAACGGCCGAAGGAGAAACAAATGCTTTGGAAAGGTTTTCAGAAACCGAAACGTCTTGCAGTCGATACTTCCACCCTCACCGACAAATACGGAATTTTCTGGGCGCAGCCTTTTGAGCGCGGCTTCGGCACCACCGTGGGCAACGCCCTGCGGCGCGTGTTGCTGAGTTCCATTGAAGGCGCCGCCGTCACCGCGGTCAAAATGGAAGGCGTGCTGCACGAATTCCAGTCGATCCCCGGCGTGGTCGAGGACGCGACCGACATCATCCTCAACCTGAAGCAGATTCCGTTCAAGCTTGCCGGCGATGCGCCGAAAGCGATCTACCTGCGCGCCGATCAGCCCGGCGTTGTGACCAGCGGCATGATCGAGGCCGATGGCGATGTGGAAGTTCTGGACAAAGACGTTTACATCGCGACGGTCAGCGAAGGCGGCAAGCTCGACATGGAAATGCGGCTGAAGCGCGGCCGCGGCTACACTTCCGCCGATAAAAATTTCGACGAGGATCTCGGCATCGGATTCATTCCGATCGACTCCGTGCATTCACCGGTGCGCAAATGCAATTACACCGTGGAAGCCGCGCGTCTCGGCCAGATTACCGACTACGATAAACTCACGCTCGAAGTCTGGACCAATGGCTCCATCACGCCCGCCGATGCGATCGGCCTCTCCGCCAAGCTGATGAAGGACCACATGAACATCTTCATCAACTTCGAAGAGGAAATCGAAACCGGCACGTCGTCGTCGGATGACCGCAAGCCAGAGATTCACAACGAGAACCTGAACCGGTCGGTTGAGGAACTTGAGCTTTCGGTGCGCAGTTACAACTGCCTGAAGAACGCGAACATTCAGACCATTGGCGAACTCGTGCAGAAGACCGAGTCGGAAATGCTCAAGACCAAGAACTTCGGCCGCAAGTCGCTGAACGAGATCAAGGAAATACTTTCCACGATGGGTCTGAGCCTGGGCATGAAGATCGACGAGCACGGCAACGCGGTGCCCGGACCGACTTCAAATCTGGTGCTGCCGGCGTCGGCCTACGGCCCGGATGATCAGCTGTAAGAAAGATCAGCTGTAAGAAAACAGTTTCTGGTTTCCGGTTTCTAGGTTCCAGTGCGCTACAAGCGCTTGGAGCTGGAAACTGGAAACTGGAAACAGGAAACTGAAGACAGGGGTTATTCCCATGCGTCACAAAGTAGCAGGCTTTAAACTCGGACGGAACACCTCGCACCGGCGCTCGCTGCTGCGCAACCTGGTCACGTCGGTGATCGTCGAAGAACGCGTCGAGACCACCGTTCCCAAGGCCAAGGCCGCCAAGCCGATTGTCGAGAAGATGATCACGCTCGGCAAGCGCGGCGATCTGGCAGCCCGCCGGCAGGCCGGGTCTTACCTTATGACGAACGAAGCCGTGGTCAAGCTGTTCGACACCGTTGGCCCCCGCTTTGGCGATCGCAACGGCGGCTACACGCGCATCATCCGCACCGGATGGAATAAAGGCGACGGCGCTGACAAAGCTTTCCTCGAACTGCTGGGCAGCGAAAAGGTGCTGGACGAAAAGCGCGAGAAGCGCGCCGAAGCCCGCGCCAAAAAGGCCGCCGAAACCAGAAAGGCCATGGAAGACGCCGAGGCACAAGCGCAGCACGATGGCGGCGTCGAGCCGGTTAAGGACGAAGACAAAAAAGAGTAAGTCATCTGGCTCTTAAGCGAGGGCACGGCGAAAGCCGTGCCCTTTTTCCTGCGCCATAATCTATCCCTCCGCACAATCGCACAATCTGAGGCTTGTCATTCCGACCCGGGTGACAACCCGGGGAGGAACCTGCTTTTCTGGACAGTGCCTCCAAACTTCCCACTCGTACATGTCCTCCCGCGCACCCCGCTGGTAATCTTGTCCTCTATTGTCATTCTTATAGACTTTCTCTTAGATGGGATTCACTCGCACACAGATCGGGATTGCCGTCGGCGCGGGCGCGCTGCTGGTCTTGATATTTCTCGGCTACATCTGGTGGCTGAGCAATCAGGGACCGGTGCTGGCGCGCTCCGAGGATCACGATCCGCTGACCGGCCTGCCAGTCAGCATCAAGATGAATCCGCTGCGCGACCGCACCATTGAGCACAGCGCCAACAAGTTTCTGCGCGAGTTGCGCGATGGGCATTGCGACCAGCTGCTCACCGTCTGGGAGCACGACTACCGCAAAAAGTACGCGCACTTCATGTGCGACTCGGAAAAGCAGCATCCACTTCTTTCGTGGGAACTGGTGGAGTGGGAGAGCGCGCCCCCGTTAACCATTCTTCAGTATCGCGGCAAGCGCCAGTACGGCGGCGGCCAGCCAGGGACCTATCAGGAATTATTCACGGTTACCACTGAGAATAAAGAGGGGCAGTGGGTGGTGACGAAGTACGACGCGATGTACTGACAGCGGGGTTGATCGTTCGTCATCGCTTGTTCGTTTGAATCAGAATCCCCTTGATCCGCTCTGTCTCCCTGCCTCCGTGGTAAAAATTAGTAATGCCTTCGCCTGCCGAGCGTGAGCCTTCCCCCTCCCGTAATATCTACGCCTTCGGCATCACCTCATTCCTAAACGACACCGCCACCGAAATGGCGTACTGGGTGCTGCCGGCTTTTCTCGCGTCCCTCGGCGCGGGGCCAGCGCAGTTGGGATTGATTGAGGGCATCGCCGAAAGCGTAGCGTCGTTTGCCAAACTTTTCTCCGGATATCTTACCGACCGCATCGACCGCCGCAAGCCGGTCGTGGTCGCGGGATACGCAGTCGCGAATGCAGTGAAGCCGCTGCTGGCGATGGTCACGGCGTGGCCGCAAATTCTGTTGATTCGCTTTGCCGACCGCCTCGCCAAGGGTGTTCGCGGAGCCCCCCGCGACGTAATGGTTGCCGAGTCCGTGCCCAAGAACCGGCTAGGCTCGGCCTATGGCCTGATCCAATCGATGGATTCTGCCGGAGCTATCGCGGGGCCTCTGGTCGCGCTGGTTTTGCTGGCGCGGTTTGGAATCCGCAGCGTGTTCTGGGCAGCCGCGATTCCGGGAGCGTTGTGCGTCCTGGTAGCGATGATTGGGATTCGGGAAACGAAACGCTCCTCCGCAAAGCCGGACGCAGAATCGCAGACGATCCTGCCTGCTTCGTCGGCAGGGGAGAAAGGCAAGAGCAGCAAGCTTCCCGCGAGCTTCTACTTCGTGATCGTCGCGGTGTCCCTCTTTTCTCTAGGTAACTCGAGCGACATGTTTCTGGTTTTGCGGGCGCAAAACGTCGGCATCCGCGTAGCTCTCGCGCCCCTGCTCGGTCTGGTTTTCAACATTACCTATACGCTGGCATCCTGGCCTGCCGGATGGTTCAGTGACCGCATCTCCCGAAGGCTGCTCGCCTCCGCGGGTTATGTAATTTTTGCCGCGGTGTATTTTATTTTCGGACGCGCTCCGTCAACCTTGGCGGTTTGGATTGCGATGGCAGTGTATGGCTTCTACTACGCGTTAACCCAACCAGTGCTGAAGGCGTTGGTGGTGGAGAGCGTTGGAGACGCGGTGCGCGGGCGCGCTCTCGGCATTTATTTTTTCGTGACCAGCGTAGCTACCCTGGCCGCTAGTCTGATTACCGGTGAGCTTTGGAAGCATTACGGTGCCGCGATTCCATTTTATTTTTCGGCGGGGATGGCGCTGCTCGCTGCAGGACTTTTGCAGGGAGCGAGGCGCGGTTCGGAAGTTTAGCGGGAAATTGAGGAAAGCGAGTCACGACCGGCTGCGGCTTTTTGTCTCCACATCCACCACAAGAAAATCAGCAGCTGCGCCAGAATTCCCGCGCAGGTGTCCAGAACAACATCCTGCCACCGCCCGGTGCGGGACGGAATGAAGCTCTGGTGCCACTCGTCGAGGCTGGCTACCAGAGCCGTTCCCAGAAGCGCGATGGTGGCCCAGCGCATCGTCCACTTAGTATCGTCCATTGCGGGCAGGGTGGCGTGCCACGCGCGGAAAAGGAGGATGCTCAGAATGGCGTAGCCGACGACGTGCCCGCCTTTGCGAATGTAGAAGTGCCAATGTTCGAAGCGCATCCAGTCGAGCCCGAAGAGGTAATGCAACAAAGGATAGAGAATGCGGCTGGTGTTATGCGCCGAGAGCATGGCCGTTGATTCAATGGCGATGACGATGAGCCAAAGAATCGCCGCGATCCAGGCCTTCAGAAGGTTGTGCCGGTCGGGATTCAAAAGGGTGGGTTACTCGACGCCATAGTTAGGAGCCTCGCGAGTGATCATTACATCGTGGACGTGGCTCTCGCGAAGTCCCGCGCCGCTGATGCGAACAAATCGTGTTTTCTGCAGAAGTTCGGCGATGGTGGCGCAGCCGCAATAGCCCATGCCTGATTTCAATCCACCGACCATCTGGTGCACGATCATGGCTACCGAACCGCGATAGGGCACGCGCCCCTCAATGCCTTCGGGAACAAGCTTGCCTAAGCGGTTGGATTCGCCATCCATCGCAGAAACCGCCGCCGAGGAATCGCCTTCCGTGTTCTGGAAGTAGCGTTCGCTGGAGCCTTGCGCCATCGCACCGATCGAACCCATGCCGCGATAGGACTTGAACGAGCGGCCTTGATACAGGATCAGCTCGCCGGGACTTTCGTCGGTGCCGGCGAAAAGTGAGCCGATCATGACCGCGCTTGCGCCCGCAGCCAGCGCCTTGGTGACGTCGCCGGAATACTTGATGCCGCCATCGGCAATGATGGGGATGCCGGCATCTTTGGTGGCGCGGAAGGCCTCGGCGATAGCGGTGATCTGCGGCACGCCCGCGCCGGTAACCACGCGCGTGGTGCAAATAGAACCGGGGCCAATGCCAACCTTGATGCCGTCGGCTCCGGCGCGCGCCAGCTCGCAGGCGCCATCGAAAGTTGCGATGTTGCCAGCCAGCAGTTGCATCTCCGGCAGTTTTGACTTCACCAGCTTCACGGCGTCGAGAACTTTCGTGGAGTGGCCGTGCGCGCTGTCGATCGCCAGCACGTCCACTTTCGCGGCGGCCAATTCCTGTGCGCGCTCCAGAAAATCTCCCGTAGCGCCGATGGCTGCGCCCACACGCAGGCGTCCCTGGGAATCTTTAGCGGCGTTGGGATACTTCAACTTCTTCTGAATGTCTTTTACAGTGATGAGTCCCTTGAGGCTGTACTTGTCGTCGACGACGAGCAGTTTCTCGACCCGGTGCTCGTGGAGAATTTCTTCAGCATCTTCCAGCGTAGTGCCCACGGGAACGGTGATGAGGTTTTTCTTGGTCATCACGCGATCGATGGGAATGTCGAAGCGGCTCTCGAAGCGCAGATCGCGGTTAGTAAGGATGCCGACTAGCTTGCCATGCTGGGTGATGGGCACTCCGGAGATTTTGTATTTGCGCATGACTTCAAGCGCGTCACTGACTTTGTCAGTAGGTGACATGGTGACGGGATCGACGATCATGCCGCTTTCCGAGCGCTTCACTTTGTCGACTTCATTGGCCTGCTGCTCGATGCTCAGATTGCGATGGATGATGCCCAGACCGCCCTGCTGGGCGAGCGCAATCGCCATGTGCGATTCGGTGACCGTGTCCATGGCGGCGCTGACGATGGGAATATTCAGGCTGATGCTGCGGGTGAGCTGCGTCTGCGTAGTCGCGGTTGCGGGAATTACGTCGGAGCGCGCGGGTAACAGAAGAACGTCGTCGAAGGTGAGAGCTTCGGGTACGGGAAAATGAATCATAAGTTTTCTCGGGAGAAACTCTTATTCTAGAGAGGGATGGGACTTCAGGCAAATCGCGGGTTTCGTTCTCCGCCGTATCAGTGCGGAAGCCGCCGGTAGATTAATCGTGCATAGCGAAAGGAGAGCAAGCCGGCAATCGGGAGGTTGAACACAATTGTCCAGTTGAGGCGGTGGAGCTGCAAGATCGAGTAAGCCGTAATGGCTGTGTCGGCGCCCAGGAGGAAAAGCAGCGGCAGCAGCCACAGGAACACCGCTCGAATTGACTGGTTCTCAGGCGCGCGAATGTCCCAGCCACTATCCAGAAACTCGAACGATTCGAATAGGCGGCTCATTGAGCTGATTGTAACAGCGCACGGCGTGCCATCCACGCGTGCTTTTCGGCGAGACTGTCTGAACAATCAGTCTGCGTAGGACGGCGCTTCTGCCACTCTCGCGCCGTTTGTCTTTTACCCCCTTTCCGGCGTATATTAGAAAACTGGAACTGTTGTGTAATACCGGCATTTGGCGAAGCACACCAGTGGGCGCAAGCCCACTTTTTCGTTGCACAGGAATCTGCCGGGTGCGCTACACCGCAAGTTATTGGATGCATGGCACTTGAGCTTGATCGCGTACGGGAGATCGCGGAGCGGGTTGCGGCCTCCAGCGGGCTGGAAGTGGTTGACGTCGAGTTTCGCGGGAGCGGCAATGCCCGCATGCTGCGTGTGTTTCTGGACAAGCCGGGGGCGGCGAGTGGCGATCCTCTCGCGGGAGTTACGCACGGAGATTGCGCTAGCTTCAGCCGGGAGTTTGGCACCATCCTCGATGTCGAGGATGCGATTTCGGGCAGCTACACGCTGGAAGTTTCATCGCCAGGGTTGGATCGGAAGCTGACCAGGGCCGCTGACTTTGAACGCTTCACCGGAAGCCGGATGAAGCTGATGACAAGGCAGCCGGTGAACAATAACCGGTATTTCGAAGGACGGCTGGAAAGCTTTCGCGAAGGCATGCTCACGCTGGACCTGAGCGTTGCCAGCAAGAAGTCGAAAAAGAAAATGGGAACGGCCGCGGCAGAACAAGGGCAGAAGATCGGAATTGAATTCGCCAACGTAGAGAAGGCGAATCTGGTCCCGGAAATCTAGAAGAGTTGAGTGATTGAGCGATTTGGTGATTGGGCGATCCTAAGAGCTGTGTTGGTTTTCAATCGCCCGATCACTCAATCGCCCGATCGCTAAATGGTTTTTCTATGGCTAGTGAGCTTTACAACACGATCGACGCGTTAAGCCGCGAGAAGGGGATTGATCCGCAGATTGTAGTGAGCGCGGTGGAAGATGCCATTGTGATGGCCACGCGCAAATACTACAAGACGCAGGAAAACCTGCGCGCCGAACTGGATAAAGAAACCGGCAAGATCAATGCCTACGCGGTGAAGACGGTAGTCGAGACCCCGGAACAGGTGGAAGATCCGCTGCTGCAGATCACGCTGGAGGATGCGCGCAAGGCGAATCCCGCCCTGGAAGTTGGCGGAGAATTGCGGATTCCCAAGGTCACCGAAGGAATCCTGGGACGCATTGCGGCGCAACTCGCCAAGCAGGTGATCTTCCAGAAGGTGCGCGAGGCCGAGCGCGACACGGTTTACAACGAGTACATCGGACGCGTGGGCGAAGTGGTGAACGCCACCGTGAAGCGCGTGGAAGGTCCGGATGTGATCTTCGACATCGGCAAGGCGGAAGCGCGTATGCCCCGCAAGGAGCAGTCGCGATTGGAATCGTTTGCCATCGGCGAGCGGGTCCGGGTGGTGATTGCGCGCGTGGAAAAAGCTTCGAAGGGGCCGGGCGTGGTTGTTTCCCGTGCCGTCCCGGACCTGGTGCAGCATTTGTTCCAGACCGAAGTGCCGGAAATTTACGATGGCACCGTGGTGATTCGTGCCATCGCCCGCGAAGCCGGCGAGCGCACCAAGATTGCGGTCATGTCCAAGGACAAAGACGTGGATGCCGTGGGCGCCTGCGTGGGCATGAAAGGAATGCGGGTGCAGTCGATCATCCGCGAACTCCACGGAGAGAAAATCGACATCATCGAATATCACGAAGACGCGGTGACCTTCGCCGAAAAGGCCTTGCAGCCTGCGAAGGTGAGCAAGGTTAGCGTGGTCGATTCCGGCGGCAAGCATCTCGAAGTTGTGGTCGACGACAGCCAGCTTTCACTTGCCATCGGCAAGAAGGGACAGAACGTTCGTCTCGCGGCCAAGTTGCTGGGCTGGAAGATCGACATCAAGAGCGAAGAAGAGAAGCGGCAGGAAGTTGAGCAGCAGATGTCGGCCATGGTCCCGCAAACCTCCACACCTCTGGAGAGCGTCCCCGGTTTGGGTGAAGGACTGGTGGAAAAGCTGGGCGCTGCCGGCGTGACTACCGTAGAAGCTCTGGCCGATATGACGCCGGAACAGCTTGAGGCGATCGAGGGCATTGGGCCGAAGACGGTGGAAAAAATCAGTCTCGCGGTGAATAATTACTTTGCCAGCCTTGAGGGTGTAGTAGCTGAGGGCGAAGCCGTGGAAGGCGAAGCAGTCACGGAAGGCGAAGTTCCGGTGGCGCAGTCGGCTGAAGGCACTGTGGAAGCTGATCAGGTTACTGGCGAAGAAATCTCCGCGAGCGAAGAGACAGCAAGCGAAGAGGCGTCTCCGGCGCAGGAATTGGCTGCCGAAGCCGACACGCTGACCGTCGACGGCGCCGAAACGCAGGGCGAGCAGCCTATAACGGAAGAGGAATCTTCCGAAACCAGAAAGCAATGATGGCCCGCAGGCATCAGTTCGCTGGTGTACGAGCAAAGAGTACGACCAAGGAAGTTGACTCCGTGAGGTCGCAATGAAGACCTAACTACAACGCGGAGAATCGAAAGGCCGGATGAGTAAGGTTCGAATTAACGATCTTGCCCGTGAGCTCGAAGTAAAGAGCCGGGCTATTCTGGACACCCTTCCGCTAGTCGGAGTGACTGAGAAAAAAACTCACTCCAGTTCTTTGGAAGAACACGAAGCGGAAAAGGTACGTGTGTATATCCGTTCTTCCGCGGAAGGTTCATCCTCTGCTGGCAAATCCAGTTCGCGCGCGTCGCGCGGCGAAGAAGAAATCAAAACCAAGATTGATCTCTCAAACATTTCCCGGCCTGGGGATGTTCTGCGAGCGATCACACAGAAAAAGGAAGCCGCCGCGCCCCCGGCGCCACCGCGTGCTGCAGCGCCACCAGTGACGCCGCCCGCTGCAGAAAAGCCTGCGGCCGCGCCGCCCGCTGGAGTCAGCCGCCCCGCGACCATTACCCCTCCGGTAAGCAAGCCCGCAACCGCGCCTCCTCCGGCAGCAGTAGCTGCACCGCCTGCGCCTCCGGTTGTGGCCGCGCGTCCAGTCGTCGCGCCACCGGCAGCACCCACGCCGGCAAGCGCACCGCCAGCCCGTACGGTTACGCCGCCGCCAACGGCACAAATGCCTTCAGCAGTAGCACCTCCTTCTATTTCTGCATCTTCACCGGCCGCGTCTTCAACCCCGGCGCGCCCTGCTGCTCCGCCGCCACCGGCGCCCCGGATGATCGTTCCGCAAACCGGGCCAAGACCTGTGTACAAAGCTCCAATCCGGGCCGTGCCGCCGCCGGTGCAGCCGGGAGTTCCAATTGGCGGCGCCATGCGTGCCGCACCTGGACGTCCCGTGCCCGGCCAGCCTATCTTTCAGCGCCGTCCCCCGGCAGCGGGTGGACCTCCAGGCGCAGCTCGTCCGCCCCTGCGTCCCGGCGAGCGCCGGCCGATGCATCCCACGCGGTCGGCTCCTGCGGGAGCGCGTCCGCTCGGCGTTGGTCCAGCCCTTCCGCCTCCCGGCACCACTCGTCCTGGAAGTCGTCCCGGCGGTCCCGCGCGACGGCCCGGCCAGCGCTATGTTCCGCGCGGTGTGAAGGAAGGCCCAATGAAGGGCTATACGCCGCCGCCGCGCATGGTGGTGTCGAATGAGCCTCAGCCCATCACGCGCAGCATCACGATTACCGAAGGTATCAGCGTGAAGGATTTGGCGGAAAAGCTTGAGATTCGCGCCAAGGACCTGATTTCGCGATTGCTCTCGAAAGGTGTATTCGCCACCATCAACCAGACGCTCGATGCCGAACTGGCCAGCGAAATGGCCCGCTTCTTCGGCGCCGACACCAACGTCATCACGTTCGAAGAGCAGACCGCGAAAGAGATTGATGCGGCTGCTGCCGGCGTAGAGTCCGTCCCCGAAACCGGGATCCGTCCGCCCGTGGTTACGATCATGGGACACGTGGATCACGGCAAGACTACTCTGCTCGATTCCATCCGCATCACGAATGTAGCGGGGGGCGAAGCCGGCGGCATCACTCAGCATATCGGCGCGTACAAGGTTCGAATTACAGACAAAGAATCGCCGGCGTTCGGTCGTGAGATCGTGTTCCTCGATACTCCGGGTCACGAAGCGTTTACGCGTATGCGCTCTCGCGGCGCGAAAGCGACCGACATAGTAGTGCTGGTGGTTGCTGCCGATGATGGCGTCATGCCGCAGACGCTGGAAGCCATCGATCACGCGCACGCCGCTGAAGTTCCCATCATTGTTGCGGTAAACAAAATCGATAAGCCGGACGCCTTGCCGGATCGCGTCAAGAAGCAGCTCGCCGACCGGGGCTTGATGCCGGAAGAATGGGGCGGCAAGACCGTATTCGTGGACGTTTCGGCCAAGAAGAAAACGAATCTGAATTTGCTGATGGAAATGATCTGCCTGGTTGCCGATCTCGGCGAACTGAAGGCAACGCCGGAGCGGGCTGCGACCGGCGTGGTGCTGGAAGCGAAACTAGATCGCGGACGCGGTCCCGTGGCCACAGTGCTGGTGCAGAACGGAACTCTGAATGCGGGCGACAATTTTGTTGTCGGTAATGTGTACGGAAAAGTGCGCGCCATGTTTGACGATCGCGGCGCGCAGTTGCAGACCGCTCCGCCCTCTACTCCTGTCGAAATTATTGGCATTGAGGCATTGCCGCAGGCTGGCGATCAGTTTGTCGTAGTGGCCGATCGCGACAAGGCGCGCGGCATTTCGGAGTACCGCGAACAGAAATCGCGCGAAGCCGCGCTGGCCAAGAGTTCCCGCGTATCGCTCGAAGGTCTGGCGGAGCAGATCAAAGCCGCCGGCACCAAGGAACTCAACGTAATTCTCAAGGGCGATGTGCAGGGCTCGGTGGAAGTGATTACCGACTTGCTCACCAAGCTCTCAAATGAGAAGGTGCGCCTGAAGCTGCTGCGCTCTGGCGTCGGTGCGATTACCGAAACCGATGTGCTGCTGGCCTCGGCCTCGAATGCCATCATCATTGGCTTTAACGTGCGGCCGGAGCGCAAGGCGCAGGAGATCGCCGAGCAGGAGAAAGTGGATATCCGCCTGCACTCGATCATTTACGAATTGCAGGATGAGATCAAGCGCGCCATGAGCGGCTTGCTCGAACCTACCATCAAAGAAAACTACCAGGGCCGCGCCGATGTGCTCAACGTTTTCCGCATCCCGAAAGTGGGAACTGTCGCGGGCTGCCGCGTGAGCGATGGCCTGATCAAACGCGATTCCGAAGTCCGCCTGCTGCGCGACAATGTGCAGGTTTTCAAAGGCAAAGTGGCATCCCTGCGCCGCTTCAAAGACGATGCCAAAGAGGTCACAAACGGCATGGAGTGCGGCATCTCGATCTCCAACTACGGCGACATCAAAGTCGGCGATGTGATCGAGGCCTTCGTGACCGAGAGAATTGCCGCCGAAGTGATTGCGTAACCAAGCTCTTAGCAATTAGCCCTTAGCAATTAGCTCTTGGTCTAGCTAATGGCTAACTGCTAAAGGCTAAGAGCTAATGATCGCTTTTCTCACCCTCGAACTCCACATCGAAGCCGCGCAATCGCTCAAAGACAAACGGCAGGTGCTGCGCAGCTTGAAAGACCGTCTGCGCGCCAGTTTCAACGTTTCGGTCGCGGAACTCGAAGCCAGCAGCTTGTGGAATCGCGCCACCATTGGCGTGGTCAGCGTCTCCGATTCCCGCGACTATCTCGATGGGCTGATGAAGAACGTAGAGCGCGCGGCCACGCGCATCGCCAACAACCACGGGGCGGACATCGCCGACTCGTTTGTCGAATTTCTATAGAGCGTTCTGCAGAACCTCCACGGTCTCAGTCGATCCTCTTGAGCGATATATCTTTGCCACCCGTGTGCAGGGTCATCGTGGTGGCCCGTCCCCGGCTGTCGACTGCGAAGGTGAATACATCATCAGCCACCTTGGAGAAGAAATCTTTGTCGCTCTCCGGAAATAGATCTTGTTTGGGCTCGCTGTTTTCCTGTATGGAAAGGTGATCGCCTTCGCGCCGGATGGTCAGGATGAGATTTGGCGGCTCTCCGTAGCGGCCCGCGTATCGGTCTAGCACCTTGGAATCGACGGCAACCACTTTGTGCTCCTTCAAGGGTTGGCGCGGCGGCAATTTGTCATAAGGAGTAAAGCCTTCCCACTCGATGGGAGTGAATGTGTTCTTGAGCACAGTTTCCAACAGTTCTTTGTAAATGCCCTCGCCGTTTGAGCTGTTGGTCATGATGAGAATACCCGTCTTGCGATCGTCGAAGCAGGCGGTATAGTTTCGCCAGCCCTCATCGTGGCCCTCTTTGAAAAAAGCCTTGCCATAGGGAGTCCAATACAGGCCCCACGCCAGGCCGTAGCTGAGCCGGATGGACTTGTTCTCGTCGGTCGTTTCGCTGGCCAGAGTGGGAAACTCGTGTTTGGAAACAATCTGAACCTGCGGGCTAAGCATCAACTCGCGGGTCTGCTTGCTGAGTTGTTTGCCCTGCATCACGGCTTGTATGAAGCGGGCAAAGTCGGCGACCGTCGTCTGCATCGAACCGGCGGCGTTGGCTTCGGGCCTTCTTTCGGGACCGAGCGACCGCCCCCACTCGTCGTAGCCGTTTGCGAAGTCGTTCTCGAAGCGGCTTTCCCAGACCATGCTGGAGCGAGTCATCCCAAAAGGCTCAAAAACGTGAGTCTTCATCAAATCTTGCAGAGGCTTGTTGGTAATCGTCTCGACCACCAGTTGCAGAAGATTGATGCCTTCGCCGGAATATGCGTACCGCGATCCGGGCTCAAAATTGATATTTAACTTGCGGTCTTCATTGAACCAGCGCCAATTGGGAAATCCGCTGGTGTGACTCAACAACATTCTCGCCGTGATTCGCTTGTAGCGCGAGTCATCGGCCAGGTCCTTGTACAAGGGATATTCCGGCAGCGGCCTGGGCAAATACTGGTACACGGGCTTGTCGAGATCGAGACGTTTTTCATCCACGAGTTGCATCACCATGTAGGCGAACGCCACCTTGCTGAAGGACGCCGCGGTCATGACTGAATCCTCGGTCAACGGGAGATTCTTTTCCTTGTCGCGGACTCCATAGGTCTTCAGGTAAGCGATCTGCCCGTGGTTGAAAATTGCGAGGCCTACCCCTGTTACCTCTGCAGCGTGCATCAGCCGGGTGACGGTTGCGTCGATCTCTCCGGAGGTAATCTTGCTGCCGTCCAAACGCTCGATCGTTCCCGGTTGTGCCGCCCCTAAAGTGACAATCGCACTCGTTGCTGCTAAGAGAAAGAATTTGCTTCTCATGACACCTCCGGCGAAAACATCAAACACACCAATCGGACTTAAGTTCCGCCAAACTCGCGCTGGAAGCGGATTTCTAAAATCGGCGCTTCGTTTCGATGGTGCGCAGCAGACACCCCTATCCATTGTTACCTGCGTACTTACCCGGATCGCTCGTTTGTGCGTCACAATAGCACTTCAGAGCCAACACTTGGAGCCGGTTTTCTGATATTCTCATGCGTTTTACTCGAGGTGAGCCGTGGAGAAGCGCGGAGTCAAATATCATCGCGGGCGGTTAGGCGAGGCTTTGCGCGAGGAGATCGAAACTCTGGTGGAAGGCGAGCTCGCCGATCCGCGCATTGGGCTGGTGCGTGTGACGGCGGTTCATGTAGCCGACGATGGCCGCTCAGCGCAGGTTTTGGTGGATGTGGATGGCGATGACCAGGAAGCGGAGCGCAGTCTCGAGGGCCTGCTCGCCGCGAAAGAATACATAAAGCATGAATTGGTGGCGCGCTTGCGGCGAAGGCGCGCCCCGGAATTATATTTCCGGTTGGACCGCTCGGACCGGGAAAAAGCCCGGGTGGAAGAATTGCTGGCGCGGGCGAAAAAGAGAATGAAGGCCCGCACCGCGTCCGACGAGAAGAAGAAGGCATAGTAATGCTGCAGGATGTGCTTCAGCAAATCGAGCAGCGCGACCGCTTCGTGCTTACCTCGCACGCACGGCCTGACGGCGACGCCATCGGATCGGCGCTCGCCTGCTGCCAGGTCTTGCGCGCCATGGGCAAGCAGGCCGATGTGGTGCTGCACGACGGCGTGCCTCGCATCTATCGCACGCTGCCCTTTGCCGACCAGGTGTTGCAAGCCGATCGTGTTCTCGGCAACTACGAGGCCGCGATCATTCTTGAGTGTGACAGCATCCACCGCACTCGCCTCGAGGGTCTGGAAGACCGCTTTCTGATCAGCATCGATCACCATGTCAGCGGCCGGCCCTTCGCGGATGTGAACTGGATCGATCCCAAGGCCGTAGCCACGGGAGAAATGGTTTTTCGTCTCGCCCGTGAGGCGGGAACGCCATTCTCTCCAGACATTGCCACCTGCCTCTACACCGCGCTCATGACCGACACGGGATCGTTCATGTTTCAGGGAACGAACGAACATACATTCGCCCTGGCGCGCGAACTGGTTCTCGCCGGCGCCGATCCTTCGCACTGCGCGCGCAGCATTTATTTCGCCCACTCGGTGGCCAAGATGAGGCTGCTCGGTGAGGCTCTGCGCAACCTGAACACCGAAGGCAACGTGGCCTGGACTTGGGTGACGCAGAAGCAGATGGAACGTTGCGATGCCAAAGAAGAAGACTGTGAGGGCCTGGTCAATTACGTGCTTTCGATTGGCGAAGTTGAGGTGGCGGCATTCTTCCGCGAGCTTCCCGACGGACGTTTTCGCGTGAGCCTGCGCAGCAAGGGGAAACTTGATGTGGCTCGTGTAGCCGAGGGTTTTGGCGGTGGCGGCCACGAGTGCGCCAGCGGTTGCTCAGTGGATGGCCCGCTGGTCCAGGCCGTGCGCCAGGTTCTGGATCAGATAAAGCGCGGACCGTCCGTACAGTAAGCCTGACGATTGTTAGACCGACGATCATCAAACTGACAATCATTAAGCTGACGATCATTCCGAACCGCAGCTTGCACAAATCAAATGCTTCCCTCGACAATTTACCCATGACATCGGAAGCATCCCAAATTTTAGCCGCATGACCAATCGCACCCGCACCGACGCGCTACTGCTTGCGGGCTTCTGCGCTTTTCTATTTTTGTATGGATTAGGCCAGTTCGGCCTGATCGGTGCCGACGAACCGCGGTACGCGCAGGTAGCCCGTGAAATGTTGCAACGGCACGACTGGATCACGCCCGTGCTATACGGCCAGCCCTGGCTGGAGAAGCCGCCTCTCTATTACTGGCAGGCCATGATCGCGTATTCGATTTTCGGCGTGAGCGATTGGGCTGCCCGCCTCCCTTCGGTGCTCAACGCCACTTTGCTGGTGTTGGCGATTTACATTTTCCTGCGCCGCTTCCGGCCCGGGTTCGACTTGGCCGGGTTCGACTTGGCGAGGTTCGATTTGGATGGAGCGTTGATCGCGGCTTCCTCCGTGGGCATGATCGGATATGCCCGCGCTGCCTCCATGGACATGGCGCTGACCGCCGCTTTCACCCTGGCGATGCTCGGGTGGTGGGTTTGGCGGGAGAGTGGAAAGAAGATTTATCTCGCAGCGTTTTATGGCTTCGTCGCCTTAGGAATGCTGGCCAAAGGTCCGGTGGCGCCGCTTCTCGCGGTTCTGGTGATTGTCGTTTACGCGACGGCAGTCCGCGAATTTCGCCTGATCTTAAAGACGCTCTGGCTGCCGGGGATCGTCTTGTTCTGCGCGATTGCTCTGCCGTGGTATTTCGCAGTCCAGATGCGTAATCCGGATTTCTTTCACGCGTTCATCATCCAGCACAACCTCGACCGCTTCTCGACCAACCTTTACCACCATCCTGAGCCGTTCTGGTATTACCTGCCGGTAACCGCGTTGGCACTGCTTCCGTGGACGGTCTTCTCAATCGCTGCATTTTTTCAGGGACTTCGCTTGTGGTGGGGCAGGCGAAACTCTGGTGACACAGGCGAAACTGCTCTCGAAAATCAATTTCCAATATTCGCCTGCTGTTGGTTAATCACGCCAGTCGTATTTTTTTCTATCTCGCAATCCAAACTGCCTGGCTATATTCTTCCGGCAATTCCGGCGGGCGCGCTGCTGTTAGCGGAATATTTGCGGCGGCGTTTAATGGAAGGCGAACCTAAGCCAGCGGCAAAAGGCCTGGTGGTGCTGCATTCTCTTCTGGCGGCGGTGCCAATTGTTCCGGCACTGCTCATTGCATACCTTGTCACGCAGCATCGTCTGCCGGGCGGACGGCCCATGCTTGGCGCTCTCGCCATCGCGTTTGTGCTTTGCGCGGGAATCGCGCTTACGCTGGTTCGCCCCTCTGGCCTGCGCATGTTGCGGTTCGTCACTCTAATCCCGGTTGTGTTGACCGTGGGAGCCACGTTGAGGCTGGGATCCGCGGCGATCGATCAGACTCTATCGGCCCGCCCCGTAGCGCAGGAAATTGCCGCGATCGAAACTCACCCGCTCCCGCTGGCCGTTTACCATGTTCGCCGCGAACTGGAATACGGCCTGACTTTTTATCGTAACCAGCTGACTCTCAACTACGACTGGGGCACAGTTCCGCAGCAAGAACACTTTCTTGTGGCGCCAGAGAATTCGCAGGTGGAGGTCGCCAGGCTGGTGGCCGGCCGCCGCGTCTCTTACCTTGGCCACTATCCCGCGCAGCACTTGGATTATTTCTGGGTCGCGGCGGCAGGCGCAGGTTCCGCCCGCTAAGGTTCGGGCATGCGAACGCTGTTGACCCCTCTGTCGACCCGTTTGCCTCGCGTCCTCGAACCCACTAAACTCAAAGTTCTGCCCCAGCCGGAAACATTTTGGCTGACTTTGCAGGAGCCCCGTGGAGATTCTCGACCTCAGGCATTTTTCTTCCGTTGATCTGCGCCCCTTGCTCGACGACGAGACTAACGTCTGGGCAAGCCTGCTCTCATGGGACTACAACGGATCGGCGGAGATGATCCTCCGCTATGTCGATGCGAAAATCCTGCCGGGATATGCTGCCATCGAGCGCGGCCGCATCTTTGGCTATAGTTTTTTTGTATACGAAGGCAGCAAGGGAGTGGTCGGCGATCTTTTCGTCGCCAATGGCGGTCGCCTTTCCAACCCGCGCGAGGTCGAAATCAAGTTGCTCACGCATGTCATTGAGACCTTGCAGCAGTCTCCCGGAATTCATCGCGTCGAAGCCCAGCTGCTCGCGCACGAAACCGGCAGCGTCGCGCGGCCCTTTCTCGATCAGGGATTCCAGCGCCATCCGCGGCTGTTCATGGCTCTCGGGTTGGCCAATGGTGCGCCGAAGCCGCCAGTGACGCATCCCGAGGTCGAAATCCGGCACTGGACCGAAGCTGATTATCAGCCCGCCGCCGCCGTGATTACAGCGGCATATCGCGGCCACGTCGATGCGCAGATCAACGATCAGTACCACACGCTGGCCGGATCGCTGCGCTTTCTGAATAACATCGTGCGTTTTCCGGGATGCGGCGTGTTCGATGCCGAGTCGTCATTTGCCGCCGTCGATAAGAAAGCGAAGAATCTGATCGGGTTGATCTTGTGCTCTCGCGTTCGCAGCGATGTTGGTCACGTCACTCAAGTGTGCGTGCTCCCTGAATACCGTTCGCGCGGCATCGGAGAATCGCTGCTGGCCGCAACCTCTGCGAATCTTCGCAAGCGTGGTTTCTCCATGTTGTCGCTGACGGTCACTGAGGCCAATGCCGGAGCCGTCGCGCTCTACCGCCGCCTGAACTTCGATTCGAAGCGGGTTTTTGATGCCTTCGTTTGGCAGGGGTGAGAAGAAGCTCTTAGCTGTTAGCTCTTGGCTTGTTCAGCACGGACTGGAAGCATTGGGCGCAAACGCACGAAGTCGGGAGACATTCGCCAGGTCAAACCGCAAGCAGAAGCTTGAACTCAAAGCTAAGAGCCAAGAGCTAAAAGCTAAGAGCCAAGAGCTAAAAGCTCACCTCCGCACCAGCCACATCGCCCAGCCCGCCACCAGAACGCCGCCCAGAAACATCGCAAAGCAATACAAACCGTAGCGGACCATGTCGCGGGTGGTTTCGCGGTGAGTGATGCCAAACACGATGGAAGCGAAGAGCGCAAAGACAAACGCGGCGCTGAAATGAGTGAGCTGGACCGTCATTGTTTTTTTCCGATCGCGATGTGGTAGGCGTCCGCTATTGCAATAAAATTCAGCAGTCCGGCGACGATCATGAACTTCGTTCCGTAATCCGCGATGGCAAACGCGATTGCGCCCTGGCCTCCGTTCATGGCGAGGGTAACCACATACATTCCACCAGCGCCCAAATCTCCGATGAACCCGAGAATATCAAGGATGTCGCCGCCGTTCGCCCTGTAAATGTGCCCCTGCATCATCAGCCCAAGCCCGAACAGGGTTCCAATCGAGATGAGAAGGAGCACGCCTCGAATCCAACGTTTTTGGATTATGTGGCCGGCGCCTGGAATGAGCCAGCCGATCGCGGGCGCGACTACGGCCATCATGCTCACGTGCGCCGGTTCAGCCGCCGGTTTCGTCTTGAGTTGTGTGGAATTTGCCATTAGATGATTACGATCTCACGTTGAATGTTGCCGGTAACTTCCGCCGACTTAGGCCGCACCAGCATATTAACCTCGCTGCGCACACCGAACTCCGGCAGATAAATGCCGGGTTCAATGGAGAAGCAAGAGTTGGGAAGGATCTGGCGCTCGTCGTGGATCTCCAGATCGTCCATGTTCGCTCCGTTGGAATGAACGTCGGTGCCAATAGAATGTCCGGTGCGGTGAATGAAATATTCCCCGTAGCCGCTCTTTTTGATATGGCCGCGGGTCACGCGGTCCACTTCCCATCCCGCAATCCGGCGTCCAGCGCTGACTGCATCCATCACGGTCTTCACACCCGCGTCGCGCGCGTCGCGCACAATCTCGAAAACCTGGCACATGCGGCCCGTGGGCGCCTTGCCCACAAATCCCATCCACGTGATGTCGTAGTACACCGCCCCCGGCGTATCTTTCTTTCCCCAAACATCGAGCAGCACCAGGTCACCCTCGCGAATCGGCACGGGATGATCGGCGCGCGGTTCATAGTGCGGGTTTCCGGCATTGGCGTTCACGGCCACAATCGGAGGATCGTCAGTCAGCAGGCTCTCGCGGCGAAACGCTTCCATGAACCACTGCTGGATTTCGTGCTCCGTGGTTCCCCCGTTCCGGACGCGCCGGCCGATTTCCTTGAAAGCTGCCGCGGTGATTGCATCAATTGCGTCGCGCGCGGCAAAGTGCGTCTTGATTTGCTCTTCGCTCCAGGTGGCTTCGAATTGGGCCACCAGATCAGCCGAACTCACCACATTCTTTCCCAATCCGCGTAGCAACTCGACCGTCCCGGCATCGACCAGAGAAATCGTGAAGACAATGTTGTTGGGCGAATACTGCATGGCAATGTCGCGGTAGGATGCCAGCATCGATTTCAGGCTGTCGAACAACTCCTGCCAGCCGGAATACTGGCGCTTGCTGCCGGGCAGGGAATCGAGATGACCAGCTTCGATCTTATGTACCAGCTTTACCGGTTCGCCCTGCGCCGGTATCAGATAGAACCAGCGCCGCGTCACCATCAACCCGGCGGGCAAGCCCAGCACCCGGTAGGCGATGGGATCGCGATGATGATGGTCGTAGAACAGCCAGGCATCGATGTTGCGCTCGCGCAGCGCTGACTGGATGGCAGATAGGTCCATGGGCAAACGTCTATTGTAAACAATGGGCAGGATTTGAGCGAATCACGCCTGCGCGCCAGGGCTACTTTGATTTCCTGAGGTCAAGAAGGCCCCACACAGTGACAAAGACCATCATCGCAAAGCAAAAAATGCTGGTGCCCGAATGGGTGGAATAAGCCTCACGACCACACAAGATTCCCAGGTAGACAAAAGCCAGCAGATAGAAAACCTTGAAATAGATCATGCTTATTCCGTTCTACCCGCCTGCTGCTAGCGCGTTACCGCCATGGCCACTCTGAAATATCTGTCATATAACCACAGCAGCGCTGTCGTGATCACGCCGACCGCAGTTACAAGCCACCAGATGCGTTCCGGCTGGTGCGTGACCTCTCCAAAGTGATGCAACAGAGTTCCTCCGAACCATCCGCCGATCAGCGACCCGATTCCAATCGGCAAAAATGCAAAGCCCATGTAAGTGCCCTGCTGTCCCGGTGGCGCAAGCAGCGCAATGTATTCGTAGTAGCGCGGCTGTTGGATGATCTCTCCGAGCGCCAGCACAAATAACGAAATGATTGCTCCCCAGATCGTAGGCCTAAACGCAAGGATCAACCACGAGACCGACGTGACGAGCGTGCCCAGAATCACAGCCTGAAACGCTGGAATCTTTCGCGTGAGGAAATTTACTGCAAGCGTCAAACAGATCACGGTCAATCCGTCGGTGATAAGAATGATCTCCACATCCGCGCCAGAATTAATGTAGCCGTGAATATAGCCGGGCAAACTGATGTACTGCTGCCAAAAGACAATCCAGTAACCCGTGAAGATCACCAGGAACCACATGAACCGGCTGATGCCTGCGAGCACAAGCGCGAGCATCCCAGCCCAGATCCACCACGGTACCGAAAATTGCGGATAGACCCACAGGCTGATGCGCAGCATAAGGGCGATCAGCAGCACGGGCAATACCAGACGATAGTTCCCCACCACAACGCAAAAATTCCGCGCCACGGTTGCAATCGAAGGCGGGGGCGCGTCTCCAGCCTTGCGCGGTTCGCGGAAGAAGAGCACGACTACAAAGAACATGGCGAAGACGCTGAGCGCGGCAATCCGATACACGCCCTCGACACCCAAATGGCGATGCGCCCAGGACGCAAAATAAGGTCCGGCCGCGCCGCCGATATTAACCATCGTGTAATAAATGGAATAGCCGATGGAGCGAACGTTTTCTTTGGAAGCACGCGCCGTCGTGCCTACCACGCACGGCTTTACCAGGGCGATGCCAAGCGCGGGCAAAATTAGAATGAAGCCGACAAACAAACTGAGCGGCACCGCGTTCCGCACTGGAGCCAGCCAGGACGCTCCGATGGACCCAATCAGGAAATACGCCGCGGCGAGGATGAGATACGCCATCGAGAGCGCGCGGCGGAATCCCAACCGGTCGGCAGCGGCCCCGCCGAAGATGGCAAGAAACCACACCATGCCGCCGAAAATGCCGGTCAGCGTTCCCGTCTGCTCGGTCGAGAAGTTCAGCTTCTCCTGCAGATACAGGGCTAGCGAGGCAAAAGCCCCGTAGTAAGAAAGTCGCTCAAAGATTTCGCTGAGATTGGCAATCCAGAAAGGACGTTCGAATCCGGTGCGAATCTCCTGCAAGCGTTCGGAAAAGCTCAAGCGTGCTCCCTCATAGGATCGTGTGGCGCGGGCACCCTCGCCCGCGTCTTGCCGGTTTTGCGGTCTGCGACGGCCGAGATACCCTCGCCGTTTATATGCTGATACGCTTCCTGACTTCTTCGGCCGAAAGCCCGGCAACACGAATCACTTTTCTGCGATTGCTATGACCGGAAGCAATGGTAACGGAAGATCGCGGCACCTCCCAAACTTTTGCGAAGAATTCCATGCAGGCCTGGTTAGCTTTGCCATCGATGGGCGGCGCGGTGAGGGAAACTTTCAGCGCGTCGCCGAGTTCGCCGGTGACAGCATTCTTCTTTGCGCGAGGGTGGACTTTGACCGCGAAAAAGACCCCAGTAGGCGTCTCGTGAGCAGGAATCACGGGTCTCGCCTCAATGCCCAGTCCTCCAGATGGATATCAAAACCAGAGTCGGCACTAGGCTAATACCACAAAGACGTTCAATACCTCCCATAAACCTCTGTGCTCCTCTGTGTCCCCTGTGTTTAAGCCTTTGTCCTTTCCCCAAAGATCGCCGTGCCCACGCGCACGCAAGTCGATCCCTCCTCAATCGCGACTTCGAAATCATGCGACATGCCCATGGAAAGCTCGTCCATAACGACAGCCGACAGATGGCGAGCGGCAATCGTATCGCGCAACTCGCGCAGCCTCTTGAAATAAGGGCGCGCCTTCTCAGGATCGTCGGTGAACGGAGGCACGGTCATCAGTCCGCGGAACACGAGTGACGCAAGCTGAGGAGCGGCCATCAGCAGTTGTTCAAGCGTGGCCGAGTCTGGTGCCAATCCGCTCTTCGCCGCTTCACCGCCGACGTTGATTTCGATGAGCACGTCCAGCTTCTTTCCAAGCGCTCGGGCAGCCACGTCTAGTTTCTCCGCCAACCTGAGCGAATCCACCGAGTCGACGGCGCGAAACAGTTCCGCGGTCTTTGCGGCCTTATTGGTCTGAAGATGTCCAATCAAGTGCCATTCAGCATCTTTCAAGTCTCGAAGCAACTCGACCTTACCCGAAAATTCTTGAACCCGGTTTTCTCCAAATAAACGCTGGCCAGCGGAATAGGCTTCGCGGATTCGCTCGGGCGGCTGCGTCTTGCTGACCGCCATCAGCGCGATCTCGTCGGGCGACCGACCTGCGCGTCGCGCAGCTGTGTTGATGCGATCGCGAACAGCGGCAAGGTTTTCAGAGATCGTCATAGAAGCTCGACATAAAAACACTAAACCACGAAGGGCGCGACGTTGCACGAAAGATATCCGGATCTCCTTCGTGAACCTTTGTGTCCTTCGTGGTTAAAGAACTACATCATCGCCGTCGGAGGCGCCGGCTCGCTGGGATCGCCCGCCGCCGAGACTGGTAGGAAGATCATCAAGGCCGCCAGGCCAGCCAGCACAATCATTCCTCCCACAAGATAAGAAGGATCGTTGAAGATTTGCGGTGGATGGTTGGGCGCGCCCCACGATGGTACAAACTGCAATCCTGCCCAAACCAGGCCCAGCAAGGCTTCCCCGGCGATCAGTCCGGAAGCGACCAGCACTCCCGCATTTTCCACTCGTGCTTTCTGCGCGCTGTTCAATCCTCGACGCTCGGCAACCCAGTCGCCGATGGAGCGTATCACTCCGCCCACAAAAATCGCGAATGTAGTTCCGAATGGCAAATACATTCCGACTGCTACCAGCATCGGACTTTTCACTTGCATCATCACCAGCGCGATCCCAAAAAAGATTCCCACCACCACCAGCGGCCACGGCATATCGTGGCCCACAATGCCCAGGGCAAGTGTCGCCATCAGGCCGGCCTGTGGTGCCGGAAGTTCCGGACCGCCGAATCCCACTCCGCCCGCCTTGATGCTGCCTTCGTGCAACAGCATGAGGGGGAAATACATCACCAGACTCGCCACCACCACCGCGATCAGTTCGGCAGCCTGAATTTTCTGCGGTGTGCCGCCTAAAATGTAACCCACTTTAAAGTCCTGCAACAGTTCGCCCGCCACCGCTGACGAAACGCAGACCACCGCCGCCACCCCCAGAACCGCTGCCACTCCCGAAGTGCCCGAAACTCCCAGAGCCACCATCAGCAGTGCCGCAATCAACAAAGTCGATAGCGTCAAACCGGAAATCGGATTATTCGATGACCCAATAAACCCCACCAGATTGCCCGAGACGGTCGCAAAGAAAAATCCCACCAGAATCATCACGACCGCCGCCAGAATCGCCGGCCACACCAGGCCCGAGATCTTGATGTAGAGCAAACACATCAACACAAACATCACAGCAATCAAACCGAAAACTATCTTCGAACTCATGTAGCGTTCGGTGCGCGCCAGCTTGGCTTGCTGATCAGACGTCTGCCGCAGGTCCGCGAATGCTTTGCCGATTCCAGCCGTCAGGCTGGCGCGCATCTTGAATAATGTGTAGGCGGCGCCGACCAGCATTCCGCCAACCGCGATCGGGCGCACAATGTACCTCCATACCGCGTCCGCCATGTTCGCCCAATTGTCGGGCGTGTCGGCCGGAATGTATGCCTTAAGCTGCGGCCCGAGAAAAAATATCATCAAGGGAACCATTAGCCCCCAGGCCAACACGCTGCCCGCAAACTGGATCGAGGCCAGCTTCACCCCAATGATGTATCCCACGCCGAGATAGGCCGGACTCACGCTGGGCGCTGCGAACACGCTGGTCCCGCCCGTAGGTATAACGTGCGTGCTCCCCGTCGAGCCCAGCCGCACCTGACTGTGTCCCAGGCTGCCAACGCCAACGTGAAGGTCTGTGTCGGCGGAGAACAGCCCGAATTTCCCCAGGATATAAACCACCCCGCCAATGCCGATGTTCCAGAAAAGATATTTCGCGGCCTGCGC
>Ga0307478_10000844_pt1 | contig 29139 bp, 27 predicted proteins | sample atmos_gasesECM4C_2_FD_203713 | JGI IMG/M metagenome (GOLD analysis project Ga0307478, IMG submission 203713) | Hardwood forest soil microbial communities from Morgan-Monroe State Forest, Indiana, United States - atmos_gasesECM4C_05 | ecosystem: Environmental > Terrestrial > Soil > Temperate...
CCAACTAATGCTGGACGTGAAGGCGGGCGACGAGCGGTCGTTCGAACTTCTCCTCCAGCGCTACAGGACTCCTCTTGTCAACTTTCTCTTCCGCATGGTGCGCGCGCGGGAAGAGGCGGAAGACTTGGCGCAAGAAGTGTTTTTGAGAGTGTATCGGGCGCGGAAAGATTACGTACCGAGCGCCAAATTCACGACGTGGCTCTTCCGGATCGCGACAAATTTGGCGTTGAACTCGGTGCGGGACAACCGTTACCAGCGGATGGAAGTCTCACTAGACGCGCCGGTGACGGTGGATGCGGAAGATGGCGATGAAAAGCCGCTGGACATTGCCGAGAAGCATCCGAACATCGAGCAGTACTTGGTGGAGGAAGCGCGAAAGAAGATGATCCGGCGCGCGATTGATAAGTTGCCGGAGAAACAGCGCGCGGCGGTGCTCCTGCACAAGTATCAAGAGCTGGATTATGGAGATATTGCAAAGATTCTGGAATGTTCCGAAAGTGCGCTGAAGTCGTTGCTCTTTCGGGCGTACGAAACGTTGCGAGTGGAACTAGCCCCCCTCGTGGCGAGGCACGGGAAGTAGAGGAACTACAACCCGCGCTGCAAGGGAAGTAGAAGTAGACCCTGGGTATAGAAGGAAGGTTGTTATGAGCTGTGGTCGAATGGAAAACAAGATACTGGCGTACGTGGACGGGCGCTTGAAAGAGAGCGAACGGCTGGAGATGGAGAAGCATCTCTCGACGTGCGGAGCTTGCCAACTGCGCGTGAATGAGTTTCGCGCGGTAGCGTCGCTGCTGGAGGAAGTGCCGCAGATTGAACCGTCGGCGGCGTTTGACGTGCGCGTGCGCGCGCGAGTAGCAGCTGAGCCGGTGAAGCAGGGCTGGTGGGTATTGTTTATGCCGTCCCCGCGCGTGGCCTTTGCGGCGTCGCTGCTTTTGCTGGCGACGGTGTGGGTCGCTTCGCGGCCAACGGATCGTACACTTACGGCGGCGGACGAGGCGCAAATCAATCAGGACTTGCCGGTGCTTGAGAACTTTGATGTGCTTTCAGATTTTGGAGCACTGACGGATTTGCCCCAGCCTGTGCAGCCCGATGATGCGGGCGACAGCAATACGGATCAGAACCAGAATCAGAAGCAAGACGACAATCAGAATCAGACGATGTAATGGATGAGATTTCGACTCCAACTCGCAGGATGTTTGCTGGCGATAGGGCTCAGCGTAACGCTGGCCGGCCCTTCGATGGCGCAGCACGGCCGTATAGCCCATTGGGCGCCGCAGCAGCATACGCCGCCTCCGAGATCTCAGCCGAGACCGCAGCAGGCGCCGCAGCAGCACCAGCCGCCGAAGAATGCGGCGAAACCAGCGCAACAGGGGAACCGGCCGAACGGCGGCGGGGGCAATCCTCAGGGAAACGGTGCGAACCGGCCGAATTTCGTTCCGCGTCCTAGCCTCAATCCCAACAACAATCCGAACCGTCCGCCGTCCTCGTACACGCCGCCGCCGAGAAAATTCAGCGACCTGGCGCCGCAGGACCGGCAGAGGATCATCGAGAACAACAACAGGTACAGGAATCTTCCTCCAGCACAAAGACAGGAATTGAGAGATCGCGCCGAGCAATGGAATAGGATGACTCCTCAGCAGCAGAGTCACATTCGGAACGATGTGCTGCCCAAGTGGAGGCAAATGCCTGCGGACCGGCGACAGGCTATTCGTCAAAGGCTGAGCGTGCTTCAGAACATGCCCGAGTCGGCGAGAAATCAGCGGTTGAATGACCCTAATTTCACTAGGGGGATGAGTGAGGAGGACAAGGCCACACTCCGGGATTTGAGCCACATGCATGTTGGTGCGCCCGATCCTCCTGGCCAATAAGAGAGTCCGCAGTTCCACACCTGACATTCGACAATCAGAGCTGCGAAAGAGAACCGGTCCAACTCCAGAAGATTTCCAATGGGCACGTGTCTGGCAGACGAGGCACAGCATGCTCCGCACTACAAAGCCAATCTGGCATTCGCGTGCACTGTGCGATTTTTGCACCCTCGTTGACAACACCTCTCCTCTCACGGCATCGTGAATAGTTCACGACGTCGGCATCCATCGAGCGGAGGGAAAATATTTTGAAGAGCGACCGCACAGCGGTCAGCCCGGCCGCGCCCACGCGCTTCCGCGCCATGCAGCACCGTAATTTTCAGCTTTTCATTGCGGGGCAACTCATTTCGCTGATCGGAACCTGGATGCAGAATATGGCTCAGCTTTGGCTGGTCTATCAGCTGACCCATTCCGCGGTGCTCCTTGGAATCTTTGGATTTGCCAGCCAGGTGCCGATGCTATTTCTTTCTTCACTCGGCGGTTACGTGGGGGACCGCTATGACCGGCATCGCGGCGTGATTGTGACGCAGGCCATTTCGATGATTCTGGCGTTTGCCCTTGCGGCATTGACGCTGACGAACTTGATCAACAAGTGGGAGTTAATTTGGGTCGCATTCCTGGTGGGCATCGTCAACGCCTTCGACGTGCCGATCCGGCAAGCCTTCCTTGTGCAGATGGTGGGGAAACAAGATCTTCCGAACGCCATTGCGCTGAATTCCTCAATCTTCAATGCAGCCCGAGCCGTGGGGCCGGCGATTGCGGGTTTTGCGATCGCATTGGTGGGAGCAGGGTGGTGTTTCTTTCTCAATGGTTTGAGCTTCGTGGCGGTCATTGTGGCGTTGATGCTGATGCGGATTCAGCCCAGGGAAATCAAGCCGAGCGCGGATTCGCCGCTGAGAAGTCTTGTGCAAGGTTTCCGGTTTGCGATGAGCGACCTGCCGGTGCGGTCTACTTTGCTTTTGCTCAGCACGTTGAGCCTTTTTGGTTTGCAGTATTCCGTGCTCATGCCCATTTACGCGCAAGATATTTTGAAGGGAGACGCGCAGACGCTGGGGTGGTTGATGAGCGGGGCGGGAGTGGGCGCAGCGATCGGGGCTCTGCACTTTGCGGCACGAACACATTACAGGGGGCTGGCGCGGTGGATCGCGGCGACGTCGACGACTTGCGCGGTGTGCCTGGTCCTTTTCTCGCTAGCGAACAAGTTGTGGCTTTGCATGGCGATCATCTCCGTTGTGGGATTCGCGGCTACGTCGCAGATGGCAGCGACAAACACGCTGATTCAGAATCGCGTGCCCGATGAGCTGCGAAGTCGGGTGATGGCTGTGTACGCGACGATGTTCATGGGCGTCCAGCCGCTTGGCGCATTGATCGCTGGAGGAGCGGCGAAACGGATTGGCGCGCCTCACACGCTGGCAGTGTTCGGATCGCTGGTGCTCCTGGGCAGCCTGATTTTCATCGTTCGTGTGGCGATGAGGCTAGGAGAGACACAGACAGCTCCGGCGGATTAGGCGGGATTTGGGCGATAGAGCCAGGCGGGTTTGGTGAGAGAGTCAGCGGCGGGCGAGGCAACGGCGGGCGGGGCCGGAGAGGGCGGGGCAAGCCCCGCCCCTACAGAGTTGATTGCATTTAGGATGGCGTCGACTTTCGGGCGCTGCGGGGATAGCGAGCAGATGGGATCGGTGGCTGTGGCGTCGGCGGCGATAAGGAAGGCTTGGCAGCGGCAGCCGCCGAAATCCAGCGTGCGGCGGTCGCAGGATTTGCAGGGTTCTTGCATCCAAGCTTCGCCTCGGAATTCTTGAAAGGCGCCGGAGACTTCCCAAATTTCGCGCAACGCGCGGTTTTTCACGTTTTCAAACGAGAGGCCGGGAATGACGCGGGCGGCGTGGCAGGGGAGCGCGTCGCCGTTGGGCGTGATGAGCATGAGCTTGCGGCCCCAGCCGCCCATGCAGGGCTTTGGATATTTGGCGTAGTAATCGGGAACGACATACTCTACTTTTATTTTTCCGGACAGGCGTTCTTGGGTTTTTTTCAAGAAATCAATGGATTGCGTGAGCTGTTCGCGCGTGGGCAGGAGCGCATCGCGATTGGCGAAAGCCCATCCGTAATACTGGACGTTGGCGAACTCCACGCGGCTAGCGCTGGAAGATTCGGCGAGAGCGAGCATCTCGGGGAGTTGATCGATGTTGCGGCGGTGAATGACAAAGTTGAGAGTGACGGCTACGCGATAGCGCTTGAGCCATTCCAGGACGCGGAGTTTTTGGGCATGCGCCTTCGTGCCGGAAATTTCTTGCGCGATTTCTTCGCGGGCGCCTTGAAAGCTGAGTTGAAAGTGATCGAGGCCTGCATGCACGAGCGCTTCAAGACGGGATTCGTCGAGAGGCAGGCCTGAGGTGATGAGATTCACGTAGAGACCAGCAGCGCGCGCTGCGCGAATCAGTTCAAGAATGTCCGGGCGCGTGAGTGGTTCGCCGCCGGTGAAATCGGCTTGTAGAACGCCGAGAGCGGCGGCCTCCTGGAAGACGCGGGACCAGTCTTCGGTGGAGAGTTCGGTGGCGCGGGTTTGAAGTTCGAGTGGGTTGGAGCAGTAGACGCAGTGCAGAGGGCAGCGGTGCGTTAGTTCGGCGATTAGGGCTAGCGGATTGGCGGTGGCAAATGTCATGCGTGTGTGGCGCAGGTTGCGAAAAGCGAGAGCAGGGCTCCCGCACTCCACGGGCTATGGCTCGAAATCCAAGGCGCGCTCTTTTTGTAGCAGAGCCAGGTAGCCGAGAATATCCTGCTCTACCTTGGCCGGCTCGGCTTTTGAGTAGAGTTGCTGCAATTCAGTGATGATTTGCTGGACGGTGTGTTTGCTGTCGCAGCGCTCGACGATTTCCAGGCTTGGGCCATTCAGGCGCAACGCGCGTTCCGGCATTAGCAACGTGCGTGGCTGCTGCGTTTTTTCGTTCATGCGGCAGCCGGGAGCTAGGCGCGGGCGGCTTTCGAGATCAATGCTCATCGCGAACCTGCCTCGGCTGCCGGGTGGAACGCGCCGGGCGGCGGCCAGCCGGGTTGAACGTAGGAGAAATAGAGGGCGTCGAGTTGGGCCCAGAGGATGTCGCACTTGGCGCTTAGGGCGGCGTGTGCTTTGTCTTGTTGCTCGCGCGTGGTGGCGTGTTTCACGACCCATGCCAGCGCGAAGTCGGCGTCCTCGGGAGCTTGCGTGAGGCGCCCGGTGAAATAGTCGAGGCCGCTGGAGAGCCAAGGATAGTGCTGGCGCATACGATCCATGCGCAGCGTAATGAGCTTCTTGGAAAAAAGTTCGGTGAGGGAAGAAGCGACGGCTTCGAGGTGCGGTCGCGTGGAAACGAAATCGACGTAAGCTTGAACGGCATAGCGCGTAGCAGGAAGAATTCCTTCGCCGCGGAGCGCCACATCGCGCGAGAGGCCGGTGGCTTCCAGCAGCCGCAGCCATTTCTCGATTCCGCCGGGTTTCACGCCGTCACCGTCGTGGTCCAGGATGCGTTTACGCCAGGTCAGGCGGAACGCGGGATCTTCGCTGCGCGCAAGGATGGCGGCGTCTTTGATGGGGATGCGGCTTTGGTAGTAGTAGCGGTTCAGAGCCCAGGCTTGAAGCTGACCGCGCGTTAGCTTGCCTTCGTGCATTAGCGCGTGGAATGGATGTTTATGGTGATAGCGCTCTTCGCCGATGGCTTGAAAACCGGCGATGAAGTCGGCTTCGGAGAGCAGCGGCAACGCGGACTCAATGGATTTCGCCTGGTTCATATCGCGAGCTCCATTCCATCATAGGCGATTTCCCAGCCGGCATCACGGACGATGCGGGATTCCGGGCTCTCGTCATTCAGCACGGGATTGGTGTTGTTGAGATGGATTAGGACGCGGCGCGTTTTGCTCGGCCGAAAGGGCTGGTGGAGCAAGCCGCGATCGCCCCAGAGAGGCAGATGCCCCATTTGCCGGGCGGATTTGCTTCCTTTTCGGATGGAGTTCAACTCGTCGTCTTTCCAGAATGTTCCGTCGAGAATCGCCAGATCACTCTCTTCCATACAACGCAGCCACTGATCACCTGTCCCGGGCAAGTTGGGAGCATAGAACAGTTTTTTTTCTTTGGAGACCAGAGAGAGGCCGATGACAGCTTCTTCTGGAGAGAGGGTATTGCGCAATGACTCGCTGACGTAATCCGGGAAGTTTCCGTTGAGCGAAATGGCCTTACAGAAGAGGCCGCTTTTTTTGTCCGCCGGCGAGGGCGGGATGAGGGGCGTGAGACGATCAAGCGGAAGCGATTCCCATTTGACAGGAGGATTTGATCTGGCCAGAACGCGGAAGAGGCTGTTTTCTTCCGTGAGTACACGCCGCACAGCCATTGTCGAGAAAATCTGCAGAGGCTGGAACTCGCGCAAATGGAGAAGGCCCATGACGGCATCCACGTCAGCGCTGGTCAGCACTACTGCGCTGACTTGAGTATTTCGCGTACCTGCTGGAGGGACCAAGTCAGCAGAAGAGAGTATCTGCTGCCTAAGATCCGGAGATGCGTTCAAGAGAAACCAACGTGAGCCGTCGGTTGAGATGGCCGCCTGGGTTTGGGTTCTAGGACGAGCCTTCAGGGTGCCGGCACGCACACCCATACACTGAGGACAGGCGCAATTCCACTGGGGGAAGCCGCCCCCGGCTGCGGAACCGAGGACTTTAAGGCGCACTGTGGCGCACCGACAGACGACCGCGGGGCGCGGTCAAGGCTTTACAGCTCGGCGTTGGCGTACGAGCTAACTTCGCAGTTCAGGTCGATCTCTTCGTGCTGAGGGGTGGTCCATTCCATGGTCAGAGGCTCCTCGGACGTAAGATTCAAATCATGATTAGGATAACACAAACCCAATTTTGAGAGAAGCCCCCCCGCGGTTTTGTGTTCTTCCCGTTAGTTCCGAGACGCCAGCGGACCAGACGGAGACTGACGAGCTTGTGCGCCAAGCGATAGCAGCCGCGGAATTGGTTAGCCATAACGGCCTCCCCCACCCCAGTTTTTCTGTAAGTGTTGCATCTAAAGGTTTTAGCTCCTCCCATAACTTTTTTAGAATCAATAGTTGCGAGGATTTTGTGTAAGTGTTGATTCCAGGGAACTTATCCATACTTCGAGGACTGCGGAACGCTGTGTCTCTGTACATGTTGCAAATAGGAGCTTTACCAAAAAGTCGGGCTCCAGAAACGAAAAAACGCCAATCTGGAGATTGGCGTTCTCGGGTGGAATCAAAGTATTACCCAGTCATCATAGTATGCCTATATATAGTTTTTGTCAAGGGTAAAATCAGCAAAAAAACGGCAAAGCCAAACGTTCGTGATAGCCGGTGTGCTCCGTCCTGGAACTGGAACGTTATGACTCGTTGGAATTAGGGCGTCTCGGCGCAGCTCGGAACGAGGGCCGGGCGACGCCGAAGGCACCTACGAAGGGTAGATGTGCGCCGAACAAAAAACCACAAGCGGTAGTATCGAAAATTTCCACACTACGGGATCATTAAAAACACAGAATCTTAGAAAAAAGTGCACGTTTTCTCTTGACATGGCCTTAAATCAGCCTATTATGTGGCCAGAAGTGGGAGAGAGTGGTTAGTAGTAGAACAAAGTAGAAGTTCTCCCTGGCCTGTCAAGACGTTCTCGAGGGCAATCGTGAACGTACAAAAGTTGGGCGTCCAAAACGAGCATTTGAATAGGAACTATGAAGCTGCGGGGCAACTGTCCGGCGAAAGTCGACGAGAAGGGGCGTCTCAAAATACCCTCGGTGTTTCTGGACGAGCTCAAGGAGTACGGCAACCAGTTTTATATCACAAGTACGACGGGCGAAACGGCAAGAATTTATCCGATGAAGGTCTGGTCGGAAATCGAAGACAGGCTGGCGCAATTGCCGAGCACGCATGTAGCGAAGCAAAAGTTTCTGTTGAGGACAAGCTATTTTGGGCAGCAGGCGGAATTGGATGGGCAGGGAAGGGTGCTTTTACCGGCGGTCCTGCGGGACGCCGCGCAAACGATGGGCGAAGTAGATGTTTATGGGGCGCTGAATTATCTGGAAGTGATGAACCATACGCGGATGCTTGATAAGTTGAAAAACGAGCCGTATACGGCCGCGGATGATACGGCGCTGGGAATTTGAGAAAGTAAGGACGTAAAGAAGTAACGAAGTAAAGAAAAGAAAATTTCGAGCTTTCGGCGGGGCGGGCGGCAACACGAAGGGCTTACGAGATTGAGTGCGGCGCATACGCCGGTGATGTTGAATGAGGTGCTGGAATGGCTGGGCATCAGGCCGGAAGGAACGTACATAGACGCCACGCTGGGAGCCGGCGGGCACTCGGAAGCGATTGCCGAGAGGTTGACCTCTGGCAGGTTGATCAGCCTGGACCGGGACGCACAGGCGTTAGAACTGGCGCGGGAGCGGCTGAAGATCTTTGGGGCGAGAGTGACGATAGTGCAGTCGCCGTTCTCGAGGATAGCGGAGGCCGCACAAGAGTTGGGGATTCCGAAGGTGGACGGGGTCTTGGCCGACTTGGGAGTTTCTAGCATGCAGCTCGATCAAGGACAGCGGGGTTTCTCGTTTCGCGAAGCGGCCGCCCTTGATATGCGGATGAATACTGCCGACGAGTTGACGGCAGACGAAATTGTGAATCAGTGGTCGGAAAAGGAAATAGCCGACCTGCTCTACCGCGAAGCGGATGAGCACGATTCCAGAAGGATCGCCAAGGCGATCGTACGGGCACGGCCCGTACGCGATACCGCGCACTTGGCAACGACTGTGGCAGGGGCCCGTAAGCAATGGGGAAGGCAGAGACTGCATCCCGCAACAAAAACGTTTCTGGCGCTGCGGATCGCGGTGAATCGAGAGATGGAGGAACTCGGGCAGTTTCTTTCACGGACCCCTGCTGCATTAAATTCCGGCGGCCGCCTGGTGGTGCTTAGCTACCACTCGCGCGAAGACCGCATTGTGAAGCACGCGTTTCAAGAGGAAGAGCGTCAGAGGACGCTCCAGGTGCTCACCCGGCACGTGATCCAGCCGACCGAAGAAGAGAAGGCGGCCAACCCGCGTTCGCGAAGCGCGAAACTGCGGTGCGCAGAAAGAGTGTAGTTATGGTGCGGAAGAGAAAGAAAGCCGTAAGGGCGGAGTTTCACACCGTCAAGCGGATCGACAACTCGCGTCTGGTGCGAAACGTCGAGCCGGCAAAAATGCGAAGTTTGTGGCGTAGCGTCGCGCTGGGTGGCGTGGTGGCGGCATTTTTCATGCTGTACATCTTTCAACATTTTCGCTGCATCGATTTGAGCTACCAGCTCGAAGACCTGAAAGGGCAGCAGATGAAGGCCGCGGCTCTGAATTCGGAGTTGAAGCTGGAAATCGCGGGGCTGCGCAATCCGATGCGCATCGACGTGATCGCCCGCCGCCGGCTCGGCCTGACGGAACCTTTGCCGACGCGTGTGCAAGAGTATGAAGCGCCGGACGGCGCGGAAGTGGCCGCGGCGCGGTATGTGCGGCCTAACCGGACGCCGTGATTTCCGCGATCGGCGTCGATTTCCAATACGAAAAAATTCTAGTTCTCTCGGACTTCCATCCGGAGTGTTTGCCGACCTGACTTCGCCATGCGACAAGACCGCGTCCACGTCCGTTTGCTCATCATCGCCGGCGTGGCGTTCTTATGGATGACGGCGGTATTCGGGCGGCTGACATACCTGCAGCTCTTCCGACACAGCGACTATCTGGCGCGCGCACTGCGCCAGCAACAACGCACATTTGAAATCACTCCGGAGCGCGGCGCGATTTACGACCGCAACGGACAGCCGCTGGCGATGAGCGTTCCCGTGGATTCGGCTTTTGGAGTGCCCGCCGAGATCGCGGATGAGCACCTCGCGGCGCGGCTGCTCTCGGGAGTAGTCGGCGTGCCTCAGGAGGTGCTGGAATCACGGTTCGAATCGTCGCGGTCGTTTGTATGGATTTCGCGGAAACTACCGCCGGAGAAAGCGGACGCGATCAATAAGTTGAACCTGAAGGGCGTTTACCTTCAGAAAGAAAATCAAAGGTTCTACCCTAAACGAGAACTCGCGGCGCATGTGCTGGGTTTTGTTGATCTCGATGAAAAAGGACTGATGGGCATCGAGCGCGAACTGGACAGCCAGATCCGGGGCAAGAGCGAACGGATTGTAGTGATGGCTGATGCCCGGCAGCGGTGGTTCGATGGCGTAGAAGCGCAGCGCGAACGCGGGGCCAGCGTCGTCCTGACTTTGGACGAAAAGATTCAATACACCGCCGAACGAGAATTGGCGACGGCGATTGCCAAAACACGCGCTGCCGCAGGCACAGTCATCGTGATGAACCCCAACACGGGGGAGATTCTGGCGCTAGCGAATTGGCCGAAATTTAATCCCAACAAGGCAAGCGATGCTGCGGCGGAAACTTGGATGAATCGCGCTGTCAGTGCGATTTACGAGCCAGGATCGACGTTCAAGTTGATCACGCTGACAGCGGCGTTTGACCAGGGAATTACGCATCCCGAAGAAATATTCGATTGTGAGAACGGCGCCGTTTACATCTCCGGCCATCGTATTCGCGATCACAAACCATTCGGGCTGCTGACCGTTTCGGATATTCTCGCGAAATCGAGCGACGTGGGCGCCATCAAGATTGCGCTGCGGCTCGGCGCCCCGAAATTCTACGACTATATTCGCGCGTTCGGTTTCGGCACGCCTACCGGCGTCGAGTTGCCATATGAAAGCCGGGGCAGGGTTGAGAGGCTCGAAGACTGGAAACCGATTTCACTCGGTGCCATCTCGATGGGTCAGGAAATTGGCGTGACCCCGGTGCAACTCATCACCGCGGTCTCTGCGATTGCCAACGGCGGATTGCTCTATAAGCCGCACGTCATCGCCGAACTGCGGCGCGGTGAAAAAGTTCTTCCCGCCGATGGACCGCTGACTCCGTCGGAACCCAAGCGGGTCATTCGCCCGGAGACGGCGGCGACTCTGCGGCGGTTGATGGAAGGCGTCGTGTTACGCGGGACGGGACCGTTGGCCCACCTCGATGGGTGGACTTCGGCCGGGAAAACTGGTACAGCGCAAAAAATCGATCCAACGACAGGACGATATTCGCCGACGCAATACATTGCTTCCTTTACGGGTTTTGCACCCATCAACAATCCGGCTGTGACGATTCTTGTGTCGCTGGACTCTCCGGTCGGGTTGCACGAAGGCGGAGACGTGGCTGCGCCAGTTTTCAAACGCATCGCCGAACAAGTTTTGGCGTATCTCGATGTGCCACGCGATGTTCCGCTCAATCCAAAGCTTATCCAGACGGCGTATATGAAGCATGCGAGTGAGGATACGAGTGCGCTGGAAGATTTCTCGGTGGTGGATTTTTCCGGACAGCCCGACCCCTTACCAGCGGCATCCCAAACGGCAGGCGCTAACGGGGCTGGGCGGGCGGATTCCAAAAAGCCGGTTTTGACGGTTGCCGCAGATCAGGGCGGCGATATCGAAGTGCCGGATTTGAGCGGGAAGACCATGCGAGAGGTGACGGATATCGCTTTGAGGCTGGGGCTCGAGCCGGTGCTGGTTGGCAGCAATCTTGCAACGGAACAATCGCCAGCGGCGGGAGCAAAGGCGAGGCGCGGCTCAAAAATCACGGTGCAGTTCGGGACACCGCTCGAGAAGAAATCGAAGACACATGCGGGAATCAGGAATTAGGATGAGAACTGGATTGAGCCAAATAGAAGACACCAGCAACTCCAAAACGAAGCACACCGATGAACGCGGGGAAGATTCATCGCCTGCACGCGTTTCTCCTCGAAGCATGAAGCTGCGGGATTTGCTGCAAGGCGCCGAAGCGAAGATTCCTCCGGCCGCGCAGGATATGGAAATTCGTCAGGTGGCATGCGACTCCCGCAAAGTGCAGCTACGCGCACTGTTTTTTGCGCTGCATGGCGCGCAGGCGGACGGGAGCGCGTTCATTCGCGACGCCGTCTCGCGAGGCGCGGCGGCGATTGCAAGCGAAGAGGCACCGCCGGCCTTTATTCCGTCGAGCGTCGCGTGGATCCAAGTGCGCGAGGCGCGCAAAGCGCTTGCGGTGACAGCCGCGAATTTTTTTGGGCGTCCGGCGCAAGCATTGCAGCTTGTCGCGGTTACCGGCACGAATGGGAAAACCACGACGACTTCCCTGGTCGACGCCATCGTGAAAGCTTCGGGTGCGAAGACGGGTCTTTTCGGAACGATTGCGTATCACACACCGCTCGGCGAGTATCCCGCACCGAACACCACGCCGGAGTCGGTGGACCTGCAAGGATTTCTCGCCGAGATTCGCGATGCCGGCGGGCGCTTTGCGGTGCTTGAGGCAAGTTCACACTCGCTGGCCATGGACCGTTTGTGGGGGTGCCATTTTGCCGCGGCGGTTTTTACGAACCTCACGCGCGAGCACATGGATTATCACAAAACGTTTGAAGATTACTTCGCTGCGAAGAGAAAGTTGTTCGAGGGCACCGGAGCAGGCGCGCCGGAAGTCGCGGTCATTAACACGGACGATGAATACGGCAAGAGGTTGACCGGACTGGCCAAGAAAACGGTGACCTATGGCCTCGAATCCGACGCGGAAATTACGACGAAAAAATTCCAACTGACGTTCAACGGCCTCGCGTTCGCCGCACAGACGCCTCAGGGAAAAGTTCAAGTAGCATCGCCGCTTGTGGGCCGCATCAACGTCTACAACATTCTTGCGGCGATTGGAGCGGCGCAAGCGCTGGGGTTTTCCACGGAGAGCATCGAAACCGGAATTCGAAACCTCGAAAGCGTCTCCGGCCGCTTCCAGCGCATAGATCTGGGCCAGCCGTACTTTGTGGTTGTTGACTACGCGCACACGGACGACGCGCTCGAGAATCTGATTCGGACTGCCCGCGAACTGAATCCCAAAGGCCGCATCATCACGCTCTTCGGCTGCGGCGGCGGAAAAGACCGGACCAAGCGGCCGGTGATGGGAGAAGTGACGGGCCGTCTGAGCGACCTGACGATATTATCGAGCGACAATCCGCGGAGCGAAGATCCGCTGAAAATCATCACCGACATCATCGTTGGACTTCAGAAGACGAGTGGAAAGTATTTGATCGAACCCGATCGCGAAAAAGCAATTGGCGTGGCGATGGACGAAGCCCGCGGCGGAGACATCGTTCTGCTCGCAGGCAAGGGGCACGAGAATTATCAAATTCTCGGGGACCGCACCCTAGAATTTGACGACCGCAATGTAGCGCGGCAGGCGCTGCGCGAACGAGGTTATGGCGAGACGCAGGCCGGAAGCGGCACGGGGGAGCCCAAAAACGGCTCAGGGTTTGGCACGTAGCGCGCTTGTCTAGCTTGGCTAGAAAGTGTGACGAGGGCGCGCGAGCCAGGAGTTAACTCGCGAAAGGAGGAGCCCTCAAAATACGGTGAAAACAAACCGATACGCGGGGTATCTGCGTAAAGCAAACCCCTTGAGGCATTTATGCGGTGGACGATTGCACAAGTGGCTGGCGCTCTGGGTGTCAGGGCGGGGGCGGGACTCGACCCCGTGGCCCGGGTGGCCGGCGTCTCGATTGATTCTCGAACGGTACGTGCAGGAGAACTGTTCGTTGCCGTCCACGGACCGCGTCACGATGGACACGATCACGTGGCGAGTGCGTTGGACCAGGGAGCCCTCGCAGCGGTGGTGGCGCAATCGCAAGCCAGCCGCTACGGGGAGAGCGTCCGAAATCGCTGCATCATCGTGGGGGACACTTTCGAAGCGCTCAAACAACTGGCCCGCGCAGTGCGCGAAGCTTGGGGCGGGAAAATTGCCGGCGTCACCGGCTCCGTGGGCAAGACTACAACGAAAGAGATCCTGGCGGCACTGCTGGGCGCGAAGCTGCGGGTCCTGAAATCGGAAGGGAATTTTAATAATGAGTACGGGCTGCCGCTGACGCTGTTTCGTTTGGAAGAAACGCACCAGGCGGCGGTGCTGGAGATGGGCATGTCGCGGCGCGGGGAGCTGGCGCGGCTCGCGGCGATTGCGCGCCCTGATATTGGCGTGGTGACGCGCGTGGCGCCCGCGCATTTGGAATTTTTTGAGTCGGTCGATGAGATTGCGCTGGCGAAGCGCGAGCTGATCGAAGGGCTGAACGGGCGTGAGTCTACGGCTGTGCTGAATGCGGATGACCCGCGCGTGGCGGCGTTCGGCGCGTTTGCGCCGGGACGAGTGCTGACGTACGGAATCGATACGCCGGCGTTTTTCTCTGCGGCTGCGATCGAAGATCGCGGTGCTTTGGGTTCGGCGTTTGATTATGTGAGTCCCGAAGGCCGCGTGCGGCTGGAGCTTCCCGTGCCTGGCCGGCACGCGATTTACAACGCGCTTGCCGCGCTCGCCGCGGCGAGCGTTTGGAACATAGGAGCGGCGGAGGCGCAGAGCGTTTTTCGAGCACTGCGAGTGCCGGCGATGCGCGGCGAATTACTGCGATTCTCGAATGGAGCGGCACTGATCAACGATAGCTACAACTCGAGCCCAGCCGCGCTGCACGCCATGGTGGCCGTGCTGGCGGCTACGCCGAATTTCCAGCGGCGGATTCTGGCGGCGGGCGAGATGCGAGAGTTGGGCGCGGCCTCGCCTGCGTTGCATCGCGAGGCCGGCATCTTCACGGCGAAGACGGGCAAGGTGGATTGGGTGATTGGAGTCGAAGGCGACGCCCAACAAATCGTGGAAGGCGCTGTCTCAGCAGGTATTCCGCGAGCGCACACGAAGTTCTTTGCGTCTTCGGAAGAAGCAGCAAATTTTTTGCAGGACTTCATTACGGCGGGCGACGTTCTTCTGGTGAAGGGCTCGCGCGGAGTGAAGATGGAACGCATAGTCGAATCGCTGATCGTGCGTTACGCCGCTCCCGGCGAGATTCCACGGCAGGAGGTACGGCACTGAAATGCTTTATTACCTCCTCTACCATGTTCTGCAGCGCTACTTCAGCCCGTTAAACGTTTTTCGCTACATCACCGTTAGAACGGTCTACGCGAGCTTGACGGCCATGTTTCTCGGTTTGGTGTTTGGTCCGTGGCTCATTCGGCGTTTGCGCGAGCTGCAGATTGGGCAGTACATCCGCGAGGAGGGCCCACAAGACCATCAGAAAAAGGCCGGCACTCCAACAATGGGCGGCGTGCTCATCGTCCTATCGACAGCCGTGCCCACGCTGCTCTGGGCCGATCTGACCAATCCCTTTATTCTGCTTTCGCTCTTTGCGCTGATTGGTTTTGCAATCATCGGTTTCATCGACGATTATGCCAAAGTTTCGAAGCAGCAAAATCTCGGACTCACTGCAAAAAAGAAAATCTACTTTCAGGTGTTGGTCAGCCTGATCGTTGGGATTTCGTTGCTCGTTCTTGCGACCCATTACGCCTACTCGACGCAATTGATGATTCCGTTTCTCAAGCGTCTGCACCCTGATCTGGTTTTTCATTCCTTGATGAAATCGCCGCACCTTTGGCCCTTGGCGTTTCTTCCGTTTCTGGCTTTCGTTTGTGTAGTCATCGTCGGGTCTTCCAATGCGGTGAACCTGACGGATGGTCTCGACGGCCTGGCCATCGGCTGTACGGTCATCGCCGCCGGAGCGCTCACGGTGCTGACGTACGTCAGCAGCAACTCGCGCTGGGCCACGTACCTCGAGATTCAGTACATCCCGCGTGTCGGCGAACTGACGGTATTTTGCGGGGCCCTCGTGGGCGCTTCGCTCGGCTTTCTGTGGTACAACGCGCACCCCGCGGAAATCTTCATGGGCGATGTGGGTTCACTCTCTCTGGGCGGGACGCTGGGTACGGTGGCTGTGATTATCAAGCAGGAGATTCTTCTGTTTTTTGTTGGCGGCATCTTCGTCATCGAAGCGCTTTCGGTGATCCTGCAGGTCGGCTCATTCAAATTGCGGGGGAAGCGCATTTTCCGCATGGCCCCCATTCACCATCATTTTGAATTGTTGGGTTGGAGCGAGTCGAAAGTCATCGTGCGGTTTTGGATTGCCGCGCTGGTGTTCGCGCTTTTTGCGCTTACGACATTGAAATTGAGGTAGTGCGCATTTGAAGATGGACGGTTTTGGAACAGAACAATGCCAGGTGGAACGGATTTGCGAGAGAAGCGTGTGCTGGTCGTTGGGCTGGCGCGGACAGGAACCGCTACATCGCTCTTTTGCGCGGACCGAGGCGCGCGCGTGACGGTTACCGATTCCCGTACGGAGGGCGAGATTGGCGAAGCGATCGCCAAACTTAAGAGCGCGGGAGTCACGCTCGAACTCGGCGGGCATCGAGAGAAAACCTTCCTCGAACAGGACTTGATTATTCCTAGTCCTGGCGTGCCGGCCGATGAAGCTCATCTGCAAGTGGCACGCGCCAAGGGCATCACGATTTGGAGCGAAATCGAGCTGGCCTATCGCTTCCTGAAAGGCCGCTTGATCGGAATTACCGGTTCGAACGGCAAGACCACGACGACCTCGTTGGTCGAACATCTTTTGAAGACGGCAGGAATGCAGACCATTCTCGCAGGAAACATTGGAACTCCGCTCATCGGATGCGTGGACGCGATGAGAGACGATACTTGGACGGTTGCCGAGCTCAGCAGCTTCCAACTCGAACTTATCGACACGTTTCGCCCGAACATAGGCGTGTTTCTGAATCTGACACCGGACCATCTCGACCGCCACCACACCATGGAAGCGTACGGCGCCGCGAAGGCGCGGCTATTCGAGAAGCAGACCGGCGAAGACGCAGCAGTTTTGAACGCGGATGATGCGGCGACGACGCCATACGCTCCGTCACTTCCCCGCTTGTATTGGTTCAGCAGGAAACAACGGGTCGCGCAGGGAGCCTATGTTCGCGCCGAGGAAATTGTCTTTCGGCAGGATGGAGAGGAAGAGGTTCTTCTCAAGATCGAGGACATTCCGCTGGCCGGTTCTCACAATGTGGAAAATGTGCTGGCCGCTGCAGTTGCGGCGCGGCTAGCCGGTGCGCCTGCGGCAGCCATCGCAAAAGGCGTGAGATCGTTCGCCGGAGTCGAGCATCGCCTGGAATTCGTCTCCGAAATCGCAGGCGTGCGCTACTACAACGATTCGAAGGCGACGAACGTGGATGCCACGCTCAAAGCCCTCGACGCATTTCCCGGACGTATCCTGATCATTCTCGGCGGAAAAGACAAAGGCAGCGATTACACAGTGCTGCAAAAACCGCTGCGGGAAAAAGCGATTCTCGCGCTTCTGATTGGCGCGGCAGCGGAAAAGATCGAAAACCAAATCTCAGGAAGCGTGGCGCTGGAACGCGCGGAAACGCTCGAGCGTGCCGTGGAAACCGCTTCCCATGCGGCGCAACGCGGCGACGTAGTGCTCCTCGCTCCGGCCTGCGCCAGTTTCGACCAGTTCAAAAATTATGAGCAGCGCGGGCAAGTATTCAAGGATTTGGTGAGGCAGCTCGAAAAGCAAGCCGCCGGTGCGACTTCCGGGAAAGGGTGAGCGAAGGTGCCGAGACGTCTGGAAATGGACCGTTGGCTTTTTGGTGTAACAGTGGTGCTGTGCCTGCTAGGGGCGGTGATGATCTTCAGCGCGTCGGCAGTCACCGCGGAAAAGGAGTACACGCACTCGTACTATTTTCTGGTGCGGCAAGCGGCCTGGTTAATCCTCGGCCTTTTGGGGATGTTCGCTCTGATGCGCACGGATTACCGGCGCTTACGCGAGCCAGCGGTGGTCTATACGACCGTCTGCGTGGTCCTGCTCCTCCTGGTCGGGACTTTCTTTCTGGACAAGTCGCATGCCACGCACCGCTGGATTCGTTACGGACCCGTAGGGATTCAGCCGTCGGAACTGGCCAAGCTGGCGGTAATCCTCTATCTCGCCTGGTTCCTCGATCAGAAGCGGCGCAACAAAGCGGCGATGGAATTTCGCAAACAGGATTTTCTCCAGACGATTCTTCCCGCCGCCGGTCCCGTACTGATTTGTGTGTGTTTAATTTTGGCGCAGCCTGATCTGGGCACGGCTATGGATATTGTTTTGGTAGCCACCACGATTTTATTTGCCGCCGGACTCTCCTGGAAATGGATCGCCGCCGGATTTGCAACGTCGGTGCCAGTCCTCTATCTGCTGATCACCCTCGTCGCCTACCGCAACGCCCGGCTCAGCTCTTTTCTGCATCCCGATTCTGATCCGCAAGGCGCGGGCTTTCAGTTAATGCAATCGCTCATCGCCGTGGGCTCCGGCGGATTCACAGGCGTAGGGTTGATGGAGAGCAAACAAAAACTATTCTATCTGCCGGAAGCGCACACGGATTTCATCTACGCGGTCATTTGCGAGGAGCTTGGCTACATCGGCGCGATATTGGTGATTGCTCTATTCGTGGCTTATGGATGGCGTGGCCTGCGCGCCGCGTTTGCCGCCCCCGATGGCTTCGGCCGACTGCTAGCGCTGGGAATCACTGCCCTGGTCCTCAGCCAGGCCCTAATCAATTTTGCGGTTGTACTCGGCATGGTGCCAACAAAAGGCATACCGCTCCCGTTCGTAAGCTACGGCGGGTCAAGCCTCCTCGTCATGCTGCTTGCCACAGGAGTGCTTCTGAACATTTCGCAACAGGCGACAGAAACATGAGCGAGCTCTTTGAGTCGCAGTTGGGTTTCAGTTGCAGGGGCACGATATATCGCGCCCCTACGATCGAGCGAGTAATTGGGCCCCGACCATGAAGCTGCTAATCGCCGGAGGCGGCACAGGCGGCCACGTAATCCCAGCCATAGCCATCGCCCAGGAATGGCTATCACGCGGCAAAGAAAGAGAAGCCGTGCTAGTAGGAACAGAACGCGGAATCGAAATGAAGCTGGTGCCTCAAGCGGGCCTTCCGCTGGAAACGTTGCGGGTAGCCGGCCTAAAGGGAAAAGGCGGCGCCACGCTGTTACGAAATCTTGCGATGCTTGCCCCTGCAATGCTGGACGCGCGGCGCGTATTGCGAAAGTACAAGCCAGCCGCGGCTTTTGGCGTAGGCGGCTACGCAGCCGGTCCCATGTTGCTGGCGACATGGTTCAGCGGTGTGCCTAACGTGATTTTCGAGCCGAACGCCGAGCCAGGTTTAACCAACAAGCTGCTGGCAAAAATCTCGAAGCGCATCGCCACCGGCTATGAAATTTCTGCCCAGGCCTGGGGAAAAAAGGCCGTCGTAACGGGTTGCCCGGTGCGCCCTGAGTTTTTTTCGATCGTTCCTCGACGAGTTGAAAAGCCATTTCGCCTGCTTGTGACCGGCGGAAGCCAGGGCGCGCTGCCCATCAACCGCACTTTTGTAGACGCCATGGACCGCCTCGCCGGGCGAAAAAATGAGCTGTCCATCGTGCATCAAACCGGAGAACGCGATTATAATGCGGTACGCACTGCGTACGCGCGGCGCGAAATCAACGCGGAGGTCGTTCCCTTCCTCACGAACATGGCGGAGCGCTTTGCCTGGGCAGATGTGATTGTTTGCCGAGCAGGAGCTATCACCGCAGCGGAAATCGCAGCTGCGGGTCGCGCCGCCATCTTCATCCCCTTCGGCGCTGCCACCGACAGCCACCAGTTGCGCAACGCCCAAGAAATGACGCGCGCTGGTGCAGGCCGTCTGATCACCGAAAATGAACTCACCGCGGAGCGCCTGACAACCGAAATCTTCTCGCTCATCGACGAGCCCGAGCAGATTGAAAAGCAATCAACCGCAGCGCGAACGCTTGCCCGGCCCAGCGCCACGCGGGACATCGTCAACTTAATTGAAGAGGCCGCAAACGTGCAGGCAACCGGTCAGAGGGCAAATCCATGATGGTCTCGTTCCGCAATTTTCAGCGCATTCACCTCGTCGGCATCGGCGGCATCGGGATGAGCGGCATCGCCGAAGTCCTGCTAACGCTCGGCTATTCCGTTTCAGGCTCCGACACCAAACCCTCGAACATCACCGAGCGCCTGCAGAATCTCGGGGCGACGATCCACGAAGGCCACAAAGCCATCAACGTCGAAGGCGCGCACGTGGTCGTCATCTCTTCAGCCATCAGCCAAGACAATCCAGAGGTCCTCGAAGCGCACAAGAGAAAAATTCCGGTCATCCCGCGAGCGGAGATGCTCGCCGAACTGATGCGACTGAAGTACGGCATCGCCGTAGCCGGGGCGCATGGCAAGACGACCACGACGTCGATGGTAGCTTCGGTTCTTGCCGCCGCGCATCTCGATCCCACATTTGTGGTTGGAGGCCGGGTAAATCAGGCGGGCACCACCGCGCGGCTCGGCAAAGGCGAATATTTCGTGGTGGAAGCCGACGAAAGCGACCGCAGCTTTCTGATGCTCGCGCCCGTCGTGGCGGTCGTCACCACCATCGACCGCGAGCACCTCGACCAATACACCTCGCTCGCGGACATTCAGAGCGCCTTCATTCAGTTTGTGAACCGCGTCCCATTTTACGGCGCCGCGATTCTGTGCCTCGACGAACCCAATGTGCAAGCCATTCTTCCAGACGTGAAGCGCCCAATCATCACGTACGGCACTTCGAGTCAGGCAGACCTGGTCATCAGCGATGTGAAGCTCGAAGGACTCGGTAGTGATTTCCGGCTGACCTTCAAAGGCGAAGACCTCGGCGTGTTTCACCTGATGCATCCGCCCGGCATACACAATGTCCGCAACGCCGCCGCCGCGGCAGCCGTCGCTCTCTATCTAAACGTCCCAAGCGATTTGATCCGCGAAGGCCTTGCGAAATTTGCCGGCGTTGGCCGCCGCTTTGATATCAAGGGCATAGTCAACGACATCGCCGTCATAGACGATTACGGCCACCATCCCGTGGAAATTCGTGCCACGCTGGAGGCCGCCCGCGGCTGCAAGTTCAACCGCCTCCTGGTTCTCTTCCAGCCACACCGCTTTTCACGCACTCAGCATCTCTGGGACGATTTCTGCCGGGCTTTCAATCAAGCGGACATTCTGGTGCTGCTGGATATTTACGCCGCTAGCGAAGCGCCAATCCCTGGCATCACCAGCGAAGCCCTAGCCAACGCCATCCGAGAAGCCGGGCACAAGAACGTTCACTATTTCCGCTCGATGCAAGCGGGGATTGAGTTCCTTCTCCACGAAGCGCGCCCTGGCGACGCGATCATGACTATCGGCGCGGGTAACGTCAGCCGCGCGAGCAACGAACTGATGGTCCTGCTGGGGACGGAGAATCCCACCCATCATGCGCGTTGAAGACCCCAAAATCGTCGTGGCCCTGCCGCAGATGGGAGTGCGGCTAAAGCCAGGGGCTTCCCTGGCCGAACTTACCTCCCTCGGCATCGGTGGCTCGACCGACCTGCTGCGCATTGAAAAGCACGAGGCGATTCCTGACCTTTTGAGACTTCTCGATGCACAGGGCGTTCCCCACAAGTTTCTCGGCGGCGGCTCGAATCTCCTCGTCGGCGACGGCGAGCTCCCTTGGGTGGTTCTGCAGCTCGTCTCTCCCCAGCCTGACATCGTGCTCGATGGCAATTTTGCCCAAGTTGACGCCGCAGCCGACCTCGGCCGCACCGTCACTTTCTGCGCGAAAAACGACCTGGGCGGCATGGAAGGCCTGATCGGCGTCCCCGGAACTGTCGGAGGCGCGCTCCGTATGAACGCCGGCGCATACGGCATGCAAATCGGCAGCTACGTCCGCCAAGTGAAGCTTTACCGGGCCGCCGCCCGCAAGCTCGAGACTCTCGAAGGCGATCAAATTTCTTTCGAATACCGGCATACATCTTTTGCGCCCGATGATATGATGCTCGCAGTGAAGCTGGAATTACCCTCCAAACCGTACCCTGAAATTTTAAAAGGAATTCGTATCTGCAATGAAAAGCGCCGCGCAAGCCAGCCGCTTGGGCAAAAAAGTGCCGGTTGCATCTTCAAGAACCCTCCAGGCGCTTCCGCCGGACGCATGATTGATGAGCTGGGCCTCAAAGGATTGAACGTGGGCGATGCCCGCGTCAGCGATCGCCACGCCAATTTTTTTGTGAATGCAGGCAAAGCTTCCGCGAAAGACATGCTGGCGCTAATCGTCGACGTCCGCAAACGTGTCGAAAACTCCTTCGGCGTCATTCTCGAATACGAGGTGGTCGTTTGGAACGCGTAAAAGCCATGCAACGAGGCAACGCCGCCGCTGCCGCCGAACCTTACCGGCCGGAATTGCTCGCCGACGAAGAGCCGCGCTACTTGCGCCGCCAAAAGCCTCTCGAGATTCGCCGCAAAAAGTTTGCCGGGCGAGGCTGGCTGTTTTATCGCCGCGTCCTGGTGTGGACCATCGCAGGCGCTGCAACCGTGACCGCGGGGATCGCTGCGGAACGCTTCTTGATGTATTCGCCGCAAGTTTTGCTGTTGAAGCCCGATCAGATCGAAGTCCTGGGCAATCACATCGTCACCCGTGAAGCGGTCCTTCAACCCTTTGCGCACGACCGCAACCGCAGCGTTCTCCGCATTTCGCTGGACGCGCGCCGCAGCCAGCTCGAACAACTTCCCTGGGTCGAATCCGCCAGCGTGCAACGCATCTTGCCCAACCGCATCCGCGTCGAGCTGACCGAGCGCACTCCGATAGCTTTTTTGCGCAACGGCACCGAGCTGGCCTTGATTGACGCGCACGGCGTCATCTTAGACCGCCCCGAAGGCGAGGATTTGCACTTCCCGATCGTATCCGGTCTGCCCGATAGCATGCCGCGCGAAGAACGCGAGAAACGCATGCAGACCTATCAGGAATTTCTGAGAGACGCGGACCTGGTGCGCGCCGAATCATCCGACCGCGTCAGCGAAGTCGATCTCTCGAACGCGAAAGATCTTCGAGTCGTCATGACCGGCCTCTCTTCCGCAACCGATTCGCAAGCAGTAACCATTCACTTTGGCAATAGCGAGTTCACCGGCAAATTCCGGATGCTCATCGACAATTTCGCGCAGTGGCAAGCCAATGCCGGGCGCGTGCAGTCCATCGATTTACAGTATTCACGGCAGGTAGTCGTAAACGCGGATAACAGCGCGAGCACAGCGAGGTTGAGAAATTAGAAGTCGAAAAACTTAGGGATCCAAGGTGGGGGCGGCGGCTTGGCAAAAAAAGATCGTTACATCATCGGGCTGGATGTGGGCAGCACAAAGACGTGCGCGTTGATCGCGGAAGTGGACGGCGAACAAGTTAGATTTCTCGCGCTGGGTGCAGCGGAATCCAAGGGCCTGCGCAAAGGTCTTATCGTCAATCTCGATTCCACGGTGAGCTCGATTCGCCGCGCCGTCGAGGAAGCGGAAGGCGTCGCCAATATCCCCGTCGAGTCTGCCGTGATCGGCGTCGCCGGCGGCCATGTCCGCGGCGTCAACAGCCGCGGCGGCGTGAGCCTGGGCAATCGCCCGCGCGACATCGAGCGCGACGATGTGCGCCGCGCCGTCGATGCGGCCCGCAACATCACGCTTCCGGCAGACCGCGAAGTCCTCCACGTTCTGCCGCATGAATTCATGGTCGATGCGCAAGACGGCATTCGCGACGCCATCGGCATGGTCGGCCAGCGCCTCGAAGCCAACGTCCACCTCGTAACCTCGTCGATTGCAGCTACGCAAAACCTCGTAACCGCAGCGAATCGCGCCGGGATTTTGGTCAACGACACGGTGCTCGAGCCCCTGGCTTCCGCGGAAGCTTGCCTCACGCAAGATGAGCGCGATCTCGGCTGCTGCCTCCTCGATATCGGCGGTGGCACGACCGAACTGATCATCTACGGCGGCGGCGTTGTGCGGCATACCAGCGCCGTGCCCGTGGGCGGCGACCATTTCACGAACGACCTCGCCGTCGGCCTGCGCACACCGATCCCTGAAGCGGAAAAAATCAAGCGCCGCCACGCCTGCGCCGCGTCTGCGCAGCTTCACGAAGATACTTCGATCGAAATTGCGAGCGTCGGCGACCGCCCTCCCCGCACGATTTTTGCCCGCATGCTTACCGAGATTATCGAGCCACGCGCGATGGAGTTGCTCGCCTTAATCCGGGATGATCTGCAGCGCTCGGGCCTCCACGGACAAATCCCCGCAGGGTTTGTGCTCGCCGGAGGCGGCGCGCGGCTCAATGGCTTGATCGATTTGGCCGAACAAGCTTTCCATTTGCCGGTGCGCATCGCGGAGCCAAAAGGTTTGGCTGATCTGCCCGAACAGGTAGCCCAGCCGGAATATGCAACGGTTGTTGGTCTGGTGATATACGGCGCGAAAACGCGGCGCAACGCTCCGCAGCGCGCCGGTAATTTCGTTTCCAAATTGAAGTCCATGTTCGCCGGTGCCTCGTGACCCTGCCCGAGCGCAGCACCGCGAATCTGGAGAAGGCTGAGGGACGTATGACGACAAAAGACGCAGGAATTCGTATGAGCTTCAGCGAGGAGCTGCAGCCGGCGAAGATTAAAGTCATCGGCGTGGGCGGAGGCGGATGCAACGCCATCAACCGCATGATCCGCGCCAAAGTCGAGGGCGTCGAATTCATCACTGCGAACACGGACTTGCAAGCGCTCAAGCTATCGCAAGCACCGGTGAAATTGCAGCTCGGCGCGAAGCTCACGAAGGGACTCGGCGCGGGGGCGAATCCCGAGATCGGCCGCAAAGCCGCCCTCGAAGACACCGACAAAATTATCGAAGCGCTCGAAGGCTCGGACATGATTTTCATCACCTCCGGCCTCGGCGGAGGCACCGGCAGCGGCGCCGCGCCCGTAGTAGCTTCGCTCGCCAGCGAACTCGGCGCGCTAAGCGTCGCCGTCGTTACCAAGCCTTTTGCGTTTGAAGGCAAACGCCGCATGCTTCAAGCCGAACAAGCCCTGCAAGAGTTGATCAGCTGCGTGGACACGGTCATCGTAATTCCCAACGAGCGCTTGATGGACACCGTCGAGCGCGGCACGAGCTTCTTCGACGCCTTCCGCATCGCCGACGACATCCTTCGCCAAGCGGTCCAGGGAATCTCCGACATCATCACCGTCCCTGGCATCATCAATCGCGACTTTGCCGACGTGAAAGCCATCATGCACGGCCAAGGCTACGCGGTCATGGGCACCGCCATCGCCACCGGCACAAATCGCGCCATCGACGCCGCCAATCGCGCCATCTCCAGCCCGCTCCTGGAAGACAACTCCATCCAGGGCGCGCAAGGAATTCTCATCAACATTTCTGGCAGCTCTAGCCTCACGCTGCACGAAGTTCACGAAGCCTCTTCCGTCATCCAAAAAGCCGCTCACGAAAACGCCAACATCATTTTCGGCGCGGTGATGGACGACTCGATGAAAGACGCTGTAAAAATCACGGTCATCGCCGCAGGCTTCAAGGAAGCCAATAAGAAAAACGTCCCGCAAAAGCCTTCGTTCCTGCCCAAAACCTGGAAAGCCGGCCGAGAAGTGGAAGCGCCTGTCGCGCAACAACAAACGCTGCCCAACGTAGTCCACCAAGTCCAACAAAACGTCCGCGAAGTCGACCACGAAGTCCCCGCCGACGACCTCGATGTTCCAACATTCCTCCGCCGCCAAGCTCAAAAAGCCTAAGCCGCACTTGTCTTCTCTCAATATTTTGATTTTTCTTAAGGGGTTGTGGGCACGATACATCGTGCCCCTCTTTCTTTGCGCCGAACCCGCAAAGAGTTTCGCCAATTGTTTTCCGGCGACGCTAATCAAAACCGCGAAGCGCAGCTGCAAATTTTCTTACTTCTTCCTCAAAATTCGCGATGTTGTCCGCCGGCCTCGCAATCACCGAACTCAATCCACCGTGATACTCGCGCGCCCCGGTCTTCCCAACTGCTTCTCGAATATTTCCCGCGTGTAGCCCGCTCCCAGGCATCACGATCAGTCGCTCGCCGGTGATTCGAACGAGCTCCCCAAGTGCATCCCACGCCTCCGGCGCAGTCTGCTTCCCACCCGAAGTCAGCAACCGACTCGCCCCCGTCTGGATGACATCCTCAACAGCCCCGCGCAAATCCCCGCATTCGTCGAACGCCCGATGAAACGTTACGGGTGCCGGCGACGCAAGTGTCACCAGTTCCTTAGTCCGCTCCAGGTCTATTCGAGAGTTGGCAGTGAGTATTCCGAGAACCACCCCATCCAGTTGGAATTGCTTGGCATGTTTTACCGAGTTCTTCATCGCTGCGAATTCTTCATCGGAATAGACAAAGTCTCCCGCCCGCGGCCGGATCATCGTAAAAATCGGCAGCTGCACATTTGCCCTCGTGCCCATCATTAAGCTTCCCGCCGGAGTGACGCCGCCCACACTCAAGTCCCCGCAGAGCTCGATGCGGTCCGCTCCGCCACGTTCCGCAGCCATCGCCGCTTCGACGCTCTCCACGCTGATCTCGAGAAGGAAGCGGTTTTGCATGCTCAGAGTCCCGCGATTTGCCTCGCGTACATCAGGCTGCCGTGCGACCAATTCCAGTACATGCCCAGCAAGGACGCCGCGTTCCAGCCCCACATGAACAAACGCATCGCCGTCGGACTATACGGACGCTGCTTCCAAAAGCACCAGCGCATCCGACACAAACCACGCAGCTCCAAAGCCAAGAAATCCGGTGATGACCAAATCCTGGAAATAGATATAAACCAGCACCGTCTCCAAGCACAAAAACCCCGCGATGAGCAACTTCGATCGCACCGCGCCGATCAGCGTCGCCGTCGTGCGCCGCCCGCTTAGCCTGTCCGGCTCTATATCCATCACTTCGCCGAAAACATGCGAGTGCATCGCGAACATCGCGCCAAACAGAAATGTCTGCCACGGGAGCTGCGCAACGCCGTTCAACCAGCTGCTCAGCACAAAGACCAGCAAATAGCTCGCTTGAATCAGCACATCGAACGGCGGATGGCTCTTCCATCCAAAACGCGGCGCATTATAAATTCCAACGGCGATCAAAAGCACACCGAACCAAGCCAATATGCGCGGTCCAACAAGCAAAAAGAAAATGATCAGGAAAGGGATCTGCACCGCTGCGATCTTCCACCGCAGAGCCGCGAGCTGTTCCGCCGCGCCCAGCGAACCAAATAAAAAAGTTCCCTTACGCGGATTTAGCCGGTCCGTCTCCGCGTCCACGATGTCATTCACGCCATACAAAAGAAATCCCAGCGGAAACAAAACGTAGAAAAGCCCCAGCCACAGCGTTCGCGAATGGAGAAAATCCGCATGCCCGAGCGGCATCAAATAAAAAAGCGCCGTCGTGCTCCAAAGCCCCGGCCTCGAGACCTGCAAGAGAAAAACGAGTTCAGACGCCCGCGTACCCTTCTCCGCCGGCGCCGCACGCTCCGCACTCACCGCTGGTAAGCTAGCCTGCAAAGACACGCACCCCTTTCTTACGAAAATCAGGTCGGGTTCCACTCGTCGTTGTCTCCACCAGAAGACTACAAAAACCGCATTCCTCCCAGTGTGCGTTTCGGATCGAGCCACCAAAGCGCTACGAGAGCGCAGTACGGCCAAATGGCTCCGCCATGGCCATCTCGCATCGCTCCCAGCACTTCGCTTATACTCCGCTCATGAGGACATTCTTCTCGATCGTCTCCCGTATATGCATCTTTATTTTGGCGGCGGCGAGCTGCGCGTTCGCCCAAGCCAGTCCCGATTGGACCGAACCATTCCCGCCATTTCGCATCGCTGGGAGCCTCTACTACGTCGGCAGCAAAGGCCTGGCGAATTATCTGATCGCCACACCGCAAGGCAACATTCTGATCAACAGCGATTTGGAAGCCAATGTGCCCTTGATCGAGGCAAGCATCGAGAAGCTCGGATTCAAGTTCAAGGACACTAAAATTCTTCTCATCAGCCACGCGCACTGGGACCATGACGCCGCCAGCGCCACCATCAAAGAAAGGACCGGCGCGAAGTACATGGTCATGGATGCAGATGTATCCGTTGTCGAATCTGGCGGCAAGACCGACTTTCAGTACGGGAACACGCGCGCCAGTCTGTACAAGCCCGCCAAGGTAGACCGCGTGCTTCACGATGGAGATAAAGTGAGCCTCGGTGGCACCGTGCTCGTCGCGCACCTCACCCCAGGCCATACCAAAGGCTGCACCACCTGGACTATGCAAGTCACAGAAGGAGCCAAGACCTACAACGTCGTCATTCTCGGGAGCCCCAACGTGAATCCTGGCTACAAGCTCATAAACAACGCCGCTTACCCGCAGATCGCCGAAGACTACGAGCGCATGTGGCGTGTCCTCAGGTCATTGCCGTGCGACATTTTCCTCGGCGCCCATGGTGGCTACTTCGGACTCGAAGAAAAGTACCCCCGCTTGAAAGAAGGGTCCGCAAACCCGTTCATCGACCCCGACGGCTACAAGAAATACGTCGACGAAAAGGAACAAGAATTTCACGCCGAACTCGCCAAACAAAAACTCGCCACCAAATAGAATTACAATAGGCTGGTCAGGCGAGCCGCCCGGCCCATTTTGTCCTGACGTCGCACGGTGTTTCGCCCAAACGATATATGATGGCGTAGAAGCCTCGGGAGCGATCATGGCCCATCAACCGCCACTGAAATATGTCTTCTACATTGCCGCCACTCCGGAGAAGGTATGGGAGGGCTTTGTGTCGGCGGAATCGAACCGCATCATTTTCGCTGGCGCCGAATTCCAAGCGGACCTCAAGCCTGGCGGAGCGCTCGCTTGGGTCGGCCCAGGCCCCGATGGCAAGCCCATGACCTACGTCCACGGCAAGGTCCTGCAATGCGAACCGCCAAAGATTTTTCAGTACACCTTTGCCATGGGCCAAAACGAAAAGTCGTCACGCGCCATGATCGAACTCGTACCCGAAACTGAAGCCACAAAAGTAACGGTCACGCACGACGAGTGGGCCGAGGACGATCCCACGTACGCCGCCTGCGCCGATGGCTGGCCGCGCATTCTTTCCCGCCTGAAAACGCTGATTGAAACCGGAAAGACCTTCAAGCCACATTGATACGAGCTTGGAATGGTCTGAAGTGTTTTCGCCCTGCGCTACGCTCCAAACTGAGACTGACCAATCCGCTAGCCGTCCATGTGGATTCAAGTTTCCGATTACGCGCTTGCGGCCAGTCCAGCATTAGGGCTGCTGGGCGGCTACATCCGGCTGGCACAGAAACGCACTCGTGGACAACTCACCTAAGATCGCGAGTAGCTTATTGTACCGGCCTCGGAAACCATCCCGAAGGTCCGCGCAAATTCCATCGACATCCTGATCTGTCGGAATGCCTACACATAGGCATCTGCACCCCACCAGTGTTGAACCTCTTTGATAGTGTCCCCTTCAGCCCCCATTAGAAATGTCCCCTACACTGCGACCTCCAGAGGAGGTCCGGTTGAAGA
>Ga0307478_10000847_pt1 | contig 29096 bp, 31 predicted proteins | sample atmos_gasesECM4C_2_FD_203713 | JGI IMG/M metagenome (GOLD analysis project Ga0307478, IMG submission 203713) | Hardwood forest soil microbial communities from Morgan-Monroe State Forest, Indiana, United States - atmos_gasesECM4C_05 | ecosystem: Environmental > Terrestrial > Soil > Temperate...
GTATTCTGTACCGCCCGGCAATTGAAGGACTACGCTGTCACCCGCTGCCGACTTCATCAACGCGCGCCCCAGAGGTGACACCCAACTGATGTGGTTGCGGTTGAGATCGATTTCGTCGGTGCCCACGATGCTCACCACTCGCGATACTCCCGCGGCATTGGCATAGCGCACGGTCGCTCCGAAGAATGCTCTCGTCGCCGATTGCCCCGCTCTCGGAGCTTCCGGGTCCACCACTTCCGCGGCTTCGATTCGCTTGGTAAGAAAGCGAATCCGCCCATCGATCTGCCGCAGCCGCCGCTTGCCGTACTGATAGTCGGCGTTTTCACTGCGATCGCCGTTGCTGGCAGCCCACGTCACCACCTCCGTCACGGCCGGGCGTTCCCTGGTGAGCAGAAACCGGTGCTCATCTTTGAGGCGCTCCAGCCCGCTCGGCGTGATGTAGTTCTTGACCGGCGTCGTGGGGGCGTCCGGTTTTGGTTTTCTGGTAAATCCTTTTCGCATCTTCGTAGTCCTTGCAGGCCGGCGGCCTACCATTTGGTTCTTGCAGAAAGCACCTCGACTGAGGGTGCCCCTCAAGAGTTATCTGCGTGCCTTGTGTGGGCCAGCCCCGTTGACGCAAATTGCCCCGCGTCCGCAGTTTCTTTGTTGTAAGATTTCATGCATATCCCATGCTACCGTGCCCCGTGGGTGGGCAGGAGTGAGCGCCGCCATGGCAGTCCGCGACAAAATCTTCGTCAGCTACAGCCACAAAGATAAAAAGCTATTTGAGGAATTCAGGACCATGTTAGCGCCTGCCATTCAAAATGGCACTGTCGATTTATGGGACGACACGCGAATTGCACCCGGCGCGAAATGGGAGGATCAGATCGAAGCAGCATTGGCTTCCGCCAGCGTAGCCGTGTTGCTGGTAAGCCCGAATTTTCTGGCATCACACTTCATCGTGAAACAGGAGCTACCGCCTTTATTGAAGGCGGCAGAAGAGGATGGAGTCACCATTTTTTGGCTCTACCTCAGCGCGTGCCTGTACGAGCAAACCGAAATCGGATCTTACCAAGCCGCGCATGATATCTCCCAGCCGCTTGACCGGCTATCGAAATCGCAGCGGCAGGGAGTCTTGAGCGAAGCTTGTGGAAGGCTAATTCTTCCGGCGCAGAGCAATCAGCTGTTGCGGAAGACGGATGAAGGTTCAGGCAACAGACACCTTAAGAACACGAAAACCGATCTGCGATGGGAGTGCTCTCTTTTGATAACGGAGGCACTGGACGAAGCTTTCACAGCTGCGCAGGGTGCCGGGCCCACCACGACGCTGCATAGGCGCCTCGAACTCGCGCGCAAGTTGGCGGGAAAGGGTGAACAGTTGTTGACGGAATGTGATAGTTCTCTTTCGTCGCCGCTGCGCGATAGTTTGGTGAAGGCGATCAGAGCAACGAGGTGGCTCGTCGATGAAACCAGGATCATACTGCCCGAGGCTGGAGATGATGAGCGCAATGGCACAAACGACCACTTCGAAAGGGCGAAGGAGGACGCATATTACTCGCGGGAGCAACTGATGGCGCAGCTATCGAATGACCCAGACTTTAGGGCATTAAGAAACAGCGATTCCCGTTGGCCACTGCTGGGCTTTCGCGATGGTGAAGACTATGAGACTTACCTTTTTCCAACGCTCGAACGGCTTTTTCGAAGCACTGACCCGATGCAGTACGACCTTTTCGAGCGGTTGCTAGAAAAATCGGAATTCACGCCGCGGCAACTCATCCAGGAAGGCTATCGGAAAGAACTGGTCATGGATTCGCTGAATGCCCTGCTGCGCAAGAAGTGGGCCGAATGGACGGATCTATCGTCCCTTGGTTCGGAAGGCAGCAAAGGAAAGGTGACGGAAGTGGGGAAACGACTGCTGAAGCAGACGTTGGCGGCCAGAAACTCCTCAGTGACGCATTAATTCTTCGTAAACGGGGGCTGGCCCAGCTTTGCCGTCACGACACTGAACTGAGGGTGCCCCAGCTTTCCTTCCGTTGGAAAGCTGGGCACCACCGGCGTTTACGCCACCGATTTTCTCTCTCCCAATCGAGCCGAGGCGGCGGGAAGCATCCCCAGAAGGATGGTTAGTGGCTCCCAGCTTTCGAAAAGAACGAAAGCTGGGGCAGCCGAATGTCGTGCTAGGGTAGAAAAAAATCGAAGCTGGGCCAGCCCCCCCGCCCACGGAACGGACCGGCGTTGCTTTATGTTCAGATCTCGCGCATGACAATCATCAAAATTCCAACTTCTTATTTCGCCTGCGCTAGCTTCGTAACAACTGCGGCAACTTTATCGAGTATCTGGTTCCAGCCCTCCAATTGACCGCTATTTTTCGCGCTCTCCATGGGTTCATTTCCAATGTGGGTGAGTTTCGTCTGGCCGTTTCCGAGATCCTCAAAGATGGTCACGTCGTGCGCACCGTCTATGGCCTCATGTTCTATTCCATATGTCGCAGGCTCGACCTTGTTTCCCTTCGAGTCCGAAAAGTACATGGAGGAAACGATCTTTTCCTGGGGAACAATCTCGTGGTATTCAATCGCATTCCAGAACTCCTGCCCATCCGGCGCCTTCATGCAGCAGAGAGATTTCCCCCCAACGCGAAAATCCATCTGGCAAACGGGCGCGGTAAAGCCCTTCGGTCCCCACCACTGCATCACGTACTTCGGGTCTGTCCACGCCTTCCAAACCAGTTCGCGTGGGGCATCAAAAACTCTTGTAACGACCATCCGCTCAATTTCGCTAACCGTGTTTTCTGTCACCTCTGGCCTCCTCTTTCTTCATTTGATTTACAACTGCATCCAGTTTGTCGAAACTCTCTTCCCAGAATCGGCGATAGCGAGTCGCCCAGTCGCTGACTGTCTTAATCGCCCCTGGCCTAAGCGTGCACACACTCTCTCGTCCACGTTTCGCCTTGATCACAATCCGCGCCCGAACCAGGTAGGCAATATGTTTTGAAATCATCTGCTGCGAGAGTGCAAACGGTTCCGTCAACCCATGCACAGAGGCCGGCCCATGGGAGAGTCGTTCGATCATTGCCCTACGGGTGGGATCAGACAAAGCCGCAAACGTTGTACCTAATTTATCCACAACCATATGGTAGTGGATTATCTGTCAATGTCAAGTGTGAATTTTGCGATCCCTGATTTCTGTTTACAGATCCCCAATGTGCGAGCGTTGGCCGGCAATTTTCTGGCCGGGCTACACTGGAAGAGGGAAGCTGGTCATTGCCGACGCGGATTCGCTTGGGCCAATCCCCACTATTTTGTTATCGTGCCCCATGCCTCCACCCGCCTCTGTCCCGGAGATCGTCCAGGAAGACGCCCACGAACACGGACTCCACCACCAACTCACCGCCGGGCAAATGGCTATGGTGGCCGTTGGCGGCTCCATCGGCACCGGTCTTCTTCTAGGTTCAGCCGCCGCCCTTGAAGTCGCCGGCCCCAGCGTAATCCTCAGCTACTTCGTTGCCGCGTTCATCGCCTATACCGTCACCATGGCGCTCGGTGAACTCTCCAGCACACACCCCGCCGCCGGATCCTTCGCCGTCTACGGCGAACTCTATCTCAATCAGTATTTAGGATTTCTCTGCCGCGCCGCCTACTGGGCCGCCCTGGCCTTCTCCATCGGAGCCGAACTCACCGCCTCCGCCACCTACATGAGCTATTGGCTTCCAGCCGTTCGTGGCGAAGTTTGGGTCGTCGTCTTCTCCGCATTGCTCGTGCTGGTAAACCTGCGCAGCGTCCGCACGGTTGGTCGCTTCGAGTTCTGGTTCGCCATGATCAAGTTCTCCACCATCGTGGCCTTCATCCTGGCCGGCGCTGCGCTGCTCTTCAGTGGACGCGTCACTCCGCAATACACCGCCCACGGCGGATTCCTTCCCAAAGGTCCAATCGCGCCTCTGCTCGCCGTGTTCTGGGCCATCTACTCTTTCGGCGGAGTCGAAATGCTTGCCGTGACCACCGGCGAATCTCGCTCTTCAAAAGACATCCCCCGCGCCGCCAACCTTACCTTTTTTCTTCTCGCTGCCCTTTATCTGGGAGCCATCACCGTCCTGGTCGGCGTGATGCCCTGGAACCATGCCGGCGCCTCCGAGAGTCCTTTCGTCAGCGTGCTTCGCATGGCCAAAGTCCCAGCTGCCGCGTTCCTCATGAATTTTGTAGTGCTCACCGCCGCGCTGTCTGGAGCCAACGCCAAACTCTACGTGTCCTCCCGCCTGCTTTTTTCCATGGGCCGTACGGGATGGGCCCCCGCGAGCATGGGAAAACTGAATGCCGCAGGCTCGCCCCGCCTGTCTTTGCTGGTCTCCTCTTACGGCATCGTGACCGCACTCATCATCGAAAACTGGGCTCCGCAACAAGCCTTCCTCTACATCATGGGAGCAGCATTCTCCGGTCTCATCTTCTCCTGGGTCGTCTCCCTGGCAGCACATGTCAGCTTCCGCCGTCGCCTCACGGCCCAACAAACGGCCGCGTTGCCGATGCGCTCTCCGTTAGGAATTGGGGGATCGATCTTCGGCTTCGTACTGGCGTCCGCCACGGTTCTCCACACCATGTTTTCGACACGGATAAACGCAATCGGCGGCCTAGCCTTTCTTGCAGTCCTAACCATCGCCTACTTACTGTTGAAACGCCGTCGCCAAGCGCAACAGAAACTCATGTAGGGACAGCCGCCCTCGGCTGTCCGACGAGCGCAGCGAGTCACCACCACCACGAACTCCGACCAATTACCAACGTAAGCCCGCCCCACTCATTTCTACTGTGAGCTGCGATCACGCTCTACTAGCCTTAGAACGGGTGCGTCCTTAACCCCAAAAAACGAATTGTGCTCCCAACGAAACTCATCTTCGCGGCCATATTCCCCCATTCGCAGGACGCTCGCCCCATCGCTTGGTGCGTCATTGGCATCTGCGTCGGAATCTACCTGTTCATTCAGGGCTTCCGCCTTTTGCAGCGCCGTCAGCTCATTCTCAACACTCCGGTCTCAAAAATTCGCAGCGCATCCATGGGCATGGTCGAACTGAGCGGCCTTGCCGTCGGACCTTACACCCTGGTCGCGCCAGTAACCGAGCGCCCTTGCTACTTCTACCGCACTCTCGTCTGGGAATGGAAACGCCGCGGCCGAAGCAGCCAGTGGGTGAAGATCGCCGCTGAGTGCATGCACGTGCCCTTCTTTCTCGACGACAACACTGCTAAAGTCATGGTCGACCCACGCGGAGCCGAACTCGATCTGCATCGCGATTTCCAGCAGGAATTCTGCGACGGTTTCTTCACCACCAAACAAGAAGCTCCACCCAACGTGCATGCCCTGCTCTCGCGCCACGGCGTCAGCACCAAAAACAAAATCAAAGTCGAAGAGTTCTGCATCAAACCGAAGAATTCGCTCTTTCTGCTGGGCACGCTCGACGAGAATCCCGGCCTCGAACTTACTTCTCAGCCGATTCACGATGACGAAAGTAGTTCACGGCTGGGAAGTATGTTACAAACCTCGCTCTCTTTCTCGATGTCAAGTGCCACGCTATCTCCCGGAGCGGTAGGTAACCCCTCGATCAACGATTTCTCGACGGCCAATCCTGTTCGAGATTCCGTCATCGATCAATCCGATTCCACCAAGGCAACCTCGGCGATACCGATTCGCCTCTTTTCGGCCTCCGGCGCAACCAAGTCAGCCGACATGACGCAGCAGCAGAAAGTCGCCACCGCCCTGCTCAAAGCCGGCATTGCAAACCCCGCGGCCTGGGCCGCCGCCGGAGTCGCCTCCGCAACCTCCGCCGTCGCCCCTGGCCCAAATTCGCCTCTCGCCAACTTCGATCCGCATCCGCCAGTCGTCATGAAAAAAGGAAAGAACAATCCCACATTCCTGATCTCCTGGCGCAGCCAGCGCGAACTGGCCAATTCGCTGGGCTGGAAGTGCACCCTCATGATCTGGGGCGGTCCCGTGCTCACTCTGCTGAGCCTCTACGGCCTGCTCAGCCTCACGCATTCACTTTGAAACGCGCTTATTCCTGCTATGTTGTCACGAGCAGCGGCCATTTTCCCGCTATGTCATCCCTCGCGAAGCGAGGGACCTTGGTTTCCCAGCCCCTGAGTTGAACCAGCCTGCTAACGTCCACGCTCCGGTCGACGCCGCACCCTCTAGTACAATGACCGCGTGACTGCCGTTCGTATCGGAATCCTCGGTGACTTTAATCCTGAATTCCGCTCCCACCACGCCACCCCGGACTCCCTGCAACACGCCGCCCGCAAGTTGGATCTCAAAGTTGAATCCGAATGGATTCCTACGCCGTCGTTAATCGGCTCCAATGCGGAAAAAATCCTCGAACCCTTCGACGGCCTCTGGGCCTCTCCTGGCAGCCCCTTTAAAAGTTTCGACGGCATGCTCAAAGGCATCGAGTTTGCCCGCCGCCGCGACTGGCCTTTTCTCGGAACCTGCGCTGGCTTTCAATACGCCCTCATCGAGTTTGCCCGCAACGTCCTCGGCATCGCCGACGCCGACTCGGCTGAAAATAATTCCGGATCGAAAAACATCGTGATCTATCCCGTGGCCTGCGCCGTGCCTGATCGTAAAGGGGACGCTCCTAAACTATCCGGCATGGTGCCCGAGATCCGCCTTCGCCCCGGATCGTATCTGCAATCTTTCTACGGCAAGAAAGAAATCGTGACCGAAGAATTCTTCTGCAACTTTGAAGTCAATCCCGAGTACGAATGGTGCGCCATGGAAGCCGGCTTCCCCGTCGTCGCTCGCGGATCGCAAGGAGAAATTCGCGCCATCGAATCTCCCGCGCACCGCTTCTTCATCGCAACCCTGTTTCAGCCCCAGCTCTCCTCGACCGAAAAGAACCCTCATCCGCTGGTCACGGCCTTCGTGCAAGCCGCAGCCGTCTGGACCCATCAAAAACTCGACGACGCCGTCCTCGAATAATCCCTCTGTAATGGGTTTTCACGATAAAGCTCCTCCACAAAAACGATTAGCAAGAATTAAGTCTGTCCGCCCTAAAGTTCTCTCAAGTTGCTGCCGATCCTGCTAGCTATGTCGGTAAACCCCATCAGTAGCAGCCAAGCGAGCCAATTAAATGAAGCCGCAAAACCGGCCGCACCCAAGCCTCAGCAGACGCAGCAAAAGTCCAGTACGCAACCTTCGGACACGGTCACGCTGAAAAGCACGGGCAACGCCAGTCAAACGGGCGACAACCATTAACCTTCACTAACCTTGCCCCTCAAACGAGGTCGATACACGGAAGGATGGAGACGAAATTACCGCAAAAGAAAATGGAGGCGGGCGCCTCTCAGCTCCGCCTCCATTTTTTCTTTCAAATCTCTCAGTCTGCTAACCCACTAAAATCCGCCGTCCTATTGGCTGCCTTCACAAACCGCAGCGACGCGGAATTCATGCAATACCGCAGCCCGGTCGGTCTCGGACCGTCGTCAAACACATGACCGAGGTGCGCCTCGCATTCCGTGCAGGAAACCGCCGTCCGCATCATGCCAATGCTGCTATCGGATTTTTCCCGCACATTTTCTTTCGCCAGCGGCTCCCAAAAACTCGGCCAACCGGTTCCGGAATCGAATTTCGTCGTCGAACTGAACAGCGCGTTATCGCAGCAGATGCAGCGATAAAGTCCCTTATCGTGCAAGTTCCAATACTTCCCGCTGTAAGCGAATTCGGTATCCGCGTGCCGCGTGATCTCAAACGCGCCTGACCCCAGCTGCGTCTTCCACTCGTCGTCAGTCTTGATCACTTTCGCGATCTTCACTTTCGCCAGCCGCTTGCCGTCGTCCGAGAACTGCACAACCGTCACCTCTCCCGGTTCGATTTTCGGCATCGCAGCTGCAATCGCGCTCACGTTATGCCATCGCCACACCAGCGCCCCTCCAATCGCCGCCGCGCCGCCCATCAGAAACACCCGCCGCCTCGTATCGATTTCTCCCTTACGATCCGTCTCAAACATAAATTCCTCCAACTTCCTCATTGTCATCCTGAGAGAGCGCGTTCTTCGCGCGAAAGAAGGATCTGGGCGAGCCGCGCGAAGCGTCGCGTCCTCCGCGACGCAATAATCGCGCGCTTGGCTCGCTTCCCTAACTATTTTCCGCTCCACAACTCCGGAAATTCCTTCTTCAAATTCGCCACCTTCGGCGCATCGTTAAACATGATGTAAGGATCATTGGGATGAATCGTCGCATAGTTCTGGTGGTAACCCTCCGCCGGATAAAACGCCTGCAGACCGACCACCTGCGTCACAATTTTGTGGCGATACACTCCCGCCTGCTCAAGCTGCGCGATGTAACCCTCGGCGATTTTCTTTTGCTGATCGCTCTCATAAAAAATCACCGACCGGTACTGCGTCCCCTCATCCGGCCCCTGCCGGTTTAGCTCCGTCGGATCGTGCGCCACCGAGAAGAACACGCGCAGCAATTCTCCATAAGTAACCTGCGATGGATCGTAAACAATCTGCACCGACTCCGCATGACCGGTCGCCCCCATGCTTACAGTCTGGTAATCGGGATTCTTTACCGACCCTCCCGAGTATCCCGAAGTAGCGCTGATCACGCCCTTCACGTGCTGAAACACCGCCTGAACTCCCCAAAAACATCCGCCCGCCACCACCGCTGTTTCTTTTGTCTGTCCCGCGGCCTTCGCCTCATCCACCACCGGCGCCGGCAACGCGGCCGCCCCGCTCCCGCCTCCGCTCGCTGCCATCTCATTCCGAGCCCGCCATACCATCACCCCCGCCAGCACCGCCAAAACCATCGCTACAATTCGCAACCATCCTCTCGACATAAATCCTCCCAGCTCACTTGCTGCCGTCCTCATCCATTAGAGTTACGAGTCTCAGGGAAGTTTCGGATGTCCCTGAGACTCCTGTAAATATTGGAACTTAATAGTCGTGGCGTAATTCGGCCCTCTCACAGCGTTGTCATCCTGAGCGTAGCCGTTCTTCAGGTGAAGCGAAGAGCCTGCCCTGAGCTTGTCGAAGGGATCTCCCACTCCCTCGGCATCGAGCGCCAGCCAAACTGCGCCACCCATCGAAATTCAAAACCTTAGGAAATTCAAAACCTTTTGGCGTCATCCTGAGCGCAGCCGCTTTTCAGAGGGAGCGAAGAGCCTGCCCTGAGTGCATCATGGGCCTTTGGCCCACCAAAGCAACATGAAACTCCGCGATATCGTATCCCATTGAAAATAATGGATGCGCAAGCGGAGTTTCGACAGAGCGAAGTCGAAGGGACCTCCCGCTTGATCGGTCCGGCGCGAACGCCAAATTGCACCACTTGTCATCCTGAGCGAAGCATGATTGTCCAAGGACAATCATGCGCAGTCGAAGGATCCCATAACCCGCACCGCACTAAACGTCTTAGGATTTCCTTTCCACAATCGCCGAAATTCAAAACCTTAGGCAATTCAAAACCCTAGGCAATTCAAAACCTTGGGAAATTCAAAACCTTAGGAAAATAGGGAATTGTGTCGAGCGTGCTCTGACCCACTGTCATCCTGAGCGAAGCATGATTGTCCGAAGGACAATCATGCGCAGTCGAAGGATCCCTATAACCCGCACCGCACTAAAACATCTTAGGATTTCCTTTTGACCGGCTCGGCACGTACGCCAAATTGCACCACCACTGAAATTCAAAACCTTAGGAAATTCAAAACCTTAGGAAACCCAACATATATGCTTCCAGACGAAAACATTGGACCGTGAAGCAACAAAAGAACACCAGAAAGAAAAACAGTGGTGGCTCAGCTTGGCTTACGCGCTAGGCCGGTTGCGCGTGAGATCCCTCGCCCCGCTGGAGAAAACGCGGGGCTTCGGGATAACGCCGACGGGGAGAAGTGTACGCTAAACATTCAACACCTTGACTCACCTCCGCCCAAGCGTTACCGTTATGGCAAGCGCCTCAAGTAGAGCCCGGGTTCAGAATGCTGTTTCTCCGCTGACGCACCAACCATCTTCAGAACGCCAAGGAGACTCGCAATGAGTGACCAAAACGGAAGCCCCTTCGATAGCATTGAGAGCGCCCATGAGTTCGTCGCATTGCTGGCCGAAACCGTTCGCCAGGCGAAGCAGGATGTGGAAGCGGACGTCCAAAGAGAAGCGAGCGCCGGCTCTCCCCGCCATTTAGATGCGCTGCGCACAGCTTTGTACAGCATGGAGAAGCTCGAACAGCACATGAATAAAAGCCGCCGTATTCTGAACGATCTTCGTTCCCTGCGCCGGCTTCTTTTCGAGGAGCGCGCCACCAAGCCGCAGCCGGTAGCTCCCGCAAACTCCGATGTTATGGAAGTCACCGTAAGCGTAGATGTAGAACCCACTCCCGGCGAACCGGCGCCCCGCAGAGGCCATGGCTTTGGTCCCGACCCCAACATGCCGCAGCCAAGGGCCGTTAAGCCGGCCGCGACTCGCCACACCGCAATTCGCCTCTAGGTCGAGATCTAGGCAGGCGGTTAGCTGTGCATCCTTGTGAAACGATTGTTTGCACCGCCTAGCCGGCCAGCGATCGAATCCACCGCGCGAATCTCCGCTCCCTAACTTGATCCCCGGCACGCCGCGCAGTATCCGCCTATCTCCAGTCGAGACACAACGATCCGAAAGCGACAATCTTTTTCCACCTGCCCTTTGAGCTTCTCAAAAATATCGCTGACAAATTCCATGATCTTCCCGCAACGCAAGCAAGCCATGTGAATGTGGTCTCGATTTAGTTTGCGTTCGTAGTAGTGGCCCTCGCCGTGGATGTGCATCAGATCGAGTTCATCAATCAGTCCGTGCCGCTTCAGCAGTTTCAGGGTTCGGTAGACCGTGCTGCGATCTACGCTGGCATCCAGCTTCTGCGCCTTACGCAATAGCTGCGCGGCATCCAGATGCTTGTTGGCAGTTTCCATCACGCGCAGAATCGCCCGCCGCTGCTGGGTCATGCGGATTCCGCGGTCTTCAAAGTGGGCCTGCAGCCGGCCCGGCATTTCAGTCTGGGGAAGCGGCATAGGTACCTCGATTGTCGCAACTGGTCGCAAACGTGCTGCGACGAATTATTTTGCTGGCGATTGACGAGATGCGGGAACGTCCGTCAGACTAAGACAGTAACTCAGCTGCGACTCGATTGCAACTGGAGATGGCTCCCGGAAATTCCAACTTTTATGGGATTAAACGAGGAGAGAATCACCTCGCATAATGCGACCAAGTCGCAACTAAAGATTGGCCTCTGTTCGGATTTAGTAACCGCTGCACGATTTTAGTTTTGAATTGAGCTGCATCCGTAAGATAGCAATGCTTTGGGGAAAGGACCCCGCTTGTATGAAATCCGCTCTTTCAACCCAACAACCCCCGGCCCGCTCCAGCAGGCCTCGGCGGCGTATTGGAGATGCACCACCCGCCATCCTCACCGCATTCTTCCTGTTCTTACTAACGCCCGCATTCGTCACGCCGGCCCGAGCCCAGGAGAGCTCATACATTGTCACTTACGATCACTACCTCGAAGAGCCCGGCAGCCTTGAGGTGGAATACTTTTCGACTTTCGGCACGCAACGCGGCGGCAATGATTTTCACTCCTTCTGGGCCGAGTTCGAGTACGGCGCAACCGCCTGGTGGACCACTGAACTCTATTTCGACGGCCAGACCACCTTCAACGACAGCACCATCTTCACCGGCTTCCGCTGGGAGAATCGCTTCCGCCTGTTGCAGCGCGAGCACTTCATCAATCCCGTTCTGTATGTCGAATACGAGCAGACCAGCGGCGCCGACAAAATTCTAAAAGAGGTTGAGGGCCACGACGTGGAAGCCGATTATGCCGATCCCAACTCGATCTCGCGCCAGGAGCACGATCACGAAATAGAAACCAAACTGCTGCTCTCAAAAACTTTTCAAGGCTGGAACATCGCCGAAAACACCATCGCCACTAAAAACGTGACCGGAGGCAATCCTTGGGAGTTCGGCTACGCCCTCGGCACCAGCCGTCCGCTCGCGCTGAAAGCCTCGGCGCATCGCTGCAATTTCTGCCGCGAGAATTTCATCGCCGGAATTGAAATGTACGGCGGCCTGGGCGACCGCCACAGCTTCGGCCTGCACGAAACGTCCCACTATCTCGCGCCCGTCGTGGCCTGGAATCTCCCGTCAGACTGGACCTTGCGCCTGTCTCCGGGTTTCGGTTTGAATGACAACAGTCATCGCTTCCTGCTGCGCTGGGGCGTATCGCGCGAGTTCCCAAACTTCGGTTCAGCCATCGCCCGTCTTTTCGGAGGCCGCAAGCAATGACAACGACAATGATAAGGCCGGCCACCAAAGCAAATCTTCTTTTGATAGCTGCGGCCTTTGCCCTCGCCGTCGCTACACTACCCGCTCACGCGCAGGGTGGAACTTACGTCCCCAAGAAAAACGACGGCAGGGTCTACGCCGAATTGACGAAGGCTCCGAAGAAAGCGATCGCGCGTCGCAACCCGATGGAAAAAGATCCCGACGCGGAAGCCGCCGGCGCCAATCTCTTCGACCAACACTGCGCCGAATGTCACGGCGAACTCGCCGAAGGCACGCGCAAAGGACCGAGTCTTCGCGTCGATCAAGTGCAGCAAGCCACACCCGGAACGCTGTTTTGGCTTCTCACCAATGGAGTGGTCCGCCGCGGCATGCCGGTTTGGTCCAAGCTTCCTGAACCCGAGCGCTGGCAGATCGTGTCCTATCTCAAATCCCTCTCGCCAGAAACTACCGAGCCGAAGCCACAATGACCGCCGGTCGTTATTGCGACCTTCCGTAAGCCCCACGCATCGAATAGCAGTGATACGATAACAAGTTGCCCTGAACTTAGGGAGCACTTATAGATCGCCGGATGCGGCTACGACTCATCGTTGTTTCCGAAACATTGTTTCCGAAGCATGGAGCGTCCGCCGACAGCGCGACGTTTACAATGAGGAGAATTAACATGGCAGGCAACGGAATCGTCGAAGTAACAGATGCAAACTTTGACGCGGATGTTTTGAAATCGGATACCCCCGTGCTGGTGGATTTCTGGGCGACTTGGTGCGGCCCCTGCCGCGCGATCGCGCCTATCGTCGAGGAGTTGGCCAAGGACTATCAGGGCAAACTCAAAGTCGGCAAGATGGATGTCGACGCCAACAGCTCCACTCCCATGCGCTACAAGGTCACCGGCATCCCCACGCTGCTGGTCTTCAAGGGCGGGCAAGTGGTCGAGCAGATCGTAGGCTACCGTCCTAAGGAAGCCATCGCGCAAGCCATCGACAAGCACGTTGCAGCAGCCGTCAGATCGGTAAGCTAGCGTTTCAGTATCGAGCAAGGTTCGCGTGAGCCTTGCTCAGTACCTCTTCAGTACTTGCGCAGCACTCCAATCACGCGTCCCTGCACTTCCACCGATGCAGCCGGAACGATGATCGGCTTCATCGTCGCATTCGAAGGCTGCAGCCGGATGTTGTCCCCTTCGCGATAAAACCGCTTCAGCGTGGCATCGTCCCGGTCCACCACCGCAACCACAATGTCGCCGTTGTGCGCCGTCTTCAACTTCTCCACCAGCACATAATCGCCATCGAGGATCGCTTCATCCTGCATCGAGTCGCCGCGCACTTCGAGCACAAACACTTCTTTCGAGCGCACAAAGTCGGCGAGTGAAATCGTTTCATTATTCTGCACCGCCTCAATCGGCTGGCCCGCGGCAATGCGCCCCAGCAACGGCAGCACCAGCCCCGTGTTCACGCTCATCGCCTGCTTGAGCCGTCCCTTGGGCGGCAGCAAATCTATCGACCGGCTGCGGTTGTAGTCCCGCGTGAGCAGCCCTTTTTTCTCAAGGTTGGTGATGTGCTTATGCACCGTGGCCAGCGAGTTCAAGTCGAGCCCGTTGCCAATCTCTTCAAACGACGGAGAGTATCCATTCTCCGCCACGAAGCGGGAGATGAAGTCATAAACTTCGCGCTGCCTGCGAGTAATCGCCATGCCCGTTATTGTTGGCGAAGGGAAGGCGAATGTCAAGAGGAATCAGCAATTAGCAGTTAGCCACTAAACCCTTAGCTCAGGACCATGCACCGCTCAGGCAGAGACCGCCGCCTTCGGCTGTCCGGGCAGGTCTCGTGTGGAGCGGACACTCCTGTCCGCTGCCTTTGACTTTGATTTTGGTTCCCTTGATTCTCATGACAATGATTTCATCGGGATTTCAAACTCACCGCCAAAGCCCTTAGCTCGGAAACCATGCACTGCTCATGTAGAGACAGCCGCCTTCGGCTGTCCGGGCAGGGCGAAGCCCGCCCCGTGTGGAACGGACACTCCTGTCCGTTGCCGTTGCCTTTGATTTTGATTCTGATTTTGATCTAACTTTCAAACTCGCCACGAACCCACGAACTAGGGCGCCCCATGTTTCGCTTCCTTTGCGAAACGTGGGAATCGGCAATAATCCAGTTAGCACACATGTGAGCCACATCACACTCCGACAGGGACGGGGCAGAGGGCACGGCAACCAATTCGCAGCGCACTTCGATACTTGATGATGTGCGTAAACTAGGGTTAGTACCTAGGAATCCATGGCGCTGTCCTCATGGGATCTTGCCGCCACAACACGCAAACTCGCAGAAGAACACGAGATTCTACGGCGCGCCCCTCTTCATGCCGCAGGGCTCATGCTAAAATCGCACTGAATTGATTAATTAATTCCAGCGACCATTGGCTACTCTCAACACATCCGTGAAAGTCATCTCCGCCCTCGCGGCCCGCACCCAGCTAGGCCAGATCATGCGGCGCACCCGCCTGGAGCAGACCCGCTTTATCGTTGATCGCCGAGGCGAACCTCAGATCGTGATCATGGGCATCAAGGACTTTCTCAGGACCATCGGACCGGAGAAGAAGATTCTCGCCGCCATCCGTGCGGACGCCCGCAAGAAGGGTAAAGATAAACTTTCCCTGCGTGAGATTAACCGCGAAATCCGGGCCTACAGACGCGAGCGTTCGCTCTAGCTTCCACCTTCGACCCGCGCTGGGACACTTGCCTCTCGAAAGCGATTCGGGCACACAAAGCCGCACTTCGCTCGGGGAACAGAGCAGAGCCCTTTTAGGAAACGAGAAATTTTTCCACACCCCCGATGTGACGTCCAACCTTGCACCCTCGTGCAAACTAGTAATAGATGCTCCACCGCCAAAGACCTACCTGGACCTACTCCCCGCAAGAACTCGCCGCCATCAAATCTCAGGTAATCAATATTTTGCGTGTAAACCCTTGGCTCTCAAGATTTTACGGAGCCTACCTCAACCTCTGTCGCTCCAACCCAAGCGTTGTCAATATTTTAGGCGACCGATCTGTATTTTTTTCTGATCTGGATCTGCCCGCCCCGAACCCGAAAGCCAAAAACCCAAAAACCAAAGAAGCGAAAGGTCCGATTAGAATGTCGCTCAACCCCCGTGTTCGTCTTTGCACCCACGTCAAAGTCAACGGAGTTCCCTGCTCCTCGCCCGCCTTGCGCGCTGAGGTCTTCTGCTACTTCCATCAGCGCATGATCCGCGGCGTGCCCACTCCGCCCAAGTCGCGCCTGCACCCCATCGCCATCATCGAAAACTCTGACGGCATCCAGGCCTCGCTCATGGAAGTCATCAACGCCCTCGCGCGCAACATGATCGATAACCGCCGCGCCCAGCTCATCCTGCGCGCTCTCCACATCGCCGTGAAGAACGCTCCCCGCGTCCATTTCGACTGCTTTGCGAACCAGATGGTCCGCGAGGCTCCCGAATATCCCCAAGCTCCCGCTCCGCCAAACCAGTTCGATACCGCGCTCGCCCAGGCCAAAGCGCTCGGAGAAATCAATCAGCAGGAAGAAAAACGCGAAGAAGAAATGGACTGCGAACGCCTCGACGCCGCATTCGCTCAAGGCCGTGTCGATCCCACTCAGCGCAAGCCGCCGACCAGCATCAAGCGCCCCGCCAGCGTAAGCGCGCTCGCTCGTGGCCGCTCGGGATAAAGCCATTAAGCAGATCACAACTGCGTACAAAAACAAAAAAAGCGTCCCGACTATTCAGTCGAGGACGCCTCGGCAGCCCTCCCCCAGAACTGCCAAACCACGTAATGGATAGTAGAGGCGGGCTCGTTTCGTGTAAACGTCACTTAGGTAATCGGAAAGTGCAACGTCGGAATCAGTGCGAAGTCGGCAGTATCGACGGGGAGTTACGGTTGCTTGTGCCAGGTTTGGCCATCGTCCGCGGTGGTCCAAACTTCAGGAGTGGAGGTTGTGATCCTGCCATGTTGCAGGTCAAAAAAATCGACGGCTGTGATGTCCCCGGTCAACTCGGTGCCGGCTGATGATGGCAGCACACGCGTCCAATGCGCTCCGGCGTCGAGGGAGTGATAGAGCACCGCATTCGAACCTCCGGCCCAAACCTCCGAACCAGTGGCGGCCAAAGCGCGGAATACCGGGTCCGGCGTGGCGAGCCAGTGCGTGTACGTTTCTTTCGCTTGCATTGCATTCTGTTGCCGTAGCCGACTCTTCTTCATGTTCTCTAGGCCGGCAGACGGGGTCTCAACTTGCGCGGGCATTGCAGATGCAACTTCGACAGCCTCGCTCACCTGGCCAACTCGGAGCGCAGCGTCAAAGCGGGCGGTCTGCTGCGCAGCAAGCGCCACGGGGCTTTGCACAAGGTGGTTGAATCCCGGCTTCTCGACGTCGATCCGGTAGCGGCCGGGAGAAAGGTTTGCAAATGTGAAGATTCCGTCACCGCCGCTCGACTGGATACGCTTTTCGGCCGTGTCCAGGTTGGTCACGGTCACGCTGGCATCGGCGATTACCGCTCCGGAGGCATCCTTAACCGTCCCGGCAATCGAACCGGAATTGACGTTCACATCTTCCCAAGTCAGCCCAGCGTCGAGGGATCGCCGTAAACCGCCGGAGGATGTGATCATCCAACGTGGCGCAGCATGTCGCATCAGAGGCGGCGAAGTATGCAGAGCGACGCTGGGCGCTTGCATTGCTGCAGCCGCAGCAGGCACGGGATCTTTGGCCCTTGCTACACCAAGATCGATGGCGTTGCGGCCCTGCGACGGCAACTGTTGCGCCTGGTTCTGTGCAAGCTGGTCGGAGACCGGGGCGGCTGAAGTGCTCGTTGTTAGCGCTGACGCCGCGCCTTGCGCCTCAACAGTGGTGGCCGCTCGTGCATTCGTCCCAAGGCCCGCGCCAGAGCCGGACGCCGTCCCTCCACCTGAACCAGGCAGCCCTCCCGGCGAAACACGGGATGCGTTTGAGGAAGGACGCCAAATTCGTCCCACTGAAGCGCCAGCATCGGAGGCAGACTTCGATTGCGGGAACATGCTGGGAAATTGTTTTCGCGCTTCCACTCGCTTGTCGAGCCGCATCTTCTCTTCGGTACGCGGAACAGCACCCGCAGCCGACGTTTGCGCCGAGGCCGCTGGAGTTTGCACGGGAGCCGAAGGAATTGCCTCGCGCGGAATTACAGCAGCCGCCAGCTGTTTTTCCTTTCCCGGATGCGTTTGCCGGTATTGCAACACTCCGAAGGAGGTGACGACTAAAACGCCAGCAGCGACCACTCCCCACCGGAAAGCAGGCATGGTCAGCCAACCGGCGCGAGCGGGGCGCGGCGAAACGGCAGCATTGGCGGCTTCGCTGGCAGGTAAAGCAAGTGCGATCACCTCACGGCAATCGCTGCAGACAGAAAGATGACTGAGCACAAGGATGCGCTCAGACTCCGGCAGCGCCTGCTCGGCAAAGGCGGTGAGAAGATCCGCGTCGGGATGCTCGCCGGCCTGCGCTTGCAACTGTTTCAGGACGATTTTTGGAACGTTAGACATTAATTGCTTCTAGCTTTTGGCTTCTAGCTTTTGGCTTCTAGCTTTTGGCTTCCAGCTTTATCTTTCTCTTTAGAGAACGGCGACGCCGACGATTCTTGCGCGAGACTGCGGCGAATATCTACCCGTAAATCACGCACGTCAACTTCCAAAGCTTCTTCGGCTTGGCGTCGGTCCATGCCTTGCTGGACCATGCTCGCCAAGATCTTCTTTCGCAGCAACTTGGCCAGTTTGTCAACTTTGCGGCTAATGGTGGATTCGTGGACGCCGAGCATGCGGGCGACCTCGGCAAGAGTGCGGCCATCGAGATAATAGGACGCCAACACAGTGCGGTCTTCGGCGGAGAGCGCGGCTAGAGCCGCGGCCGTAGCCGATTCCAAACGCGAGTCGGTCGACGGAAGCGGCTCGGGATCGGGCGCGGCGAACTGCGATCCATCCTCGCTCTCTTCGTCGAGACTCACTAAGCGTTTGGTGCGGCGGTAACGATTGACGAACTCCTGCGCGAGAACGGTTCGCAGCCAGCCCTCGAGCGATCCACGTCCTGTAAATGAGGCGAGCTTTGAAACGCGTTCTCCATCGCGCATGCTTGTGCCGTAGAGTTCGGCGTAGAGAGTGTCGGCAAGGTCGCGCGCAGCGGAGTCCTCGCGGGCGATACGCAATGCCGACTGATACAGCTTTTCGCGATAGCGCGTGAGAAAAATTTCCCAGGCATAGTTGTGGCCGCCAGCGCAGGCCCGGGCGAGCGCGAGTTCTTCGACGCGGAGAGTTAGTAAGAAGGTGCGAGCCTCGGCGTCAGTCGCGCTGACAGGCAAATACTTTGCGGCCACGTCGCAAAGAATAATGGAGAAAGCATCGAGGGTGAGACCGATCTTGTCGCAGCCGCCGGCGGAGTGAAGCTCCGCCAACAAATCGGAGACAGCCGATTGCACGGCAGCGGAGATCGGTTTCGTGACGGGCATGGAGAGGCTAAAATTTAAAGCCAAATACTCAAGAGCAAAAGATTACGACGAGTACTTCCTTTGACGCTACAAGTTCCGACGCTACCAATTCCGATGCTACTAGTTCTTAGACGCGCGTAACCCTCATTTTCGCCGCAAGCTGCGGAATTCTTTTCGTTCTTCGGACGAGTCGAGGTAGACGGCGCGCCCCGGAAATCCTCCTGGGGGGGGCGCGCCAGCCTGCCCGGCCGGGAGGAACCCTATGAAGTCGAATGTGCTTCTGCTGGGGATGGTGTCGTTGGTCGTGTTGGGAATGGTATCGGTAAATCTTTTGCCGGTGCAGGCGGGAGAAACGCCTTTTGCCTCAGGCTACAAAGTGCTGGAGCCGATCCGGCACGGAAGTCTGACTGTGTTTCCTGTGATCGCCCCCAAGTCTTATGCCACGGGCGAATTTCTAACCCTCGATGAAGGATTGCGATCGGGGGATGTGGTCGTCACCGAGTATGGAAATATTCGCGGGCTGTTGCGACGGCGACCGGTGCCGGCAGTGCCGCACCAGGGCGCCGAAGTCAACAAGTTGGTATTGATCAATAGCTCGAAGCGTCCGCTCCTGCTGCTGGCCGGCGAGATTGTTACCGGAGGCCAGCAGGACCGTGTAATCGGGAAAGATCGAATCGTTCCTCCGGAAAGCGATCCCGTCGACCTGAGTGTGTTCTGCGTCGAGCCGGGACGATGGGTCGCAACCAGCGATCACTTCGGAGCGTCGGGACCAATGTATGGCGGGAGCGGAGGAGGCATGAGTGCATCCTCTGGAACGCTGATGGCTCAGCCGTCCGTGCGGGCGAAGGCTATGGGCGATAAGGATCAGAACCAGGTCTGGGCGGAGGTGAGAAAGCAACAGATGTCGGTGGCCGAAACGGTAGAAGTGACGGCCGCGGCCCCTACCCAAAGCGCGCAGGAAATTCGATCTACGAGCTCGTACGCGCGGGTAATGGAGAATAAGGATGTGAAAGAACAGGTGGACCAGATCGCAAAGCCGATCGAGCAGAATTATCAGAGCTTGATCAAGCAGCTGCGCGATCGGAATGCGGTGGGGGTGGTGGTTGCGGTGAACGGGCGCATCATCTGGGCCGACATTTTTGCCAGCACCGAATTACTGGAGAAATACTGGCCAAAGCTGGTGCGCTCGTATGCATCAGAAGCGGTGGTGTCGCGCGCTAAAGGCGGTGAAGCGACCACGAAACAGGCAGAAGCGTTTCTGGCAGACATGGAAGGTCGTAAGGAAACGATCGAGAGCGAGCCGGGAATCTATCGTCACACCGAAGTGAACGGGGATGGATTCAAGGCTTTCGCTTTGACCTCACTGTTGCCGAAGACTGGCTTCGATGTTCACGTGGCGAAGATGGCGGAGTAGGTGGGTGATGGCTGATGGTTAGTGACTAGCGATGGCGGTCGGTGTGCCTTAGCTTTAACCGGCCGCTAATCACTGGCCACTCGCCACTGATTTTTGATACCAATCGCGCCAGGCGACCGAATCGTTCGGCAGATGTTGCATCGTAATGTCGATGAGAGAGCCTGGAACGCCCAAGCGTGGGTTTGTGAGTCCAGGCTGGGATCGTCGGAGTCGTTGATCAACTGAGGAACGGCAGTGAGCCGCTGCTCGCGGCTCAACATGCCGGATTCGGCGAGACTGCAGGCAGCGCGTTCGCGCACGGCCTTCGATGGATCATTGCGCATGGCATCGAGCAGCGGCGCAATCGTTGAATTTGTTCCCACCAGGCCCAGACCTTCTACCGCCCAGGCGCGAGAGTCTTCGTCATCTTTATCGTTCGCTTCACTTCTTTCTCTCGTGCTAACTAGATTTCCGTTTGCATCGAGCTCTTTTTTGAAACCGTTGGGATCGTGCAAATGACTGCTTAACACCTGCACAATACGATCCGTTTCAATCCCACGATTTCCCAGTAGACCCAAAGCCCACAATGCCCAAACCTTCTGCGCATGATTGGAGGAGTTCGCCTGCTGCACGATCGCGTCAACGCTGGAGTTGTCTTGGGCGAGTCCGTAGGTGGCGAGTTGCACCTCGATCGCGGAAGTTCGCACAGCTCTGTCCTCGGAGTTGAGAGCGGCAGTAATCAACCGGCCCAGTTCCGCATCCCAGTGAAGCTTCCCCCGCCAACGGTCGAGACGAGCTTCGATCTCGGCATCAGTTTGAACTGGAGCCCTATCACTGATTGCACGCTCAAGAAGGATTTTGGCTTGCTCCTGCGGCTGGCGGCGATTCAGGTCGCGATCGGAGAGTGAACCCGTAAGAACGCCGGAACTTTGCGGTTGCGAAAGATGGCGAGAGTTTTCTTGACGAAGTGCGCCTGAACTTCGGCTTTCAGAGACCAGCAGAGCCGCTAATACGCCCACAATCACGGCAGCCAAGTGTAGCCAAGGCAACCGTGAAGTCACGCTTTCCCGCGGCACCTGTCGCAACGCATCCATGAGACGAGTTTATGGCTCGCCTGCGAATAGGGTAAAGTTACTTCGGGACCGGCACGGCTAACATTTCAACGAGATGGCATCCAAACGAGCGCCGGATTTCGGCATCGAAAGCAGCACGGTTCCAGAAGGTTGGAGGAAACGGTGAATCGGAAAACGAAATTCGTAGGCCGCTGGCTATTGTCCTCGCTAGCACTGTTAATCGCTGCCGCCGCCGTGGCTGCGGCAGGCCCAGGGTACAAACTGGCGCGAACTTACAAAATCGGTGGCAATGGCGGCTGGGACTATTTAATTGCGGATGCTGCGGGGCGCCATCTTTATATTTCGCGGTCGACACACGTCATCGTGGCCGATCTTGATTCCGGCAAGACGGTGGGCGACATCGCGGATACGCCAGGAGTTCACGGCATCGCGCTTGCGCCGGAGATGGACCGCGGTTTCACCAGCAACGGTCGCGAAGGCACGGTCAGCATTTTCGATCTCAAGACACTGGCGACCAGCAGCAAGGTAAAGGTGGGCCAGAATCCGGACGCGATTCTTTACGACCCGGCGACGAAGCGGGTATTCACCTTCAATGGCCGGAGCCAGGACGCGACCGCGCTGGACGCCGAGAAGGGCATGGTGCTGGGCACGATCAAACTTGACGGCAAACCCGAGTTTGCGGCGAGCGACGGTAAGGGCGAGATTTTCGTGAACATCGAAGACAAGAGTGAACTAACGGCGATCGATGCCAACAAACTGGAAGTGAAAACCAAGTGGCCGCTCGCGCCGTGCGAATCTCCGTCGGGCTTGTCGATGGACCGCAAGAATCGACGTCTGTTTGTCGGTTGCGATAACAAAATGATGGCCGTCGTGGACGCCGACACCGGCAAGGTTCTAGCGACACCGGCGATTGGCGACGGGGTGGACGCGACCGCATTCGACGATGAGACCGGGTTGGCCTTTGCTTCGTGCGGCGAAGGCGTGCTGACGGTGGTACGCGAAGAATCCCCCGACAAGTTCAGCGTAGCCGAAAATGTTCCCACGCAGAGCGGGGCACGAACGCTGGCACTCGATGCCAAAACGCACAACGTAATCGTGGTAACCGCGAAAATGGGGCCACCCCTTCCCGCTACCCCGGACAATCCTCGTGGCCGTAATATTCTGCCGGACAGCTTTGTGGCTCTCGTTTACAGCAAATGACTTCCGGCAAAATGAAGCGCCTTCAGAATTGGCGGCGAAATATTCCCTGGCTTGGAGTGGCGGCAGGTCTGCTTCTGGCGCAGTGCGCGGTGCGCCCTTGCGCCGCTTACTCCGTGCTGACACACGAGGAAATCGTCGATCTGGCGTGGAAGGACAACCTTCAGCCGCTGCTGAAGAAGCATTTCCCCGCCGCTACGGACGACGACTTGAAAAAAGCCCATGCCTTCGCTTACGGCGGGTCGGTGATGCAGGACATGGGTTATTACCCGTTCGGCAATAAATATTTCAGCGACCTCACGCATTATGTGCGCAGCGGCGATTTCGTTGTCAATTTGATCAAGGAGGCGTCCGACGTTAACGAGCTTGCCTTCGCGCTGGGCGCTCTGGCGCATTATTCCGCCGACAACTGCGGACACCCCACGGTAAATCAGGCCGTCGGCATCGAATTTCCCAAGCTCCGCAAGAAGTACGGCGATGTGGTGACTTACGAGGATAATCCCAAAGCGCACATCCGGACTGAGTTCGGATTCGATGTAACCCAGGTCGCAAAGAACCGCTATACCTCCGACCGCTATCACGACTTCATCGGCTTCGAGATTTCAAAACCCGTGCTGGAGCGGGCATTTCGGGATACCTACGACGTTCCTCTGAGCGATGTGATGTCGGACGAAGACCTGGCCATCGGGACATTTCGGCGCGCGATCAGCAACGTGCTGCCGGAGATGACTCGCGTCGCCTTGACGGCGCGCCGGCAAGAATTTGTGAAGGAGACTCCGAACTTTCGTGCGCGGCAGTTTCGTTACTACCTGTCGCGCACGGACTATCAAAAGGAGTGGGGCAAGGGATATCGGCGGCCGGGCTTCGGAACGCGTCTCCTCGGCTTCTTTCTCAGGTTCATTCCCAAGATCGGACCGTTCAAGGCGCTCGACTTTAAGATTCCTACCCAGAAGACGGAAGACCTTTACATCGCCAGCGTAGACCGCACGGTGGAGAACTATACGAAGCTCGTCCAGGAAACGAGCGCCGGGAAACTGCAGCTTCCCGACACCGACTTTGATACGGGTCACGAAACACGAGCGGGCGAGTATGCGCTCACCGACAAGGCCTATGCGCGACTGCTCGATGAACTGGCGGGACACAATTTCGACAAGGTAAGCCCGGAGCTTCGGGACAATATTCTTGCCTTCTATGCTGACCCGAACGCACCCATCGCGACCAAGAAAAAGCCAGACGACTGGAAGAAGACTCAGGACGAATTGGAAAAACTTCGGGCGCTGCCCGCCGCTCCGGTTGAAGCCAGTAAGCCGGCTTCCGAGAAATAAATAGCGAACGACCGTTCGGTTGCCAAGCTACCAGCCTGCCGTGTATCATCGCAAAACTCTAACGACCGGCGAACGTGGTTTTCGGCTGGTGATTCGATTGCTTCACTTTCTGAGGAACTTAAAAGAATGATGGTTGTGGACGATAAGTTTTACCGGGCCAAGGTTACAAAACGCGAAGAATTTGCGTCGGATTTGTGGATGATTCGCATCCAGGCCGACGGAGAGTTTAAGTTTGCTCCGGGACAATACGCTACGCTCGGCGTGGAACACGATGGAAAGCGGACCGAGCGTCCGTATTCGATTGTCTCCGCGCCCTTTGAAAATGAAATTGAATTTTTCTTCGAACTGGTGCCGGAAGGCGCCCTCACGCCACGCCTTTACAAGCTGCAACCGGGCGATGAGTTGGTGATGCGGAAAATTCCCAAGGGGAAATTCACTCTCGATACGGAAAGTGGGCGCAAACATCATCTGCTGGTTTCGACGGTGACGGGAGTCGCGCCGTTTGTAAGTTTTGTGCGCACACTTTCGAAGGACTGGAAAGAAGGGCGATTCGACGGCAGCCATCAGTTGTATCTACTCAACGGCGCCAGTCGTCCCTGGGAGTTCGGGTACAAAGAGGAACTGACACTATTCGCAGCGGAGCTTCCTTGGTTCAAATATGTGCCGACGGTGAGCCGGCCATGGGATCACGCGGACTGGCCGGGAGAGATTGGGCGCGCCGACGATGTACTGCGGAAATATGCCGATCAGTGGGAGCTCGACGCCACGAATACGACGGCGTACTTATGCGGGCATCCGGACATGATCGCAAACAGCAAGGCGATCCTGAAGCGGCGTGGCTTCGTCGACCGGACGGCGATCAAAGAAGAGATTTATTGGATTCCTGCGAAGTAGTTGTGAGCAGCGGGCGCGAATAGAATCGAGGCGGCCTAGGTTTCTGCGGGCGCGAAGACGACCAGCACCGACAGGTCCTCGGTGATGTCGTAGAAGCGATGCACGACGCCGGCCGCAACGAAAAGCACGCTGCCGACGCTAATTTCCTGATCTTCTTTGTCGGCTTGAAAGCGGGCACTACCGCTGATCACATAGTAAATTTCATCCTGGCGGTGGGGCCGCTGCAGATCGGTTCCGCCCGCGGACAAGGCGTAGAGTCCGGCGCTCATCGCGGGCACACGCAGAATTTCCAAATATCGATTGCCTTCTTGAGTCTGCCGCTTTTCGAGATCGGCAATTCTAAGGAAGCGGGCTGTGGGTTCGGTCAAGCGGATGTCTCCTTCGGCTTCGATCGGTCAGTCTTAACTCCACGAATCTTCAGCCTCGGTGTCTCCGCCGGTGTCGCTGGTGATGACTAACCGCACCGTATTGTCTCCGGGATATTCGCCCTTCTGCGTAAGCTGCTTCTGCCAACTGCTCAAGGGCGAATCGAACGTCTCATCGTATTCGCTGGAGTCGTTGACAAGAATCTGAGCGCGGGCAATTTTTTCGTCTTTGTCGACTTTGGCCGAGGCGGTAATGTCCCAACCAATGAGTGGGTTTTTCTGATGGCTAAGGGCGGGAGTCATGATCATCTCCTTGATTACTGGCTGATAGCCCGGTATTCGCAGCCTATGCGAAGATGCCTCCAAAGATGAGCTCAGTAAACTGCGGGATCAGGCTCTGGGCCTGCAGTTCGCCTTCTGGCTTGTACCATTGATAAATCCAGTTGATCATGCCGAGCAGGGCGAAGGCCGCAGCACGAGGGCTCACTTTGCCAGCGGATTGTCGACCTTCTCGCTGAACCTTAGATGGAATTTTCTCTTGCGTTTTTTCCTGCACTTTCTCTTGCACTTCAGCCATCAGGCTTTCGAGGAAGTGAATGTATTCCTTCTTGCGGCTGTTAATGCGCTTGCGTAGCAAGGGAGGAAGAGGATGGTTTTCGTGCAACATCACGGTGATTTCCCGGTCGCGAGGGCTGAGGACGACCTCAATGTGCAGGCGAATCAGGGTGCGCAGGCGCTCTTCGGGATCGGCGATGCTGCGGACCGGATTGAGCACACGCTCCTGGGTGATCTCCATGGCGTGGTTCATGATCTCGTACAGGATTTCGTCTTTACTCTGAAAGTGGTGGTAGAGGCCGCCTTTGCTCAGCTTGAGCGCGCCCGCAACGTCGTTCATCGACGTGGCGTCGTAACCGCGCTGCTGAAACAAGCGAGCAGCGGTGCGCAGGATTTCCTGCCGGGAATCGACCAAGGTCTCGCGTGCCATCGGGTGACATGGTAACGGGACGACGGAACAAATGCCAACGCTCCGGGTGCAAATTCTTTCACTCTTGACAGGTGGGAACCTTGGAGGGAGAATCGCCGAACTTCGCTGAACTGGATTTTCTCCTGCTCCGCGACTCGTCCGCAGCTTCGTCCCTAGAAAGGAAACCACCGTGACCCACTCTTCTGCGCCAATCCCAACCCATTCGAAGAAACGTTCGCGATCTCCACTTTCGGCAGGATTGGAGAAAAATTTATCGTCCTACGCGCTCGCTGCCGGTTCAGCCGGAGTGGCTCTGCTCGCTTGTGCCCAGCCCGCCGATGCCAAAGTAGTGATCACCAAGGTCGACATTACGGTGCCGGACAACGGCGTGCCGGTTCAGTTTGACATTAACGGTGACGGGCAAATGGACTTCGGCCTTTCCGCTTTCGCTGACGGCGGCTGCACCTCCACCTCAGCGCGCGTGAAGCAGCCGAAGGCTCGGCCGCCTTTGGGTTGCGGCCCCTTCAACGATGAGTTGAGAGTCGTCCCCGCGCAGTCCGCGAATGAGGTCTGGCAGGCCGGCACGTCCTGGGGATACAATTGCGCGGCCAAGTTGGGACGCGGCACCCGCATCGACCGTCTGCGTCCCTTTACCGCTGGCATTCAGGTGATGTACGGAGACGTGGGATCGTCTGAGGGGATTCAAGTCTGCCCCTGGAGAGCCAGTACTCCAGCCAAGCCCTATCTCGGCGTGAAGTTTCTCGACAAAGAAGGCGCGCTTCACTATGGGTGGGTGCGAGTGACCAACAACTTCGTCTTTGCAACCATCACCGGCTACGCCTACGAGACCATTCCGAACAAGCCGATCCTTGCCGGAGCAATTACGGAAGACGACGAAGCCAGTTCGCTCAGTCCATCTGATGTGATCCCGCAGCCGCCGCAACCGGCAAGTCTGGGACACTTGGCGCTTGGAGCCACTGGATTGGCGGCGTGGCGGCGTGAGGAAGAATCAATCGCAACTTCTCGCGTTGCCTACGCAGGAAATGACGCTGAATGATTTGTCCCTGAATCCGAATTTAGTGGGAAGGAAAGCCATCGTGAAGAAAAGGTCGGAAAAGAATAAAGCCCAATCGAAAGAGCGTGGAACCTCAACACTTTCAGCGGCGCTAGAGAAAAATCTGCCCTATGCGCTCGCCGCCGGTTCAGCCGGCGTGGCCTTGCTGGCTTGTGCGCAAGCTGCGGATGCCATCAAAGCGCATCAACAGAACATCCTTCCCTCCAGCTGACCGCACTACATCTCGCCGCCAATAATCAAGGAAAAGAAACAACGCTGTGCGCCCGCTCGGGATACGCGCCATGCCTTTTACCAATTTCTGCGGAATTAAAAGCATCGCATCGGGGTACTACGGATGTGGACTCTTCAAAGGATTGGGATGCACCGACTCTGCGCCGGGCGACCCAAAGTAAGCTTGGTTGAACTCTGGTTTCGCGAATTCTCTTGCGGACCGGATGGCTTCGTTGAACTTGTCTTGCGCAATCTGGCGTGAGATTTCGTCTATCAAGGTGTCCTCCGACAGAGTCTCCTTCAATGCAATCTTATAGATCACATACGATGCACCTTCAGTCTCCACCTTGCTCACTTGGCCCGACTCCAGAGAGTAGAGTTCATCCGTTTCCTCGATGGGGAAGCTTGATCGGGCAACGGTTCCCAAATTTGTGATCGGAGGAGAAGACAACCCCAAGGCTGAATAGGACTCCTTCTGAATAAGCTCAGGATCTTCGCCCTTGGCAGCGCGATCCCGAGCGATATCCGCTATTTCAAGAGCTTTCTTGTCGGATCGCTTCGCTTCGTCCGTATTACCCATTATTCGAGGGATCAAAATGCGAGATACCTTGACGCGCTCATATGATGGGAGGTGTTCTAGGTAATAGGCATGGACCTCCTCGTGGGAAGGCGTCTTGAAGTGTTCCTGTAAATTGCCGCGATACAAATCCGCCAAGGTTCGCAAACGCCACCAACGCATAATCTCCGCAAATTGCGGGGTGCTTTCCAGTCCTGCTTTTGTTGCGGGGCGCTCCAGAGCGAGATATTGAGCATAGGTCTCCGCAAGGTTTCGCCGAGTTTCGGGAGTAAGAGTCTTGCCTGTGATGTTCATGGAATCGAGAAGCTTCTCAAACGCCTCGCGGGTCACAACCGTTGTGCAGGGATTCGCAGCGGCCGATAGCGGAACCGGTTCGTCCTTGCAAAGCCCGTGAATGGTAACAACGGGCTCTGACGCCGCGACTGCAATTGCCGGCGTCGGCTGCTTTCCCCGATCCGGTTCTGCCGGCGCCTTCGCCGAACCAACCTCTCCAGAGTATTGAGCGGAGGGAGTTGATCCAGTCTTTCCAGCCTGCCCCCACGCGTTAAAGACTAGCAGCAGCCAAGTCAGTGCTACGGCAACCGGCGGAGTTCTAGAATTCCTCATGTGGTCCATCCCTTGCCCCAGGTTCGGAAGCCCTGTGCCACTCAAAATCCCGCGCCTCACACTCGGGGAACCCTCTTCTGCATAATGCCCAACAGCAATATCCCCACCAAGAGAAGAATGCCTATGGCTAGAATCACTGGATATCCAGGAATACCGGACCTCGCTCGACTAGGACTCGCGCTCCGTCCCAGAGATTCGCCACGTGGCCCCGGCACGTTCATCACCGTCTTGGCCCCGTTTGATCTCGAAGGCTCGCCCGGAGTTAATGGGCGGAAAGACTTGGCTAGTGCGCCGTTGCCCGAAAGTTCGAACGCGAATCCTTCGCTCGCACCGAGACCATCAAGCACTTGCTCGTGGGTTCCCGGCTGGTCCACGACCGCACGGAACGATTTGGAGCCCAGAGACCGGAAGTGCATGGATTCCGGCACGATGACGCCGATCCGCTTCATTGGGTATTGAACTTGCCTGCGAAACATCAACTCACCGGCGTAAGGCACTTCATAACGGATGGCGTACTTTGTTAGACCCGGCTTCATCGGGAAGTCGATGCTGTATTTGCCGCCTTGCCCCGGTATCCAGACCAGAGGCAGCTTACTCGATCCGCCATCAGGCGCGGAGACCGTGGTAGGATCCACGTGGGCCCCTTCCGGGATCGTGATGACTAAATTGTCGGAACCGGATCTGGTGACGGGTGGACTTGAAGCG
>Ga0307478_10000848_pt1 | contig 29080 bp, 16 predicted proteins | sample atmos_gasesECM4C_2_FD_203713 | JGI IMG/M metagenome (GOLD analysis project Ga0307478, IMG submission 203713) | Hardwood forest soil microbial communities from Morgan-Monroe State Forest, Indiana, United States - atmos_gasesECM4C_05 | ecosystem: Environmental > Terrestrial > Soil > Temperate...
GGCAATATAAAACTTCAGGTGTTCACAGTTGGAGCAGACGACCGCTTTGGTGAAGCCGATGGATTCGTCGCCGCGGGCCCAATGGAAAGCGGGCTCTAGGACGACTTCTTCCTCCGGATCGCATTGCGATTTGTAAAAACCCGCGGCGGGCTTGGGCTCGCGGAAAATGTCGGTGACTCCGTGGTAGCAAATTCGGTCGCCGGAGCCAAAATCAGCGTGCGTGTTGTAATCGAAGGCGCACCAGCCGAGTCCGCCGGCGTATTGCGGATTGGAAGCGAGCTGATCGTGAATGCGCGCGTGGCGCCTGGTGTGTTCGGTGAGGCGCTCGACTTGGTCGATGGTCTTGGTGGGATAAGTGTGGCCGACGAATTCGGTGTTGAGGTAGCGCGGATGATTGGGCGGCTTCAGAGGGAAACCGAAATCGTTCATGGTGAAAACGTCCTCGAGAAATTCGGACTCCTGGAAGTAGCGAATGCCGCAAGTTTGCCGAGTGGAATCGAGGTGATGAGCCAGGGCGTTGGTGCGGACGTAGAAATCGTGATCGTCGCGCGACTCATTGATGCGCACGCCCCAGAGAATGATACTGGGGTGATTCCAATCGCGTCGGACCATGCGGCCGACGTTGTCGATGGAAAGCAGCTTCCAGGATTCGTCGCCAATGTGCTGCCAGCCGGGAATTTCTTCCAGAACGAGGAGACCCATTTCATCGCAAGCGTCGAGGAAGTGGCGGGATTGCGGATAGTGCGAAGTGCGCACGATGTTGCAATGAAGCGTGTGGCGAAGGATGCGCGCATCACTACGCTGCGCGCGGCCCGGCATGGCCTGACCGACGAACGGGAAAGTTTGATGGCGGTCGAGGCCCCGAAGCTTGATGACCTTGCCGTTGAGCTCGAAGCCGTGATCGGTGAATTGCGCTTCGCGGAAGCCGAGGGTGCGCTTCTCCTCATCGACCAACTGCGTTCCGCGCATGAGGCGCACGCGGACGGAGTAAAGATTCGGATGAGCTAGATCCCAGAGTTTGATGACGCCGAGATTGTCCAGGTGGACGGTGTGGGCCATCGGTTCCTTTGCGGCGTCCGAGGGAGGAACTTTTTGCGTGCCTTTGACGAGAACGTTGGCACTGTCGCGGAGCTCCACTTCCAGAGTGAGCGATTCATGCGACGGCTCCAGATGCTGCAAGAAGCAATCCACGTCGAGCGTCGGATGCGCGCTGAGGACGTCTTTGGGCTTGGCGAAAATATTTTCAATGAACGTGTCGGGAACAATGCGCAAGGAAACTTCGCGGTAGATGCCGCCGAACGTGAGGTAGTCGATCTGATGGCCGAAGGGAGGGATGTCCGGGCGCTCGGTGGAGTCCACGTCGACGGCGAGAACATTTTCTCTATTGAAATCAATGTGTGGCGTCAGGTCGAACGAAAAGGGCGTGTAGCCGCCTTTGTATTCGCCGAGGCGTGCGCCGTTGATCCAGACGGTCGAGGCGGTCATGACGCCTTCGAAGTCGACGAAAACGTGGCGGCCGGCAGCCTCCGGAGGCAGCTTGAAGCGGCGGCGATAGATGGAGATAAATTCATAGGATTGGTCATCGAAGCTGTGCCAAGGGAGGCGGACGTTGGTGTGAGGAACGATGACCCGTTCGAATGACGAGTCGTCAAACTCTCGGGCATGCGCGCCTTCCACGAAGGATCTGGCGTGGCGCCAATTGCGATTGATCGGCAGGACCATGCGCCCTTCAGCGCGCGAATCTCCGGGTAGCGGTGGGTTGCCCGCGAGGGCGCCGCGAGCAATCGTTGCTCCCGCAATCACCGTGCTCGTCGTCTTCAGAAAGTCGCGTCTGTCCATGGTTTCCCTTTCGATCGAATGGAATTTCGTTTGCCGCTAACTCGCCCAGCTTAAGAGTTGCTCCAATCCGGCGGAGGAGTTGGACTCGGTGCCGCGTGGCAAGGAAGGCCCAATGGCAATCGCTTCGTTGTGATCCTCGAACCACACCAGGTAGGAAGATTGTTCGGCGCCTGGGAGGCGCTGGAGGTTCAGCCAGTTGTAGTAGGCGCCCATGTCCGCATCGATGAGCGAGCCGAGAGGATCGAGTTCGGCGACGTCGTGGCTCGCGGAGAGCATTTCGTTCATAGGTTTCTGGCGCCGGCGCGGCGCGAAGTGAACCAGCAAAGTGAGCGGCTGGGCGCGGCGCAGAGCTTCACGCGCGGTCCATTGCGCGAAAGTGGTGCTGAAAATCTGCGTGCCGGAGCCTTCGGTCAGCATTTTGACCTGAAAACGATCGAGAACAGGGTCGCTGGCTTTTGACAAGCCAAGGTCCGCAGGACGGAGTTGCGCCAGGAATGTGCGTAGATTCTCCGGGCCCATGCCGGGACGCTCGATTTCCGCGCTGATTTTGGCGGCGAGCGCGGCGCGGACTGATTCGAGGGCGTGGTAGGAGACGCAAGTGAGCGCGGAGTCGTGAGCAGCGGCTTGGCCGCCATCGATGTACCAATGAGCATATGGAGCGGGATGCGCTTTGGCTCTGGCGGCAACGGCATTCAGCAGCACCTGGAGACCGTTCTCCGGCTTGACGCCGCTGAAATACGCGCCATGGACGCGGAGTTTGCGAAAGAGAGGCTCGTCGTGCGCGGTGACTCCCTGACCGATGACGGTGATTCCCAGACGCGGCATCGGCGGTTTTTCCGGGGGAGTAGCGGCTCGCAAACGGTCGGCGTAGGCGAGCGCCGCGGTTCGAAAGGCATCGAGCTGGTGAGTTGTCCACAGATAGGATGAGAGTTGCTCCACAAATTGAGCGGGCGCGTTGACCCAATCGAAATGTTCGAGCTGCGAGGAGAGTTGGATTTGCACGAAGCCTTGCAACCAGTCGTTTACTTGGGCGGGTGAGAGGGAGTGCAGATTTGCGAGTTCTTTCTCCAGGGCGCGGCGTTCGGCGGGGAACTTGAAATCGTATTCGATGACTTCGCGCAAGAGATTTGGCAGGAAGCTGAGCGGCAGGCGCTGTAGAGCCGAAAGATAGTTGACGACAAGCTTTTTTGCTTCTGGTGGGTAGCCGTTGAAGTGCTCCGGTGTGAGGTCGGATGGAAGCATTGAAATTTACGTTAATTCCGGGATCGGCTTTCCCTGTGCGAGGGAAGTGGAAAATCCCAACATCGCGCCAAGGGTCGGAACGAGGTCGATCGACTCCATCGCGCGGTCGAAAACCACGCCCTCGCGAACGCCGGCGCCCAACGCCATCATCCAGGTCGTGCGAGAAAGCGCATCCCCGGTGCGGTGGTGCTGAAAGCCGTTGCCTCCGGAATCGTCGTCGGAGTCGCGGCCAAAGTCCGGCAGAATGAAGAGAGTCGTTTTGCCGGCGTACTCCGGCTCACTTTGAATCGTCTTCCAAACGTCGGCGCAGAGGCGATCGGTGCGACGAATACCGTCGATATAGAGAGAGTAGGCGCCAGCGTGGGCGATATCGATATCGTGCATGGTGATCCACAGAAGGCTGGGAGCGACTTGGCGCATGAGCTCGCGAACGATATAGACCGAGAGTTCATCGGGGCTCGATAAAGTTCGCGCGTGGGCCTTGAAGTCATCGACGGAGAGCTTCAGAAGCATCCTCAACTGCTGCAACGCAAATTCGTTGCCGCTGAGTTCCGGAGTGTAGAAAGGCGTTTCATAGTTGTCGCGGAGCAAATGTTCATAGTCGGCGCCGCCGCCGGAGGTTGCCGCGGTCAGCAGATGCTTTGGAAGGATCACTCTCGCGCCCAGTCCCGGACCGTACGAGCGATGGCTGCTCTCTCCAATGCGGTTGAAGCCGTTGCTCGGAGCAACCACCCACGCATCTGAGGCCGGCTTCTTCAAATCTTTGCGGAAGTACTCGAAGACCGTCGGGTGCTCGGGGGGAAGAGAAGCAAAGTTGCTGACCGTTTCGTAGACACCGGTGGCGAGGCTTGCCGTAGCCACGTAGTGGCCCAGGATGCCGCGATTCACCACTTGGGTGAAGAATGCCGATTGGGGGATGAGTTCGCGCATCAGGTGAGAGATGTTTTCCTGCCCCTCAGGAGCGAACGTCTCCTGGTCGCGCGCACCGCCGCCGAATGTGATCACCACTACTTTTCGTTTACTGACGGGGACGCCGGTTCGAGCACGAAAGCTCGAAGGCAGTAGGGAACTGCCCAGAGCGATTCCAGCCGCACTGCGCAAGAACTCGCGGCGGCTCCAGGAAAGCTGTCGGGCGAGATCTAGCGGGGCGCAGGCCTTCCGTGCGGCCGGGGAGCTCCGGTCGTTTGCGATGCGCGGAGAAAAGTACGAACTCATTTCAAATGGAACGCTTTCCGTAAAAACTACGACGCGGCAGAATCAGTGTCAAGACATCCGTCGGACGCGCTGAACTTGCTATCCCGGGCCCACGCCGCAAACCACGCGCCGAATCAGGGTTTTGCCGAAGGCGAATCTTTCGCCGAATAAACAAACTGTCGAATTTCCGCCCTCTGTCGGTCCAAGTCGGCCAGGTGCTGCTCGCGGAGCTTCTGATACACCTGGAACTGCTCCTGAGCGCGGTCCTTTTCCCCGGTGCGAACATAAGCCTGACCCAACCGGTAGTGAGCATCGTCGAGATCGGAATTGAACTTCAGCGCCCGTGTATACTCCGGGATTGCTTCGGCGTACTTGGCCTGGTCGGAATAGAGATTCCCAAGTTGCAAGTGCGCTTCCGCGAGCTTGGGGTCAAGAGTCAGTGCATTGGTCAACAACGACTGGATTTGACCGAGGTCCAGGCCGGGATCCTGCGCCCGCTTTCCTTTCCACAAACTCATCGCGTAGTAATAGAGGGCAAGGGCATTGCGCGGCTGCAATTCCGCGAAACGGCGGAACCGCTCGGTGACCTCGCTGGCCTGGCTCGGGGAACTGTCGTAGGCCTTGAACAGAAAAAGATAGCAGCCAGGGTCGGACGGATTGAGATCGGCGGCTTTCAGTAGAGCCTGGACGGCGTCGTCATAGTTGCCGCGTGCGTAGAGAGCCATGCCAAGACCGATCACCAGGCGCTGCGAAGAAGGGTAGCGCTGCGCAGCCTGCTGAAAAACCTCCACGGCGGGAGTAAGCGTGCGGTGAATCAGAAGCTCGCTGCCCCAGTCGAAGAGGTGGCTTTCGCTGGGGTCCATATGCGCCGCAGTTTCGTATTCGTTTTCTGCCGCGACGAACTGCGAATCTTTTTCTTCCACCAGGCCGAGGAGATTGTGAAGCTCCGCGGTATTTTTAACCTTCAGCAATTCATGAATCAACTGGCGCGCTTCGGCAAAGTGCTCGGTCTTTTCGTAGGCGAGCGATAGATCGTACCCGTTGTCGTAGGAACCGGGTGTCAACTTCTGGGCTTTTTGGAGGTAGGGAATTGCTTCCGCCACTTTTCCCGTTCCTGCGTACGCCTCTCCGAGATTGTGATTCGTGTCATAGCTTTCGGGATCGAGCTCGACGGCCTTCTTGAATTGTTCGCTGGCCAGGTCCAGTTTGCCTGCGTGCGCCAGGCTTGCGGCAAGGTTGGTACGGGCTGGCACGGATTGGGGATTGAGACGCACGGCTTTCAGCAAATGCTCGCTGGCCTTGGCGTCCTGCGACTGTGCGGCGTATACCAGTCCCAGAAGTTCGTGGACCTCAAAGCTTTCAGGAGCTTGCCGCACGAGTTTCTCCAGTGTTGCCGTGGCTTCTGGGTATTTCCCCGACTCGTACTGAGCCACCGCTGCCTGAAATTCCCGGTCTAGATCCTGGCTTTGCGCAGCGGCAGCAAAGGGAACGGACGACCAGCTCAAGAAAAGCAGCCCGCCTGCCGCCAGCAGGATTGCCCGTTGGAATGACATTAAGGCATCGTAGCACCGGGCGGCCATTGGGGAGCACCCCAAAGAAAAACTGGGAAGGCGCTCGTCGAAAAGCGCCTTCCCAGTCGGGGTGTGGGTCGTCAAAGTTAGAACAGCAGTTTCAGCGCGAACTGAATCTGCCGCGGGTCGTACGGAGCGTCACGAGTGGCGCCGATTTCACCGAAGTTCGAGCTGGTGAAGTCGCCAGCACCGCTGATGGCCACGACACCGTTGCCGCCGAAATTCGGCGCATTAAAGTTCGGATGGTTAAGGATGTTGAAGAACTCCGTGCGGAACTGCATCTTCGCCCGTTCCGACAACGAGAAGTTCTTGAAGATGGAGAAGTCCACTCTGTGGAAGCCCGGTCCGGGGAACTGGTTTAGGCCGCCCAGAGCCGCAACGCCAGTGAGTGGGACGCAACCCGCCGGGGTGCTTGTGGGCACTCCGCCGGGTCCCAGGATACAGGGCTGTGCGAAGGCTTTCGGATTGCCGTAGTAGCTCAGCAGGCCGTTAGCGTCGGTGTGCAGACCGAGGTCCAAGGGCTGGCCACTAACTCGAAGGTCGCCGCAGTTCAAACCAGCTGCGGTGCCACTCGGACAGCTGAGACTGATGGGCTGGCCGCCCTGTAACGTCGTTGACCAGTTCAAACTCCACCCGCTGATGAGCTGGTTCTGAACACCCGTGACATCGGAAGCGTATTTTTTGCCTTTGCCAAAGGGCAGTTCATAGCCCCCGCTGAAATGGAAGACGTTGCGAAGGTCGAAGTCCGCCAGGCCGTAATCGTAGTGGATGCCAAGCCCAGGCACGCTGGGCGCACGGTAGCCTTGTAGGCTTCCACCGTTGAGCAAGTCACCGGCGTCCGTCAGAGTTTTAGAGTAAGTGTAAGCGAACAGGAAATTCAGGCCACTGGCATAGGTCTTTTCGACTTTGGTCTGCAGGCCGTGGTAGATGCTGTCGCCTTGCGTCGCGGCGTAGCTATTGCCTCGCCCAAAGTCGCCGAACGGGACCAGGGACGCCTGGTTGGCGTTGTTGTCCGTGATCACCGGGACGTTGTTGCTGCTCGGGAACGTCTCCAGGTGGCGACCCTGCGTCGTTACATAGGCCGCCTGGACCGACATGCTCGGCGTCAGTTGATATTGAACCGTCAAGTTGCCGCCCATAGAATAGGGGGTCTTGTAGTTGAACTGGATTCCACGCAGGGCCAGCCCGCTGGCATTCACTTGGAGTGGCGACAACGGAGTACAAGAGAATCCCGCTTCAAACGTAGCAAGACCGTCCATGGGATTCGCTCCGATGCCGCCACAAGGTGTCCCGCCTGTTCCGGCGGTCGCGTATGGATAAAGGCCAGTGGGGTCAAACGCACCGGTGCTCGTCGTCTTCAGACCGGGGAAGAAAGAGAAGTTGAACTGGAACGGATAGTTTTCGCCAATATTTGGCGAGAACCCGCGGTTTTCAAAGCCGTTGTAGAAAATGCCGAAACCGCCGCGCACCACCAGCTTGGGATTGACTTGATAAGCAAAACCCAGCCGTGGGGCGATATTGTTCTTTTGCGAGTTGCCCAGTCCGCCGCCGTACTTATTCGTGGATAGACAGTTGATCTTGTCGGTGGCCAGAAGGGTCAGGAAGCTGCTAGACAAATGCGAAGCATCGCACGGCGTGCTAGCCGGTAGCAGGTAGGTGGGAGTACCCAAAGCGTCGGGCACGAAGTTCGCCTGGTTGCTATGGTGTTCATAGACAAGTCCAAAGAAGTCATAGCGAACACCCAGGTTGAGGGTCAGCTTCTGCGAAACCTTCCAGTCGTCCTGAGCATAACCGCCGTAGTAGTCCTTCCCGTTGTCGGTCAAGGAGATATTCGATACGAACACCCCGTTCGCCCCGCCAACGTAATCAATCCCATTGGTAACTGCCGGGTTGTGGACGACGGGAGTCAGCAGAAAGTCGGTGATGCCCACGTTGCCCGAGTTTCCGCCGGGGACGTCCGTGTAGCCACCATAGTTGAATTGGCCGTGGGACCAAGGTGGCTGCAACGTGGAGAATTTAACGTGCTGCCATTCAAAACCCATTTTGAAGGTGTGCTTGTCGTAGATCTTCGTGACGTTGTCCGTCAACTGGAACGTGGAGCTGACCTCGTTGGATGGCAAGAAACTGTTGCTGCCAAGCGTTGACAAAGCGCCAATGCCGAACGCCGGCAAGCCGCCATTGTTCGACGTTTGCGGGATGTCCTGCACGCCGTACTGTGCCGGCAATCCCTGCTGGCCGGCAACCGGACTCTGGCGCGTGGTGTGCAGGTAGTTAAAGCCGGCGCGGATTTCATTGATCAGTGTCGGCGAGAAGGTGTGCGTGTAACCCAAAGCGCTCTGCTGCGCATCCGCGGTCTGCGGACCCTGCTGGAACGCACCGCCATCGGCGATACCGCCGAAGATGCCCGGAATGAACTGTGGGTCGTCGGCATAGCTGAAACGAAAGAACAAGGTGTCCTTCTGGGTGAAATTGATATCCATGCGGGTATCAAAAGAGTTCTTGTGTTCGAACAGCTTTGGCGAAGTTCCAAAGTTGCCGAAGGTGGCCCCCGTCGTTGGGTGCGGAAAAAGGTCTAGGAGTTTTACTGCGTCCGGATTAATCCTGGAGAACGGAATGATATTCAAACCGCAGGCCGCCATCGTAAACGTCATCGTGCTCGCGGCGCAAGTGCCGAAGGGATCGCGGGTAAATCCGGTGGCCGCTGCCACTAAGCCGCTAACCGGGTCAACGGTTCCCTTCGTAACCAAGCGGGTGGTGGACGGGTCATAGATCGTCCCTTTCGGAACCGTTCTCCCCAAATTGTCCGTGGTCGTTCCGCTCTGACCGGTGATGTAATCCTGCAGGTTTACCGGGTTGCCGGCATCCCATGTCGCACGTTCCGCATCGGTCGGGACGGTGCCACTGAGAATGGTTCCCTGCACCCGGCGGAATCCTTCGTAGTCGCCGAAGAAGAACACCTTGTTCTTCCCGTTGATCAGGTGTGGAACCACCACGGGGCCGCCCACGGTGAATCCAAATTGATTCTGCCGCAACTCGCCTTTCGGAACTTTGTGCGCGTTTTCAAAGAAGTCCGCGGCATCCAGCTTATCATTGCGGAAGAATTCCCAAGCCGAACCGTGAAGCTCGTTGGTCCCGGACCTAATGGTGGCATTGAGAACCGCAGCGCCGGACCGCCCAAACTCGGCGCTGAATCCCGAGGTTTGCACCTTGAACTCTTGCACCGCATCCACCGGAGGAAGCACGACGAAGTTGGTGCCGTTGAGGAAGTCCACGGTGTCGGAGTTGTTGTCAATACCATCGAGCAGGTAGTTATTCTGTGCAGGGCGAAAGCCGTTGGCGGCAAATGCGCCGGTAGCGGCGTTGCCGCGCGTGTCTGCCTGCGGGCTGTTCACACCTGCAGCGAGCTGCGCCAGGAACGTGAAGTTCCGGCCGTTCAGCGGAAGATCATTCACGCTGCGAGAGTCGACGACTTGCCCCACAGAAGCGTTTTGCGTTTGGAGCACAGGAACCGTCGCCTGGACCTCAATCGACTGACTAACGGAACCGGGGTTCAGCGAGAAATTGATGACCACATCCGTGCCCACGTTGACAACAATGTTGGTTTGCGTAGTCGTCTGGAATCCCTGGAAGGAGGCCGAAACCTTGTAATTGCCAATCTTGAGCGGGGTAAACTTGTAACTCCCATCCGCTCCCGTCGTAAACGAGAGACTTGCGCTTGTGCCTTCGTTGGTCAATGTGACCTTAGCGCCGTTGATCGGCGCACCCGAGGCGTCCGCAACCGTCCCCAAAATGCTGCCGGTATCCACCTGAGCATGGAGAGGCTGCGCGCTCAAGAACAGCACCAGCAAAACGCCGGCCATTAGCAAGGAAGCTTTCAAAACCCCAGATGAAATGGTCTTCGGATTCATAAACCGTTCCTCCCAAAGTCTTTCTGCCCCACCAGTGAGCGAGCTACCCAACAGTTTTCCCTAAGCTAACCCTCTACCCTTGCAAAGGAACGAACAGTCCAATCTCCATGCTGTCCACAAACAGCTACTGCGGGCAGCTGCCTGATTAAACGCCCGACTGGACTCGCGAAGCTAAATGCATAGCGCTCCACGGCACCAAAATTTGCAAACTTGAAACTACAGAGCCAGGGCATGGATGAAAACGAAAACGACGATCCCACTCGGGCTCCCCAAACGACTTAAGCGCTTAACCTAGCGCGATCGTGTTACACCGTTCATTGCATCTTGTCAAGCGAATTTTTTCATCTATACTTCGCGTGTCGCCGGCTTACTCTCGAACTGTGGAAATAAATCCAAACTGCCTGCGGCCGATTGAGTCATGGAGACTATGGGCCTAACCATTCGGGATGTAGCAAAAGCTGCCGGCGTTTCCACCGCCACCGTTTCTAATGTCCTGAACAAGACCGGCAAAGTGGGCCGCCGCACGCACTCGCTGGTTCTCTCCACCGTCAAGCGCCTGGGGTACTTCCCGAACGTTCATGCCCGCCACCTTGCTTCGCGCGACAGCCGCACGCTCGGAATCATCGTCTCCGACATCGAAAATCCGTTCTTTCCCGAAGTGATCAAAAGTTTCGAGGTGCGCGCCCGCCAACTCGGTTATGATGCCATTCTCAGCGACACCAATTATGATCCCCGCAGGACGCGAGAAGCCGCCGAGAGAATGATGGAGCACAATGTCCGCGGCGTCGCGGTGATGACTTCTGAAATCAGCTTGCGATTGATCCACGAACTGGCGCGCAGAAGGATCGCCGTGACTTTCCTGGACCTCGCGCCGGTTCGCGGATACATGAGCAACCTGAGGATTGATTATTTTTCTGGCGTCGAGCAAATCGTCAAATATCTCTATCAGAATGGACATCGGCGCATCGGCTTCATCGCTGGGAGGCCCAGGCTCAAGTCCAACAATGCCCGCTTGGAAGCGTACGAAAAATGCATGCGAGATTTGGGATTAGAACCGGGACCGATTTTGCGCGGCGATTTGCGTTTCGAAGGCGGATTGACGGCTGGCTTAGCGCTCGCGAAGCTATCTCCTAGGCCCACCGCCGTGGTGGCCGTGAACGATCTCACCGCCGTGGGCGTTATCAAGGGCCTGTTGAAAGCCGGCTGCCGTGTGCCGCAGGACATTTCCGTTACGGGATTCGACAACACGCGCCTCGCCGAATACAGCAATCCTTCGATCACCACCGTGGACGTGCACCGAGACATGCTTGGCAAGATGGCCGCCGACGCCCTGCACGAACTCTCCTGTTCGCCAAATCCGCGGGGCAGGGAGTATCAGATTCCCGCCGAGCTAATTTTGGGCGATTCCTCGGGCCCCGCTCCCCCTGAATAGGCATTCCTTGATAGAGTGAATTCGAGCCAATAGTGCGTCACAAAGACGAAAGAAATATTTTTTCACGTCGAAAGTTCTTGCGAGGAATGCAGTGGGTGCCTCTTGTCTTTATTCCGGCTCCCATGTGTGCGTTTCCTTTACCGTCGTTGCTCGCACAATCCTTGCGAGATAAGACCTCCACTTTTCCCTTTGCTGATTTTCGCCTGACGCCTCACTATCCCGCGAAGTCTCCACTAGATGATGTTTTGCAGCGCGTCGTTCCCGGCGCGGACGAATATGTTACGGAAAAATATGCATTTGAAATCCTGCAGGTTCTGGGCGAATGGAGCGAAAGTCTAAAGGCAGCGCCGCCCGCTCTCGCTGTTGCCGCGAAATTCCTGGACGCTTCGATCGAAGCTACTTCTCTGGTTCCAACTCAGGAGAAGTCTCTGCGTGCAGGGGATGGCATTGAAGTCCGGCGAAGGCAGTTTTCGGCCGATGTGAAAGTGGGCCGGGAAAGGTTTCTGCAGGAGATCAAAAGCTATTTGGCTCCATTCTCCCGCATGGAAACGGCCGAATTGGAGATCGTAGGGATTCAGGAAATCGCAGACTCAGCGGCGAGACTTGGCGTCGACATCCGTTATGATTTTGTCGGTACTCGAACGGACATGCGGCGCGAGCAGGCCAGTGGATTCTGGCGAACGCAGTGGCGGCGGGACGAATCCAACGCGTGGCAAGCCACTCGGTGGGAGGTCACCGAAGAAACCTTGAGCCGTGCGCGCCAGCCCGTTTTCATTGATGTTACCTCCCAGGCGCTAGGCCAAACGGACTCGTACAAAACTCAGTTGATTCACGGGGGTGATTATTGGCGCACGGTGTTGGATGGCGCGTGCGGGATCGATGTCTACGGGAACAATGGTTTGACTGCGGGAGATTTCGATGCCGATGGGCTGGATGATCTTTACATTTGTCAGCCCGCCGGACTTCCCAACCGGCTCTATCGCAATCGCGGTGACGGAACTTTCGAGGATGTGACCGAAAAATCTGGAGTCGGCGTTCTGGACAGCACGGCTTGCGCCCTTTTCGCGGACTTCGAAAATAAAGGGCTCCAGGATCTGCTTGTGGTCTGCGGTGCTGGTCCGTTGCTTTTCCTAAACCACGGCAACGGAAAGTTTTCGCTCAAACACGACGCTTTTCAATTCGCGCAGCCACCACAAGGAACGTTCACTCACGCAGCCATCGCTGACTATGATGGCGATGGCCGGCTCGACATTTATTTTTGCCTCTACAGCTATTATCAGGGCCTCGATCAGTACCACTATCCCGCTCCTTATTTTGACGCGCGGAATGGTCCGCCGAATTTTTTGTTTCACAACGTAGGTGATGCAACGTTTGTTGATCGGACGCAGGCCGCCGGACTGAACGTGGATAACGACCGGTTCAGTTTTGCTTGCGCCTGGGGTGACTACAACTCCGACGGTTCTCCCGACCTTTACGTTGCGAACGATTTTGGGCGAAACAACCTTTACCGCAACAACGACGACGGCACGTTTACATGCGTCTCAACAGAAGTGGGCGTCGAAGACGTCGGCGCAGGAATGAGCGCCTCTTGGTTCGATTTCGACAACGACGGGAAACCGGATATCTACAGTGCGGCGATGTGGTCCAGCGATGGAATTCGAGTTTCAGAACAAGACCGGTTTCATGAAAAAGATCCTGAGAATATCCGCGCGCTCTATCGTCAGCACGCGCGCGGGAATGCTCTATATCGAAATCAAGGAAATGGAAAGTTCCAGAACATAAGCAGGCAAGCGGGAGTGGAAATGGGCCGCTGGGCTTGGTGCTCGGACGCCTGGGATTTTGACCACGACGGCTACTCGGATCTCTACATTGCGAACGGCTACATCACGGGACCAGAGAATTCATCTCGCAAAAAAATCGACCTTTCGAGCTTCTTCTGGCGACAGGTGGTGGCGAAATCGCCTCCGAATCCAACTCCCTTAATGCAATACGAACAGGGATGGAACGCCATCAATGAATTGATCCGCTCGGATGGTTCATGGAACGGTCGCGAGCGGAATGTTTTCTACGCAAACAATCACGACGGCACGTTCTCGGATGTCTCAGGCATCGTTGGATTGGACTTTCCGGACGACAGCCGCTGCTTTGCCCTCGCCGACCTTGACCGAGATGGCCGGTTGGAAATCATCCTCAAAAATCGAAACTCTCCACAACTTCGGATTTTGCGTAACTCGATGAAGGACCTTGGCAATTCGATCGCATTCCGTTTGCGCGGACAGAAAAGTAATCGCGATGCTGTCGGTGCTGAGGTAACCATTGAAGCCGAAGGGCATCGTCAAACGAAGTATCTGCAAGCTGGCTCCGGATTTCTATCGCAGCACAGCAAGGAATTATTCTTCGGCGTCGGAGAGGCCCTCGGAACTGTCCGCGCCTCCATCCGCTGGCCCAGTGGCTTGATGCAGTCTTTCGAGCACTTACCTGTGAACCACAGCATCGAATTTCAAGAAGGCTCCGAAAAGTTTCTGGCCAAGCCTTTCGCATCCCCGCCTCCATCCTACGCGCGGGCTGGCGAACCTCTGAAGGCAGAACTCTTGCCTTCTTCGGTGGAGACTTGGCTTATCGAACCGCTGAGTGCCCCAGAATTTTCTCTGCCCGATTTCGAGGGCTACATGCGGGAGTTGCGAGCATTCCGCGGCAGCGCTCTGCTTCTCCACTTCTGGGCGGCAGCTTCGCCTACCTGTGGTGACCAACTGCGCCTTCTCCAGAAGCATCACTCCGCGCTAGCCGCAAGTGGTCTGCGCATCCTTGGCATCAACGTCGATGAGCCCAGCGGCGCACAAAAAGCGCGTTCCTTCGCCGCCAAAGAGTCTCTCCGTTTTCCCAATGCGCTCGCCACGCCGGACGTGGCCGGTGTCTACAATATTCTCTATCGCTATCTGTTCGACCGCCGCAGGGACCTGCCTCTGCCGGCCTCTCTCCTCCTCGACAAGGACGGTTTAATCGTCAAGGTTTATCAGGGGCCGGTAAATCCTGAAGGCCTCTTAGAAGATTTGAAAGCCCTCCAAGTTTCTCAAGCCGATAGGATCCGCAGAGCGCTCCCCTTTGATGGGACGCTTTACCAAGGCGCGTTTCAACGTAACGACTTCACTTACGGCGTAGCGATGTTCCAGCGCGGCTACCTCGAGCAAGCCGCCGCCTCTTTCCAACAGGTGATCGCCCTAAAGCCGCAAGATCCCGAGGCCTATTACAATCTCGGAACCCTTTTCCTCCGAAAAAACTCCTTTCCAGAAGCCCGGCAGTTCCTTGAGCAGACCTTGAAATTGCGCTCTGACTATCCGGAAGCCTGGAACAATCTTGGTATGTTGGCCGCGCAAGAAGGTCACACCGACGAAGCCATCCGCAACTTCAAACAATCTCTCGCTTTACGGCCGGCCTACGCCATTGCTCTCGCCAATTTAGGAAACGTCTATCGGCGGCAAGGATCCTTCGACGAAGCGGAAAAGCTTCTGCGCCGCGCTCTTGAAATCACTCCGGATGATCCAGAGGTCAATTACAGCCTCGGCATGCTCTTCGCCCGCCAGGAGCACCTCGAACAGGCCGCGCAGTACCTAGAAAGCGCCCTAAAATTGCGCCCGGACTACCCCGACGCGCTCAATAACCTCGGTGTGCTCTTTGTGCGCGAGCGGCGAAACTCGGACGCGGAAGACAAATTCAAGACCTGCATCCGCATCGCCCCCAGCTTCGACCAAGCCTATCTCAATCTGGCCCGCTTGTACGTGCTCCTGGAAGAAAAGCAAAAAGCCAAGGAAGTTTTGCTAGCCTTACTTCAGCAGCAGCCGCAGCACAAAGTGGCTCAGCAAGAACTGGAAATGCTAAAGTGAACTCGATGTTCCCGCGATCGGGAAGTGCGTGGAGGAAAACTGGGGGATGAATATCAAAGCTTCATTTCCGCATCTATCCAGAGTCCTCTTCGGCAGGATGACGCTCGCGGCAATCGCCGTGTTCTTTGTGATTCTTCTGTTTTCACAGACCCTCACAGGCCAGCAACCAGTCCCCAGCAAGAGCAACGTTCCGCAACTTTCGAAGATCCAGCCAGAATTCCAGGAAGTCGAAGAGCTCCTTCGCCAAGGTTCCCTTGACCAAGCCAAAGAAAAAATTCAGCAAGCACTCCAACAGCATCCCCCGAGCGTCGAGAGCTACAATCTGTTGGGAATCATCTGCAGCGACCAGAAGGATTTCGCCAGTGCCTTGGAAGCTTTCCGGCATGCGCTGAAGCTTGATCCCAACTCCACCAGAACCCACAACAATCTCGGAAATGTATACGTCGCTGAGCAAAAGTATGACCTCGCCGAAAAAGAGTTTAGGACAGTTCTCCGTCTTGACCCCGCGAACCGCGATGCAAACTACAACCTGGGCCTTGTCCTGTTGGTGAACGGTCAGCCCGCGCAAGCCATTCTCCACTTTCGGCGCGTGCGCCCGGCCAGCGTTGAAACTCGCTTCAACCTCATCCGCGCGTTCTTCCAGGCCCACAGGTCCGTGGAAGGGTTGAAAGCTGCCGCGGATCTTTCCGCCGAGAACAGGGACGACATCCAGTTGCATTTCACGCTCGGTGTTTTGTTGGCCGGTGAAAAGCAGTACCGGCCAGCCCAGCTCGAATTGGAAAAGGCCAATGCCTTGCGGCCGGAAACATTCGAAATTCTTTTCAACCTGGGACAAGCCTACCTTCGCGGCGGCGAGTATCCCAAAGCCGAACAGATGCTGAATCGCACCCTGAAATTAAAACCCGATTCAGCTGAAACGCTCTACCTCCTGGCCCAAGTTTGCGCGCATCAGTCGCGTGCCGTAGATGCTCTAGATTTGCTTGTTCGCGCCCACAAGCTGGCGCCCCAGAATACCGACATCGTCTTTCTCCTGGCCCGTGTCAGCATGCTTCAGAATTATTTCGAGGATGCCATTCCACTCCTTGAATCGGGTCTGAAAATCGCCCCGCAGCGCGCCGACTTGCACGCGGCATTGGGTGAAAGTTACTTCATGTCCGGCAAAGCGGAAAAGGCCCTCGAAGAATTCAAGAAGCTGATCCAGCTTGACCCTTCGCCGCGCTCTTACACTTTCATGGGACTTTCTTACCGTCACCTCGGGCGCTTCGATGAAGCCAGGAAGTATTTTCAGAAAGGCCTTAAACTGGACTCTCACAATGCTTCTTGCCTCTTCAACATGGGCTACATCGAGGAGCATCAGGGAAATCACGCGAAGGCCGAGGAGCTTTTTCAGCAAGCGCTCCACTCGAATCCGGATTTCTCCGATGCCCTGCTGGAGTTGGCCAATCTGCGCATCGAAAGCCAGAAACTGCAAGAGGCTGCCGAGTTGCTCCGCAGGTACGTCAAAGTGGCCCGCGATGCCGCCTCCGGATACTACAAGCTCGCCATGGTCGAGCGGAGCCTTCATCAAATGGATGCCGCGCAAAGAGACTTGAGTGTATTTCAGACTCTTTCCAAAGACGCTTCCACAGGTCCGTATCCCTTTCAACATCTCTTCGATTACCTTGATAATCGTTCGACGCTCTCGCCTCAAGACCGTACCCAACTGGATTTGACCGAGCTGACCGCGCAGATCCAGAAACATCCCGACCAGCCGCAAGACCTATACCTCCTTGCCGAAACCTATCTAAAGTTGGGCAAACTCGAGGAAGCCCGAAAGGCCATCGAGCAGCTTGACCAACTTAGCTCTGGCGACTACCGCACCGAGGCGGGCATCGGTGTGCTCTTCGCTCGTTTCCGTTTGTACGACGACGCTATCCAGCATTTCCAGGTGGCCTTGCAAGCTAATCCTGATTCCGATGACGTGAAATTTGATTTGGCTGATGCTTACTTTCGCCGTGGCCTCTATTCCCAGGCGCTCGAAGCTTCTCAGCAGGTTTCGCCAAACGGGCAGCAGGACGACGCCTTCCTGGCGCTACTCGGTGACATCCATGCGCATCTCGGCGACACGGTCCGGGCTCGAGAGATTTTCCGCCAAGCCATCCAGCGCAACCCAGACAATGATCAGTATTACCTCTCGCTCACTCTGGTCCAGCTCCGCGAAAATAACATTACCGGCGCCGAAGAGACCTTGCGAAAGGGTCTGGCCCGAATTCCCAGTTCCGGAAAAATTCTCTGGGGTTTGGGAATCGTCTCCATCCTGGAAGGGAAGACTGCGCAAGCTGCCCAGAACCTCGAGCGCGCTGTGGACCTCTTGCCAGAATGGCCCGGAAGCTATTCGACGCTCGGCGTTTTTTACTATCAAACCGGAGAAATCACCAAAGCCCGGGAAGTGCTCGATCGCTTCAAAGGGAGCAACGCCGCCGGCGGCCTGGACGTGAATCGCATTGAACAAGCCCTGGCCAACGCTCCGGCAACCTCCTCTTCGCTCAAGGAACCCCTGCCCATAGCTGCCAGGCAGCAGTTACTTCAACTCGCGCTGTCGCTCGCTGACCGCACCCTATAAACACACGAGGAAACTTCCCGTTGAGCACCGTGATGCCCGGCGCTAGAATGCAAGAGCGAATACCACGATGAATCCGAACGAAGACTCTTTGGGCCCGGAGCCCATGGCCATCGCCCTCTGTTGTCTCGCGGTTATTCTTGCCTTGGTTGTTGGCGTGGGTCTCGCCAGCAATTTAGTGCTCCGGCACATCGTGCAGACCTTGCCGCTGTGGTTTGGCGTGGCGTTCGGGTTTCGCCGTGCACAAGCAACAGGTTGGATGGCCTTACCGTCCTTTCTGTTCTGGCTGGCGCTGATGGCCGTCATCTGGGCGTATCTCACGGGAATGACTCACATTATTAGCGGGCATTTTTCAGCCGTTGAGATAGCGATGACGCTAATCGTCGGAGCGGCAAGTTTGATCGGTATCATCCTCTTCACGCACCTTAAGTCTTTTTTGTCTCCAGCGAAAGCGGCAGCCGCGTTTTTGGCCGTGGCGCTTTTTCAATTCGTGTGCTTTCGCGTTGGCTTCCTTCCGGCAATTGCTCATCGGTAATCCGGGGAATGGGAAAAAGAGCCACCATCTATAACACGGTCAGACGCGCAAACAATTTGACCGCCATTTTCGCGCTCGGCGCACTAAGTGTCGCCGTCATCCACCAGAAAGGCTCGGCCCAGCAGGCTCTCCAAGCTCAGGATTCCCGAATCCCCGTCCGCTACACCGACATTCGTCAATCCGCCGGAATCACTTTTCGTCAGGATTCCACGCAAACTGATGAAAAATATTACCTGGAAACCATGGGCACGGGCGTCGCTTGGATTGACTATGACCAGGACGGCCTAACGGACCTCTACTTTGTCCAATCCGCCGCCACCGACATTTACAAACCGGCGCAGCCCCTTCGTTCCGCTCTTTATCGCAATAACGGCGACGGAACATTTACCGACGTCACCGAAAAAGCCGGCGTTGGTGGGGAAGGGCATTACGGCCAAGGCGTTGCCGTAGGCGACTATGACAACGATGGCTACCCTGATCTGTACGTCACCGGCTACGGCCGCGCCATCCTTTATCACAACAACGGCGATGGAACGTTCACTGACGTCACCGCCAAGGCCGGCGTCGCCGATGAAGGTGGCTGGTCAACCAGCGCCGGATGGTTTGACTTCGACAAAGACGGCTGGCTCGATCTGGTCGTCACCAATTACATCGAATGGACCCCGAAGACCAATCTCTGGTGCGGCGAACGACGCCCCGGCTACCGCTCGTACTGCAATCCTGGCAACTACAAAGGTCAGAAGACCAAGCTCTACCACAACAATCACGATGGCACGTTCACTGACGTCAGCGACAAATCCGGTGTCGGCAAGCCCGAATCCAAAGGCATGGGCGTCGTGCTCGCCGATTTCAACAACGACGGCTGGCCGGACATTGCCGTCGCCAACGACACTTGGCCGAATTTTCTTTTCATCAATAAGCACGACGGAACCTTTCAGGATGTTTCCTTCCTTTCCGGTTTGGCCGCCAGTGAGGACGGACGCTACGAAGCAGGAATGGGCATCGATGCTGCGGACGTGGACGGTGACGGCTGGCTGGATGTTTATATCACGCACCTCGATTTCGAATTGAATCGCCTCTACCACAACAATCGCGACGGAACTTTCGACGACTACACTTATCGCTCCGGCATCGGCAACAAGGCCATCCTGCTGAGTGGCGTTTCCATGAAATTTCTGGACTATGACAACGATGGCTGGCCGGATATTCTTCAATTGAACGGCGCAATGCTGGACAACGTGAATCTCTATCACAGCGAAGTTTCTTACAAAGAACCTTTGCTGGTGTTTCGCAACTTGGGAAAAGGCCAGTTCGAAAAAGTGTCGGACTCTTTGGGCCCCGATTTCGTGCGTCCTATCGCCGGCCGCGGCTTGGCCACCGCTGATTTCGATAATGACGGCGACATCGACATCGCTCTCAATAATCGCGGCGATTTTCCGGAGCTTTTGCGCAACGATGGCGGCAACGCCAATCACTGGCTGGAAATCCTGCTGGTCGGCACAAAATCCAACCGCGATGGCATCGGCGCGTCCCTCAAACTGACTTCCGAAGGCGGCGCGCACGTTGAGCAGTCCAAGGGCGGGATGAGCTACATGTCCGCCAGCGATCCACGAATTCATTTTGGCTTAGGAAAACGCGCCAAAATCGAATCATTGGAAATCACTTGGCCCAGCGGCCAGGTGGATAAACTAACCAACGTGCCCATCGACAGGATCATCGCCGTCAAAGAAGGTGCAGGAATTATGGCGCGAAACTTTCCAAAGGTGCCCAGCAAGTGAATAGCTCGACTCGAATTGGTGCTTCTCGGCTATGAAATTCCCTCGACGATGTTTTCTCGGCTCATCCCTGGTAGTGCTCGGCAGTTCGCTGCTAGAAGCGCTCACAACGCCACTTTGGAAGTGGCGCGCCTCGCTGCGCCTCGAAGCCGCACCTATTGCGAATCCCTCCATCTCGAATCTACCGGCAGCCTCTCCCGTCCAATTCGTCGACGTCGCTCGCGAAGCCGGCCTGACTATCCCCAATGTCTGGGGCGGCCTCGATCACAAAAAATACATCATTGAAGCCAAGGGCAGCGGCCTTGCCTTCTTCGATTACGATCAGGACGGCTGGCTCGACGTCTATCTGACCAACGGAACGCGCTTCAACACCGACTGGCCGCCAGGCAAAACTCCCACCTCACATCTGTACAAAAATAATCGCGACGGCACTTTCACCGATGTTACGGAAAAATCCGGCTTGGGCCGCACCGGCTGGCAAACCGGCGTCTGCGTCGGCGATTACAACAACGACGGCTGGGACGACCTCTTCTGCTGCTTTTGGGGCCACAACATTCTTTTTCGCAACAATGGCGACGGGACATTTACCGATGTCACTCGCAAAGCCGGCGTTTACGACGAGCAAGTCCGCTGGGGCGCTGGTTGCACCTGGCTCGATTACGACCGCGACGGTCACATCGATCTTTTCATCTGCAATTACATCAAGCTCGATCCCGCGAAAACTCCATCCGAAGAGGATCCGCCGCAGTGCCAATGGAAAGGCATTCCCACCATGTGCGGCCCTCGCGGATTGCCAGGCGACACCAACGTCCTCTATCACAACAATGGCGACGGAACCTTTACCAATGTCTCTGAAAAGTCCGGCATCCTGAAACCCGGCCCCCGCTATTCCATTACCGCGGTCTCCTATGATTTCGATAACGACGGCTGGCCCGACATCTATGTTGCTGTCGACTCCCAGCCCAGCATCCTGCTCCACAACAATCACGACGGCACGTTCACCGATGTCGCCGTGATTGCCGGCTGCGCTTACAGCGAGAACGGCCATGAACAAGCCGGCATGGGCGTGGCTGTGGCTGACTACGACTGCGACGGCTGGTTCGACATTTTCAAGACCAATTTTGCAGACGATACTTGCAACCTCTACCACAACAATGGCGACGGCACCTTCGGCGACGTTTCGTTTTCTTCCGGCGTGGGCATCAACAACCAGTACGTCGCGTGGGGTTGCGGCTTCCTTGATTTTGATAATGACGGTTGGCAGGACATCTTGCAGATCAATGGCCACGTCTACCCGGAAATCGAAGGGCACAATACCGGTCAAACCTATAAGAACCCGCGCCTCGTTTACAAAAATCTCGGCGATGGCCGCTTCAAGGATGTTTCTTCCGAGATGGGGCCCGGCATCAGCGAGCGTTTCTCCAGTCGTGGCGCGGCTTTCGGCGATTATGACAACGACGGAGATATCGACGCGCTGGTCCTAAATATGAATGACCCGCCTTCGCTTCTTCGCAATGACGGCGGCAACCAGCAGAACTGGATCAAGATCAAGCTGCTCGGCACCAAGTGCAATCGCACCGCTATCGGCGCTCGCGTCCGCGTGGTGACCGGGAAGCATGTGCAAATGGACGAAGTCCATAGCGGCGCCAGCGTCATGTCGCAGAGCGACCTCCGCCTTCACTTCGGCCTCGGCAAAGCGCAAACTGTCGATCTCATCGAAGTGAAATGGCCCACCACCCAAAAAGTGGAACAGTTCAGGCAAATCAAGGCCAACCAGATCCTCACAATCCGCGAAGGTGCCGGGACCGTCATCCCCTACCGTCCGAGGCCCCAGTAGGCGACCAACGCCCTGGCTTATTCCTGCTTTAGTAATGGGAGTCTCCATCCTGAGGTTCGACGAAGTCCAACACGGAGGATCTCGACTGAATGTGCCTATCGAGGTTGGCTTTCAATGCGGTGCCGCGGGCTGGTCCTGCAAAATAATCATGAATTGCCGAAGCTCCCTCCGCTGGCTTTCCATTGCCGCGGTTTCCTCTTTCTCCATTTTCTCGTACACCTGAAATTCCTGCTCCGCTTTCGTTTCTTCGCCCATTCGCTTGTAGGCCAAACCCAGCCGGTAATGAGGTTCACTCAGCGGCGGACTCAATTCAATCGCTCTCTTGTAATCGCGAATAGCCTTCTCGAACCGGCCTTGCCCGGCTTGCAATATCCCTAGCTGTAAGTAAGCCTCGCCGAACTGGGGATCGATAGCCACCGCCTTTTCAAGCAACTCTTCGGCCCGCTCGAAGCCCGCCGCATCCTGCGATCCGCGGTCGCGCTTCCACAGCGTCAATCCGTAGTAGTAATTCGCCCATGCGTTTCCAGGCTGCTCCTGCGCAAAGCGAGCCAGCTTTTCCTCGACGCAAGGCAGCGGTGCCGTCACCGATTTTTCCATTTTCCCCAAAAATTGATAAGCGGTCGTATCTGTCGGCTTTAAGTCCGCAGCTTCGCACACCCGTCGCGCCGCTTCCTCGTAACTGCCCTCAGCGTAAAGCGCTGCTCCCAGTCCCGCCAGCATTCTTGCCGATTCCGGATGCGCGCGAGACCCCTTAGTAAAAACTTCCACTGCCGGCTGGTCCGCTCGATGCAGCAACAGTTCCGTCCCCCACGCAAAGTAATTCCGCTCGCTCGGATCCATGCGAGCCGCCCGTTCATATTCCCACACCGCTTCCAACGGATCGCCCAATCGTTCATCGAGTTCGCCCAGCAAACGATGCCCGCCAGCCGTATCCTCGTTTGCCAGCATCTTTCGCGCTTGCTCGCGCTCCGTTCGCAATTGTTTGTCAGGTTCCCCAGAGTTTGCTGAGTTCGCCCCAGATTTGCTATTCGCCGCGAAATTTCCACCAGAACCCTCGTTCTTCAGCGCCAGCGTTTCCTTAGCCAGCGCTTCGCTCGTGCGCGCCGTTACGTCCGACCCATGCATCCCCGCATTGTTCCAATCCGTGACCCCCGCGACCGTGAAATTCGGTTTGTCATCAAATTCCATCGCCGCCGGTCGGGAACTGGCATGGCCGGAATCGACATGCCCCCCCGCTAGAGGCTCCAGAACCAACTCCACATGCTTCTTCTCGCCTGCCGACAGCTCAATTTCACTCGAGCCCCGGCCAGGCATTCCCGGTTTTTCCGCCCTCACCATGTACTTGCCCGCTTCGGAAACAGAAAACACGAAGGTTCCGTCAGCTTTCGTCTTCATCTCGGCGGAGTAGGGAGCATCCTTTCCCTCCAGCCTCACCAACGCATCCCCAACCGGATCACCCACGGGATTCCGTACCACCCCCTCGACAGTGAGATTGTCTCTCTGCGGCGAGGGCTGGGCAGCGATCTCTTCCGCGGCCGTCCCACCAGTCAAGCCCAGCAATACCGCCACTAAGACGAAGTTCGCCGAGAAAGCAAAGTTTGCCCGCAAAAAAGGGCCCCCGAATTTCATATTCCCCAAAGCGTGCCTCAATGTACGCCCCATTTTGCGCATTCTAGCCCCACCACCTCGACATGGGAACTTGTTTTCCTCTTCACCTTTACTTATAACCTGCCATATTTAACTTTCTATAAAACTACGCTTGGACTGCGGGGGTACCCCGTCCCTACCATCCCTAATTCCAGCCATATTGGCCAGCCATATTCGAACGATCTCAACAAGGCCCCGCGTTCTACGAATGACTTGCTGGAGGTGTTCAGCGCAACAATCTTTTTCCTAAAGTCGCGAACTCCGCACTGGCGAACTTTACAATTTCCCAGAGCTAAGGCATAAGAGGAACGGAGCGCAACATACTTTTCTGACATAGACAGATAGACGCACGCTTGTGACCTTCCCATGAAGGCGATGCTTCTTTCCAAATATCGGCATCTGGAAATTGCCGATCTTCCCACGCCAACTCCCGGGCCCGGCGAACTCCTGGTCAAAGTGGCGGCCTGCGGAATTTGTGGCAGCGACGTCCACGGCTACGACGGTTCTTCCGGCCGCCGTATTCCTCCCATCGTGATGGGCCATGAAGCCGCCGGCCGAGTCGCCGCCGTAGGCCCACAAGTAAACGGCTGGTCCGAAGGCGATCGAGTCACCTTTGATTCCACGATCTCTTGCGGAACTTGCCCTTATTGCGCCCGCGGAGAAATCAATCTCTGCGACCGTCGCCAGGTCCTCGGTGTGTCTTGCGCCGACTATCGCTGCGCCGGAGCCTTCGCTGAATACGTCATCGTTCCGCAACGAATTGTTTATCGCTTGCCGGATACTCTTTCCTTTTCCGAAGCAGCCATGCTGGAGGCCGTGGCGGTAGCGGTCCACGCGGTCTCGCTCTCACCAATTTCTCCCGGCCATAAAGCTCTCGTTCTCGGCGCCGGAATGATTGGCCTGCTCACTCTCCAAGCTCTGCGCGCTGCCGGTTGTGCCACCGTGTACATCGCGGATGTGGACGCTTCGCGCCTGAAACTCGCAAACGAAGTCGGCGCTACAGAAACGCTTCACGCCACGGGAGACGAACTTATTGAGGAAATCCTTAGCCGCACGAACGGAACTGGCGTCGACGTGGCCGTGGAAGCCGTGGGCATTGATGCCACCGTCCGCGCCGCCGTCCATTCCGTTCGCAAAGGGGGGACCGTCACGCTCGTCGGCAACATCACTCCAGAAGTGACTCTGCCCCTGCAAAAGGCCGTGACTCGCCAGATTCGCCTCCAAGGTTCCTGTGCCTCCGCCGGAGAATATCCGCAAGCCATCACTCTATTGACCAGCGGAGCCATCAAAGTGAAACCGCTCATCACCGCCATCGCGCCTCTCGAAGACGGTCCTCAATGGTTTGAGCGGCTCTATTCGCACGAGCCAAACTTGATGAAAGTCGTCCTCACTCCCGAAACTGTTTCATGAACGCACTCGCATGACCCCACTTCCATGACTGACGATCTCTTCGACCTCACCGGGCGAGTAGCCATCGTCACCGGCACGAGCCGCGGACTCGGCCAGTTCATGGCTCGCGCTCTTGCGAAGGCTGGCGCGGACCTCATACTCACCAGCCGCAACCGTGATCACCTGCTCGCATTTGAAACCGAGATCAAGGCGCTCGGCCGCCGCGCCTTTTCGTTACCGCTCGACGTCCGCAGCCAGCCCAGCATCGAACAATTTGCGAAAGACGCCCATGCCGCGTGCGGCCATCTAGATATTCTCGTGAACAATGCCGGCTGCAATGTCCGCAAGCCGGCGCTGGAAGTGACCTGGGACGACTGGAACTTAATTCTCGACACTAATCTTCGCGGCAGCTTTTTCGTCGCTCAAGCCGTGGCGCGCTTCATGGTTCCGCGCCGCTACGGACGCATCATTAATATAGGCTCCGTCACCAGCGTTGCCGGTTATGCCGGGCTTGGTCCCTATGGAGCCAGCCGCGGCGGCATCCGGCAATTGACCATGAGTCTCGCTGACGATTGGGGCAAACACGGCATCACCGTGAATTGTCTCGCCCCCGGCTGGTTTCGTACGGACCAAAATAAAGTGCTGTACGAAAATACAGAATGGGTCGAGTATCTCTGCGATCGCATTCCGCTCAAGCGTCCCGGCCAGCCGCAAGATCTGGAGGCCGCCGTGGTGTTTCTCGCTGCCGAATCCAGCCGTTACGTAACAGGGCAGACTTTGCTTGTGGATGGCGGGATTTCCACGGGGGCAACCCGCGCCTTGGTTTCTTCCAATCCCCCAGAATCGAGCTAGGCCGAGCAATTTGCGCCTGACGTTGCGTCGCGTCGCTTTCATTCAGGCCGGCTCGGGGATCGGCTCTATTCGTCCAAGGAGAAAAATATATCCGGCGATTCCCACCAGAAGAAAAGCGGTTGCGGCAATAAAGGCTCCGGAGAAGGAATGCGTTGCCTGCACAACGTAGCCTGTGACCACTGGAGCGGCAATGCCCGCGAGTTGATTGCACAAATTCAGAATTCCCCCTAAGGTACCGACGCTTTCTCGCGGTGCAATCAGCGAGGGAATCGACCATCCCACCGGCGAAGCGGCCGACAAGCCGCTGATGGATACGCTGATCCAAAACAACGCGCCCACCGCAGTGTGTGCGTGTGCCGTGCCGAAAATCCCGAGCCCGAACATCGTTCCTACGATGAGCACGATCTGTCGAACGCGGACCGAGTTCCAACCGCGCTGAACCAACGCATCCACGAGCCAGCCACCTACCACAAGGTCGGTTATCGTCGCGAACGTCCAGGGCACACTGGTGTAGAGAGCGGAGTGAAGCAAATCCACACGGAGCGACGTGGAAAGATAAGACGGCAGCCAGGTCAGCAGAAAATAGAAAGTGTAATTGTAGGACGCAAAGCCCAGGCACAAGCCCCATACTTTACGCTTCCGCAACAAGTATCCCAGCGGCGCACCTTTGGCAGCTCTAGCGCGATCTTCCGGCTGCGCACCGCCCTTGGCAATGAATTCGCGCTCCGCTGCTGTCAGTAATTTATCTTCGCTCGGATTTCGATAAAAGGCATAGAACAGCGCAAAATAGAAAAGACTCAGGAATCCTGTCGCCGCAAAATTCCATCGCCAGCCGAAGTAAAACAACAAAAGGCCCAGCAATGGTATTCCGATCGCCGAAGAAAACTTGGCCGCGGAATCAAACATGGCGGTGGCCAAGCTGCGTTCATCTTGCGGGAACCAGTAGCCGGTTGCTTTTGAATTGGCCGGAAAGGTCGGCGCCTCGCCAATTCCCAGAAGGAAACGCGCTCCAAATAAGCCGCCCACGCCCGTGGAAACTGCCGTAGCGAAGGAAGCCGCGCTCCAAATCAAGGTGCTGACAATGCCGACGCGGCGCACGCCAAAACGATCCAGCAGCAGCCCGGAAGGCAGTTGCAGCAGCATGTACGTCCAGTTGTACGCGCCCGAGAGCCAGCCGAACATTACCGCGGAAATTCCAAACGCGGCCTCCAGAGCGTCCCGCGATACGGAAAGATTTACGCGGTCAAAATAATTAACCAAAACTCCGACGCCCAGCAGCAGCGCGATCGCCCATCGCCTGCGAGGTATTTTTTCGCGCTCGGAATCCGCTGCTGGCATCGCCTGTCCCCGTTTGCGGCGCTAATCATAACGTATCCACATCATGCGGCTTTCGCAAACGACAGGCCTACTGCTTCCCGCGCCAATGTTCTGATACTCGGGCAGGATGCGTTCGGCGCTATCGCGGCCGCCGTTATCCATAATGTCGTAGGCTTACCATCCGGCTCTGTCGGAGCCCATCTGGGAAGTCCACGGCCAGACGGCTGAGGGCGACGAATGGTGATGGCGTGATTGACCGATCCGATACGATGGGGAATCAGGTTGTCCCCGGCAAGCGTCTGACTGCGCTCGCCAGGAGTAGCGCAGACTTGCATGCCAGCGCAAATCGCAACCAGCGAGCGCCGTCAGTATTCCGACGAGCGCTAACTGTATCTTCTTCTTCAAAAAGGCATCCAGACTAAGGTTGGCTAAGGACAGCTTTCTAGGCGTCCTCATCGGTCGGGTTTTGTCCAGTCGCTTGTCGGATAATACATCTGGATTCCGATTACAAAGGAATCATCCGTATATGGTTGACAGTATACGACGCGGGCTTGTGAGTAGAGATTGCCGCGGATCGACCGAACCGAAAGCTTTTGATTTTGCCGCCAAGTCTTCTTCGTCACAACTCGGGCACCGTGGCAACTTATGTCGATTGTGGGCGCGAGTTCGAAGGTTTGATTATCCCGATCATAAAGATTCACAAACATCTTCACAGGAATACGAACTTCCTTTCGGCACAAAGGGGGCATTTCTCCCAAGACTGCTCCTTTGGACCGGGAGGTTCCACACTTTGAAAGCCTACCCTTGCGGTCCTTGGAAGCAATGGTACTGAGGGACAACAGTCCGTTTGGGCTAGTCCGCGCACTTTCCACAGCCCCGAGAATCCTATAATCTGCTCACTCGCTACTCTTTATCCAGATACTCGTCGGGAACATCATCCTGCGGTACCTCATGAGTGCGAATCTCCCTCTCGTCAGTGTCTCCAGCATCTTCCACGCCCTTCACGGCGTCGGCCTCGAACGCGTTTCCTTCTTCGAGCAACTCGTCCACACTCTCCGAATCCGCGCCTTGGACGTTGGACAATCCCTGCAAATCTCCCGATTGTTCACCCGACCGCCCTCCCACTTCCTCAGGTGTGAATGCCACCGTATCCACGCTTCGACGTTTCCCCCGAACCTGTTTCTTAAGTGCGCCCGCCATTTTCCGACCGATTGTCTTCTTGCCGCCGACCTTCGCTTTTACCTCCGCTGCTTTCTTCTTCGCCAACTTCTTCTTGGGAGTAACTCTTTTCTTATCTAGCTTCTTCCAAGCCGCCTTCTTCATCGGGTGCCACTTTGTCTTACCCGCAGTTCTCTTCGACTTCGTCTGCTTCTTCTTGGTTTTCTTTTTGGTAGCCATACGCGCAGTCTACCACCGGTTGGTCATTCCTAGTGTTTAGGAATGACCGCTCTGAGCGGCAGATGTCCGTTAACGCGACACACGGCCTAGACCGCAAGCACCTCGGTCGTTGCAGGACCTTGTCGATGGGAATTATTTGCGCGCGATTCCCACGGACCATTAACGAACAAGAAGAACTGAGTACCTCATTTCGACACGGTCAGCCTCGGCGATGACCGTACCACTTTCGGTGTCGACAACGTTCATTCCAGTTCAGAAAATGCCGATTGGTGAAGCGGCGAATAGCACGACTTCCTAGAACTGAATAGCGGAATTAGGTTTCCCAGATACAGCGAGTAACCGGACTGGACCAAGCCTAGCTAACGATCATCTGTGGTTATTTGGACTTGGTGAGGGAATCAATTTGCTGCTTGGCCCACATGTCGTCGGGGTGCAGTGCGAGAACTTTGCGGTAGTCGGCAATCGCTTTATCAAACTGCCCGTTGGCTTGGTGGGCCATCGCAAGCATGTGGTAGGACCATACGGAATCAGGATGATTGGCGGAGAAGCTGAGCTCCATGATAGCGAGCGCCTCAGCTTGTCTCTGCTTGGCGAGTAACGATTCGGCGAGCAGGTTCAGAGGGGTCTCGCCAAAGTCGTACTGCCCGCTTCCGTAGTATTTGCC
>Ga0307478_10000849_pt1 | contig 29073 bp, 26 predicted proteins | sample atmos_gasesECM4C_2_FD_203713 | JGI IMG/M metagenome (GOLD analysis project Ga0307478, IMG submission 203713) | Hardwood forest soil microbial communities from Morgan-Monroe State Forest, Indiana, United States - atmos_gasesECM4C_05 | ecosystem: Environmental > Terrestrial > Soil > Temperate...
CTACCTGGCCGACATCGCCGAGTGCCAGCGCCTGCTCCGGGCTGGAGAGAGCTACGAGATCTGCCTGACCAACAAGCTCCGGCTACCCGCACCCGCTGACGACCTCGAGTATTACCGCCGGCTCCGGCGGCTGAACCCCGCCCCCTACGCGGCGCTACTGCGCCTCGACGGGTTCACCGTATTCAGCTCGTCCCCGGAACGGTTCCTGCGCGTCGACGCCGGCGGCACCGTGGAGGCCAAGCCCATCAAGGGCACCACGGCCCGTAGCGCGGACCCGGTACTCGACGAACGGTTGCGTCATTTCCTGCAGGTGGATGCCAAGACCCGCGCGGAGAACCTGATGATCGTCGATCTGCTCCGCAACGACCTCGGCCGGGTAAGTGACATCGGCAGCGTCAACGTCGCCGCGTTCATGGTCACCGAGACGTACTCCACGGTGCACCAGCTTGTCTCGACGATCCATAGCCGCCTGAGGAACGGCCTTTCCGCCCTTGACTGTGTCCGGGCCTGTTTTCCCGGCGGCTCGATGACCGGCGCGCCGAAGCTCCGCACCATGGAGATCATCGACTCACTGGAGAGCGAGGCCCGTGGCGTGTACTCAGGCGCTCTCGGCTATTTCGGACTCGATGGCGCCGCAGACCTGAGCATCGTTATCCGGACGGCTGTCAGGTACGGCGATGAGCTCACCGTCGGCGCGGGAGGGGCGATCGTGCTCGATTCTGATCCGCGGGCAGAGTACGACGAGATGCTGCTCAAGGCCGAAGCCACGCTGCGGGCGCTCCCGAGGCTCGCTGCCCCGGCTGTCATGGCCCGGGACCATGCCTGAGCGCGCCGGGTCCGCGCACCCCGGGGAGTCGATGTTCGCATGGCAAGACGACCTGGGTGAGCTAGCGCCGACGCGGGCCCGGTCCGGTCGGCCAAGCGTGGCTGACTCGTGGGTTGTCGATAACGGCTGCGTGCGGCGCCTGGACCTGCACCTGGCCCGGTTCAGCACATCCTGCCGGGCAGGTTACGGGCGGTACGCGGCCGGGGCCGATCGCTTCCTTGCCGCCGTGCGCGAGGCGCTTCCCGGTACCGGGGAGTGGTTTCCGCGGATCGAATTCGAGTACGGAAAGGGCTTCCGGCTGCGGCTGCGGCCGACGCCAGAGCGAGGCGGCGAGGTTGTGCTGTGGGTAGCCGACCAGCCGGATAGCCGCGTGCAGCCGACGGTGAAGGGTCCGGACCTCGACCTGCTCACCGCCCTGCGGGAGGAAGCGGCCCGGCGCGGGGCGAACGAGGCCCTGCTCACCACCCGCTCAGGCATTGTGCTCGAGGGCGCGCTGAGCAGCGTCTTGTGGTGGCGCGGTGATGTACTGTGCGCGCCGCCGCTCACCCTGCCCGTGCTGCCTGGTGTCACCCGTGCGACCTTGCTCAGCATCGCCGCCGAAGCCGGGACCCAGGTCTGCTGCGAGAACTGCCACCCGGAAGATCTGGATGGCGCGGAGGTCTGGGTGGTGAGCGCACTGCACGGGATCCGTGCCGTCACCGGCTGGGCCGGCTCCGGTCTAAGGGCGGGCACCGCGCGCCGGGCCGAGGCCTGGCAAGCCAGGCTCGCCGCGACGGCGGCACCGGTCGTTCCCCGCTCCGGCGCGGCCGGGCGTGACCGCTAGCCGTAAGTTACGCACCGCGATCCAGACGCGAGCAATCCGGACTCGCCGGAAATTTAGCATCCGCGCCGCCTTTGCCGCATCTATGGCTAATCGAAAGTTCTCGCGATGCCATCAGGAAGCGTGGTAACCATAATAACTCCGCCTTCAACCATAACAGTCAGGATCTCTGGACACATGGAATAAGGCGAGCTACGTTGGGTGAGCATCGGCGCCAGGCAGCCATTTGATCCGCACGATCTGGGCCGAGTTGCAGCGCGACGCAACCGAAGAGGACCTGGGGGTGAACTTGCCTGCCGAGATTGCCTACGGCATGGCCATATGCCAGCGCTTTCTATGGGAAAACATGCGGTTCCGGTCAACTGGTAAGATCGGCCATTCATCGACCAATGTATTTACGGGACGCCTGCTTACCGGTGCACTCGATCTGTCGCGATTGACCGGCGCTGTCCAGTACCTGACTGATATACATGACGTGCTCCGCATGAGGCTGTCGGATTCTGGCGAAACGCCCAGCCTCATCGTTGCCGGCTCGGCCCGTGCGCCCGTCTCATTCATCGACATATCGGCAAGCGCTGACGACGCCGCGCAGGTCACGCAACTCTCGCACACCATTATTGCCGCCGTGACTGGCCAGTCATTCGACCTCGTGGCTGGCTCGCTCTGGCGCTTTACGATTATCCGGCTTGCCGCAGAAAGCCATGTCATCTGCCTATGCCTGAACCATCTCCTCGTTGACGGCCCGTCCGCGGAAATGCTCATGAGCCAGCTCGGCGCGGTGTACTCCGGTGGTGTTATCGCGCCGCGTCCCGCCAGTTACGCGCAGTTCGCCACCCGCGCCTATCCTGCCGGTGCCGGCCAGTTCTGGGTATCGGAAGCCGAGGCCGCGGGTTACCGCGGGACGGCGGTCGACGCACCCGCGGACAGCAGCGGGCCGCATACGGTGGCTTGGCGCTCCCATTCGGTACAGTTCGGCGACGACGTTCCGATACTCGCCGACGGGGCCATGCGACGCTTTCGGTGGACGCCGTACATGGTGCACGCATCGGCTTACTGCGCCGCCCTGGCCCGGGTGTTCGGCCGCTCGAGCTTCGTGGTCGGTGGCGCCGTCTACCGGGGTGACCTGGCGCCGACGCCGACATCGGTCGGCTGCTACCTCGACATCGCCTACTTCCTCTACCGTGACGCGCCTGAAGCGACGGTGAACGAGCTCGTCCGCGGCGTCAGGGACGCCTTTCTCCGGGGCATCGAGAATCTGTCAAGCAAACGGTCGATCATTGCTGACATCAATTTCGCAGGCGATGTCAGCCGGGTACCCGCCGGGACCGTGTTCCATGACGTCTGGATCAGGGGCGAGTTGGGACTCGGCGCCGACCGTGCTACCACCGGATTCAGCGGACTCGACGTCGAGGTGATCCTGCGCCCGGCCGACCCCAGTTGCCGCGTCATCACCAGGCCGTACGAGGTCTGGCTGTATTCGAAGAAGCTGATGCCCGGCTTGTCTCTCACCAGCGCGGACGGGAAGTCTGCTTACATCAGGGCGAATATGTCAGCCCATTCCCGTGACCTTGTTCAAGACATTTCTCTCGCCTACAGGAACGTGCTTCTTGCCATGGACGATCCGGAAAACAAGTTGCCTGACGTCCGCGAGCGTGACGGCCGCTATGAGCTCTACCCCTGAGCAGTCGCGAGAGCCTGACCGGACCGCTTCGCCCCGGCTTGAAGCGGTACTTCCGCAGAGTCCCAGCCAATACCGTCTCTGGTTCAGCAACGCTCGGTATCCAGATGCACTCGACTATCACGTAATCGGGATGTATCGGATTTCGGGAGATATCGACATGCCCGCCCTCGAGTATGCCCTGCGTGAAGTCGAAAATCGTCATCCCGCGCTGCGCAGCATCTTCCCCGACGACGAGGACGGGATCCAGTATGTCCTGCAGCCTGGCCACGTCAGCCTTGAGCGAGTGTCGTCACCAGACCCGCGCAGCGCCGCGATGACATGGCTCTCCCGGCCCTTCTCACTGGAGAGCACCCCGTCATTCCGCGTGGCGATCATAGCAGGCACTTGTGACTCTCAGTTCCTCTGCTTCGCCCTCCATCACATCGTCTGCGATCAGCATTCGTGGAAGATCATTAATCGCGAGATATCCCTGGCCTACCGTCAGTACCGGTCCGGGCGCCGGTCGGCCCGACCCGGTGAAGACGGCTACATCCGCGCGCTCCGGCGAGAGTCCGCGGCGCCACGAGAGATCGCGCGTCCAGACCCGGCGCGTCCTGGCCTGGTTACCGGCCTGCGGCTTCCCGGTCTGCGCAGCCCTCGCCAGCGAGGTTCTGGTCTTGCGTCCGTAACGGTGCCACAGAGCCTGGTGAGCCGCATGACTGCCTACGGGGCGTCATTGCGGGCCACGTTGTCCGTTGTCCTGCTGTCCGTATGCGGTCTCCTGGCGGGTCAGCTCACAGGGGAGGACCTGATCACTTTCACCGTCCCGGTTTCGACCCGTGAACCTGAGGACGAGGACACCGTTGGTTGCTTCGTCAACCTTGCGATAATGCGGCTGAACGTGGATCCACGCCTGCCTGCGGCCAAAGTCGTCGTCAGCGCCCGGGACCAGATGAGGGCGGCGCTCAATGAGCGGATGACCCCTTTCCAGGATGTCGTCGCCGGCCTTCGTTCTTGCGGTGCGATCCTAGGTCGTGACCTGCCACGGATGGCCTCATTCAACCTCTTGAACGTCGAAGCGGGGGACGAGCTCGACCTAGACGGCGTGACGGTGGCGGAAGAACGGGATACATTCCTCGCGCTCCGCAATGACCTGTCATTCGCCGCCAGTCAGTCGGGGAACACGGTCTCGCTCACGATCAGGTACGACACGAGCGCCGTGGCTGGCGCTGCGGTCGAGGCGCTCGCGGCGAGCGTGCCAGTACTCGGCGAACGCCTGATCCGCAACCCGCGGCTTCGCGGCCAGCAACTGGTCGCGGGCTCGCCGCTCGAGGCCGCAGGCATTGCGGTAATGGGCGGCGTTGCCTTCACTAATCGCGCCTAATTATTTTGTGGCTGGCTCTAGTGCTTATCGCCAAGGACAGAGTTTACCGTAAGGATAACGATATGTGAGATATTAGGAGATATAAAGTACATGGGAACTGTGCTTGACGATTTCTCCATGGAAATGACCGGCAAGGATGTCGCGCGGCTCGAGGCGGCGGCCGGCGTGATTCCGCCAGGGACCCGGATCAACATTACATTCCTGAAGAACGAAGACCTGGACCTGCGGGTGACCGCCGCCGCGGCGGTCAAGCGACTCGGCTTCACCCCGGTGCCGCACATCTCCGCGCGTCGGCTGACGTCCCGGGCAATGTTGGAGGAGTTCCTCGCCGCGCTGCGCGAGGCCGACACGGTGGAGAACGTTCTGTCCATCACCGGCGACCCCGCGGTCCCCATGGGCCCCTACGAGGACGCCCTCGCCCTGATCGACTCCGGCCTGCTGCAGCAGGCCGGAGTCAGGCACATATCCGTCGGCGGCCACCCGGCCGGCCTTCCCGGCATCGTCACCGGGGACGTCCTGTGGTCAGCGCTCGAACGCAAGGCCGCCGCGCTGGAGAAGTTGCAGGTCCCTGGGGCGGTGCTGACCCAGGTCGACTTCGACGTGGACCGGGTGCTCGGCTGGCTGACCGAGGCCCGCCAGCGCGGCGTCGAGCTGCCCGTTCGCGTCGGCGTTCCCGGCCCGGCCAGCGTCAAGTCGCTGCTCGGGTTCGCATCGAAGCTGGGCATGTCCACGTCCGCCTCGATCGGGAGGAAGTACGGATTCTCGATGACCAGCCTGCTCAGCAAGGCGGGCCCGGACAAGTTCATTCGCGATCTGGCGGCCGGACTTGATCCCGCCAGGCACGGCCAGGTGAAGCTGCACTTCTACACCTTCGGCGGCTTCCAGACCTGCGCCGAGTGGATCGCTAACTTCCGCCAGGAACTCTAGCGCGCTTTCCAGTGAATCAAGGGTAAGTACAATTTTTCTTGCCTTCTGAATCTGCCCGGTCGACGGTAGTCTTAGTGAAGTGAGAATAGGTTTGCACATCGCTAATTTCACCTGGCCGGGCGGTGCGCGCGAGATCCCGCCCAGCCTTGCCGCTATCGCCCTGCGTGCCGATCAGGGTGGCATTGACAGGATTAGCGTCATGGACCACCTGTGGCAGATCGATCACGTCGGGCCCGCTGAGTACGAGATGCTGGAGGCGTACACCACCCTGGGCTGGCTGGCGGCCATGACGGAGCGGTTGCGGCTGATCGCCATGGTGACCGCGGTCGTATTCCGTAATCCCGGGCTGCTCGCCAAGATGGTCACGACACTTGACGTGCTATCCGGCGGGAGGGCGATGCTCGGCATCGGCGCCGCGTGGAACGAGGAAGAAGCCCGTGGACTCGGGATGCCCTTTCCGCCCGTCGCCGAACGGTTCGAGCGCCTCGAGGAAGCGGTAAAGATCTGCTTGCAGATGTGGGCCGGCGGCCAGCAGGCCTTCGATGGCACGCATTACAAGCTCGCGCGCCCGTTGAACTCGCCGCAACCGCTGAGCCGTCCGCATCCGCCGCTCTTGATTGGCGGCGACGGTGAGAAGAAGACGCTGCGGATGGTGGCTCAGTACGCTGACGCCTGCAATATCTCCGATACCCCCGACCTGTGGTACAAACTTGACGTTCTGCGCGACCATTGCGAGCGGCTTGGCCGCGATTATGACGCCATAGAAAAGACGGTCCAGACCCGATTCGACCTCGGTCACAAGGGAAATAAGGTGGACGCGCTGATCGAGTACCTGCACGACCTGTCGGAGCTGGGGGTCGACGTCGCTCATGGCGACCTTGCCGGCGTCAACGACCCCCGGCAGCTCGACATGCTGTGCGAACGGGTGGTGCCTGCGGTGCACGACTTCGGCTGATCGGCCGGCGGGCCCACCGGGGACAGGTCAGGGCAAGGACCGCGCCGCTTTGACGTGATACCAGAGGTACACCTCAGCGTCGACCTGCTGGGCCGAGACGAGTTCCAGGTCGACCGCCTCGCTGATCGGCCTGGGCAGCCCGTCCATCGGGGTCGGCGCGCCCACGCCGCCGATCAGCAGTGGACAGATCGTCAGCCTTAGGTCATCGACCAGACCGGAATGCAGCAGGGAGGAAACGACCTCCCCGCCACCGAGGACCGCGAGCGACCTGACGCCGAGTTCCGCCAGAGTTCCGAGCGCTGCCTGCCAGTCAATCTCACCGTCGCGGCCCGCGGAGCGGATCAGCCGGTCGAAACCGCCAGCAACCTGCGTTGCCTGGTTTGGCGTGAGGAGCCAGCGGGAGGACCCAGCCTCCCCGAAGAAGGGCAGCGACATCGGGAACTTGCACGATCGGCTGACGACGATCTGGACCGGCTGCTGCGCGCGCTGCGCGCGCACCCGTTCCGCCACGAGGTCGTGGTCGCGGATGAGCATGCCGTAGCCGACGGCGCGCAGCGTCTCGGCGCCGAATAGCACGGCGTCAGCGCCTCTCAGCCGGCGGTAGAGGTGCGAGAGGTCGTGGCTCGAGCCGATCCTGGTCGACGAGCGCATCGCGTCGGCGATGCGCCCGTCGGCGCTCATGGCCAGGACGACCTCCACGTGCGGGCGGGTCGTCATCGCCCGGCCTGGTCGAGCTCTTCGATGAGAGCCGTCATCCCGGTGATGGTATATCCCTCGAACAGGGTTCTGACCGGGAGTTTCCTGCGCAGCGCCCGTGAGGTCCTGCTGACGATGCGAATCCCCTGCAGTGAGTTGCCGCCCAGGTCGTAGAAGCTTTCATGCGGCCCGACCGGGCCGCCGAACACTTCCTGCCAGATGCCCTGAACCAGCTGTCCGAGTTCGGACACCGCCGCTGCCGGGGACTCGGCGCGGGCCTGCATCGCCCGCAGCGCGTGCCTGTCGATCTTGCCTGTCGCGCTGCGCGGCAGCCGGTTCACGGCGTGGATGGTGCCCGGCACCATGTACTGGGGCAGGATGGCGGTCAGCCGCGCGCGGACCACGTCACCAGGGACGACGGCCCCGTCGCTGGCTACCACGAAGGCGGCAAGGGACTCTGCGAGGCCCGACTCCGGCCACGCGATTACCGCGGCCTCGCGGATCTCGTCCATCGCGGTCAGCCTGGCCTCGACCGCGCCCGGTTCCACGCTGTGGCCGCGTACCTTGATCCGGTCGTCGGTGCGCCCGGCGAACTCGAACAGACCCGGCGCGAGGAGGCGGCCAACGTCGCCGGTCTTGAACATGCGCGCTCCCGGAAAGCCGGCGTAAGGATCGGCGAGGAACCGCTCCCGGGTGGCCGTATCGTCCCTGTGGTAGCCGTCCGCCACGGTTAGCCCGCCGATGTAGATGTCGCCGTCGACGCCAACCGGCACAGGCTGGAGGTGGCGGTCGAGCAGGTACGCCGTCGACACCGCCCCCGGCCTTCCGATGGGGGCGAATAGCTGGCCGCTCGCGTCGTATTCCCAGAACAGCGCCGGAGAGGCCTCGGTCTGCGCGTAGCTGTTGACCAGCCGGGCGGCGGGGAGAGCCTGCCGAATGAGGCTCCCGAGGCTTTTCGGCAGCGGCTCGCCCAGGGCCAAGACCAGTCGGAGGCTGGCGCAGTCGCCAGGTTCAAGGCCTTCAACCAGAGCGCTCAGCGCCGACGGCACGCTGGCCAGCACGGTCACCTGGTGCCGGTTTACCAGCTCGGACAGCTCAGCCGGGCCGACCACCTCGTACCGCCTGGGCAGTACCACGCGGGCGCCGGCGGCGCCGGGCCAGAAGATCTCTCCGATGAGCCGCACCGATCCTGGTGATGTCATCATCAGCAGGCGGTCGTCCTGGCAAAGCGGGAACGCGGCCAGGGCTGGCAGCTGGCCGCTGGCCGCGGCCAGGTGACTGATCCGCACCGCCCGCGCCTCACCTGTGCTCCCCGAGGTCGAGAACACGAACGCCAGGCCGGACGGCCGGGCGGTGCAGCCGGGTGCGTCCGGCCGCATCGCGTCGCCGACTCCGACCACGTCGTAACCGGCGAGCGGCTCGTCGTCCTCGGCGATGACGACGCGGACACCGAGGTGCGCAAGTTGCCTGGTCAGTGCGTCCGGTGGCACGCTCGGGTCTACCGGGGCGCAAGCGGCGCCTGCCTTAAGGACGCCGAGGACCGCGATGATGAGCTCGGGGGAGCGAGGCAGGGCCACCGCGACGACTTCGCCGTCGGCTACGCCATGGTCACGCAGTTCATGGGCGACGGCGTTGGCGCGCTCGCGGATGTCGTTGAACGATAGCGCGGTTTCGTCGGACGCCACCGCGACCGCCTCGGGTGTCCGCTCGGCCGACCGCTCCCAGAGCTGGTGCGTGAGCAGAGCGCCGTGATCGGCGGTCAGCAGCGACTGCCCGGCCTCATCGAGCGGTGCCACCAATTGCTCGCGCTCGGTGCCCCGCAGGATGGGGAGCCGGGAGAGTGTTTCGCCGGAGTCGGCGACGACCGAGTTCAGCAGGGTGAGGTACTGGTCCCGCATCCGCAGGATGCGTCGTCTGGTGAAGAGCGCCGAGCTGTACTCAATCCAGCCGAACAGCCGGTCGCCCACCGGCTCGATAAAGAATCCCAGGTCCTGCTGCACGCTGACGGTGGGACTCCGGATGCCCATGAGGGCGATGTCGTCAGGTGAGTGGATGTTCGCGTTGGTGAGTTCAAGGCCCGCGAAGCGGCGCACGGCCCCCACCGGATTTTCCTGGAAGAAGAAGATCAGGCGGTAATGACTGCTTTCCGTGACGGTTAGGTCGTCACGCGGGTAAGGCCACGGCAAGGCGGTGGTGAGCTTGTGCTCGAACGCCCCGAGGACCGTCTCCCTCACCCGCGCCAGTAGCTCGGTGAAGGACGGGTCGCCGCTGAGATCGAGACGAAGCGGAAGGTTGGTCACGAAGTACCCGATGACATCGTGGATATCGCTGAGTTCACGATTGTTGACCGGAGTGCCGAGCACTATGTCTTCCTGGCCCGTGTACCGCAGCAGCAGCGTAGCGTAGGCGGCGATCGCCACCATGAAGAGGGTTACGCCGTTGGCCCGCGCCAGCTGCTGCAGCTGCTCGACGAGCTCGGGCGGGAACTCCAGGCCAATCGAGTCGCCCTCGTAGGTCTCGGTGGCGGGCCGGGGGAAGTCCGTGGGGAGGTCGAGGATCGGGATCTGGTCGCCGAGCTGCGTCCGCCAGTAGTCGTGATGCCCGGCCGCCTCGGGGGAGCCGAGAACCTCTTGCTGGTAGGCGGCATAGTCCGCGTATTGCAGCCGGGGTGGTGGCAGCGGATCGGGCTGGCCTGCCGCGTAGGCCTCGTAGAGCGCGGTCAACTCGTTCAGCGCGATTCCCTCGGACCAGCCGTCACAGGTGATGTGGTGGAAGTTCAGCACTAGCCGCCAGTCATTGGCGGCGAGCTGGTAAGCGCTCAGCCGGATGACCGGGCCCGTGGTGATGTCGAAGGCCGTTGCGATGTCGTCACGGATCAGCGCGTCGAGGTCCGCCGGGCCGGGACCCGCGCCGCCGGGAGTGAGGTCGGTCACCGTGACCGCGAGGTGCTGACCGGGCAGGATCGATTGCTGCGGCTCGCCGTCGACTTCCTCGTAGACGGAACGCAGCAGGTCATGCCGTTCGGCCATCCGGTTGAACGCGCGCTCGAGCAGCCCGGTATCCAGCGGTCCCTTCACCGCGAGCACCCGGGGCACGCAATGGAATGGTGCGTCAGGCGCGAGCATGTCGTAGAACCAGACGCGCCGCTGCGCCAGCGACAGGGGCGGATGCGCGCCGTGATCGCGCGGCCGGACGCGCTGCTGCGGGCGGTTACTGGCGGCTGTCATGGCCGCTCCTGTCGGTCAGGGTGCCGGGTTCGGCGGCCGGAGCATAGGCCTGCCGGATGTGGGCCGTCAGCTCCACGACCGTGGGATGGTCGAAAAACGCGCGCAGCGGGAGGTCGATCCCAGTCTCCGCGCCGAGGCGGGCCGCCGCCCGGATCGCGGTGATGCTGTTGCCGCCGGCCTGGAAAAAGTTGGTATCCTCCGCCACCTCGCAGTGGAGGAGGGCGGACCAGATCGCGCTGATAACCTCGCCGTACTGATCAGTGCTCGGACCGATCATTGCGCAGTCCCTTCGATTTCGCTGATGAGTAGCCGCCCGTCGAGCTTTCCGTTCTCCTGGTACGGAAGGCTCGACCGGAAGGCGAGATGCCGCGGGATCATGAACTCCGGCATCTGCTCGGCCGCGAACGCGTGCACCGTGTCCGCGGTGATCGCGGAACCCGGATCGGTGACGATGACCGCGGCAAGCTCCGTGAGCTCGTCGGCACCGACTAGGCCGAGGACGGCGACGCGCAGCACGCCGGGCAGCAAGGAAAGCATCGCCTCCACCTGCGCGGGCTCGACCCGGTGCCCGTGGACCTTGAGCTGCCGGTCCTGGCGCCCGATGAGCACCAGGTGGCCGTGCTCGTCAAGGAAGCCGCGATCTCCCGTGCGGTACTCGCGCCCGGCGTCCCGCGTGGAGAACGCGGGGTCCGCGGTGTCGGCCTGGTCGAGGTACCTGCCGACGGTGTCGCCGCCGATCCACAGCTCGCCGGCTTCCGAGTTGCGTACACAGCGTCCCGCCTGGTCACGAACGGTGATTCGCACGCCAGGCAGCGGGCGGCCGACGGGAATCGGCGATGAAGAGGGAGCAGGCCCTGGTGGGATCCGGTAGGCCGCGGCACCGACCGTGCATTCCGTCGGGCCGTAGTGGTTGATTATCTCCAGTTCCGGCGCCATGGCTTTGAGCTGCGCGATCAGGCCTGGCGGGCAGGGCTCACCGCCAAGGATGAGCCCGCTTCCCGGCAGTCCCCCCGGATAGTCGTCCCCGATGAGCGCCCAGAGGTGCGTCGGCGTGATCTTGAGGTAGTCGAGGTTGCCGCAGTAGCGGGCGAACCGCCTGGCGGAAGTGTAGGTGTCTTCGTCGACGAGATGAGCGCAGCCTCCGCTGCTCAGTGCGCCGAAGATCGCCGTATGTCCGAGGTCGGTCCACAGCGGGGAGACCGATCCCCAACTGGCGGCCGCGAGGGGACGGAGGAACGCCAGGAGCGCCGAGCAGTACGAAGCCAGGTTCCCGTGGGAGATCACGACGCCCTTGGGAGTGCCGGTCGAGCCGGACGTGAAGATCACGTAAGCCGTGTCGGCGAGGTTAAGCTGCGGCGTGGGCCGGCTGTCCGCGCCGGTGGTCGTGAAAAGCGAGTCGAGCCGTACTGCCGAGGGGTCGTCGTCCCGGCCCAGGTCCGGCCGGTCCGACAACAGGAGCCGAGGGCTGATCATCCGCAGCAGCCGCGCAAGCCACGCGGCGGGCGTGCGCGGCGGTACGGGCACGTAGGCCGCCCCCGCCTTCCAGATTCCCGCGATCGCGGCGATTGAGCGCCATGAGCGGTCGGCCATCACCATCACGTTGTCACCGGCCGCGACTCCCAGCCCGGACAGTGTCGCCGCGGCCCGGGTCGCCGCCATCTCCAGGTCCCGGTAGCTCAGGGTCCCGTCGTGTGCGGCGACGGCAGGCGCCTGGGGCTGTGACCGGCCGAAGGCGGAGATGACCGTCGACAGGTGCCTAGCCGCAGGCGGTTTCACGTTGCTTCCCGGTCCCGGTCAGGCCGACGAGCATGTTCCGCTTCCCGGTGAAGGCCTCACGGGCATGGGCCATCAGCACGTTATCGATGAGGAGCACGTCGCCGGCCTGCCAGCCGAACTCAACCCGGTTGCAGTCGTACGCCCTGCCGATCGCCTCCAGGTCTTCCTCGCTGATGGGCTCGGAGTCGCCGAGCAAGGCGTTGCGCGGAAGCCCGCCCTGCCCGTACTGGCGCAGGAGCCACTCCGCGATCTCCGTACCGCGGGCGGTGTAGTGGAAAAGGTGGGCCTGGTTGAACCAGACTTCTTCGCCCGTGGTCGGATGCCAATGGGTCGCCGGCCGCCATTGCCAGGTCCGCAAATGCTCCAAGCCCGCCCATTCGTACCTGATCTGGTGTCGTTCGCAGTAGTCGCCCACCCATTCCCTGTCGTTGGTCTGGAAGACCTCCTGCCAGGGCAGGTCAAGGTCTTTCCGCATGTTGCGGACGTAGGTCACGCCGGCCGAGAAACGGTCGCGAACAGCGTCGGGGATCGCGTCGAGCACTTTTCGCGAATCGGCGATCGGCGTGCTGCCGCCGGTCTCCGATGGCAGCACGCAATAGAGCCAGAGCCTGTCCGGCCAGGTTGCGGAGTACGACATTTCATTGTGGAACGGTATGACCTCGGTGGCAGGGAACTCGGTAGAGCTGAAGATATTGCCGACTAGGCGAATCCGGTCATTCGATCGAAATTCGTAGTCGAAGCTCGGTCCCGAGTAGCTCTTGAGGGCCATGTCGAAATCTTTCGCGCTCATGGCGGGAAAGCCGCGAAACAACACGGCACCATGGTTGATCAGGAGCTCTGAAAGCGTCTCTGAATTCTTATCGAGCCATTGCGGAAGCGTCTGACTCGCAGAGTCAGGGGTCATTTTAGTTGGCAGTTCCTTCGCCATCTCGCTTCTCTCTTGACTGACGGACGAAAGCCTTCGAATCGGACTCCTGCCGAGAAAATCATAACATCCGCCACTAGTCAAGGACGCGGGCTTGAAGAATTGACACGTGTGGACGGGTCAGAACCCCAATCTAAATCCGGTCCGGCCGTCAGCCGTCAGCCGTCCGGCGACAGCCCTCAGAACCATCATGCGCCACAAACCGGAACAATGCCGGATCAGACCTTAAGACAAGGCCATTGGACAATGTCCTGGTGTGGCTTGACTGGCGCCATGGGATCATATTGGATTGGGGCCATGCCTCTTGTCATCGGCCCCGGCGACGGCCACGATCTCGGCGGGAAGTTCGAGATCGTCGTCCGGGTGCGAGCCGAGAACACCGGCGGCGCGATGGGCGTGATCGAGCAGACCGTCCCGCCTGGCGCACTGATCGCCCCGCACACCCACCAGAACGACGTGTGGGTCCACGTGCTGGCGGGCGAGATCGGCGTACTGGTCGGCGAGCAGACGGCCACCGCGGCAACCGGCGCGTGGGTGCTGAAGCCGCGGGGCGTCATGCACGCCATGTGGAATAGCCAGCCCGGCCCGGCCCGTGTCATCGAGGTGCTCACCCCGGGCGGCTCAGAGCGCTATTTCGAAGAAATCGCCGCGCTCGAGCCTGGCGACCAAGACGGCTTCCGCGCATCCTGCGAGCGCCACGGAATCCAGATCCATCCCGACTCTCCATGGCTGAAAGAACTGCAGGAACGCTACAGTCTATGGACGCCGGGCCGTCGCCGGCGCCCGCAGCCGTAACAACCAGTTCGGCCAGCTCAATCGCACGGCTTGAAAAGGGGAATTCCAATGGCTGGACTCCACGATTCTGCCAGCAACGGCTGGCTCGCCCTGCATCCGTCAGATCTTTTCCCGACTCTGCAACTGGCTGCGATCGAGCGCGCGGCCGCGCAGGCCTGGGAAGTCGGCAGGAAAGCCGCGATGATTGCCATCGTGGCACCCGAGCTCGATGACAAGATATTCTTCAGCACGCGAGTCGACGGCGCGGCACAGATTGCCGCCGAGCTGACCAGCGCGATTGTCGGTTCTGTCGATGTTGACGTGAATAGCAGAGCCGGGGAGCAGTCTGCGCCGAGCTGTGATGGCGCGGAGGTTTTTGCCCAGGTGCTGAGCGAGATCGAGACACTGCAGGCCTCGCTGGCCGGATTGACCGCGGACTATCCGGCCGATGAGGTCATTGAGTCGCATCATGTGGCGCGGGCGAAGGAACTCGCGGCAGCCGAGCTGGCCGCACTGGCCGGCTATACGCCAGCCGGCGCGCTGGGCGAGCCTGGGAATGTCAGCGTGGTCACGGTCGAGGGCATTAACCTGCCCGCCGTGCCCGGGCGTGCCAGCTGCTTTGAGGCCGTTGAGTCCGTCATCGACTTCTCGTCGGGTGTCTCCACGGGCAAATTCATCGAGCTGATGGAGGTTGAGATCCCTTCGCTCGAGGTCTGCGCCAGGCACCTGCTCGTCCTTGACCGGGCTCCGCTGTCGCAGATCACCGACCTGGCCCGGCAGTGCTCGGATGAGGGGCGGCATTCCCAGCTCTTGCTGAACCGCAGGCCGATCGGGCCGGACCGGCCCGATCGCTCCATCACAGTCGATCATCAGCTCTGGTACCTGGTCCGCGATATCCCGGTGGGCCTGGCCGTCGTCTGCCATCAGCGACTCGGCGAAGTCAGCGGCATAGGGATGCTCAGCCAACGGGCCAAGGCCAGCAGGGAAGCCGGGGACGAGGAACGCGCCAGGGAATGGTCCGCTGTGCTGCGCGACGAGATCGGGCATGTGATGTCCGGCAACAAATGGGGTCGGCGCTACGCCGCCGAACTGGGGATTCCGTTCACTGAACTCATCAAGCGGGCGCAAGCCTGGCGGGCCGAGACCGGCATCGGCAACGACGTGGTCCTGCCCGAGGATGTGGCGCTGCTGCGCCTGGCGGGCTTCCCCGAGGGCGACCTCATCGACGAGGAGAGGACCGCCCGCGAATCCGGCTGACGGTGAGCTCGCCCCGGAAGAACCGGGCCGGTCGGGCCCCGTTGTGCGCCTGCCAGGAGCATAAGCTTGCGAGTGCCGACGGTCGCAGCGCTCTCGCTGCCGGCTCGCCTGGCACCGGCGATGCCGGGAGACGCTTGCGGTCCGAGTTATCCCCGGGCTGCCTAGGTGTCGGCCTTGCGCAGGAGCGCGCCGCTCGCCGGAACCTGCGCCCGCGAGCGCTCCTTGCCAGCGTCCCCGGTACCCGATGTCAGCGGTGCCCGTCCGTGGGCCGTCCCGGGCGCACACTGCTCCCCGTGCGGGCAGGACCGTACCCGGCGTCGGCAATTTCCGCCGGCCCCGAGCATCCAGCCCGGCTGTGGCCGTCCTCGCCCCAGCTTGCCGGGCACTCCAAGTGGTGCTGAGCGTGACGGCATCAGGATAGGGACCCCAGGCGCGCTTCCGGTGCCCGCTGCGATAGGTCTAGACCATTGGTCTAGCGGGCACGGGCGGCGCCGGCCGTACGAGACCGTCCAGCTCCGCGGCGAGTGACTCTCCCCGGGGGCCTGGCGGCCCGTTTTTGACAAGCCCCGGATTGGCGGGTCCGTGCGCGCGAGCAACCACGGCGCAAAACGGACACAAAAATGACTTGAGGTAATGAAATCCCAGGTCAGACTGGGCGCACCGCCAGGGACTTGAACCCCGAACCCCCGCGGATTAAGAATCCGCTGGATTTGCTCACTCATAAAAGAACCGGTAGTACGACATGCGGAGCTGTGCCGCAACCCGGTGAGGCAAAGTGACGGGAATGCCGGATCATGCCGGCCTGTACCCCGCAGGCCGTCGACCCGGCTCCATGCGTTCCGGGCAGTCCTGGTACGTGGCGTGGTCCTGGACTCAGTTATCGTGAGCTGTGGCATGTCACAAGAATTTGCTCGGAAAATTGTGTGCTGACCCTATAGTCTGAGAAGGAGGCCGAGAGTCGCTGCGACGGACGATCCCCGCCACGCTCGGCACATGCCTGGACGCCAACGTATGGGTCCTGACGTTCGATCGCAAGTTAGCAACAACTGAAGATTCTTGTACACCGGGCGTCTCAGCACCATGTCTTTCTTTATCGAATGGAATTACGTTCATAGCTGCTGAGAAGGCAACGAGTGGAGCAGGGATGGGATCCGTGGCAGGCATCGCTGGACTGGCAGCCGCCAGACAGCGGCCGGCGGCAACGTCCCCCGGCAACCCCGCCACAGTGGCAGCATGACGCGCCGCCGCACCAGGATCCCCCTCGCGCGAGCCGGGACGAGTACAGCCCGATTCCTCCGCGCTCTTCGCGGCAGCCTTCCTTCCAGCCGACAGATCAGGGCCCGCGCTCTTCGCGGCAGCCCTCCTTCCCGCCGACGCAGCAAGCCCCGCACTATGGTCAGCCGCAGGCCGGATGGCAGCCGTACCAGCAGAACTATGGGCAGCAGCCGTGGCAGTCCCGGCCTCACTGGCAGGCCCCGCCGCCGCGCCGGCAACGGCATGCCGCACGGAATGTCCTCGCGAGCATGGGCGGTCTGGTCGTTATCATCATCGGGATCAGCGTCGCGGCCAGCTCTCACGGCGGCGGATCGCCCACCTCGGCAGCGGCAGCTCATCATCGGCCACCGCGTCGGCAGATTCCCGGGCTCACGCCAACAGTCCATCGATGACCGTCTCGGAGCAGCAGGCTGTGGAATCGGCCCAAAGCTACCTTGACATGGGCTAGGGCTTTTCCGAGGCTGGCCTGATGAACCAGCTCACGTCCAGCGCTGGCGAGGGCTTCTCCGAGGCTGACGCTGAGTTCGCGATCAGCTACCCCCACCCGAACCGGAACCAGCAGGCCGTGGAGTCTGCCCAGAACTATCTCCAAATGGGCGGCTTCTCGCGGGCAAGCCTGCTCCAGCAGCTCACGTCCAGCGCCGGCGAGGGGTTCACCGAGGCCCAGGCGACCTTCGCCGGCAACAAGCGGGCCAGGGCACCCGAGCCGCAGGTCCGGTCGGAGAACGAACACGGCTTGGTGCGAGTCACTGCGGTACCAGCCGATGGACGCTCCTAAGGTGCGATTGACGGTCCTTGCGGCTCGCAGGCCGACGCACACCGACAGCGAGCCGCTTCGAATCCGTCGTCATCAGACGGTGAATCACCGATCATGGGTCTGCGTGTCGCTGCGCGTTAAGTTCGTCGGGCTCTTTACAGACGATCATGAAAATGATCAGGATCGTCTGTTCATTCATGCTTAATTCATGAGTTTCGAAGCCGTCAAGCCGTCAAGCCGTCAAGCCGTCAAGCCGTCAAGCCGTCAAGCCGTCAAGCCGTCAAGCCGTCAAGCCGTCAAGCCGTCAAGCCGTCTCAAGCCGTCACACCCATGCACCACCTGACGATCGTGGTTAGTTCAGTTGCCTCCGGCCCGCGTCGGCTGAGGTCTGCTTGGCCGTTATCGCGACCCTGAGCAAGGGCTATGACCTCGATTACATCTGGAAGCAAGTCGACCGCGGCCCGGCGAAAGACGCAGTCGGCTACTACATCCAAGCCAGCGAGAGCGGCGGTGAGCCGCCCGGCCGCTGGTGGGGTCCGGGCGCCCAGGCCATTGGTCTCGAGCCCGGCCAGATCGTCGAAAGGAAGCCGTACGACCTGCTGTTCGGCGAGCACAAAGCCCCGGACGGCACCCCGCTCGTCAAGCCGCCGGGCAGCGGTCGCAAGGCTGCCGACATCTACTCCCAGCTCCTAGCCGCCGAGCCGCACGCCACCGCGGAACGCAAGCGCGAGCTCCTGCTGGAGGCGACCCGCCAGGCCCGGCAGAGCCCGCTGTTCTTCGACCTGACCCTGTCCCTGTCGAAGTCGATCTCGCTCTTTCACGCTTCCCTCGGCGAGAACGCCCGCCTGGCCCGCGAAGCCGGCGACGCGGCAGGGGAGGAGTACTGGTCTGGCCTGGTGGCCGAGGTCGACGAGATGATCTGGCAGTCCGTACGCGCAGGGTGCAGTTACTTCCAGCGCGAGGCCGGCTACACACGCACCGGGTCGCACAGCAAACGGGTGAACGGCCGGGAGACCGGCCAGTGGCACGAGGCCGACCTGATCGTGGCGCACTGGCTGCAGCACACCTCCCGCGACGGCGACATGCAGCTGCACGTCCACTCCCAGATCGCCCACCTCGCCCGCACCGCCACCGACGGCAAGTGGCGGGCCCCGGACTCCCTGGGCTACAACGAGCACATCGGCGCGGTGGGAGCGGTCACCGCCCAGCACCTGGAAGAAGCCCTGACCCGAAGGTTCGGCCTGCAATGGACGGCGCGCGACGACGGTCACGGGTTCGAGATCAAGGGCATCAGCGGGGAGATGATGCGCCTGTTCTCCTCGCGGCGCGAGTCGATCACCGCCGACCTGCGCGCCCGCGCCGCGCGGTTCGCGCAGCAGTACGGCCGTGCGCCGTCCCAGCGCGAGCTCGCGCAACTAGCACAGTCATCGAACTTCGCCACGCGCAAGCACAAGGAGAGCGCACTGAACGCCGCGCAGTCGCACGCGGGATGGGCGGTCTCGCTGAGCGCGCACGCTTGGCATCCCGCTCGCCGCGGTCGCGCCGTCGGTCTGGCACGCCGGCGCCGGCTGCGAGGCCGCGGACTCGCGCAGCGCGCCTGACCCCGAGACGGTGCCGGAGGAGCTCCTGCTTGCCCGCGCGGCCCAGCGGGCGGTTGTGCTAGCGCAGGAGGAGAAGAGCACCTGGACCCGTGCGGACCTGGTCAAGTACCTGGGCCGGGTCCTGCCAAGGACCGGCCGGGATCCGGCTCAGGCGGCGGCGTTGCTGGAGGACCTGGCCGGCCGGGCGCTGCGCTCTGAGTTCGAGCCAGTGCTGTGCCTTGAAGCACCCGAACCGGTCGAGGTTCCGTGCGGCCTGCTGCGCGCGGATGGGCGCAGCGTGTACCGGCGCCACGGCGGCACCCGGTACGCCGCCCGCGCGCAGCTGAGTATGGAAGACCAGATGACCGCGCAGGCGCAAGCCAGCACTGCGCCGCGTATGACGCGCGCGGCCGCCGCGCACGCGCTCGGCGCGGACCTCGCGCAACTCGAGCGCGCGCTCAACGGCGACGCTGAGGACGCACTCGCCGCGCGGCCCACCGGGTGCGGGCTGCGCGAGGACCAGGCCGCCGCGGCGCTGTCGGTCCTGAGCGACGGCAGGCTGGTGTCGGTGATCAACGCGCCCGCCGGGTCGGGCAAGACCCGCGTGCTGGCCGAGATCGCCCGGGCCTGGCGGGCGGTCGGGCTCGGCCCGGTCATCGGCATCACCGCGTCCCAGTCCGCCCGCAACACCCTGGCCGCCGGCGGCATCGAGTCCTACAACAGCGCCCGGTTCCTCGGCCACCTGCCCGGCCGGCGCGGCGCCCGCGGCCCCGTGCCCATCGCCGAGGGAACCCTGCTGGCGGTCGACGAGGCCTCGATGATGCCCGGCCCGGACCTGGCCGACCTGATCACCCTCGCCGAGACCCACGGCGCGAAGGTAATCCTGGCCGGGGACACAAGCCAGCTGCAGGCGGTGCAGAACGGCGGCGGCATGTCCCTGCTGGCCAGCCGTCTCGGTTACGTCCGCCTGGCCGAGCCGGTCCGGTTCCGCCAGCCGTGGGAGCAGGCCGCCAGCCTGCGGCTGCGCGACGGCGACACCAGCGTGCTCGCCGACTACGACCAGCACGCCCGCATCACCGGGGGAGACCCCGAGCAGATCATGGACGCCGCCGCGGCCGCGTACGTCGCCCTCACGTCAGCAGGCACCGACGTGCTGCTGATGGCCGCCGACCATCACCTGCGCCGGGAGCTGTCCCGCCGGATCCGCGACGACCTGATCCGACTCGGCCTGGTCGACGGCGGCCCGGTGGTGAGCATCGCCGACGGCGCCCGCGTCGGCCGCGGCGACCTGATCGTGTGCACCCGCAACCAGCACGACCTCGAGGCGGGAGAGCCGGGCCGGACGCTGGCCAACGGCGACCTGCTCCGCATCGACGCCGTCACCAGCGGCGGCCTGCTGGTCCGCCGGGCCCTGGACGCTGACCCGGAAACCGGGCGGCGCCGCTGGACGGACCGGCACTTCGTGTACGCAAACTTCGAAGAAGCCGAACTGGGCTACGCGGTCACCGACCACGCCGCCCAGGGCCTCACCGTGCACACCGGCCTGGCCCTGATCACCGGAACCGAGGACCGCCAGCACGCGTACGTCGCCCTCACCCGCGGCACCCATGAGAACACCGCCTACGTCTTCACCGTCTCGCCGAAGCAAGCGGACATGGCCCCCGGCCCTCGCCCCGCCCCCGAACTAGCCCGTTACGACCGCCTCACCGCCCATACGGCCGGCCGCTCCCGGGACGCCGCACAACCCGGTCCGCTGGACGCGGTGAGCGTGCTGGCGGAGGTGATCAGCCGCGACGGCACGCAGCGGTCGGCGTCCCAGACCTGGCAGCAGGCCCTGTCCGACGCCGACCACCTGGCTGTCCTGCACGCCATGTGGGCTACCGAGACCGCCCCGGCCCGCGAGCAGCGGTACCGGGACCTGCTCGCGGCCGCGCTGCCGCCGGGCTATCGCTACGAGCCGGTCCACCGGGACAAGTGGCTGTGGCGGACCCTGCACGCCGCCGAGCTGGCCGGCCTGGACGCCCGCCAGGTCCTGGCCGCCGCCCTAGGGGAGAGGGACCTGGCCGGGGCCCGCGACATCCCCGCCGTCATCGACGCCCGCATCCGCCGCCGCGCCGGCGCCCTGGTTCCGCTGTCGGCGCCCGCATGGTCGGCACAGGTTCCCGAAACCGGCGACCCGGAACGCCGCGCCTTCCTCACCCAGCTCGCCGCCGCCATGGACGCCCGCAAGGAACGGATCGGCGAGCACGCCGCCGCCAGCACCCTGCCGTGGGCAGTCACCGCCCTCGGCCCGGTCCCCGGTGACCCGGTCAGCAGACTGGACTGGCAGCAGCGCGCCGCCTCCGTCGGCGCCTACCGCGAGCTGTCCGGCTACCAGCACCCCGCCGACCCGATCGGCCCCGAACCCGCCACGGGCAGCCCGGACCTGCGCGCCGCCTGGCATGAGGCACTGGCCGCCCTCGGCCCCGCCGACGGGCCCGACGTGCGCGGCATGCCCGACGGGCGGCTGCTTCACCTCCGCGACACCTACCCTGTCGAAACCGCCTGGGCACCCCCATGGGCCGGGGGCGAGCTCCGCCAGGTGCGTGCCGCGGCCCGCGACGCTCACCTGGGCGCCCTGCGTGCGGCCGCCGAAGCCACGGCGGCTACGGCTCGGGGGGAGCATGAGCAGGCCGCCCGGCAGCAGGAACTAGCCGCCAGCTACCAGGCCATGCACGACGTCTACCGCGAGCATGAGACCGCGTTCGCCGTCACCATGGCCGACCGTGCCGACTGGGAGCAGGCCACCCGCCATCAGCGGCAGCTCGCCGTCGCCGCTGACACCGAACTGCGCCGTCGCCACCCCGGCCAGCCCTGGCCCCCGCTGCGCTCAGCCGAACCCGAGCTCACTCCCGCAGACCAGCCCGGCCCGGTGCTAACCCCCGAAGACGAGATGGAACAGATAGCACAAAAGATCAGTGACCTGGCTGCCCGGCACCGCGAGTTCGCCGACAAGCTCGCCCAGCGGCAGAGCCTGATGGTCCCTGCGGAAGACCCTGACTATTACGACCTTGGCCGCGCGTTCCCCGCGTGGACAGCCCCGGGCCGCGATGCGATCCTGCAGCCGCCCAAGCCCCAGATCCAGCCGTCGCAGCGGATACTGGAACTGACGGCCGACCGCGAGCGGGACCTGGAAGCCGCAGACTGACGCGCTGCCTGCCAGCGGAGCCGGTAACTGACCCAGCGCCGTCTCCAGCTCGGTCCGGAGTCGTGCGGCCATCTCGCGCTCAGGCTGCTCTGCGGTCAGTCCCCCTGAAGCCACGAAGCCCAGGATGTTGACAAGTGCCCGAAGCTCGGCCGCCGTCAAGTCAACTGTCGCCCCGCCCTGTGGGCCGGTGCCCTGCCGGACTTTCACGGGCTCAGGATGTCACAGAACCATCCGCGCGGCGCGCCGCTATCCACCGGAGCCAGGCATTTCTTACGGCTTGATGAACCCCGGCCATTGCCTGAGCCGCGGCGCCGCCTGGCGCGTTCCGGAAGGTATGAAGAGTGCGCTGGCACCCTTGGCTTCAGTAGAGGCGTACCGGATTACCGAGATCCCGCGGCAGCGAGACCCGGACGATCAGCGGGCCGGAACCCGAGGCAGGGCGCAACTGACCGCTGCGCTCACGGCGGCTTACCACGCCGGAACGGCATGCTCTTCCGGTGGCACCGTCGCGTTCGGGTGGGTCCGGACGGCGGCTGGCGGCCCTGTCCATGTCCTGACCGTCGGCGGCGCCCTTGTCGGCAGCACGGATGACAAGGCCGGCGAAGTCCTGCTGGCCCTCCCATCCGGCGCACGCGGAACGGCGCTGCGACCGGGTGACCTCGCAGCGCTGGCCGGGCAGCTCAGCTGCTGGCGGGAGGTGGCCGGGATCAGCGACGGGCTGCTCGCGGCGGACGACGCCGCGGGGCGTGCGGCGAGGCAGTGGGGGGCCCTCCCGCTCGATGAAGGACTCCTCGGTAGCTGGAGCGGGCCGTTCGGATGGCTGGTGATCGGTGAGCCGCTGACCCTGGCCGAGTTGCGGGAAATAGCAGATGATGTCGGGTCGCAGCAGCGGGTAGCCGAAAGGACGGCAGACAGGTTCCCCGAGCAGGCCGTGCTGGCCCGCCGGCTCAAGGCACGCCACGCCGAATTGCAGCGCGGTGAGTCCGCCGGGTTCTGGCGGGTAACGATCCTGGCGGGCGGGATCGATGCGAGAGACGCGGCGCGTGTCGCCGGGCTGCTGTGCGCTTCTGCCGATCTCGACGGGCTGCCGTACGCGCTGAGCCCGGCCGCGGCTGAGCCGTCAGGACCGCGCGGGCTGGCCGGGCCTGGCGGGGACGGTGTGCCGTCGGCGCCGTTTTACGGGTCAACCGAGTTGCTCGCCGCGTTCGCGTGCGCCGCAGGCCGAGGTCCCCGGGGTGCGGCTCGTGCTCCGGCCCGAGTTCGACGTCACCCCGGAGGCGCTGCCTGATTCTGGTGTCGAGCTTGGCAGCGTCCTGGACAGGTCCCTGATGTCCGCGGGGTCCTTCGCGCCGCCGCCCGGCTCGCTGAACAGGCACGTGTTCGTCTGCGGGGCGACCGGGGCCGGGAAGTCGCAGACCGTGCGGTCCCTGCTTGAGTCAGCGACCAGGCACGGGATCCCGTGGCTGGTGGTTGAGTCGGCCAAGGCCGAGTACCGGCTGATGGCCGCCCGGCTGCCGGACGCCGAGGTGATCACGATCAGGCCGGGCGAACCGGACGCGATCGCTGCCGGGTTCAACCCGCTCGAGCCCGCCGCGGCCGCCGACGGCACCAGGTTCCCGCTGCAAACGCACGCGGACCTGGTCAAGGCACTGTTCATCGCGTCGTTTCAGGCCGAGGAGCCGTTCCCGCAGGTGCTCAGCGCTGCGATGGTCCGGGCATACGAGGAGGCAGGCTGGGACCTGGCCCTGGGCGAGCCGAGACGGGCCGGCAGCGAAGCTGCCTACCCCACCCTCACCGGGCTGCAGCGCGCCGCGGAGCAGGTCGTCTCGGAGATTGGCTACTCGCAGCGGATCACCGACGACGTGCTCGGGTTCATCAGGGTCCGGCTTGCCAGCCTCCGCCACGGGACGACCGGCCGGTTCCTTGAAGGCGGGCACCCAGTCGACTTCACGAGCCTGCTGCAGAAAAACGTCGTGCTCGAGCTCGAGGACATCGGCGACGACGCCGACAAGGCGTTCCTCATGGGGAGCGTCCTGATCCGGCTCGTGGAGCAGCTACGGCTGATGCGCCGGCCCGGGGCAGCACCGGGCCTGCGCCACCTGACCGTCATCGAGGAGGCCCACCGCCTGCTCCGCAGGCCTGAGCTCGGCGGGCGGGGCAGCGGGGGAGCCGCGGGCCACGCGGTCGAGATGTTCGCCGGGCTGCTCGCGGAGATCCGCGCCTACGGCGAAGGCCTGGTCATCGCCGAGCAGATCCCGGCCCGCCTCGTCCCCGACGTCATCAAGAACACCGCCGTGAAGATCGTCCACCGGCTGCCCGCCGCCGACGACCGCGAGGCGGTCGGCGCGACGATGAACGCCACCCAGTCCCAGTCCCGCTACCTGGTCACCCTCCCGCCCGGCCGGGCGGCCGTCTTCGCCGACGGCATGGACTTCCCGGTCCTCGTCCAGGTGAAAGACGGGACAGAACGAGAGCGTGCCTCACCCGTCAGCACCAGCGACTCCCGCACGCTCGTCCAGCCCCGCTCAGCCAGCTGCGGAAGCGAGTGCCAGACCCGCCCCTGCACCGTGCGCGACATGCGCAACGCGCAACGAGCCCTCCAAGACGAGCCCTGGATCCCGCTGTGGGCCGAGCTGGCCGTGCTAGCGCACCTGACGGGATGGCCTACCCCCGTCCCGCAACCGCACGTGCTTGCCACCCTTGAGGCGTTCCCTGCCAGGACCATCCAGTGCGCGATCTCCCACGCAGCCGACTCGGCGATCGCCACCAGCCCTGGCATCCCCCACCCGCAAGCACTCGCAGCACACGCATCCGCAGCGATACTGGCCTGGGCCGAGCGCGCTGAATGGCTGTGCCGTCAAGACGAACCCGAATGGCTCCTCCCCGGCGCAGCAACCATGAAGGTGGCCGAGGCACTGTTCCGCCCAACGGCGGGCAACCGGACAGACGCCCTCCCGGACCTGCTGGCCAAGTTCATCGATTGCCAGTGGCCACTCGAGTTCCTCCCTGCCAACTGACCGCCGGGAGTCCGGAGCATGCCCTGACGTTGGTTCGCGCCGGGTCTTGACCACTGCGTGACAGCAAGGGACAGTCGAAGGATGCGCAATACAGCGCAACAGGCAGCGAGGGAAACTGATCATGGGGCTAAAGTTCATCGCAATCGACCCCGACACGGACACCGACCACTGCCCGGCCGTGTTCGTCGAGGAGGAAACCGGGGACCTGCTGTTCCAGGGCTGGATTATCACCGATGCCGCGACCCTCGCGGAGGTCGGCGAGTACAGCCGGATCGCGGACAACGAGTCCGTCGTCAGGGTCCCGGCGCGGATGCGGGCGATCATCCTGGAGGCGCTCAGTGGGCACGGTACCGCCGTTTCGCGATCTGATTGCGGCCACGGTCAGCTCGGCGGTTCACCTCGAGATGCGGGACTCCTACGATCCTGACACGCCGCAGTACCGGGAATGGCTTGCCGGGACCCCGCGGCCCGTTCCCGCGAGCCAGGCCTGGTATGACCTGGTGTGCGAGCACGTCGCCCGGGGGGTGCGGTTCAGGCGGGCCCGGGTCGTGTCCGAGCCGGTGAGCGACTACATCAGGTTCGAGCACGAGGCGACGGCCGGGCTGAACGTCGCGGCGGGCGAGGAGGTCCGCTGGCTGCCCAGGCGACGGGCGTCTGACCTGTGCCTGCCGGGAAACGACTTCTGGCTGTTCGACGGGCGCCTGCTCCGGATCCACCATTTCTCCGGTGACGGCCGGGTCGTCGAGGACGAGCTGTGCGACGACCCGGCCGTCGTGGCCATGTGCTCCGCGGCGTTCGAAGCCGTCTGGGACCGGGCCGTCCCGCACGGCACCTACCAGCTCACCTGAGCCTGCGCCCGTGCCCGTATCGCCCTCTAGCAGCGTGCAGCGCGCCCGCGAGCAGCTCGCCGAGCGGCTGCGCGACATCCGCCTCGACGCCGGCCTCGATGGCCGCGCGCTGTCTGCGGCCGCGCACTGGCACCCGGCCAAGACGTCGCGGATCGAGTCAGCCAAGCAGGCACCGAGCGAGGCCGACATCACCGCCTGGTGCCGGGTCTGCGAGGCCGACCGCGAGATACCCGACCTGATCGCGGCGTCGCGCGCCGCGGACTCGATGTACATCGAGTACCGGCGGGTCAACCGCGGCGGCATGCGGCGGATGCAGGAGTCGCGCCGCCCCCTGTACGAGCGGACGCGGCTGTTCAAGGCCTACTGCCCGTCAGTGGTCCCAGGCTGGCTGCAGACCCCGGGGTACGCGACCGCGCTTCTGTCGTCGATCACCGAGTTCCGCGGCTCGCCAGACGACGTGGCCGACGCGGTCACCGCGCGGATGAAACGCAATCGGATCATCGGCTCAGGTGATCACCGCTTTGCGCTCCTGCTAGAGGAGACCGTGCTGCGGTACCGGATCGGCGGCACGGACGTCATGGCCGGCCAGCTCGCCCGCCTGGCCGAGGCCACCGCCTTGCCGTCGGTTGCCCTGGGCGTGATCCCGTTCGCCGCCCCGGAGCGCCCGGCGTGGCCGCTGGAACAGTTCACCGTGTTCGACGACGAGCGGGTCCACGTCGAGCTGCTGTCAGCACAGGTGACCGTGAGCGCGCCGAGCGAGATCACGCTGTACGTCCGCGCCTTCGAGCGCCTCGCCCGCCTTGCTGTCTACGGTGGTGCCGCCAGGTCGCTGATCGGCGACGCGCTCGATGCTCTCCAATAACTCGCGCGCAATTTGCCGCAACCCTGTTCTCGCCTGGCGGCCCTTGCTTGTTAGCTGAAGGTGACCGTCGGGTATGCGATTGGGGTTCGAGCATGCATGCAACCGAGACGGGCCGCGACTTCATGACAGCGCCCGTAGACAGATGGTGCCGGCATTGCGGCGAGCTGGTCACAGTGGCCGCGGGAGACCCCGATGTCAGTCGCGCGGTCCACGACACCACAGGCCGAGAGGAGTGTGCAGACGGCAAGCATGTCGCCGCGCCGGATACAGCTGACCCGGCCATGCGCGCGGCCGCCCGGCGGCTCACGAAGGAGTTCCCCGGCTGGCAGGTCGCCTGGTATTACAGCCACTTCCGCGCATGGCGTACGGACACGGTCACCGTTGTCCCCGTTGAGGCGGCCGCCGAAGACGAGATGCGGACCCGGCTGAGCTCCCGGCAGCCCTGGCGGCAGCCGTGACCGCCACCGTGGATTCGCTCGGTGCCGCGGCGCAGCGGATGCGCGACCGACTTGAGGCGCACCGGCTGGCGGCAGAACTGGGCTGCGAAGTCACTCCACATCCGGAACTTCCCGGGATCGTCGAAGCGCGCGGGCCCGCCGAGGGCATCTGGCTGCTAGCAGGAACACCAGTCAAAGTCCGCGCCGCGGCACGGGCGGCACAGATGCGCGAGTGGCTCGCCTGCCTCGGCACCCTCGATAGCGCAGGTTGAAAGGAACCTCTTGTCTAGGGTTCGTGCTTGCCGTCGTATCGGACTGCCGGTAACCGCTGCCGTCGTCGCTCTCGCCGCGTTCCTGCCGTGGCTCAGCGACATGGCTTTCCCGAGCAGGGGCGGGCGGAAGAGTCTGGTGTTCGACTGGCGGTGAAATGGGCAGGCAAGCCGACGGCGGTTACCAGGACTTCCGCGAGAATCAGCTATCTGGCTGCTTACCGTGCTCCGGGCTGATTCCCAGCCGGTCCAGTGCCGGGAGCACCGCGGGGTTCCCGGCCGCCAGGGCACGGAGCGGTGGTTTCCACACGCGGTCGCAACACTTCCTTGATCATTAGGGGTCGTGTTGTCGTCTCGTCGGGTGAAGAAGGGGCCGGGGCGGCGTCCGCTGTCGGCCAAGCGCCAGCGGTTTGTCGAGCTGCGCGAGCGGGGGTGGAGCATCAATGCGGCTGCCCGCGAGGTCGGGGTGTCGCGCTCTTGCGGGGCGAACTGGTCGCGCGGTTACAAGACCTACCGCGGCGGGCAGGTCACCGGGTTCGTGCCGCCGCTCGAGCGGCTGGCGGTGCGCGAGGTCAGCGGCCGGTTCCTGTCGCAGGACGAGCGGATCGAGATCGCCGACCTGCGCCAGGCGGGCATGAGCATCCAGCAGGTCGCTGCCCGGCTGGGCCGATCGCCGTCGACGATCTCGCGGGAGCTGCGCCGCAATGCCGCCGTCGGCGGGGACTACCGTCCCTTCGAGGCTCAGCGGCAGGCCGTCCTGCGCCGCGCCCGGCCCCGTCTGCGGCGCATTGACACCAGCAGCGGGCTGCGGCGCACCGTCGGCGAGCTGCTGGCCCGGCGCTGGAGCCCGCAGCAGATCAGCCGCCACCTGCGCGCCCGGTTCCCGGGCCAGCGGCACATGAGGCTCTGCCACGAGAGCATCTACCAGGCCATCTACCAGCCGGGCTCGGCGCTTCTGCGTCCCTCGCCGCTGGCGCCCGCCGGTCCCCGCTGCGCACCGGACGTGACCACAGGCGCGCCCACCAGCGCACCGAGCGCAGGAGGCCGCGGTTCGAGCAGCCCATGCGAAGGATCAGCGAGCGCCCGTTCCCGCCCGAGGACCGCTCCCAGGCCGGGCACTGGGAAGGCGACCTGATCATCGGCAAGGACGGCGGATCGGCAATCGGCACGCTGGTCGAGCGGCAGACCAGGCTGGTCCGGCTGCTGCACCTGCCGCGCCGCGACGGCGACGCCCTGCACGACGCGCTGGCAGCGCGGATGGGCGACCTGCCGCCGGGGCTGCTGCGGACGATCACCTGGGACCAGGGCACCGAGATGGCCCGCCACCTGACCATCACCCGCCCGCTGGGAACCCCGGTCTACTTCTGCGACTCGCACTCGCCCTGGCAGCGCGGCACGAACGAGAACACCAACGGCCTGCTCCGGGACTACTTCCCGAAAGGCACCGACCTCAGCGTCCACTCCCGAGAGCACCTCCTGGCGGTCGAGAACGAACTCAACAACCGCCCCAGGCGCATCCTGAACGATCAGACGCCAGCCGGGTTGTTCACCGTCCTGCTAACCTCCGAAAATCCGCCTGTGTTGCGACGTTGACTGGAACCTGCCCCGACGCCA
>Ga0307478_10000852_pt1 | contig 28982 bp, 26 predicted proteins | sample atmos_gasesECM4C_2_FD_203713 | JGI IMG/M metagenome (GOLD analysis project Ga0307478, IMG submission 203713) | Hardwood forest soil microbial communities from Morgan-Monroe State Forest, Indiana, United States - atmos_gasesECM4C_05 | ecosystem: Environmental > Terrestrial > Soil > Temperate...
CTTGCCCCTTGGTATTGCAAGCGGTTCGCCATCCCTTAAGTAACCTCGGTCACCCCGGTTCTTGATGTCTTAGATGCTTCTACACGCACTTCAGAGACTTATCCGCAGAACGCCAGCAACTGCCTAAAGGGAAATTGTTTGCGCATGGAGGATGGTTTCGTGCCGCAGGCATGCCTGCTTTCGACGCTACTGGCGCTGGTCCGACGTAACTTTCCGCTGAAGAAAACGCAAGGTACGATCCGCCCCAGAACCGATTTCTGGAGAAAACTTTGCGTCGTTCTAGTACCTTTGCCTTAATTCTTGGGGTCTTTTTTGTCCTGACCCTCATCCTTCTCACGCGCCATTCGATTTCCTTCACCACAACGGCAGCAGCGCAGCAGGCCAGCCAGGCACCTAAGATCGTCCGCAGCAGCGTTCCGGCCTCACTGCCTGCTGCGAAAACGGCAGACCTGCAGCCGCAGTTCGCGCCTCCGGGAACCGAGTTCTATAGCGCCAAGCGGGGGGACAGTATGGGATCGGTCGCCCGGCAATATTTGAAGCGGACATCCTACCTCACCTCCAGGGAGTTGGCGGAGGCCATTCGCAAATCCAACGGCAACCGCACCGGCAACAACCTGAAAGCTGGCGAGCAGCTCGTCATCCCCGGCATCCTGTCGGCGCCGATCGTCGAGAAAACCATCCCCGTAGCCAAGGACTTTGAAGTCCGCGCCATCTATCTGACCGGCGTCATGGCCGGAAGTGACCACGGGATACGGATTATCAAGCACTGGCGCGAAGTCGGCGGCAACGCCGTGGTGTTCGATATCAAGGACAGCGACGGCAGCGTGAACATCCCGTTCGACCACCCGCTCGCCGGACGCCAGCATGTCTACATTCGCGACGTACCCAAGCTCGCCCACTTCCTGCACTCGCAGGGTATGCACGCCATCGCCCGCATCGCTATCTTCCGCGACCAGCGCCTGGTGGAAGCCCATCCCGAGCTGGCCGTGAAGTCGCATCGTACGGGGAACGCGTGGCGTGAGAATGGCAAGCTGGTCTGGACCGATACCTCGAATCCCAAGGTGCAGGAATACAACATCGCCCTGGCGAAATACGTCGCCGACTTAGGCGTGGACGAGATCCAGTTCGACTACGTCCGCTTCCCTGCCGAAGGCGACCAGAAAGACGCGACCTTCTACTTCCAGACCGAGCACCCAACCTGGCACCGCACGGACGTGATTACCGACTTCCTCAAGCACGCTTATACCGAGCTTCACCCCAAAGGCGTGCTGCTCTCCCTCGACGTCTTCGGCGTGATGGCCTGGCAGCGCCCCATCGACCTGTCGCACACCGGGCAGGACATCGTCGGCATGGCGAAGTATTGCGACGTGCTCTCGCCCATGATCTACCCCTCGCACTTCTTCGGCATGGACGGCTACGCCCACCCCGGCGACGCCCCCGAACACTTCATCGGCGAGTCCATGGACCGCTTCAAGCTGATCACCAAGGATGAAAATGCCGTAATCCGCCCCTGGCTGCAAGCCTTCCACTGGAGAACCAAGACCTACTCACCGGAATACATCGAGACGCAGGTACGCGTAGCGAAAGAGAAAGGCGGAGTGGGATTCCTGTTCTGGAACGCGGGAAATGACTACTCGAAGCCGTATGCCGCTATGCCGGTTATGAAGGCGGCGAAAGAAAAGAAATACTTCCGCGGGGATGAAATGCCGGGAGTGGCAGCCGCACCCGCGACGACGGCCAGTGCGGGGCCGGCGGGACAGTAGCGAACGCGTCGTGGAGTTCCCAGGTTGGCGCCAAAAAGCGGCGCGAACCTGGGGCACCAAGCGTACTAGAATCGGTTCCTTGAAACATCAGCTCATCGCGACGACAGTCCTCGCTATTGCCCTGGGCGTTTGTACGCCCATTTTTGTTCATAGAAGAGATCTCGACGCGGCATCCTTGCGGTGGAAACAACTTCCCACTCTTGAAAACGAAGCCGCAATGAAACTCGAGGCGAATAAGAATTCCGCGATCGCTTTGCGTTACCAAACAGGAGCCGGTGTTCTTGTATTTGCAGCTCTAAATGTGATCTGGACGGTCGGAAGGCGGCCCCGGACCAGCGGTGCCCCAGGTTCGCGTCCGCTCTTTGGACGCTAACCTGGGCTCACCACAAACCCCCAACCGACCGCCCGGAACGCGGGTGCCCATCCTTACCTCGCGCTCTTTGCGAGGTAGGGTGGAGATTTTCGCACTGCACACTTCCCCGCTGTTGCCGCTCGTAAAATCTCTGCCACGCTCTCCAGAACCCACAATTCGCTCAGTTATAATCAACTGTAATTTTGCTGGCGTCTCGCGTCCTCGCTGCGACCAAACCGCTTGCAAGGTTACGGCATCCAACCTCACAAGGAGCCTCCATGGCGATTCAGAAGACCGACAAGATCTGGCACAACGGCAAGCTCATTGGCTGGGACGACGCGACCATCCACGTGATGGCGCACGTCATCCACTACGGCTCGTCGGTGTTTGAAGGCGTACGCTGCTACGCGCCCCCCAGCGGCCCGGCAATTTTCCGCGCTCCGGAACATGCGCAGCGCCTGCTGGATTCGGCCAAGGTCTATCGCATCGAGGTGGACTTCACCCGCGACGACATCGTTAAAGCCATGTGCGACGTGGTCGCCCACAACGGCGTGTGGCCCTGCTACATCCGGCCAGTTGTGTTGCGAGGCTACGGCGAGGCTGGCGTGAACCCGTTCAACTCGCCCACCGAGGTGTACATCGTCAACTATCCGTGGGGAAAATATCTGACCTCGGATGCGGCCGGCTGCGATGTCTGCGTCTCCTCCTGGACGCGCCTCGCCCCCAACACTCTCCCGGCGATGGCCAAGTCGGGCGCCAATTACATGAATTCTCAGCTCATCAAGATGGAAGCCATCGTCAACGGCTACGCCGAAGGCATCGCCCTCGATACCAACGGCTACGTCAGCGAAGGCTCCGGTGAGAACGTTTTCCTCGTGCGCAACGGCGTGCTGCAGACCGCGCCTCTTGGCAACTCCGTGCTCCCCGGCATCACCCGCGAGTCCGTCCTGCAGATCGCCCGCGATCTCGAAATCCCGATCCTCGAGCAGATGATCCCGCGCGAGATGCTCTACATCGCCGACGAGGCCTTTTTCACCGGCACCGCCGCCGAGGTGACGCCGATCCGCTCCGTCGACAAGATCAAAGTAGGCAAGGGCACCATGGGACCGATCACCAAGGCGATCCAGAAAGAGTTCTACGCGATCGTCAAAGGCGAGAAGGCCGATCGCCACCAGTGGCTGACGCCAGTCCCTGTGCGGAGCAAGCAGACAGTGAGTGTGTAGGACGACAGGCTCTAGCCCTGACGATCGAGGCTCTGGCATATCAGGGATGATCAGGTTCGTATCAGGGCACGCCTTCACAGCTTGCGGAAAGACACGAGATTTGTAGCGCCGGCATCCTGCCGGCTGTCTAGAGGGCGTCCCGCCCTCGAATTTAGCCGGCGAGACGCCGGCGCTAGCCTGTTTGTATCAGGGCACGCCTTCAGGCGTGCCGGAACCAGGCGTCCAGATGAATCCCTTTAGGGGCAGTACCGGCGGAACTCTCACTCTTTAGCTCACATTCCGACAGCATCGTATCTGCGGTCCGTTTAGCCATTGAAAACAACGAACGCTAGAACCGCCCGACATAGGCGGCTTTTCTTGTATGTCTTCGCAATCTTTTGCGCCAGCTTTGCGATTAAGAGCTTTTGTTTTCTTCCCACCCCCAACCACGCAATCCGACAGCGACGAGCTACCCGCCATCAGCCACCAGCCATTACTTAGGTCATCTTGGGCCCGGTGACGTTTCGCGCCATGATAGGCAAAGGCCACGGGAGCCGTGTCGAATGAATATTGATGATTTGCTTCGGATTGCGATGGAGCGCCGCGCCTCGGATTTGCACCTGAAAGTTGGCAACTACCCGCACCTGCGGGTTGACGGCGAACTGCATCCCCTGACCGAGCAGCCCCGCATCACCGCCGAAGATATGCTGACCATGGCATTCAGCATGATGTCGGCCCGCCAGAAGCAGAAATTTAAAGAGACCACCGAAATCGACATGGCCTACGGCGTCGCCGGACTCGGCCGCTTCCGCGTCAACGTCTTCCAGCAGCGCGGCAACGTGGGCTTGGTGCTCCGCGTCATTCCCACCAAGATCCGCGCGCTTGACGAACTCTACCTGCCGAAAGTGGTCGAACAGATTTGCGACATGCCTCGAGGCCTGGTGCTGGTCACGGGTGTGACCGGTTCCGGTAAATCGACAACGCTCGCCGCCATGGTCGATCGCGTGAACGCCACTCGCGCCGAGCACATCATCACCATCGAAGACCCGATCGAATTCCTGCACCGCGACAAGAAAGGCTACGTCAACCAGCGCGAAATCGAAGTGGACACGCCTTCCTTCTCCGCGGCGCTGCGTGCTTCTCTTCGTCAGGATCCGGACGTGATCCTGGTCGGCGAAATGCGCGACCTCGAAACCATCGGCACCGCCATCCACGCCGCCGAAACCGGCCACATGGTGTTCTCCACATTGCACACGCTGGACGCGGTCGAAACCATCAACCGCATCATCGCTGTCTTCCCGCCGCCCGAGCAGAAGCAGGTGCGTTTGCAGCTCGCGGCCATTCTGCGCGCCATCATCAGTCAACGCCTGGTCCGTCGCGCCGACACCGAGGGCCGTGTGCCCGCGGTCGAAGTCATGATCAACACTGCGTTCATCCGGGAATGTATTCTCGTTCCGGAGAAGACGCGCTCCATCCGTGACGCGATCGCCGCCGGCACTTCGCAGTACGGCATGCAGACCTTCGACCAGTCGCTCTGGGACCTGTTCCAGGCCGGCCTGGTCGGTTACGAAACCGCGCTCGAGAACGCCTCCAACGCCGACGACTTCAAGCTGCGCATGCAAGGCATCGCATCCACCGCCGACATCTCCCGCCAGGCCATGCAATCGGCCGGCTTCGGCGGCCGCTAGTTTCCCATCTCCAGAGTCCTGTCCTCCTGAACTGGGCGCGCGCCAAGCGCGCCCTCTTTTGTGAAGAGCGGCTGTTAGGTCGTAGGCGTCAGGTTGCGTGTGTCAGGCGTCAGGCTCCGACATCACTAACGGAATTTTCGGATGTCCTATCGAATACCTTGGCATCTCCGCAAAAACTTCTCTCCGCTGCCCCCTGAAACCTGAGCCCTGAGCCCGACACCTGATTCTCTCTGCGCTCTCTGCGGCCGTTCTCAGCGTCCTCTGCGTTTTAAGGTTTTCTGCACTGAGACCTGCACCATGCCTTTCCATCGCCCGTCCATTGCGCTAATGTGTTCGCGATGTCGTTTGCTCGCTCCAAAAAGAAGCTCTACACCGAAGGCGAACTCTACGAATACGCGGTCGGCGCGCTCGCCCGCCGCATGCGTTCGGTCGCGGAACTCAAGCGTCTGCTCCGCCAGAAAGTCGAAGCCGATACTGAGTTTGGCCAGACTTTGGTCGAACTGATCATCCGCCGCCTCAAAGACCAGGGCTACCTCAACGACGCGAAGTACGCCGCCGCGTACTCCTCCTTCCGCCGGGACAACCAGAAATTCGGCCGCATGCGCATCGTCACCGATCTCAAAGCCAAGGGCGTTCACGAGGAGGTAATCGACACCGCTGTCTCCGCCGCCTTCGACGAAGTCAACGAAGAAAAGCAGGCCCGCGCCTACCTGAAGCGCAAGCGCCTGAACAAGCCCCAGGACCAGAAACAAACCGCCCGCATCTTCCGCCAACTGACGCGAGCTGGCTTTCGATCAAAGACCATCTTCACGATCCTGAAAAAATGGGATGTGGACGACGAGATGCTCACCACACTAGAAGGCGAAACCCAGGAATAATCCGAGATGTGTTTTCCAAAGCCTTGGATTACTTCGTGCCCTTCGTGGTAATCCTTCGTGTCCTTGGTGGTGAGATCTCTTCCTCTGCGACCCCCGTGTCCCTCTGTGGTTTAGAATTAAGGTTTCTAACAGCAAGTTTGTTTTGTCCATTGAGGTCACTAAAGTTTCATGCTGACCGGCTCCCAAATTCGCCGAATGTTCCTGGACTTTTTCATCGAAAAGGGTCACCGCGAGGTGCACTCCTCCTCGCTCGTCCCGCAGAACGATCCGACCCTGCTTTTTACCAACGCGGGGATGAACCAGTTCAAGGACGTTTTCCTCGGCCTCGAAAAACGCGACTATTCCCGCGCCACGACTTCGCAGAAATGCGTCCGCGCCGGCGGCAAGCACAATGACCTGGAGAACGTCGGCTTCACCAACCGCCACCACACGTTTTTCGAGATGCTGGGGAACTTCTCCTTTGGCGATTACTTCAAGAAAGACGCTATCGCCTACGCATGGGAACTGATCACCTCACCGAAGTGGTTCGGAATTCCTAAGGAGAAGCTTTATGTAACGATTTTCAAAGGCGAGAACGGAGTGGAGCGCGACGCCGAAGCCTACGACCTGTGGCTCGCGCAAGGCGTCGCCAAGAATCGCATTTACGAGTTCGGCGCCAAAGACAACTTCTGGCAGATGGGCGACACCGGCCCTTGCGGCCCATGCAGCGAGATCCATTACGACATGGGCGCCATCGCCAGTGACCAGGGCCACACCGATTGCGCCTTCGCCTGCGATTGCGGCCGCTACGTCGAGATCTGGAATCTGGTGTTCATGCAGTTCGATCGCGATGCGTCCGGCAAGCTGACGCCGCTGCCCAAGCCGTCGATCGACACGGGCGCCGGCCTCGAACGCGTCACCGCAGTCTTGCAGGGCGTGATCTCCAATTACGAGACCGACCTGTTCACGCCGCTGATCCAGCGGGCGGCTGAACTGACTGGTGCATCACTCAAGAAAGAGCTCGATAAAGAGGCGCACACAAAATCCGCCGCCTCGTTGCGCGTGATCGCCGACCACTCCCGTGCAGCTACATTCCTCATCTCCGACGGAGTCATTCCCTCGAATGAAGGACGCGGGTATGTCCTACGTAAAATCATCCGCCGCGCCATCACCCACGGACGATTGCTCGGACAAACCAAACCGTTTCTCCACCAGATGGTGTTTACGGTCCGCGACCTGATGCAAAATGCGTACCCGGAATTGAAGGAGACAGCAGAACGAGTATCCAAAGCCGTGCTGGCAGAAGAGACCAGATTCGCGCACACCATGGAAGTCGGACTGAAGAAGCTGGAAGATGACCTGCAGCCTCTCATTTCATCCGCTCGCAAGGATCCGGCGGCAAGGCCGATCTATTCCGGCGACAAGGCTTTCAAACTCTACGACACCTTCGGAATGCCGCTCGATTTCATGCAAGACGCCGCTCGCGATCAAGGCATCATCTTCGATCAGGCGGGATTCGATGTCGCAATGGAAGAACAGCGACAAAGGGCTAAGGCGTCCTGGAAAGGCGCCGCCAAGCAGACTGCCAATCCCGAATATCAGAAGCTGCCAACCTCCGTCTTCGAGGGCTACCGCCAGACTCGCTCCGAAGGATGCGAAGTACTCGCGTTGCTGAAAAAAGGTCAGGGCGCGCGCGAACTCCAACCCGGCGACGAAGGCGAGGTCATCCTCGACCACACTCCGTTCTACGCCGAGGCTGGAGGCCAGGTCGGCGATCGCGGCTGGCTCTATTCCGACGATCACAACACCATCGTCGCGGAAGTGACAGGTACGTACTATCCGGTGCAGGGCGTCCGTGCCCACAAGGTCGTTGCCAGGCAACCGATTCACGTCGGCGATAAAGTCGATGCCGTCGTCGACACCGGTGTGCGCGAAGCCACCATGCGCAATCACACTGCCACGCACTTGCTCCATGCAGGCCTTCGCGAGGTTCTCGGCAAGCATGTCAAGCAGGCCGGATCGCTGGTCGCGCCCAACCACCTGCGCTTTGACTTCTCGCACTTCACCGGAGTCGAAGACGAAGAACTGCAGGACATCGAAGACCTCATCAACAAGGAGGTCCTGCGCAACATCAAAGTCGAGACCATTGAGAACGTTCCCATCGATGTCGCCATCAACGAGTACCACGCCATGGCGCTGTTCGGCGAAAAGTACGGCGACAAGGTCCGCGTCATCCGCATCGGCGACTTCTCCACCGAACTCTGCGGCGGCACGCACACGGCGGCCACTGGCGAAATCGGGCTGATCAAGATTCTGAAAGAGGGCAGCGTCTCCTCCGGCGTGCGCCGCATGGAGGCCATCACCGGTGAAGGCTCTCTGCGTCATTTCCGCAAAGATCACCATCTCGAAAGCGTCGTTGCTGCGCTCGCCGGACACGCCGAGGCCGACAGTCCTGCCGACGCACTCAAACTCGAACTCGACAAGAAAGACGCCGAAATCAAGCGGCTGGCGCGAGAACTCGACCAGGCGCGCATGAAGTCGGCCTCGTCCTCGGTCGCGTCAGCCAACGAGAAAATTCGCGATGTAAAAGGCGTGAAGGTGCTCGTTCATCGCGTCGACAACCTCGACCGCTCTCAGATGCGCACGTTAGTGGATCAATTGCGCGACAAGGTGGGATCTGGCGTGGTCGTGCTCGGCTCGGCCACGAATGGCAAGGTCGCACTGATCGCCGGCGTCACGAAAGACCTGACCTCGCGCGTGCAAGCGGGCAAAGTGATCGGACAGGTCGCGCAGAAGGTCGGAGGAAAAGGCGGAGGCCGTCCTGATATGGCCGAAGCCGGCGGGGATAAGCCGGAAGGGCTGGATACTGCTCTGGGCGAGGTGTACGACATCGTCGGGGAGATGGTGTAGAAGGCTCTGGGCTCTGGGCTCTGGGCTCTGGGCTCTGGGCTCTGGGCTCTGGGCTCTGGGCTCTGGGCTCTGGGCTCTGGGCTCTGGGCTCTGGGCTCTGGGCTCTCGGCTCTAGCAAGCAGGCTCTAGCGATCGGGCTCTAGCTGACAGAACTATCGTGGACAGGCTCTCGCTCTCGCTTGATGAGGATGTCTCCCTTTTCCGGACTACTTGCAGAGTTCGGTGGTGAGGATTTCGCGGCGGCTTTGGGCCAGGGGATCTATCCGGGTCAGGACAAGGCTATACGTCGCAAACGAGATAATGGCCAGCGCTACGAAAACGAAGACAGCCAGCCAGGGCCGCGCGTAAGAACGGGCAAGAAATATGGTGAGGGCGCCTATCCCGAAAATGACGATCTGGAGAACCAGGCTGGCGAGGACGGTCAATTGCGAGGCGCGCTGACGGCCGAAGGTGGCGACTTCTATTTTTTTGGGCGAGTAAAGGGATAAGAGATTTCCGGCCGCGAGATTGATGGGAGCGGCAAATAGCAAGCCTGTGACCGTGATCGCGACCGCCAACCACGACGGCGGCCGGAACAGAAGACTCACGGCGACGGCCAGAATCAATACTTCCGCAGCGAGCACGGCCATGTGGGCGAGATTTTTCCCCAGCACCACGCTCCGAAAGCTTGCCGGCGAGGCCAGGAAAAACTGCACGCCTCCGCCGTCGGCTCCGAAGGTGTTGTAGATGAGGTTGGTGAGCAGCAGCAGCGCGTAGGCGGAGCCGATCGGCAGCGCGAGATCGGGTGAGTTAAAGAGAAAGCCTCCGCTGCGACCGCGTATTCCGAAAACTACAAGCATGATGATGGGAGTAACAAAGGTCAGCAGCATGGGTCCGCTGCGCGCGAGATAACGAAGCTCCTTTTCGAAGACAGCCGCGACTGGCCCGGATAAGCCAGGCACGGTCCAGCCCGGCTGCACGCCGATCCTTTGATGAAGCGCAGCGTCGCGGCTCACCTCACTGAGGTTCTCACCGCGATATTGAGCGCGAAGGCGGACTCCGAGCGTACGGAGAATCGCGGCAGCGTACAGAACTAATCCTGCGAGGAAGGCGAGGGCGAGTGGGTATCGTCCGTCGGCCGCACCGACTATCGAGGCGGCCGCAACTCCGGGAGGCAGCATGGCCTGGACCGGGTTCGCGATGCGGCTGATTTTGTGAAAGGTGGCATTGGGACGTTCGCCGTAACGAGTCAGCATAGGACCAACGAGTTGCAGGCTGATCATCGCAAGAAAAAAGAGGACAGCGAAGATTTCGCGCGTGCGCCGCTGAGCGAGCCAGCGCTCGACCCAGGCAAATATCATTTGGGTGAGCAGTATGTTGATGGCGGCGAAGACGGCGAGCACGAGCGCGGTCCATAGGAAGAGATCTCCGGGGCGCGCCCAGCCAACACCCAGAGTGATACCGAGTAGCCAGAGAGTACCGAGTACGGTGGCAGGATCGAGCGCGCCATATACCAGACGCACCAACACGTAGGCGGGGTAGTTCAGGGGGAAGCGCAGAAGGTGGGAGGAGTCCATCGTCTCGGTGAGGGCGGTGGCCATCACGGGAAAAAGTTGCCAGAACAAAAACACAGGCCAGAGGAGAAGAGCAAGAGCTTCCGGTCTGCCATGGGAGACGAAGTACCAGGCGGTGACGCCGAGCAAGACGGCTCCGCCGAGGCCGCCGGCGGCGATGACGATGCTGATCACAATGCGGGAAAAAAGCTCGAGCGCTCCCTTGGTTGTACGCAGGGAGTGGGTGAACATGTGCCAGCGCACCTGGCCGATGGCGGCGAGTTGTCCGCGTGATTGGGACGTCAGCCGAGCCATGACAGTTCCCGCTCGGCAGGGTGCGTTCCGCCGACCGTATGGAGAAAGATTTCTTCCAGCGTCAGCTTTCCGGCGGACGCAAGAAGCTGGGGTTGGGCGGCAGACTGCGCTTGGACTCCGGCACGAAGCTCTTCGAGCGAACCCTGGGCGACGAGCTGTCCGCGATGAATGATAGCCACGTGGCTGCAAAGGCGTTCGACGATTTCGAGGACGTGCGAGGTGAGAAAGATCGTAGCCCCACGAGCAATCATGCGTTGAAGCATGGCTTTCAAGGTGCCGGCGGCGATCGCATCGACGCCTTCGAAGGGCTCGTCAAGAAAAAGGATCTTGGGGCCGTGGATTACGGCGGCTGCGAGGGCCAGCTTTTTCTGCATGCCATGGGAATAGTCGGTGACGAGCTTGCGCGGCTGATCGGCGAGTTGCATGAAGTCGAGGAGCTCCGTGGCGCGCCGCGCGCAGATGTCGCGATCGAGGCCGTACATTCGGCCGACGAACGTCAGGTACTCCGCTCCGGTGAGCCGGCCGAAGAGAGCCAGTCCCTCGGGCACGACGCCGATCTGCCGCTTCACATCGACAACCTGGCGCTCGAAGTCCAGCCCCAGAATTTCGATTCGGCCTGAGGTGGGAGCGAGGAGTCCGGTCAGCATCTTGATGGTGGTGGATTTGCCGGCACCGTTCGGGCCGAGGAATCCGAAGAACTGTCCGGGGGCAACCCGGAGGTTCACATCCTGGACGGCGACGAGGTCTCCGAAGCGGCGAGTCAGGTTTTCGGTTGCGATGGCCGCCGTTGGGTTGTGGTTCTCCGGAAGATTTCCCGCTGCATGCATTGGGTTTCGAATCTAGCATACCGGGTGTGACGAGGCAGACGGCGCAATACCTCAGCAATCGAAGGTCGCGACCGCTGGCTGAAGATCGCAATGAAAATCCCGATTCTTACTCCACAGGCTGGCAGACTTTTAATTGCGGCTGAAACGAAATTGTAACTTCACGCACAATGGACGTAGAGGGGAATGAGGAAGTACAGGAGGCTGGCGCCGGCCTCCGGTCTTCAAATTTTCGGATGGATGGATCTTGCAGGGGTGACGGCCTGTGCGGTGGCGCTCGCAAGCTTGCAGGCCGGCCAAATCTGACACCGGCTAAAGCCTCTAAGTTTCATTAATTTAGCTGGATTTCCTCACCTAAATTATCTACCAGACTCTGCCGCCACCGTCTACGGCATTCGCGGTATTCTCCGGGTTGGAGAGGCACGGTAGCGTCACAGCAGACGACGAGCACTGACTCGCGTTCACAAGTTGCAATGGATTCTGGGGCGAGGTGGCCATGCATTCCCTGGTTCTGATTGCTGTATTACATGCGGTTGTTTCGATCCCCCCGATTCGTGTGTTTCAGCCTTATCCCGACGTGAAATGTCCAAATGGATACTCGCTGTGGTGGCCAGCGGGCAAAGAGTTCGAGAACGACCGGTACGCGCAGTGCGTGAAATTCGCTCGCACACCGACGAAGGCAGCGGCAAAGCCAGCGCATTCAGGACATAAGATCGTTACCAATGTGAGTTTACGGCAAAAGGGCGTCCAGCCCTGAGGCGTGTGAATTACTGTTCTGCGGCACCCACCTTACCAGCTTCGCGGTATTTTCCCCTGTTCGTATACGCGATAGCGTCGTTTTAGCACGCAAGAGCTCGACGCGAGCCGAGTGTCGATTTCATACCTGGGAGGATTCCGTGAACAAGTTTGTCAGATCGTTGCTGAATATCGGTCTCGCCGCGCTTGAGCTGTCAGACCGCGCTACGGGTGAGATGCGCGATCAAGTCAAGGATCGGTTCGACGATTTCAGCGACCGAGTCGGAGACCTGAGCGATCGCACGCGCCGGGCAGTGGGCCTGGAGCGAAGCCATGCGTTGGAGTACGCCCTCAGCTTTGCTGCCGGAATTGGCGTGGGCGTCGGAATTGGAATGCTGCTGGCACCAGCAAGCGGAGAGGAAACCCGCGAAACCATTGCGCAGAAGGTACAGGACACGGGTGCGCGGGTACGGGATCGCTTCTCCTCATCGATGGGAACGACCGGGACCGAGACACGATGAGGGTTTCCTACCGCCGTCCATGGGGCAGCTGCGTGCCACGGGGGTTACGGAATTCTGGATTGGACGCGTATTGACTGACTGAGCGAAGGAGAAACTATGACTATCTGGACCATTTTATTCATCATTCTGCTGATCGCATGGATTGGCGGCTTCACGGTTTTCCACGTGGCCAGCGGATTGATTCACCTGCTGCTGGTGTTCGCGGTGATCTCGCTGATCCTGCATTTCGTCATGGGGACACGCGCAGCATAGCGTGGCTGCTGTGAGCTGGCAGCCCCAATACTGACATCGGGCAAGGCGAGCAAAAGGAGAGGTAATGGCTGAGCAGAACACAAAACGATGCAAGCATCCCGGGTGCAGTTGCGTGGCGGCCTCCGACAGCGCGTACTGCAGCCCGCATTGCGAGACGGTGAAATCGGGTACGGAGATCGTGTGCCAGTGCGGGCATAGCCAGTGCACTGGAACGATGAAGTGAAGGGCTAAGGAATCCAGATCGCGAGTTGGTTTCGTCGTTGAGCATGCCAATCGTCTTCACCCCGGATTCGATTTTGGGGTGAATTTTGAGAACGATGCCAGGAGAAACCCAATGCGCATTGCCAGATTTGTTCGTTCGTTCTTGTTCGGACTCGTGATGGTGGTGCTGGTCGCAGGTGCATCGTTTGCACAGATCGGCATTGCCGTGAGCTTCGGTCCGCCGGCTTTGCCGGTTTACGAGCAGCCGCTGTGCCCGGGCGAAGGCTATCTCTGGGTGCCGGGGTATTGGGCCTACGATTATGACTACGACGACTACTACTGGGTTCCGGGCACGTGGGTGGAAGCGCCGGAAGTAGGCTATTTGTGGACTCCGGGCTACTGGGCGTGGAACGGGGATGGTTACATTTTCCACGATGGCTACTGGGGACCCCATGTGGGTTTCTACGGCGGAATCAACTATGGTTACGGCTATTTCGGGGAGGGCTATGAGGGCGGACGCTGGGATAACAGACGCTTTTACTACAACCAGTCCGTCAACAACGTAAACGTCACAAACGTTCATAACGTTTACAACACCACGGTGGTGAACAACTCGACGACGGTGAACCGCGTCAGCTACAACGGCGGCGATGGTGGCACGACGGCGCGTGCGCGCTCGCAGGATGAGATAGCTGCTCGGGATCGGCACATTGCCCCGGTGGCTGCGCAGGCGCAACAGGTGCAGGCGGCGCGTTCGCACACCGATCTGCGAGCGTCGGTCAATCATGGGCGACCTCCGATAGCGGCGACATCGAGGCCAACCGCTTTTCAGGGAGCCGTTCCGGCACGTCAAGCTGGCGCGCCTTATAATCCGCCTCCAAATCGTGGTTCGGCCCATGCGAACACCGGAGCACGGCCAGAGAATACCGCTCCTGGCAATCCCAATGCAGCCGGACGGCCGGAGAATGTTCCTCGTCCCAATTCCAATCCGGCAGGTGCGCGGCCGGAGAACAATCCTCCTCGCTCCGAAAACAATGCTCCGCGGCCAGAGAACAATGCTCCGCGGCCAGAGAACAACGTGCCGCGGCCTCCAACGGCGGTACACCCGAATGAGCTTCCGCCGCATCCGCGCCCGACCTCGCCGGACACGGGGAATCCGCAACAGGACCAGAGGCAGCAACAGCAGCAGGAAAAGATGTACAACCAGCAGCAACAAGAACATCAGAAGCTCCAAGAACGCCAGGATCAGGAGCACCAGCGTCTGCAACAACAGAACGCGGATCAGGCGCGACAGCAACAAATGGAGCAGAAGCACCAGCAGCAGACGCAGCAGATGGAGCAACGGCACGCGCAACAACAGGAGCGGACGCAACCGCCACCTCCGAGCCACGCTGGCCCGCCCCCCAGCCATGAGCAGCCGCCTCCAGGCCGTGAAGCTCCTCCTTCGAACCACGGTGAGCCCCCGCGACCGCCGGGACAGTCTTAGCGGACGATTTTCGAGGCAAATCTCTTGTCGTAAGGGGCTGGAGAGAAGGCGGGAGTGATGGATCGACGGAAGAAATACTTAAGAAAAACTCAGGACCTAATTTCGCGGAACGAAAACCCGTCGCGAATGCGGTAAGGCTGCATTTCCCGAACGATTTCATGCTCAGCCTTGAGCCAGTCATCCAGGGCATGACCGTCGCGCTTCCCGCGGCGAACGAACAGGTAGTAGGCGCGAAGACGAATCTCGTGCTCCAGCATCGGCTCGGGAAGCCAGTCATGGACAATGATTGGGGAGTTCATCGCGATCACCTCGGTAGGAGTCATGTTCCCGCGAACGTCGAAAGCGCACTATCCGGCGATCACCTCACTTTGGCGAGCATGGTACCGCAGGTTGAGGGGTGCTCGCCAAAACTCATTTCGGGGATCGGGGAGATTCTCAAGCAGCCAGCAGGCGCAGTGCGAGAAGAAGCGAGAGTGCAATCGCAGCAAGGCTGTTGGCGCGCACGATGCGGTAGCTGGCGCGCCAGGGAAACATGAGCACATCGAAGAAGACCATGAATTTATCAGGCCAGAACAGGCCGGCGACTCCGAACGCAAGAGAAAGCTGGGCAAGCACACACAAAACGACATTATTCATCCGTTTGGCTCCGACGGCACGGCAACATCTCCATTGAAAATCAAGACCAGGCAAACGAACAGCTCACGAAGGTACTCTGATCGCCTGTTGGGGAGGTTGAAATAGTCTACGCGAAATGGAGCGCTCTTTCGAGAGACTATTGCGATTGGCCTGCGAACAGCAATGCAAACAAGCTATGGTTGCGTGCGTGAGTACTCTGCCCGGTACACGAGAATCCAATCGGCGCCGTTGTCGAGCGATTTCTCCCAGGTCTCCTCCAGCCGGTCCGGCGACGTCCGCACGACTCGGAGCTTATGGAGCACAGTCTCTCCGTTCGGACCGCGACTCGGCCCATGAAACTCGGCGGCGCCCGACGACACTTTGCCTGCCAGAAAAACGTGCACCCGACCTTCATTGTCGGCAAACATGCCACCCCAGTTCTTGTCCTCCGGACTATAGGCAAACATCTTTTCGGTAACGTGCCCTTTCCCGTTCTCCCAGTGTTCAATGAACATGCATTTATCGAGCGCGAGCGTAACCTTGCTGTTGGTGGGGCCGCCTTCGCCTTTCATCGTCCAATTGCCCAGCCAATAATCGAGTTGACGAACTTCGGAGTCAGCAGGGCATGATCCGGCGCCTTGGGCTGCAGAGGACTGCGTCGCGGACCCAATCCCGATTGCGATGACAGCAAGAAAAAGAACGCTGCGCTGCTTCCACCGTTGAACATTTGCGCTTTTGGCTCATAGTGCGGCCCTCCAGATTGATTTCTCAAATGTGTTTAGCCGAGATGCGACTCCACGCCCGTTCAGCCGGCCAGGCCTTTCGGTCTCCGCGCGTGGAAACGAAATGCCGAGTCATTGCGATTCACTTCCAGAACTTCAAACCCCGCAGCCTCCAGCCGGGCGCCTACCGTCTCTGGATCCACCGGCACAAGCGTGTCGCCGATATGGATCACGCGCATCAGCCAGCTCTGTAAACTGTCGCTCCCCACGAACATCCCTCCGGGTTCGAGAACCCTCCAAACCTGCCGCAGTAACCGGTCCTGCATTTCGACTGAGGGTACGTGGTGCAGCATCGTGAACGAAACCACACTGGAGAACTGTTGATCGCGGAACGGCATGGCCGTCGCATCGCCGACCACGACCTGGACATTGCTGCCACGCAAGCGTCTACGCAGCGAGGCCGCCACTTTCGGATCGAGTTCGATTGCCGTAAGGCTGGTCACTTTCCTACGTAAGGTGTCGGTGGTGAGTCCGGGGCCAGGTCCAAGTTCGAGGACCTTTTCCCCCAAAATCGCATCGGAAACTGTCCAAGGCACTCGTTGGTCGATGGTTCTTCGCCAGCGAGCCGATCGGCACAGCCAATGATGCAGAATGTTCAAGGACTTGCCCCACTCCTCAATGGGTCCAGCGTAGCTCTTGCGCGCCTTGCGTGCGCTCGATATTCTGACAGTCAATATCGCAAATGCGACAACATGCCATTTTCGATCGCTTGCCCGATCAGCACGCCCAGATCACTACCCTGATGCGGGACTATCCCGCCGGGCACAATATCCGGTGGCATTTTCACGACCGCGATCAACTTGTGTATGCATCCCGCGGAGTGATGACCATTCGCACCAGAGTTGGGACTTGGGTTGTGCCCACCCATCGCGCGGTCTGGATTTCGGCACGCGTTCCGCATGCCATCACGATGTCAGGGATGGTTGCCATGCGGACTCTTTATTTCAAGCCGCGTCTGGCGCGATCGCTGCCGCCAGGCTGTTGCGTGGTCAACATCTCGCCACTTTTGCGGGAACTCGTCCTTCAGGCCTGCAGGTTTCAGTTCTTGAAAATGCGAGTCCCGTGGCAGAAACACCTCGTTGAGATCATCCTGGACCAGCTCGAAGCCATACAGACGGTGCCACTGCAACTTCCGCACCTGTCCGATCCCAGAGCGATCCGCGTGACTGAACGGCTGATCACCCAGCCTGGGAACCGGCTGACGCTCACGCATCTGTGTAAGTCGACGGGCGCGAGCAAACGTACGGTGGAAAGAATCATTCAGAAGGAAGCAGGTATGACACTGGGGAAATGGCGACAGCAACTGCGTCTCATGGAGGCGGTTCGACTTCTCGCGGAAGGCGCAAAAGTCACGCATGCCGCTCTGGATGCTGGCTACAACTCTCCCAGCGCTTTTATTTCCATGTTTCGAAAGACTCTGGGAACAACGCCGGCGGTTTACTTCCGGGCAGCGGGCGCACACGGAAGCAATTAGTCCTGGGCTTGCCGAATCGCCACGCGAGGGGATTGTCACCGGAATGGAAGCCTTGTGCCTCGGCGTTCGCCGTCGCTCACCGCAGTCGTACCTTCGGGTCAATCGACGGGGGCAGTCCATAGGGTCATTCTGGTAAGCAGTACGAGCTGCGCATCACAGAAGTGCCTCATTCCGAACGTGCCTATTCTGGCGGAGTACACGAGTTTTTCCCGTGACATACTTGGCTCACTGGATAGCAATGATCGGCGGCACGTCGCTATACGTACTTTTGGGGGTTTCGAGGAGGAGGGTTTTATGCGGGCAATCCGGAAAAAAATCACAGGCAAACAGTGGGCGAGATTCGCTTTAAAATGGGGCCTTCTCCTCACTGACGCGGAATTATGGGCGTCGCTGAACGAGCAATTGCGGGAAGGCGCGAACGAAGTGAGTCACGTTGTAAAGCGGCGATACGAGAAGGCGGCCGACCGCCTGCAGGAACGACGTACTTCCACGTCCACGGGTTGGGCTTCACCGACTGTCACTTTTCTGGGAGGGGTTGGTCTCGGAATTGGACTCGGTGTGATGTTCGCACCGGTCTCTGGAGACGAAGCACGCGCGGCGCTCCGCGACAAAGTGGTGGATATAAGAAACAAAGTCTCCGGCGTAGCAGTCTAGCGTGGCGTTTCGGAGTTCGCGGCGAAATTGGAACCGCACTGCGACGGCGAGGGCTGAACATTGAGCAAAGTACATAGGTCCTTCGCTGCGCTCAGGATGACACTCTTAATGATGAGACTCTTAATGATGTGTTGAATTGTGTCACGAATTTAAGGGACATCAGCAGGGTTGCGGAAAGTGGTTCCGAGGATAAAGCTTTGACCTCAGCGGCTAAAGCCGCGATCATTGTGGGGCCCTTACGGCTCGGCTAAAGCCGAGCCCTTTCAAAGCAACATCACTTCGAAGAAACAGATCTCTTTTAAAGCAACAGATCTGTTCGAAGATCCCTTCAACGCAACGGATCCCTTCAAAAGCAACAGATCTCTTCGAAGCAACAGATCTCTTCGAAAGCAACAGATCTGTTCAAAGCAACAGATCCCTTCAAAGCAACGGATCCCTTCAAAGCAACAGATCTCTTCGAAAGCAACAGATCTGTTCAAAGCAACAGATCTCTTTCAAAGCAACCGATCTTTACGAGTTTTTCGGCAGCCTGCCTCCGGTTGAGGAATCGCGCGCCCTAACTCCCTTGCGGCTCAAACCCCGGCCTTATACTATTTCTGCCTAAACCGATTCAATCGAATTCCGGGAGCACTCCACATTGATGAAGACAAGACTCGGCCGGGTCTTTTGCCTGATTACCGTCCTCATAGCTGTCAACGCTGCTTCCGCTCAGACCACTCAGGTCGTGGTCATCGATTCCTCGGCGCCTGCTCATCCCTTTCCTCATTTTTGGGAGCAGATGTTTGGCTCAGGCAGGGCTGTGCTCTCTCTCCGCGACAGCTATCGGCGCGACCTGCGCGAGGTAAAACAGGTTACGGACTTGCGATACGTGCGTTTTCATGCCGTGTTGGACGATGAAATGGGCATCTACGACGAGGATCAGCAAGGACACCCGGCTTACAATTTCTCGTATCTCGACCAGAGCTATGACGGTCTGCTCGCTGAAGGAGTCCGCCCATTCGTCGAACTAAGCTTCATGCCAAAGAAGCTGGCTTCCAATGACACGCCGCACGCTTTCTGGTACAAACCACTGCCCTGGCCGCCGAAGGATTACACGAAGTGGGATGACCTGATCACCCAGTTTGCCCGCCACCTGATCGAGCGCTACGGCATTGCTGAAGTCAGCCAATGGTACTTCGAAGTCTGGAACGAGCCCAACCTGGATTTTTGGATGGGTACTCCCAAGCAGCCAACCTACTGGGAACTCTACGACCATACGGCACGCGCCCTCAAAGCAGTAGATTCCAGATTGAGAGTGGGTGGTCCTGCGACCGCGCAGGCAGCATGGGCCGATGATTTCATCCGGCATTGTTCGCAAAATCACGTGCCCGTGGATTTCGTCTCGTCTCATGTTTATGGCGATGATAAGTCGGAGGATGTCTTCAAAACGCACGAGGCGATTCCGCGTAACCAAATGGTCTGTCGCGCAGTGAAGAAGGTACACGATCAAATCAAGAGTTCGGCCATGCCAAGTCTCCCCCTGATCTGGAGCGAGTTCAACGCGACTTACATGAACCTGCCCGATGTCACGGATTCTTCATTCATGGGGCCGTGGCTGGCCGATACCATTCGCGAATGTGACGGACTCGTCGACCTTATGTCTTACTGGACGTTCTCCGACGTATTCGAGGAACAGGGAGTAGTCAAGAAGCCATTCTATGGAGGCTACGGCCTGATCGCAGCCGGCGGTATTCCGAAGCCGGCCTTCAACGCATTCAGACTCCTGCATGAATTGGGCGACCAGCGGATCGAGGTAAACTCTGATTCCGTGCTTGCCACCCGCATGAGCAATGGTTTGATGCTGGTTGCGGTGTGGAACTACTCTTCGCCAGAACAACCCGGCACGAGCCGGAGCATCACCCTCAAGTTCAAGGGCACCCCAGCAAAGGAAGCCTGGATTTCCAGGGTCGATCCCGAGCATGGAGATGTTCACTCCGCCTACGAGAAGATGGGATCGCCACGGTATCCAACGAATGCGCAACTGATCGAGCTACGAAAGGCTGCGCTGCCGGGCGCTCCCCTCAAGCAGGAACTGACCAACGGCGAACTGACCTTAACTCTGCCCACCTACGGACTGGCCTTGATCCGTCTGGAATAGAGCACACGGAGATGGGGATAGGCGTGCTTGCGGACTCGCCTGCCGCTTGCTAAAGTCGGCTTGCGGGCGGGACAGTTTCTGGCCTTCTCCCTCGCGATGCTGCGGGGCGCGGGTTCTCTACTTTTGCGGCATCGAGCCTGGCTGCTAGTTTTTCGAAGGCGGGCTTTGGGCCTACCCACCTTAACTGCTCTACATCCTCAAAAACCGCAATATCTGTCCGCAGGGTTGCGAGTGTGCGAAACAGCAGTGCGTGCTCCCACTGCTGGCGCAGAGTCTCCGCCAGGACACCCGGATTAGTGGCTCTCACGCCCCATTCCCGGAAATCTTTGGGAATGTCCTCGAGATGAAGGAATTTTGCCAGAACCGCTGCCGATGATTTTGCACCCCAGCCGGCCAGGCCCGGATAGCCATCGGCCGAGTCGCCCACCAGCGCCAAATAATCGGGAATCGATTTCGGCAAAACTCCGAATTTCTGCAAGACTCCCGCTTCATCCATGGTCACGCGCGTGCGGCGGTTCAATTGCACGATGCGCGAGCCAAGCACGCATTGGGCGAGATCCTTGTCCGGAGTACAAATGACTACCTGTTCAACGCGCGGATCGAGAGCGGCCGCGACTGCCGCCGCGGCTAAGGCATCGTCTGCTTCGAACTCCACCACGGGCCATACCATCACACCCGCGGCTGCCAGGACCTCCTCCAATAACGGGAACTGAGCCAGCAAATCGGGTTCAACCCCTTCGCTCGTCTTATAGCCCGGCCACAAGTCGTTTCGAAAAGACTCGATCACATGATCAGTCGCAACTCCAACGTGGGTTGCTCCCTCTTTGATCATGCCCAGCACGGATGCGAGCACGCCGCGGACGGCAGCCACTTCCTGGCCATGCTCGTCACGCGCAGAGGGCAACGCATAGTAATGCCGAAACAACTCGTAGGTTCCGTCAATCAGATAAACCTTCATTCCCTGCTCCTGGAAAAACCCTACAAGTCTGGCGTCCGTAAATCAACTCGGTGGTTTCGCAACAAAAGGCTCCAGAAAAGCACCCCAGTTGCAACTTACGTCGTCTGCCGAACTTTTATCGTTGACAAGGGAGCCGCACGGTGCGGTGTCGAAATGGTAGCCTGTTTTCGTGGCGAAAGAACCGGGGGGCGAAGCGTTATCGATCGACGGGCGTGAAGTGCGCGTCACGCATCCTGAAAAGCTGTATTTTTCGCAGGCAAAAATCTCCAAACTCGATCTCGTCCGCTACTACCTTTCCGTGGCGCCGGGCGCGCTGGCCGGAATCCAGGATCGTCCGATTGTTCTCAAGCGCTTCGTCAACGGCGCCGAGGGAGAAGCGTTCTACCAGAAACGTGCACCCACGCAACGCCCTTCCTGGCTGCGAACGGTCACACTGTCCTTCCCCTCAGGGCGAACTGCGGAAGAGATCGTGGTCGATGACGCCGCGGGCCTGGCATGGATCGTGAATCTCGGGTGCATCGAACTTCATCCGCACCCGGTTCGCTCCGGCAATCTGGAACATCCCGACGAACTGCGCGTCGATCTCGATCCGATTCCGGGTGTGAGCTGGGCCGATGTCCGCCGGGTCGCGCTGGAAGTGCGGGGTTTTCTGGAAGAGGTGGGCCTTCGAGGCTGGCCCAAAACCAGCGGTTCGCGCGGCATGCACATCAATGTCCGCATCGAGCCGCGCTGGAGCTTTGCGGAAGTACGACGCGCGGCCGTCGCGCTATCGCGCGCAGTGGAGCGCCGCGCTCCCACTCTGGCCAGCTCGAAATGGTGGAAAGAAGAACGTCACGGCGTTTTTCTCGACTACAACCAGAACGCGAAGGACCGAACCACCTGTTCGGCTTACTCGGTACGTCCGCTTCCGGATGCGCGTGTGTCGATGCCGCTCCAGTGGCAGGAGGTTCCCGACTGCGACCCGGCCGAGTTCACGATATTTACCGTTCCAGAGCGCTTCGCAAAAGTCGGCAACCCGCATGCTGAGATGGACGCCACTCCAGGTTCGCTTGAAGCACTGCTTGAGCTTGCTGCCAAAGACGAAGCCGCGGGACTGGGCGATGCCCCTTGGCCACCGCATTTTCGCAAAATGGAAAAGGAAGGGCCCCGCGTCGCACCATCCCGCGCTAAGCCAGCCGCCAAGAAATCCCGCGTCAGGATGCCTCTGATCGTGGTGGCCAATTCACCCGACAAAGCAGCCGCTTTGGCTGGCCTCGAAAGATGGAAGAAGAAGCACGCGAACATCGCCGACCTGCTCGCTGTCGATGATGTACTGGTCGATTCGATGCGAGGCAGGTCGTCGACCTGGACCCGCATTCGGATCAACCTGCGCCATGTCCCGGAAGAACTTCGGCCTCCGCAGGAAACTCCCGACCCGGACGATGATCCCACCCGTGAATGGCGCGAATGGAGTAAGAAAGCCGCAAAAAGAGTACCCAAGAGCTGAGGAGCGATTCAGCGGCCCTGCGGGAAAATTGCTGCCAGCTCTTGCGGAGGAACCACCTCGAGCTGAGCATACGTACAGTCGGTCGGCTTTTTGTCGTTCCTCCATCTGCGGAATTGCGCTATGTGACGAAACCGGTCCCCTTGCATGTGGTCGTAAGCGACTTCGACCACCAGCTCGGGCCGCAATGGTTCCCATGACAAGTCTTTGCCTTGGCTCCAGCGGCTCTGCCCACCGGGCATACGTTTCACCACATCCGCGGCGTCGCCAGGCGCCTCTGCCCAATGGTTCCAGGGATGATTCGTGAGCGCATCTTCCCGGTAAGGGTTCAAAAACTCCGCAAGTTCCGCACGCTTTTTGGTACTGAAGCTGGCGCAAACACCCACGTGCTGCAACGCTCCGCTATCGTCGTAGAGGCCCAGGAGCAACGAGCTGACGAGCGTTCGATCACCCTTTTTATGCCATCGAAATCCTGCCACCACGCAATCGCAATCGCGCTCGTGCTTCACTTTGAGCATCACGCGTTTGTTGGGCTCGTAGGTACCCGACACCGGTTTTGCGATCACGCCGTCGAGGCCCGCGCCCTCAAAGCGCCGGAACCAGTCCTCAGCAATGGTGCGGTCGGCAGTCGCTGGTGTGAGATGGATCGGAGGGGTCGCCGACGAAAGCAGAGTTTCCAGCTCACGCCGCCTGGTCTGAAATGGCTCGCCGCGATAGTCGCGATCGCCGGCGCAAAGGAGATCAAAGAACACGAAGGACGACGGAGTTTGTTGGGATAAGAGTTTTACCCGCGATGCCGCCGGATGGAGTCGAAGCTGCAGCGCATCGAAATCCAGTTCATTCTCCCTGACAATGACGATCTCTCCATCGAGAACGCAGCGATCGGGCAATGCCGAGTGCAGTGGATCCAGCAATTCAGGAAAGTAGCGGTTAAGGGGTTTCTCATCGCGGCTTTGGATCAGGATCTCATCCCGGTCCCGAAACACCAGCGCACGGAACCCATCCCACTTTGGCTCGAAAATGTACTCATCACCGGTGGGTAATTCATCGACCCGCTTGGCGAGCATGGGCAAGAGCGGCGGATTCACTGGGAGGTCCACGTCGTCCATGGTATAACGCGCGCAAGGCTCAGTGCCTACCTGCGACGAACATAGCCTCAGAGGCGCCGCTTGTCTTGGTTCATTCGACTGAGCGCCTTCTGTGCGGCGTGGTATCCGCACATGCCATGCACACCACCTCCCGGCGGAGTAGAAGCCGAGCAGAGATATATGTCGCGCGCGGACGTCGCGTAATGGCGCGGAGTCGGGCGAAACACGAACTGTCGAATATCCATGACACCGCCTCCAATGTCTCCTCCCACGAGGTTGGCGTCCATGCTTTCGAGGTTTGCCGGCGAGAAGGTGCGCCGTGCCAGAACAATTTCCCGAAACCCTGGCGCAAAGCGGTCAATCTGGTTCTCGATCCTTTCCAGCATGTCGACCTGCGATCCGTTCGGAACATGGCAGTACGCCCACGCTGTGTGCCTTCCTTCAGGAGCGCGCGAGGAATCGAAAAGGCTCGGCTGCGCCAGTAAAACGAAAGGACGATCAGCATGCTGGCCGCTTCGCACCGCCTTCTCCGACGCGGCGATCTCTTCGAAGGTGCCGCCCAAGTGCACGGTCGCGGCGCGCAAACAGTCGGAAGCCTTCCACGGAATCGGCGCGCTCAAGGCATAGTCCACCTTGAAGGCGGCCGGCCCGTAGCGGAATCGCTCCAACTCGTGAAGGTAGCTTTGCGAAAGCCGTTCCCCGCTCATTTTGAGAAGCTGACGCGGCGTAATGTCACAGAGGATCAGCTCGTAATCTTTCAGTTCCGCAAGGGACTCCACGGGTCGTGAAGTCCATACCGCGCCCCCGAAGGTTGCCAGATAGGAGCACAGCGCGTCTGGAATGGCCTGCGCTCCCCCGCGTGGAACTGGCCATCCGACGGCGTGGGCGGGAATCGCCATCAACATGCCGAACGCCCCACTCAGCACTTCATCCAACGCCAGAAATGAATGTGCCGCCAGGCCGGCGAATAGCGCGCGTGTGCGTTCACTTTGAAACCGACTTGCAATCCCCTTCGCCGACAAGAGCGCAGTCATGCCAAACCGTGCCATCAGGAATGGATGCTTCGGAATCATTGGAATCGGCCTAAGCACTTCGGGAGCAAATTCGTTCCAGCGCTCCACGAAGGGCTGCAACAGATTTCGCCAAGATTTTCCGTCCGCTCCCAGCGCACTTGCAGCCTCATCGAGATTGTGTTCCAGCACGACTGCCGTTCCGTCATCCAGCGGATGAGCGAGCGGAGCGGGAGAATACATCCACTCCAGTCCGTGATCCGCCAAGGGCAAAGAAGAAAAGAACGGCGAGCCGGCACCCAACGGATAAACAGCGGACCCAAAATCGTGGCGGAAGCCCGGCAGCGTCAGTTCCATCGTGCGGACTGCCCCACCGGGCGTAGCCTCCGCCTCAAACACGTCTACCTGCAGCCCGGCCTGGGCCAGGACAATCGCCGCCGCCAGCCCATTCGGGCCCGAGCCAATCACGCACGCTTTGCCTTGCAGATTTCTCAATGACTGCCTTCCCTCAACTACTCAAAATCCCGCCTGGTTCCCACGGCGGGCCATTCCACAATTTTGATCTCGCCGCCCGGATCCCGTTCCAGCGTAGGGGCGTACAATCCCACAAACTGACGCCGCCACCACATTCCGGTTGCGCGTTTCTCCGCCGTGGTCGTGAACCGGTATTGCCAAAGCAGGGTGCGGATCTCTCGCGGGGGCGCGGGGCTAAAAGGATTTCCGGCGAACAATGCAAGCACGTCCTTGTGACCTTCGAGCAAGCGCACTTCCGCGTTCGGCACGATCGGATAATCCCGCCACGAGCCGAGTGACGCAAACCACAAATTCCAATCGAGCCGCGGCTGGTACGGCGCGTAAATTCCTGGTCGACGATCCAAAGCCTGCGGCTTGTAGCGAAAGGGATAGGACACCCAGGTCTGCCCGTCATTCGAGCCCTGGAATTCGATCTCGAAGCGCCCACGCGTCATGACCGCAAAGAGCCCATAGCTGTTGGCGATCCGAAACGGCTCGAGGGCGGCGACGGGCGTGGTTGGCAAGGGCACCTTGGTGAACATCCAGATCAGCTGCACGGTAGTGGCATATCCGACCCAAGCCAGAAGTAGCGAGCTCACAATGAGCCTCACGAAATTCGAATGCCGCGCAATACTTGCCCGGACCGGCGTTTCCGCTTTCACACTCTCCAGCAAACCTAACGCGCGCTGCAGTCGGCTCGCCCAGCGCTGCGGTACGATGCCCAACACAAATTGATCGTCGAGCAGCAACACTCCCATCGCGAGCACCAGATAGTTCAGGAACGTATAGTTCGCAGTCAGAATGACGCCAATCTGCCAGGGAGTCACAATGAAAAAGCAAACAATGCGCCAGCGACGTGGAAGAAACAGCATCCAAACCAGCCCCAGTTCCATCGCCAGGGTGGCATAGACGGTTGCAGCGTGAAACCAGTGCGGCAGATGCTGCACGTACCACCCAATCCAGGTAGGCAACGGGCCGTTCTGGTAGTACTCGTCCATCGCCGTGAAGTTACGCCACTGGGGGTCGCCGCTGAGGAGTTTTACCGCGCCCGACTGAAAGTAAATCCGAAACCACTCCCATCGCAGCAGAAACAGGCTGGCTCGCGAAGGCGGATGCGTCCTTCCCAACCCAGGGCGCGACCCGGGCGGGGCGAAAAAGAACGAGATGAATCCTGCCTCCAGCAACATGCCGTCTGACTGATATCCGGAAAAATCCTGAGCTGCACTCACAAACGAAAGGAAGCAGACGAAGCAAACGAGGAGCATCGCGCGCGGCCAGATGTTCAGGAAAAGCAGAATGGAAGCGATCATTCCGGCCCAACAGACGGCCAACAGCATGCCCGATCCGCTCGACCACCACAGCAGCGTAGGTGCGTACCAGATTCGCTGCCAATGTACCATCGCGTGTGCGACTGCCTGCAGATAGTCGCTTGCGGGCGAGATGCCATTTGGACCGATCAGGCCGCGGATTTGAAAGACCAGCGGGAAAAATGCCGAGAAATAGATCGCGCCCAGCGCCCGCAGAAAAAGCCACCTTGGGATCAAGCGATCCTTGGCTCCTTGACTCTCCGAAAAGAGCCAGCCGAGGGCGGAGTCAGGGCGCCAACTCATGAGATTGCATTATACGAACGGACCCTGGTCATAACTCGTGAGGCGAGTGCGAGCCGCCAAACCGGTTGATACATAAAAAGACACGCGGACGCTGGCATTACGGCTGCGCGACTCGTAATATCTTTTCACAATCACTTTTCTTGAGCCATCAAGCAAATGACTACCGAAACACGAGTTGCAGAGCATTACACGCTCGGCAAACTGGAGGAAGCGGTTCTCCGGGCAATCACACAATCGGGTAAGGATGCAAGCAGACTTGGGTTTGCGGATCTGGCGACGATGGATGAATTCCACGTGGGCGGGCTCGAAGCCACAAAATCCGTCGCTGCCCACATGGAATTGCATCGTGGACTCCGCCTGCTCGATGTGGGGAGCGGAATCGGCGGTCCGGCACGTTATTTTGCTGCGGAACACAATTGCAGCGTAGTGGGGATTGATCTGACCGAGGAATTCGTGCAGGTCGCAAGCAGTCTGACTCGTATTGTCAAACTTGAACACCTGGCTGAATTCCGACACGCCAGCGCTCTGGAAATTCCCTTTGCCAGCGAGACTTTCGAACGTGCCTACATGATGCATGTCGGTATGAACATCGCCGACAAGGCCGGAGTCTTTCGAGAGGTTCGGCGCGTCCTGAAGAACGATGGCATTTTCGCCGTGTTCGACATTGTGCGCACCGGCGTGAACGGAAGTCTGCGCTACCCTCTCCCTTGGGCAATGACCGAGGAGACGAGCTTCGTCTCCGAGATAGAGGACTATCGCGAGGCATTGGAGCGGGCGGGATTTCGTATCGGGCAGGAGCACAATCGGCGGGAGTTCGCGATCGATTTTCTGAAGAAGTCCATGTCTCGCATGGCTTCCAGCGGGTCGCCGGTACTCGGTATCCAATTGCTGATGGGGGACCAGACGCAGGAGATCTTGAAAAACGTACTGACCTTAATGGAAGAAAACGTTCTTGAACCGGTGGAGCTGTATGCACACGCAGTAACGCGACCGTTGCACTGATTCCGAATCGATTCTTTCGAACTCCATCCCGTCGTGTAACTGTGAAGGCTTCACATACTCTAATTGCGTTTTGCATATGTTCCCTATCTTCCTATTTCCTCTGTTCCGCACGGCGATGGTGTCGGCGGCATCGTTCCTGATCTTCCTCGTGCTTTGTCTTCCCCGCCCGTCGACGGCTTCACGGTCGGACAATCCCGACACCCTGCGCATCGTTTTTGTTGACGTCGAGGGTGGACAGGCCACTTTGTTTGTTACGCCCAGCAAACAATCGCTGCTGATTGACACTGGCTGGCCTGAAAACAACGGAAGAGACGCCGACCGAATCGTAGCGGCAGCCAAAAGTGCCGGGCTAAGCAAGCTGGATTATGTGCTCATCACGCACTTCCACACCGACCATGTCGGTGGGCTTGCGCAGCTCGTTGATCGCATTCCGGTGGGTACGGTCATTGATCACGGAGATAACCGCGAAAGTACAGATGCGCCTACGGTAGCAGTCTGGCAAGTGTATCAGCGGTTGCTCGAGCAAAAGAAGTTCAAGCGCCTCACCGTGAAACCGGGGGACGAAATTGCCGTTACAAGGGCTGCAGGCGACGATCGTGAGTTCCGATGGGGCGGTCATCGATCATGCTATGCCGACGGCAGGACAGCCAAATCCCAAGTGCAGAAATGCCGACTCCTTCCCTGCAGACCAAACTGAAAATATCCGCTCAGTGGGCACGTTGTTTGTTTTTGGCAAACTACGGATTCTGGACCTGGGCGACCTGACCCGCGACAGAGAAAAGGAACTGGTCTGCCCCATCAATAAGCTTGGTCTTATCGATATCTACATCGTTTCTCATCATGGCTGGTATCAAAGCGGCAGTTCCGTATTCCTCAGTGCAATCGCACCACGAGTTGCGATCATGGACAACGGAGCCAAAAAAGGAGGAACGCCGTCGGCCTGGGACATCATCGAAAAATCGCCTCGGCTCGAGAACATGTGGCAACTACATTTCTCAGAAGAAGGCGGATCTGCACA